>PDWI01001645.1_pt1 | contig 34960 bp, 25 predicted proteins | sample 1430891 | NCBI WGS metagenome assembly PDWI01 (sample SAMN01162508, study PRJNA174530) | Oral metagenome, whole genome shotgun sequencing project. | biome: Marine environment; feature: Marine mammal; material: Swab sample of the gingival sulcus; isolation source: swab sample of gingival sulcus... | reverse complement strand
TATAAAAACACGAGATGGCAGTATGTCTGCTCATTTTGAGCACACGGTAGCAGTATGCAAGGGTAAAGCTGATATTTTGTCATCGTTTGACTTTATTGAGGATGTATTAAATTAATAATTATATAAACATGGCAAAGCAACAGTCGATAGAACAAGATGGTGAAGTTATAGAAGCATTATCAAATGCGATGTTTAAGGTAAGGTTAGATAATGGTCTTGAGATTACTGCTCATATTGCAGGAAAGATGCGAATGCATTACATTAAAATCTTACCCGGCGACAAGGTAAAGGTAGCTATGACTCCTTATGATTTGACTAAAGGTAGGATTGTATTTAGATACAAATAGAGAAATAATTAAGAGACGCAAGTTTATTTATAGTAAAAAATTAAAAATTTATAAAATAAAATTTAAGTACAAATAAAATTTATTTATTGAACTTTAATTTATTTATTATCAGGAGATTGCGTGCGTAGCCTTGTAGTGTTTTAGTACTGATTATAGGGTGAAAAGGTTTTAATTTTTTGGTAGTAAGTGAACAAATAATTTTGTATTTGTTTAAGTTTTACTAATTTTGCGCCTCGTTTGGGTAATAACAAGTCGTTATTTATCATGCTTTAAGTGGTAAATAGGCATAAAATTAGATATTATGAAAGTAAGAACATCGGTAAAGAAAAGATCTGCTGATTGTAAGATTGTAAGGCGTAAGGGTAGGGTTTATGTTATAAACAAGAAAAATCCTAAATTTAAACAACGTCAAGGTTAGATTTAAAAATATTAAACTTTTTATATTTATATGGCTAGGATAGTTGGAGTTGATATTCCGGATAATAAAAGAGGAGAAATTGCCTTAACCTATATTTTTGGTATAGGTAGAAGTACTGCCGTAAAGGTTTTAGAGGCGGCAAAAGTTGATAAAAACATCAAGGTAAAAGATTGGACAGATGATCAAATGGCAGAAATCCGAAACGTAATCAACAATGGTTACAAAGTAGAGGGTGAACTAAGGTCGGAAGTTCAGATGAACATAAAACGTCTTATGGACATTGGGTGTTATAGAGGTATTCGCCACAGAATTGGCTTGCCTTTGCGTGGACAATCTACAAAGAACAACGCTCGAACACGAAAAGGAAGACGTAAAACTATTGCAAATAAGAAGAAAGCAGTTAAATAATCATTGAACATGGCTAAGAAAACAAAAGTTACAAAAAAGCGAGTGGTAAAAATTGAACCTTTGGGTCAAGCGCATATACACTCATCATTTAACAACATAATTGTTACTTTAACAAACAATTTGGGGCAGGTTATATCGTGGTCTTCTGCTGGAAAAATGAAGTTTAGAGGCTCGAAGAAAAATACTCCTTATGCAGCACAGGTTGCAGCAGAGGATTGCTCAAAAACAGCCTACGATTTGGGGCTTAGAAAAGTTAAGGTGTTTGTTAAAGGACCGGGCAATGGACGTGAATCAGCTATTAGAGCTATCAGTGGTTCGGGAATTGAAGTAACTGAAATTGTAGATGTTACACCGTTACCACATAATGGATGCAGACCACCTAAAAGAAGAAGAGTTTAATAATAATAGAAATTTTTACTAATGGCAAGATATATTGGACCTAAATCGAAAATTGCTCGAAAATTTGGCGAAGCAATTTATGGATCGGACAAGTTTTTAGAGAAGAAAAATTATCCACCGGGAATGCACGGTGCAAATAAGAGACGTAGAAAAGTTACTGAGTATGCTCTTCAATTAAAAGAAAAGCAAAAAGCTAAATACACTTACGGTGTTTTAGAAAGACAATTTTCTAATTTATTTAAAAAAGCATCTCGAAGTAAAGGTATAACCGGTGAGGTTTTACTTCAATTATTGGAGAGACGACTTGACAATGTTGTGTACAGATTAGGCTTGGCTTCAACAAGAGCAGGTGCAAGACAATTAGTGTCGCATCGTCATATTACTGTAAATGGCAATATTGTGAATATCCCATCTTATTCGGTAAGACCCGGAGACATTATAAGTGTACGCGAGAAATCAAAATCGCTGGAAACAATTACTGACGCATTATCTTCATCAAGAAGTAATATGTACTCTTGGTTAGAGTGGGACAGTAATTTATTGTCAGGTAAGTTTATGAATATTCCCGAAAGATCGGAAATACCTGAAAATATTAAAGAACAATTGATAGTAGAACTTTATTCTAAATAATAACGAAAAGGATATGGCAATCTTGGATTTTCAAAAGCCTGACAAGGTAATAATGTTGGATTCGGACGATTTTAGAGGTTCGTTTGAATTTAGACCACTAGAACCCGGTTATGGAATTACAGTAGGTAATGCTCTTAGGCGAATTTTATTATCGTCGTTGGAGGGATTTGCCATAACTTCAATTAAAATTGAAGGAGTAGATCACGAGTTTTCTACTATAAGCGGTATTGTTGAGGACGTAACAGAGATAATATTGAACCTTAAACAGGTACGTTTTAAGCAAAAAATAGACGATGAAATTCGTGAAGAGGTATCGGTAACTGTTTCCGGACAGGAAGAGTTTAAGGCGAAAGATATTGATAGATTTTTAACTAATTTTGAGGTTCTTAATCCCGACCTTGTAATTTGCAATATGGAGCCTAGTGTGAAGTTGCAAATTACTTTGACCATTGAGAAAGGCAGGGGTTATGTAGGTGCAGAAGAGAATAAGCGCGAAGACGCTGAACTTGGTGTAATTGCAATTGATTCTATCTACACACCTATTAAAAATGTAAAGTATTCGGTTGAAAACTATAGGGTTGAGCAAAAAACTGATTACGAAAAATTAGTTATAGATATTCAAACTGATGGTTCGATAAACCCAAAAGATGCTTTGAAAGAGGCTGCTAAGATATTGATATATCACTTCATGTTGTTTTCTGATGAGAAAATTACTCTCGACACAGAAGAACATTATGAAAATGAAGAATTTGATGAAGAAATACTTCACATGCGTCAGCTTTTGAAAACTAAGTTGGTAGATATGGATTTATCTGTTAGAGCTTTGAACTGCTTGAAAGCTGCTGATGTTGATAGTTTAGGTCAGTTGGTTAGGCATAAAAAAGCTGATTTGTTAAAGTTTAGAAATTTTGGTAAGAAATCTTTGACAGAATTGGAAGAATTATTAGAGGGTTTAAATTTAACCTTTGGTATGGATATTAATAGATATAAATTAGACAAGGAGTAAATCGTAATGAGACACGGAAAGAAATTTAATCATTTAGGTAGAAAGAGTGCGCATAGAAAAGCGATGTTGTCGAATATGGCTTCGTCTCTTATTTTGCACAAGCGAATACATACTACTGTGGCTAAGGCAAAAGCACTAAGGGTTTATGTTGAGCCATTAATTAACAGATCAAAAGATGACTCTACACATTCCAGAAGGGTTGTGTTTAGATATTTACAAAATAAATATGCTGTTTCTGAGCTTTTCAGAGAGGTTGCGCAGAAGGTTATGGATCGTCCGGGAGGATACACTCGTATTTTGAAAACCGGTGCAAGATTGGGCGATGCTGCTGAAATGTGTTTTATCGAATTGGTTGATTATAACGAAAACATGCTTTCTTCTACCGGTCAGAAGACCAAGAAAGTTCGCCGTTCGCGCCGTAGAAAGGCAAAAAACACTGCCGATAATGTGGCTGCAACTGCTAAGAATGTTGTAGAAGACGCAAAAGAGGTTGTTGATAATAAAGACGACCAAGTTGCAGGCGAAAGCAAGCAAACAGAAGATAAAAAATAATAATTGATGTTTTCAAACATCGAGCGAATTTTTAGGCTGTCTATTTTTAGGTAGCCTTTTTTTATTTTAAACTTTTTTAAAACTAAAAATAATCAAAATGAGTCAGAAATTTTATTTTGAATGTCAATCATGTAACAATTCTATTGAGGGATTTAACGAATGGTTTGCTAATAATCAAACGTGTCCGAAGTGTGGAAAATCGCATATTAAAACTGTATATTCTACTGATAAAGAAAAGATTAAAGAATTAATATCAAAAGATGCAAAGCCTGAAAGCTTGTGGCATTATTTTGACTTTTTACCCTTAAACAATAAGGAAAATATCGTAACAGAAGGTGAAGGTATTGCTCCTATTGAGCGTTGGGGCTTTTTAGAAGATTATGCCAAGCGCAAGTATAATTTGGAATTGAAAATATATATTAACCGCAATGATAAAAGTTTTGCAACCGGAACTTTTAAAGATAAAGGTGGTGCTGTGGCTGCCAGTGTGTTAAAAGAAGAGGGTGTGAAAGAGTATGTGGTGGCAAGTACGGGGAATACTGCAACGGCTTTTGCTCATTATTTGGCAAAGGCGGGTGTTTCTTTGTCGGTGTTTTTGCCCGAAAATGCCTTAGATGACAGTGTGGCTCATATTGGCACGTATGGACAAAAGGTGTATGTGGTAAAGGGTGATTATGCCAAAGCTAAAAAAGTAGCCGCCGACTACGCTAAAAAGCATAATTTGTTGATGACAGGCGGCAACTTAGACCCTTTGAGACTTGAACCTAAGCGTACTCAGGTGTTTGAAATGTTGAGACTGATGGGTAAAATGCCTGATGTTTACATACAAGCATTAAGTGGTGGAACAGGTCCGTTTGCCGTTGCCAAAGCCATTGAAGAATTAGAGGGAACGGGTTTGATTGACAAATTGCCTCGTTTTCTACTTTCGCAGGGTGATAGATGCGCTCCGCAGGCGCAGGCATGGGCTAAGGCTAAGGCTGCAAACTTCCCCGAAGGCTACGAGAATGATTATCCTGTAATTTTAAATCCAGAGCCGCTTATTCCAACGATTGCTACAGGCGAACCGAAAACTTATCCGTTGATGGCTCCACTTGTGCGTAAGTCGGGGGGAGAGATATTTGAAGTGCCCGAAGATTGGGCTGTTGATGTTGCAAGATTAGTTGCTTACGAGCGTGTGATTAAGATAGGACCTGCATCAACTGCCGGATTGATGGGTTTGTTCGAGGCTCTTCGTAAGGGACTTATAAATGACGGTGAAACAGTATTTATAAATATGGGCGAAGGTGCTAATCGCGCTTTTAGTTTTATGTATGATGTGGCTTATACTTCACAAGAAGTGGACTCGGTGGAAGATTGTGAGCATTTTAATAGAGCTAACTATAAAGATAAAGTTTGGGAAAAGTTTGAAAAGATGTAGTAGTTTTGTGCAGGTTGAATATCTAAGTTGGTAATAAATTATTTAGTAGCGGTATGAAGAACAAGTATATTTTAGCTTTTGACCAGGGTACAACGTCGTCGCGGGCAATTGTTTTTAATAGGAATGGTGAGAAAATAGCCGTTTCGCAAAAGGATTTTACGCAGTACTTTCCGCAGTCGGGGTGGGTAGAGCATAACCCTGATGAGATATGGTCTTCGCAAATGTCGGTGGCTGCTGAGGTGATTGCTAAGGCTGGTATTTCGGCGCACAATATTGCTGCTATTGGGATAACCAACCAGCGAGAAACAACAATAGTGTGGGACAGAGACACAGGGAAACCTATTTATAACGCAATTGTATGGCAAGACCGACGAACTGCACAATATTGTAACTCATTGAAAGATATTGGGCATATTGATACTATTAAGCGAAAAACTGGTCTAGTGTTAGATGCTTATTTCTCCGGAACTAAGTTGAAGTGGATACTAGACAATGTGGAAGGCGCACGACAAAAAGCCGAGAACGGTAAGCTGTGTTTCGGTACGGTAGATACTTGGCTTGTGTGGAAGCTTACAAAAGGAATGGTGCATGTAACCGATGTATCAAATGCAAGCAGGACTTTATTATTTAATATACATAGCTTAGATTGGGACGAGGATTTGTTAAAGCTGTTTGACATTCCTAAGCAAGTGTTGCCCGAAGTTAGGCAAAGCAGCGAGCTGTATGCACGTACCTCGCTATCGGGCTTTGCTAATGCTATTCCAATATCGGGTATTGCGGGCGACCAACAAGCTGCGCTGTTTGGGCAGATGTGTACAAAGCCCGGAATGTTGAAAAATACTTATGGCACCGGTTGTTTCTTACTGATGAATACGGGAGATAAGGCTGTATATTCAAGCAATAATTTACTAACTACTGTTGCATGGCAGGTAGATGGAAAGACCACTTATGCTCTGGAAGGCAGTGTATTTGTGGGAGGTGCAGCTATTCAGTGGATGCGAGACGGTGCTAAAATGATTAATAATTCGCCGGAGATAAACCGTTTGGCTGCTACTGTTGATGATAATGGAGGTGTCTATTTTGTGCCTGCTTTAACCGGATTGGGTGCGCCTCATTGGGACCAGTATGCTCGTGGTGCTATAATGGGTATCACGCGGGGAACTACCGACGGACATATTGCACGTGCTACTCTCGAAGGTATAGCGTTTCAGGTGTATGATATTGTAAAGTCAATGGAAGCTGATGCCAAAAAGGAAATAATAGAATTAAGGGTAGATGGAGGAGCAAGTGCCAGCGATTTATTAATGCAAATACAGGCTGATTTGTTTGGTGTGAAGATAGTTCGCCCTGATAATTTGGAAACTACTGCCTTAGGAGCGGCTTATTTGGCAGGTTTAGCTGTTGGCTATTGGGATAATATTGATGAGATACAGTCGCAATGGTCGGTGGGAGAGGAGTTTCTGCCAAAGATGAACGATGACAAACGCCGTTACTTACTTAGCTATTGGCACAAGGCAGTGAAAGCTGTTAGCAATTGGATAGAGGAAAAGTAGCAGATTTATACGTTATAAGCGATATATTACAAGTGATGGGTGATAGATGATGTTTCGGACATCATTTATCACCCATCTTCTATTATTTACAAGGTATAAAAGTTTGTAAACAAATGCCTAAACATTAGAAACGGAATTTAAAACTACCTAAGAAGTTTCTTCCGGGCATGTTATAACCGTCTTTTTCTGTATAGTTCTCGTCTAATACGTTATTAACGTTTACACCTATCATAATGTTATTAGTAATATTATAATACAAGTGAGTATCAAATACGATGAACTCAGGATGCTCAATAAGACCCTTAACAAAATAATCGTGCTGTGTTCTATCAAGTAGCGCAGGTAGAGCAGGACGTACTTGTGAGTAATAACTATACCAATTTTTCTCAATTCTATGACCAATGAAGCGACCGTTTAACTTAAAGTTCCACTTGTTGAATGCACTAAAATTGATACCAAAGTTCATATTCTGCTTGCGCACATACCACATATCACTCCATTTATTATTATCTTCAACCTCTGAGGTTAATAGAATAGTTCCATTAAAGTAAGCTTTCAATGAAATATCATCTGAAAACAATTTACCAAAATCATACGATGCCATTACCTCTATTCCGTCCATCTTTGCTTTCTTTGCATTCTTATAAGTTTTATATTCATCACCGTTATAAGGAATCTTATCAGGATTTACTTTTTCTTCTATGATGAAGTCTTGATGGTCAGTGTGGAAATAGGTTACATCAAGCTCTACGCCTAAATCTGCATTATTATATCCAATTCCGCCGTCCATAGTGGTTGAAGTTTCGCCCTCTAAGTCCGGATTACCAATGGTAGTTCCATAAGCACCTGTGTAACGACCAGCTTTTTGATAAGCATCAGGAGCAAGGAAAGCCATTCCATAGTTAGCGTGGATATTAAGATGGTCAATGATATTATACTTGATACCTACGTTAGGAGATAACTTATTGTAAGACTCTGATTTCTCTTCATTTTTGAAATATTTATTAGCACTTAATGTCAAATTTATATAGTCCATTCTTGCACCAAGAGAGATATTCAACTTGTCATCTAAGAACTGTAAATGACCTTGTGCAAATAAACCATAAGTTTTGTTTGTCATGTTCGGACGATAAGGAGCTTTTTGTCTTCCTGTTTTAGCATTAAAGCTGCGTCCTTTGTTATCAATATTAAGATTATCAACACCAAAAGTGATTTTTTGTTTTCCTATTCTAACTATGTCTTGAATTTGGAAACCATAAGTCTGCATAGTTGATTCTGATGTTTTATGATTAGATTTAACATCAATATACTCATAAACTTGCTTATTGTAATAAGGATTAAACTTTAATGTATGATTACCAACAATTCCAGACACTGCTAAACGAAGTGTATATTGCTCAATATCTTTATTTTTTGGCTTATATACACCAAAGAAACTACCATTAGTAGATACATCATCAATTAGAAATGCAGTTCCATATAGGTCGATTGTCCAGTCGTTGTTAATATCATAACCAAAACGAAGATTTGCACCCATTGCTTTATAAGAAGTGTTCTTCATGGTAGCACCATTAGAAGCCTCGTCAAGAATAGCTTTATCGGTAACATCAAAACCTAAAATATTAGAGTTACCTACTTTGTAATCATCATCTTGCATGTTGAAAAACTCGCTGAAATCAAATGAAACTTTGTCGGTAATAGAACCGCCAACTGCTATACCCGATTTAAAAGTATTAAAACTTCCATAACCTAAATCAACAACTCCGGTAATGTCTCCTTTGTGACGTAAAGGCACAACATTAATAAGACCACCCATTGCACTCGAACCGTAAAGTGATGAGAATGGACCTTTTAATATTTCAACCTGTTTAACACCATTTAAAGTTAATGTGGACATATTCATTGTGCCGGCAGGAACACCGTCCATAAGAATACTAACATACTTTGTGCTGGTGCTTGGAGCAAAACCTCTCATTCCAATACCTGATAGAAAATTAGGATACTCAATAATATCAACTGCTGTATTGAGTTTCAACAAATCGCCAACATTATTAGCTTGCGAGTTTTCTATCTCTTTTAGTGATATAACTTCTATCTTGGCAGGCAAATCTTTTAATTTTGATTGCGAGCGAGATGCGTGTATCACTACTTCCTCTACATTGCGAACTCTTGAACTATCTATTGGTTCTTCTTGCGCAAATGTAATACTTGCTACGAATAGCATAACTAAAAAGAAAAATACTCTTTTCATAATTACTGATTTTAAATTTATAATTCGTTTATTATTGTTAATATTGTTTTACGTAATTCTTCTAATATCTGTTTATATGTTAATAATTCGTTTGCAATAGTAATTGGCTGCAAATTATATTGTTTCCTAAATGAATTAAGCAATAATAAACCAACATTATTAAGGCTTGTTTGGTTTATCATGCCCCAACGATGTTGGTCAATAAGATGATAAAGACTTACTATGTATCCTACGCTTTCATTGTTGGTAGTTACATCATTTAAAATAGATGTAAATTCATTAATAGAAATATCTTTATATTCCGACTTGAAAGTTTCGTATAAAATATTTTCATTTATACCATATCGTTTGCCTTGCCATATCATTGAAGCCTGCCGTTCAGGGTTCATATTTGACTGTTTGTCAAAGGCTTCTTTTACGGCTTGCTTAACTGCCTGACCTATAAGCTGACCAAGTATGCAATGTTTGCCTGCGCCATGCAGAACAATATCAGATTCGAGGTTGCCGATAGCTATTAATGAGTCGGTGCCCGAACCCGTAGCCGGCTCTTCGGAGTACATGCTTGGTGCTGCCAATTCGCGTATGGCTGCGCTTTTTGCTTCCGTTGCAGTCATCTGCGCCCTTGTGAGAACACCGGCTGGCAACTTGGCATCAATTAAAAGGAAGATGTTAATAGTTCCACATGGCTGGTTGATAGACTGTTTCGTAAACTCGTTGTGTCTTGCCAAATCGCCGGCACTGCCTCCATTTACGTCAATTCCTGCTGTTGCTAATGCCGTTACTGTTAGTTTCTCGAATGTTTTACTTACTATTGATACGTTTTCCATTAGTGCCGCTGTTCCCATACCTGTGGTAGTTTCGGGAGGCAAACCCAACTCGGTAGCTATTACGCTATAATGTTCGCCCAATGTTTTGCCTTTCATACCCGGACATACGCGCTTTTGTACTAAGGGATTTCTGCCGCAACTATTATTATAGGCATAATGCAAATCTTCTCTATATCCTCCGTTTAGGTTTGAAGTACTTACAACATTGCGCTTGCCGCCAAAGGTGATAATAATGCTTTCATCGCGGCGTATTATTTCGTCTCCACCGGCTGTTGTTAGTAAATGTTCCATATTGTTTTGTGTTAATATGCAAATTGTTTTAAGTTTTAATGCCTTTGGCTTTTTGCTTTTAGCCTTTGGCTTTTGGTTTTAATGCCTTTGGCTTTTGCTTTTAGCCCTTAGCTTTTGGTTTTAATGCCTTTGGCTTTTGGCTTTTAGCTCTTGGCTTTTGGTAAAAAATATGTTTTTATCTACTAAATATATATTGCCTAATATAAAAAAGCTAACAGCCAACAGCCAATAGCCAACAGCATTAAAAAAAAAATAAACACAAAGATATAAAACCTTGTGTAAAGAAAATATTTAACTAAAAACTAATGACTTATTTAATATATAATTATCAAGTTCGTGATATTCAGCTTTCATTAAATCGGCAAGAGTTTTGGCATATCCAAGCTTAATAAAACCACACTCTGTATCGACTATATGAGTTTTTATATTAAAATCGGCATACTTGCGAGCTATTTCTTTTAGAGCTTGTTGTGTGTTTTCACCTTTGTAAGTAGATGTTGCTTTTCCATCGGTAAATAATATTAATATCGGAATATTATTTTTATCCTTTACTTTAATATTAACCAATAGTTCGAATGCCGTTTGCAAACCATTAAATAACGGAGTGCGTCCACCTGTTTTTATATCTTTTAATAATTTATGTGCGCGCGAAATGCTCCGCGTGGGCGGCAATAATAATTTGCTTTCTTCTTTTCTGAATGTCATCAGTGCCACCTTATCGCGATGAACATAAGCATCTTTTAGTAAGCTGAAAACGCCTGCTTTGGCTTCTTTCATTCGCTGCTTTATGCCCATAGAGCCACTTGCATCTACCAAGAAAAGTATAGTATTACCTATTCTGTGTTCTCTAACTTTCTTACGAAAATCATCTTTCTTGATATTAATAGCTAATCCGTTGCTTGCTCTTATGCCTTGATAAACAGCGGCAGTTCTTAATGTTGATACAAAATCAATATCGTGTATATCATTATTAGTAAACCGCTTAGAACGTATATGCCGTCCCTTTCCCTCTGACTCTATACACTTTATGCGCTTGCCGCTTCCTTTGTGCTTTTCAAATATTCTTTTGTTGTTTTGCAATATTTCGGCATCTATTTCTAAATCGCCAATATCCCAACTTTCCTCTTTAAGGTTGTCATTTAACGCATCATTATTGTCGTTTGATAATTGTTCAGGTAGAAACTCATTATCTTTATTTTTATTGTTGTCCGTATTGTTTTTTTTATTATTATCCGGTTGTTGCTGGTTCTTATTTTCCTTGTTTTTATTGTTGTTTTCTTGTTGGTTGTTATTGTCTTTCTGTTCGTTATTATTGTTTGCTTCCTGTTTGGGGCTTCTTATTCTGTGTGCCAATGCCCAATCTTTAACTTTCAGAATATCGTCCATTGCAATGCTATTGCGTTTATTAAAAGCTGCATAAGTTGCCGATGCCCACAATAAAGCTATATCGCCACGATGCCCGGCAATAAACGATTGTCGGCATATTTCTGCAATGGTCTTTATATCTTTATCTCTTATCTTTACCTTATTTAATAAAGCCTCGCATTGATTTATTTTCTGTTGCCATTTTTTATCTTCATCTTCATATTGCAAAAGCTGTTGCTTAGGTTTTCTATCCCATTTTTCAGCTTCTTTTAATATTTCTAAACGTTCAGATATTCCGTTTTGCGATGATAATTCTATAAATAAACCAAATTTATCTAATAATTTGCTTGTTATTCCGCCCTCATCGGGGTTCATGGTGGCTATTATGGTAAACTTGCATTTTATTTCCTCATCGTTTTTAGTGTAAAAATATCCCGCATCATTTATTTGCAATATTTTGTTAAGTATTCCGCTTGATATTAAATTTATATTATCAATATATAAAATATTTCCATCAGCATTATGCAATATACTTTTATTATAGTTTTGAATGCCGGTGGTAATAGTTTGTTCTATATCTAAACTACCAATTAAAGCATCTTCGCTTATTGATAATGGTAGTTTTATTATTTTCTTAGTTGTTAATATATTGGCAAGCGACTTTACTAATGCGGTTTTGCCTACTCCTGTTTTACCCGATAGCAAAATGCCGCCTATATTAGGATTAACAGATGCTAAGGCTAATGCTATCTGTGCATCTTCCACATTTGTATATGATGAGTAGGACTTCAATTTGTATTTTGTTTAATTTTAATAAATTAGCTACTTATATAATGTCAATGTGAATTAAGAGTTAAGAATGAAAATTAAGAATGTACTGTTATACTTTTTGAGGTAAAATAATAAAATTAACTTTAATGTGTTTTGGTAGCCAGCCCCCAAAGGTTTTTTAAAACCTTTGGGGGCTTTTCACTTCTCTTAATTTTTCATTCTTAATATATTCTAATTGCTCATTTCTAATTCCTAATTGCTAATTGAATTATATTCTAATTGCTCATTGCTAATTCCTAATTGCTAATTGAATTATATTCTAATTGCTCATTGCTAATTCCTAATTGCTAATTGAATTATGTTCTAATTGCTCATTGCTAATTCCTAATTGCTAATTGAATTATATTCTAATTGCTCATTGTTCATTCCTAATTGTTAATTGAATTATGTTCTAATTGCTCATTAATAATTCCTAATTGCTAATTGAACTATTTTATTTTCTCTGATTAATTATTTATTATTATTAATAAAAAAAGGAAAACGCACATATATAAACTCAACCATTATGACAACAAACTAAATTTTGTGCGTTTTCCCGAAATCAATCTATTATGAAAAATCTATTATATCATAATTTTACTAAATAAACTAAACCATACTAATATAATTAAGAATGAAGAATTAAAAATTAAGAATTGAAACTCTCCCCTCCCAAATGTACCCGACACACCAGTCCGCATATCTGATAACAATTAAGAATTAAGAATTAAAAATTAAGAATTAAACTCTCACCTCCCAATGTACCCAACACACCAGTCCGCATATCTGATAATAATTAAGAATGAAGAATTAAAAATTAAGAATTAAACTCTCACCTCCCAATGTACCCAACACACCAGTCCGCCAGGACGGCATAATAATAGACCACAATGCCAATTGTGGTAAATGACGGCATAATAATAGACCACAATGCCAATTGTGGTCTATGATGTCATAACAATAAACCACAATGACAATTGTTGTACAATTTTTTATAAAAGATACCAAAGGTCTATAAGACCTCCGGCATCAAACAAATATAAAATAAATCTAAATCAATACTAAACAACTACTTCTATACTATTATTATGAAAAAAGGAAACACACTCGGAATAATATAAAAAACGTTAGAGATGAGAACAATCCTCATGTGTTTCCAAATCCGTATCACAATTAATATTGTGGTCTATTGTTATGCTGTACCACAATTAACATTGTGGTCTATTATTATGCCGTCCTTTCGGACTGGTGTATCGGTTACATCTAATATTTATTTCATATTGTTTTTTTAATCATTCATAATTCGTAATTCTAAATTCGTAATTATTATGCCGTCCTTTCGGACTGGTGTATCGGTTACATCTAATGTCTATTTCATCTTGTTTGTTAATCATTAGTAATTCTAAATTCGTAATTCGTAATTAATAATTCGTAATTCATAGTATCATGGAAAAAAAAGGAAACACACTTGGAATATACCGTTATGACAATTAAATTAATATTACCTCATGTGTTTCCAAAGGTTGAAAACTAATAAATTGGATATACTTGTTTATTTACTTAACTCTATTGTATCATGGAAAAAAAAGGAAACACTTCTTTAAAGGTATAATCTATATAATATGAAAACAAGTTTAATGTGTTTCCAACATACAAAACTAAACAAATTAAATATCCTCTATTTATTACTACACTTCTGTATTATCGTTTTCAACTTTTTCATCAGAAGATTGCTCAGTGCTTACCTCTTCCTCTTCCTCATAATCGTTTTCTTCTATATTTTCCGATGGCTTTTGGCTATCCCTACCACTACGCGAAGCAGCTAAATTATGCTGCTCGGCTAATTGTGTCAGATTGCCTTCTATTTTGAAAAATACGCCTAAATTTGGACTTGATTCTTCTTTTGCTATTGTTAAACGTGCTTCAAATAAGTTCATTAGGGCGCGATAGTACGATATTGCATTTTGTTTTACATTGTTTATCTCGCCGTCGTTGTGTAAGCTTAGTTCTTGTGTGCGCAATATATAGCGTTTTTCAAATTCGGAATTGATAGATGCTAAATTATCTATCCAATCCATCATTTTCAATGCCTTTATTTGGTCGCTGTATAGTTTCTTCATGTTCTTTACAAACGACTTTATTCCTGCAGTTTCCTCTTGATATGGCAACTCCGTGAGCCTACTATGATATGACTGTATAGTTGCCATTATCTCCTTTGCCTTGTGGCGTTTATCATCGTCGTAATGGTTGCGACTCCATGTTTCCATCGTTATTTTGAAGCCTCTATATACAGCACCACGCTTTTCGTCAAGTTCTTTCAATTCGGCGGTTAGCTTACTTCTTCGGCTATTTTTCCATATCGAATTCAATTCTAAAATACCATTTTGTAGTACTATATATTTGTTTTCAATATTTAGCAACTTGGCATCTTTTTGCGATAAGATGTCTAACACATCGTTTAAAAACTGTACCGTTCTTGCTTTACGGTATTTCTCAAATCTCGGATAAATCATAATATTAGGTATTAAATGGTTATTAAATAAAGGTGAATTAATGTAATTTCTATGCTATTTATGCCATATTGTTCACAATAAGCGCATAAATGCTTATTTATAATCACGCTGCAAAGATAATATATATTTTATTAAGTACCAAGTATTAAAGTATTTTTTTTTGTTTTTTTTATATTTGCAAGATTACCACAATTTACATTGTGGCTTATTATTATGCCGTCCTTGCGGACTGGTGGTGTCGGGTACATTTAATGTTCAATAATCAATTACGAATTTCAAATTACGAATTACGCAACGTTCAATAATCAATTACGAATTTCAAATTACGAATTACGCAACGTTCAATAATTAATTATGAATTTCAAATTACGAATTAAGAATTATGTAACGTTCAATGTTTAATTATAAATTTAAAATTAAAAACATTCTCGTCTAATAAAATTCGTAATTCGTAATTCCTAATTCGTAATTGAACAAATCGTAATTCGTAATTCATCATTCGTAATTGAACAAACGTACCCGACACACCAGTCCGTCAGGACGGCATAACAATAAACCACAATGTAAATTGTGGTAATTCCTAATTCGTAATTAAATCACCTCATTATTTCTTCAAGCTGTTTTGCCGAAAATTCACGTGTTTCAAATGGTAATCGTTTCATTCTGTGTGGCAGGGCTAATATTGCTGCATCGTATATGTTTTGCTTTTCTACTTCGGTGCGCTGATTAAAGGCGGCTAAGGTAATAGCAGTTTTTAAGATAACTAAATCAGCTCTATGTCCATCAACTCCCATCTTTATTGATATTTGGGCTATCAGCTCGTATAAATTTTGTGGACAGCTAACGGTGGGCAATAACTTTCGCGCTTTATTTATTTGCTCCGTCAATGCGGCTTCTTCAGCTTTATATAACTCATAAAATTTCTTGGCATCTTGCTCATAAGCCAAACGCCGTTTTAATATCTCTACTCGTATGTTGATGTCAGTTTCGCCGCGTACTTCTATGCTTAGCCCAAAGCGGTCTAATAACTGCGGACGTATATCGCCCTCTTCGGGGTTCATAGTGCCCACCAATATAAATTCCGATGGGTGGCTGTGCGATATTCCCTCGCGCTCTACCGTGTTGATGCCCATTGCCGCCACATCTAACAGTATATCTACAATATGGTCTTCTAATAAATTTATCTCATCTACATATAATATGTTCTTATGAGCTTTGTATAATATACCGGCTTCAAATTTCTTTTTGCCTTTTTGTATAGCCTCCTCTATATCAAGCGAACCAACAACCTTATCTTCCGATGCCCCTATTGGCAAATCTATCAGTTGCATACCCGATTGTAATTGCGCCAATGCCCTCACTATGGTCGATTTGGCTGTTCCCTTTTCGCCTTGTATCAACACACCACCTATTCGTGGATTAATTAAATTTAATAACAATGCGCGTTTCATATTTTCCTGCCCTACTATGGCTGTAAATGGATATTTCATAATGTTCTGTTTTTATTATTTGGTTTTATAATTAATTGTTTATTTGTGTTTGTCCACAATTTACATTGTGGCTTATTATTATGCTTTTATTTTCCCACAATTGACATTGTGGTCTATTATTGTGCCGTCCTGACGGACTGGTGCGTCGGATACATTATTTTTTATTTCTTTTCAATGTTCAATTACGAATTGCGAATTACGAATTACGCAACGTTCAATATTTAATTACGAATTGCGAATTACAAATTACGTAACGTTCAATGTTTAATTACGAATTCCCAATGATTAACAAATAAGATAAAATAAATATTAAATGTACCCGACACACCAGTCCGTCAGGACGGCATAACAATAGACCACAATATTAATTGTGGTAAAGGTACGGCATAACAATAAGCCACAATATAAATTGTGGTAATTACTACGAATAATAACAAATAAGATAAAATAGACATTAAATGTACCCAACACACCAGTCCGTCAGGACGGCATAATAATAAGCCACAATGTAAATTGTGGTAAATACGAATTTCAAATGATTAACAAACAAAATAAAATAGACATTAGATGTACCCGACACACCAGTCCGCCAGGACGGCATAACAATAGACCACAATATTAATTGTGGTAAAAGGTACGGCACAACAATAGACCACAATGACAATTGTGGTAAATACGAATTAGAATAATTAACAAATAAGATAAAATAAATATTAAATGTACCCGACACACCAGTCCGCCAGGACGGCATAACAATAGACCACAATGACAATTGTGGTAAAGGTACGGCATAACAATAAGCCACAATGTAAATTGTGGTAATTACAAATTTAGAATTACGAATTACAAATTACGTAACATTCAATGTTTAATTATAAATTTAAAATTATAAACATTTTCGTCGAATAAAATTCGTAATTCGTAATTCCTAATTCGTAATTGAACAAATCGTAATTCGTAATTCGTAATTCCTAATTCGTAATTGAACAAATCGTAATTCGTAATTCATTAACCCCTCCCCTCAATATCCCCTTCAGATTGCACATACATCTCTTTAAGCTTGTCAATCATATCTTCATTAGCATTCCACATATTACGTTGAATAGCTTCCAATAGCTTTTCAGTTATTTGATGAATAGCATAAGGGTTGGAATCGCTAAGCCAATCATGATTATCTTTGTTGAACAATAGATGATTAGCCAAAGCCTCATAAGCCCAATCCTCTATAACATCGGCAGTTGCGTCCCAGCCAAACACATTATCCATATTATAAGCAACATCGCCTGCACCTTTAAAGCCATGTCGTTTTAAACCGTCTATCCACTTAGGATTTAGTAACCGCGACCGCATTATGCGCGCCGTCTCCTCGCTGACTGATGCCACACACGTATGGTCAGCATCTGACGAATTACCATAATACGATTGCGGTTTCTTACCGCTGTATTTGCTCACGGCAGCTATCATACCACCATGATAAATAAACTCATCGTCAATGTCGTATATATCAAAATCAGTAGTGTTTTCATTCTTCACGGTCAAGTCTATTTTCGATAGCCGCATTATATATCCCTCGCGATGAACCTCACCATGTACATCATTGCTATAAGCATGACAACTCCATGTTACCGATATATCCGCCAAATCGTCCTTGCTTTGCCAAGCCTTGCTTTCCACCAAAATGTCCACTCCGCCGCCATAATTTCCGGGCGGACAGCCATACACACGTATTAATGCCTCTTGCCGAGCTGTCTTTTCATCTATTCCTTTGGCTTTTAGTTCCTCAATATCTTGATTGAAATGCTTGCGAATATAATTTTGCTCATCAGTTTCGCCCTGTGCCGAAGCAGCCAATTTCACGGCATCATCAAGCAGACTTATCAGCATAGGAAAAGTATCGCGAAACAAACCGGAAATGCGACAAGTTACATCTAATCGTGGTCGTTTCAATTCATCTATCGGTATCAGCTCCACGCCGCTCACCCTGTTTGACGAGCCTATCCACTTTGGGCGCACACCCATAAGAAACAATACTTCGGCAATATCCTCACCGGCAGTCCGCATCTGGTCGCCCGAATATAGCACAATGCCAATACCTTCGGGCAATTTACCCTCATCTTTCATATATCGGTCTATCAATTGCTGCCCCATTCTTTTACCAACATTATGAGCCGCTCGCGATGGCACAGCCATAGGGTCTAATGCAAACATATTTCTGCCTGTGGGCAATATTTCAGTGTTGCCGCGTGTGGGTGTTCCGCCCTTGCCAGCCGGCACAAAATTACCCGCAAATCCTACCATAGTATTACTAAGCTCTTCGGTTGTTCTTCGCAATCGCGGCACCACCTCCTTGCATACCCATTCTAATACATCATAAAGCCTCGCCGTAGTGTGCGAATTAGGAAACTCCCTGTTTATTAATTCCGAAATATACGAAGTTTGAAAATCATATTCCGACAGAGAAATAATAATATCGCGACCTTTGGTAATGCAATTATCCTTTATCATATATCCCGTTTCCCTTTCGGTAAAAAACTTTTCGGGTTCATTTAATAACTCTTCATAATCAAAGCCCCAAGCAGATGCTATTCCGTCATAAAGCGATGGAATATTGCCGGTTCGTGTTCGCACCAATACTCTAACTAGATTAGTAAAACGCTCTTCCTCCGGCACTTGCCCAAATATATGCAAACCGTCTTTCACATTCGATTGCTTTATAATTTCTATCCACGCGTGCAGATTATGGGCAAAAGTCTCAAAGTCATCAGGTATCTCATCTTTTGAGATATTCATATCTACATATAAAGAGAGCTTTACTACCAATTTCCATATCTGTCCACGCAAATCATCTTGCTGTGCTTGTCGTCCGTTTAAGTTTTGTATATATTCTTTAACATAATTATCGAGGTCGGTCAGCTCATCATAAGTGCCGCTTTCATCTGATGATGGTATTAAGTGGTTTAGCAATACGGCAGACGACCGCCGCTTAGCTTGTATTCCCTCGCCAATCACCGATGTGTGATATATATAAAGGTGTGGAATATCATCAATATTAATAGACGGAAAACATGCCCGCGACAATCCTTTTTCCTTTCCGGGCAGCCATTCCAGTGTTCCGTGTGTGCCAATATGTATTATGGCGTGTGCCTTAAAGCAATGCTTAATCCATTTATAAAACGATATGTATTGATGCGGACAAGTTATGTCGGTGCTGTGATAACACTTCTCGGCTTGCTCCGGGTCTTCGTAGCCTCTTGCGGGTTGCAAACCAATAAACACATTGCCGTTGATAATGCCGGGCACAGGAAATTTACCATCGCAAACCCTAAACTCTCCCGGAGCCTCGCCCCAATCTTTTTCTATTTGATGTTTCGATTTTTCGGACAGCTCTTTATACCAATTTTTATATTGCTTTGTGCTTATGGTATCTTCGCTGCGTTCTATCATTTCTTCGGGCGACATCCATATGTTGTCATTGCTCACCGTGTCGATAATTTTATTTATAATATCATCGGGCTTTTCAAATTGATATTTAATTTCTATCCCACTGTTTTTTAGCTCGTTAAATACGTTATATACAGTAGCCGCACTGTCAAGTCCGGCTGCCGAACCAATGCGGTCGTTCCTTGCAGGATAATTGTGGAATATTATCGCTATGCGTTTATCCTTGTCGGCGGTTTTGCTTAATATACTCCAATTTATTGCCATATTAGCTACCAATTCTATTCTATCTATTATTGGCTTAAAATAATAGCTTTCAGTATCTTGGTCATATTCATTTGAAGCTATCGGATAGCCGCATATTTGCCCGTCAAACTCCGGATAATATATTGCCGACACCAACGACATGCTGTCCAAACCCTGTATATCGCTTTCCCACTGCTCCCTTGTGTAGTAGGTAGAAAATGCTTGAATAACAGGCAATTTCAATTGGTCAAATATCGAACCGCTGTCGGTTGTTACACTCTCATTACGCTCAAAAATAGTTAGCGAATATCCTAATGTATTAATAATCACTTCGGGGATAGGCTTTCCGGTGTCAGTCAGATAATTATCTATTACATATTGTGTGCCTTTCTTGCCCGTTTGCTCATCATTACTGAACGAGCTAAATACAGCATAGCAATATGCGCCCTTTTCTTCCACCGTTTTTATTAGTGTATCAATATGATTTACATTCTTATTCGATACCAAATAATATGGTACTAATACGGCAACAATAGGCTTTCCCTTCTGTTTTTCTAATTTAATTTTAGCATTTATAGTGTCAATGCTTTCTCCTTTGGGATAATATATTCCCTGCCAATCGGGCATCACTGCCTCTTTATATTCATAATTTGCATCAGAATAATAATCAGCCAGAAACAACGACAGATTATAAATATTATCAACCGTTCTAGCCTCAAAATATTTATATATTTGTGCATATTCTTTGCGTGTAATGCCGCAATTATCGAAAAATGCCACTAGCTCCTCATCTATCCCCGATTGAAAATATATTTTTTTCTTGCCCTTATATCTATCCCAAAACTCATCGCACCGCTTAAAAAATGTAATACTACCATGCGAAGCCAAGAATATAAAATCCATCTCATCTATTGTGTGCCAATCACTGTTTGGGTCGTTTGGCTCTTGCTTGTCCAAATCATTTTGTGCATACACATACAACTTAATATCTAAACTACTATTGGCAAGCTTTTTCCTTGCCTCTTGTATTATTCGTGCCGATGTGTGTTTATCTAATATATAGGCTATCTTATACATATTATTGTTGTTAATTGTTTTACTTTACGCAATTTGTTTTATTTTTGTTGGCTTTTAGCTATTGGCTATTAGCCTTTGGCTGTTTGATTTTAGCTTTTAGCTATTGGCTATTAGCCTTTGGCTGTTTGATTTTCGGATATTAGCTTTTAGCTGTTAGACTTTGGCTTTTTGCCTTTGGCAATTATATATAAAATGGGAAAAACTTTGTTTTTCCCAAAAAGCAAAAGGCTAAAAGCCAACAGCCAATAGCCAATAAAAGCTATAATATAAAAATCTATCATGCAATATATTAAAAATACATAATAAATTTCAACTCCCAAGCATCTTTATTTTTTAGTTAAATTATTAACTGATGATAATACTTCTTCTATTGTTTGGCATTTCACTATTTGATTATTATGCTCAACCTGCCAATGTTTATTATCGTCAATTTGTATGATAATATCTGCATTTTCGGCGTTCTTAGTTTCTGTATATCCTACACGCTCTATTGCTCTTTTTGTCCACTCCTTTATTATATTGTCTCCCGATATATAAACATTTCCTTTGCTCTTTATTTTAATTTTAAATGTTCCGGTTTCTATATCAAAATAAAAAGCATTATTACTAAAAATATCATAAAACGAACCATTTAATACTAAATCTTCTGGCGTTCCGTTGCTCACTTCTCCATTTTTATTCATCAGCCACAAACCATCGCACCATTGCAAAGCCAAATCAAGTTCATGTGTGGACAATAATATTGCCTTATTGGTCTCTTGTGCCAAATCTCTTAGCATTTTCATTAAACTAATGCGGTTTGGTAAATCAAGATGCGCCGTTGGTTCGTCAAGCATCATCAGAGGAGTATCTTGTGCCAATGCTCGTGCCAACATTACCCGCTGTTTCTCTCCATCGCTTAGCTCGGAATATGCTCTTTGCTTAAAGTTTTGAAGCGAGCATTTATCCATCGACTGCCGCACCACCTCATGGTCAAAGTCCGATAACACTCCCATACTTCCAATATGCGGATAACGCCCCATTGCCACAATATCTTCAACTATTAAATAAGCCGATTTTATCTTGTCAGTCAGCACCAAACTAAGCATTCTGGCTTTTTCTTTGCTCTTTAATTGCTGAATATTAATTCCATTTATGTTTATATCGCCTTTCATTGACTTTTGCAAACCTGCTATCGTTCTCAACAAAGTAGATTTACCACAGCCATTAGGTCCTAACAAAGCTATAAAAGAACCACTCTTAATGCTTAAATTAAGCTCCTTAGATATTATTTTACGTTGCGATGCCGATTGGTATCCCGTGCTTAACTCTTTTATATTTAATATCTCAGTCATTCTATTTTTATTAATGCTCAATAAGTGCTATGCAAACATTAGTTTATATTAAAATAATTTAGTTCTTGCGAAAGACCCCAAAGGTATCAAAAACCTTTGGGGTCTATAAAAATACAAAACAATTTAAACTAATTTCAAACTACTAATTAATATATTTAAAATATTAATATCTTAAATAAACGCTTATATTACTAATAAGTGCTATAAGAAAGCTAAAAAACTCCAATATCCAAAACCGACAAATTTGCCTACACTTCCGCTTACGCTGTTCCGCCATTCATCTTTTGTCTCCCCATTTCTACAAAATTCCAACCGACGCACCGAACATAGTTTCCATATCATCATAAAACTATGCCCGACCCTCCGAACATAGTTTTAATATCATCATAAAACTATGCACGACCCTCCGAACATAGTTTCCATACCATAATAAAACTATGCCCGACCCTCCGAACATAGTTTTCATATCATCATAAAACTATGCCCGACGCTCCGAACATAGTTTTATGACGTCTGGTGGCAATGTTCTTTGCATGGTTCTAAATTTTGTTATAATCATAAAATAATGTTCGGTGTTTTTGTTAATTTTTAATTATCAATAAGTAAGAGCGTTAGCTTTATGTAAGAAAAGCTAAAAGCCAAAAGCAAAAGGCTAACTGCTCAATAGATAAAGTGTCAAAATGATTTAAAATATAAATAGAACTATAAAAAAGTCATGTATAGTAATATTAAAATATATTTTTACGTTTTCGGTTTTTCAATATAATAATAATAACAATAGGCGCACCCATTATAGATGTTATCGAGTTTATTGGTAAAGTTACTCCGCTTCCGGGCAACTGCGATATAATATCGCAACATAACATTATCAGCATTCCCATTAGTATTGTTGCAGGTATCAGCGTATGATGATTTGCCGTTTTAAAAACTAATCGAGCTATATGCGGAACAGCTATCCCTATAAAGGCTATTGGTCCTACAAAGGCGGTTAATGTTCCCGTTATCACTCCTGTTATTGCCACTAAGTTGATGCGTGTTAAACCCACGTTTACACCAACGCTTCTTGCATAGTTTTCGCCTAATAGCAGTGCATTCATGCTTTTAGGCAACAGCATTGAAGCCAGCAAACCAAGCCCCACTATTGGCATCATAAAGCATAGTTGTGTCCAAGTAGTTCCGGCAAGGCTTCCGAATGTCCACACTAGAAAGCTCTGTAACGCCTCCGGGTCGCTAAAATACTGCAACACCGACACCAACGAGCCCGTAATAAAGCCCAGCATTACGCCTATTATCAGCAGCGATATAATGTCGCGCATCCAAGTAGCAATTATTGAAACTATAATCAGCACGGCAAAAGCACCTACCACCGAAGCAATAATAATTCCCCAGTAGTTGTGGTGCAACGAGCTTGGTATCACCGATGGCAGTATATAGGGCAGCAATACGAATGATGCCACTCCTAAACTTGCCCCGTGTCCTATGCCAAGTATTGAAGTATCAGCAAGCGGATTCCGAAATAGTGTCTGCATTTGTAGCCCTGTTATTGCCACTCCCGCCCCCACAAATACGGTGGTAATTGCTTTTGGCAATCGAAATTCCACAAGTATATAGTTCCACGATTTCACATCAGACTGCCCTTGCAAAGCGTCCCATATTTTATCCAACGGAATGGCAACACTGCCCAGCATTAGGTCTAAAACAAAGGCTGCTATTGTAGCTATAAATACTGCTATAAATATAGATATATTTCTCGACATGGTATCCTTTTAGTTATCGGCAATGACTTATTAATTGCTTAAATGTCGCCAATATACAGTCTCATAATTGGGGAATAATTCGGGGTGTAATATTTTTACTACATCTTTCAGCAGTAGGTCTGGTCTGTTGATGCCGCTTTCCCAGTAGTCGTTTCCACCTGTGGGCTTTTCGCGTTTATTGTTTATATACACCTTGTTGTTTGCAGTTGCTTTAAAGTCTTTATACCTCTCATTTGACGATAAAAAGTCTTTTAATGTGCGTACTTTTCCTTGTGTACTCAACCAATATTCACAATCGTTAAATAAGTCGTATATCTTCTCAAAGCTTGTTGGTGTGCTTGAATTGCCATCGCCTGCACCTCTAAATTCGGCATTGGCATCGCGTATAGTTTGAGCCACGTAAGTGTCGTTTTGTGGCAAATACCAAGTTCCTTTATAATCATTGCCATACATCACGGTTGGTGTTTGTTTGGCATTGGCAGCAGCCTGTTTTATGTCGTTGTAGTTCTTCTCTACGGCATTAAATACGCTGTCAGCCATTCGTTCTCTACCAAAAAACAGTGCCATAAATTTAAGCCACTCGGCACGACCCAAAAGGCTGTGTTCCTTCCACGCATTGTTATACAAAACATTTATTCCGAGCTTGGTTAAATTTCCGTCCACATCGGTTTTGTCCATAAAGTTTTGCATTAAAAGTTCGGGCATTATGGCAACTATTGTTTCAATATTAAAACCCATGCCTCTTCCTATCTCGGTTATTTCTCCGTTGGCAATTCTTTTTTGCAATTGCTTGTCCCATAGGTGTTCGGGCGAGCCGCAGCCTATTAGTTTATCGCGCAGGTCTAACACTCCAAGGCAGCCTGTTTCGGTAGATGACAGGCAGGCTATGCTTTTAGCCGGCACTTCTATTACGTTTCCTTTTGCTTTTATATAGTCGGGCAAATTTTCTTTTGACAAGGTGGTTATATATCGCCCCATTGTGTCGCCTGTTAATGGGTGAGTTACGTATATTTCTTTATAGTTGGTGTGGTTGATAACTGTAAATCCTTTTGCGTGCTTCAATTTCGTATGAAATGCAAAATCTACGCTATCTTGGTTTTGCTTATTCGTGCTTGCATTCTCTGCTCTTTCGTTGCCACAAGATGCCATTACTGATATTAACAGAATAGCTATCATTGAGTTAAATAGTGTGTTATTTCTCATTTACGTTTGATTATTGTTTTCTAATTATAATTTATTTACAACTATATATATATATGCCAATAGCAGTTTTGCGTATTATAACTACACAAAACTGCATTTCGGAATTTGTTTTAGTTGATTTTTATTTTTAATGCTCATTGCGAAGCCTCCGGTTTGAATTTATCAAAATATTCTAACACATATTTTGGTATTACGACATACTACCTAATACATAATTAATAATTGAAGTGCAATCTAATAATGTGTTAAAATAGTCGTATTTATCAATCAGTATTGTGTTGGTGGGTTTATAAGCTGTTAGTTCCTTTACTGATTTATGAATATTTATACCGGGTATAATTATATCGTTTTTATTAAAATGTATTACGTCGCCGTTGTGGTCGGTTGTTTGTAAGCTACCTTTCACAATGATTATTACTACACTATTGCCTTTCTTATTATATGCAGATATGCTTTCGTCTTTATTTATAAATTTAATAGTTGTAAGCCTTGCAAGTTCTGCCAAAAAGTTCTCAGGGACAGTGAAAAACATTGGGTTCTTCTTCAAAAGCTTTATCTTATCAGCAAGTAAAAAGCCGTTATGGTTTAGTTCGCTAAGCATTTCTTGCTTTGGCTCCGACATCTTTTCTAAGTATTCGGCACATTTAATAGGATTTTCGTCAAATATTACCTTTGCTGCCGTTGAATATACAATCTCATCGGAATGGAACAAGCACACAAAAACTTCGTCAGGTATTTCACTTCGCTTTATCTTGTGTAGTATTTTAGCAATATTTTCTTGTGTCCATACATTTACATCGTTATAATTTCGGTTTTGATTATCCCTATCGTTCGAAATTTTTACTTTGCTATGCAATTTGCCTATTACCTCAATGGCTTTCGACACTGTCCACAACGATAATTTATTATAATCTTGTGTAACAATCTCATTAAGCCTATTATAAAAACTCATTTTTTTCTGAGGAAATATATCATTTAGTTTCTTTATTTTTTGGCTAATTGGTATCTCATCAAACAATGGGTTTATCAGTTGCTTAATATCCTGACTGATGAAATTATCAATAATCTCTAATGCAAATATGGTATTCTGCCCTATGATATTTTTACGTATCAAGTTAATTATGCGCGGAGCATACATGAAACTTAACAGCTTAAAGAGCATCTCAAAACTTATTTCGCGGTCGAGGTCGATAGCTTGCATTAATTTTAAAGTATTGCGTTGCTCTTCTATGTCGATTATGCAGGCATATATCCACAGTATGTTCTCTATGGTTTCCTCCAATTTGGCTTTTACAACCGGAAAATCGCTGTCTTTTGCCTGATATTTGCAAAACGATAATGCTGTTATAATTTCGTGCTGTATTATTCTATCAGGGTAATTAATATGACTCAATAATATCTTTTTTGCTTTTGTTGAGCCTATTTTTGCAAATATTTCTATTATTCTCCTAAGAACGTCGCGTTGTGCATGATTGTGAAAATAGGTGTTTAGTTGGTCAAGAGCCTTGTCGCCTGTTGTTAGCAGAGCGTCGCCGCATACGTGGTAGTATTCGTCTGACTCTATCAATGCAACCAATTCGTGCATGAAATCATTAAACTTGTATTTCCCAATGATATGTATTGTTGCTGTTTTAATGATTTTATTATCGTAATTAAGCAAATTCTTTAATAATTCATCACTAACGGGTATTATTTTCTTAATTATTAGCTTTTGCAACAGCAATTTATCTTCAAATCTATTCGATTCTAATAATGTTTGTACTGTGTCGTCATCAACTGTCTCAGGTAATTCGCTATAATCAAGTATTTCCTTAACATTCAATGCCAGTTGCCTAATATCTTTGGATTTATCTGATATGTAAATTTTCTTTACCGTATTTAATATTCTTGGTCGCCACGATGTATCTATTTTTCTTAGAATTGCTGTTTTAATATTATTGTTCGGCATTCCCAATAAATTGGCAGCGTAAGGCTCAATTATTCGCGGATTCGTTTCTGAAAGTAAACTAACACTCATTTCTACTGCTTGCTCATTGTTGTTTTTAAAATTACGTGTTAATAACTCACTACCATACACATATCGTGATGATTTTCTCTTGCGATTTTTACCCATATCAAGCAATATCTGCTTTAATTGTCCTTTGTAGGCAATGTAGAGCCTGCTTGCAACTATTACCCAAAGTATCAAAAATGGCAGCAACATTAAAGGGAAATATTCAAGTCGGTATGAAGTTTCAGTTTTAAGAACAAAGTTCATTGCCAACAAGGCTATACCGGCTAATGCTGTGGCTCCTTGCATTACCATTCCCACTTTGGTTTGCACCTCCATCTTTTGGTCAGATGGCAATGGTTGATACAACACATTGAAAGCCGGGTCATCTAAACCTCGCCTAAGTATGCGCTCCATTGATTTATTTATGGTCATCAAAACTAGAAACAATATTGTAGCTACCCCCAATGTTAGACCAACAACCGCCGCCGATGCCACAATTAAAGTTATTGATATTGGCAAAATTGTTAAACCTAATTTTACTCCGTAATTGCTCAATAGTCTGCTTGAATAATAAGAAATTATCATTTCTCCTATTTTCAAACCTCCGTAAACATAAGATAGGTAATTTGATACAGATTCAGGCGATGGGAACAATGTTTTCTGAACGTTTACGCTTGATAAGAAACTAAAATCAACGATATAAATAATTATCATTGAAATAACAGCCGAAGTAAAAATAAGAGTTATATACTTGTTTTTAAATATACTTGATTTTTTGTCGTTGCTTTTTTGGGTGTCTTCGTCGTCATCTTCTTCGCTATACATGCTGTCGCAATCAACACGCCTGAACAATGATAATAGTATGAAAACAGCCACAATTAAGCCTGCATTGCCAATATAAAGCAAATCGTAGGGGTGGTTTAATACCGTAAGTAACATTGGTATAGCCATATAGCCTAAAATGGAGGCAATAACACTTCCCATGTTTACAAGTCCATACAAACGCTTAACTTGTATTAAATTAAGAAATTGCAAAGCTAAACCGCCCGATACTATTCCAACCAAAGATATAAAGGGCCACGCCCATACAAACACGAAAAAACTTGAAATTTCGGGGTTGCCAAATACCAACGAAATACGCGCAAAAAGTGTTACGAGAAACATGAATGCAACTGCTCCCAAAAACAATTTTCTGTTACCAACTTTTTTTCTTAAATATGAATATATGAATGATACTAAATAGCCGGCTATTCCCGAAACTATGTAGGCTATGGGAAGACTTTCGCTACCGTGGTATTGTATGAATACAGAGTTGGCAGGTACAAAATAAAAGGCTATAAACAAACCCAAAAAGAAAGAATGAAAGAATAAAAGTGTAAATTTTACTCCCTCAGCCGGTTTTAATCCAAATGATTTTACGAAAAACTTTGTAATAGCCATTATGAATATATTATCTATTAATAATTGTTGGGCTTTTTTGATTTGTGCTATTTAGCATTATTAACCTTTGGTTATTTTATACTTAGCGTTATAATGCAATAATTACGATACTTGTTGAGCTTGCAAAAGTATAAATAACTATTGATATTTTATACAAAAAATCAAATGATTTTATTACGTCATTATAATATTTGTATGTAAAACAGAATTAACAATTAATCGCCAGTATGGATAGCATTAAGCTAATAAGTAATTAAATATGTTGTATGACAAGGTTTTACATATAATAATATTTGCTATTTAGGCATCAAGAGGTAATTGATTACTATTTATAAACTTTTTAAAATTCACCCTTTCTTTTTTTATAATAGCAAAATAGCACATCTAAAAATGTTATAATTGTGAAATGTCTTATTTTAAATGGTCGTAATTAAGATACTCCATAATATGATTAGTTATATCATTTTCTGATATATTTTCATTTTCCATTAAAAATCGTTTAATTTCTTCAATTGGCTTCGGACGGTTTAGCCAATCTCCTGATGATATTTTTATAGGCTCAACTCGTCGGTGATAAAAAAACGCAATTTCTTTTTTCGCCGGATCAAAATCAGGCTTTTTATTTTCATCATATCGCCAAATGGGCAACAAGTCTAAATCGTAACCTGATGTAAATTCTCCGGAAACACTCTCTAAATGATTAAGAGTTTGTAAACGAGGATAATTAATTATAAATAATTCTCCAATAGTATATACTTTCTTGTATTGGAAACAGATAAAAGCTCCGCCAAGTTCTGAGTTCATCAACTGCCCCTCAGTGTAGTACATACCTCTGTTTTCTGTACCGTCCATGTAGAAGTCTAATCGTTCGCCCGTGCGTAGTGTACCAAAAACAAACACTCTAATTTTGGCTTCTGTTAAATTATTGTTCATAAAAATTAATCGTTTTTAATGTAATACTTTTTTATACCTAAGTTAGCATCTATAAATGCTATAATTCACATATCTATCAACAGTTTTTGTTCCTCCGGCTCATTTTTTTAGTTAAAATGAGTTTATTATGATGAGAATTAAGAGTTAAAACTTTACAGTCGAAAAATAATTCGCTACGGTGAAGAGTGCTTTTTTTTATTTTTCATTCCTAATTCACATAATTTATAACCATTTTCACTATTACAATAAACAAGCCAAAATTATTAATAACATTTTGTAAATTATAGGTTACGGTTTTTTTCTAATTATTTAAATACTTTTTTTACAATGATATAGATTGTGTTTTAATGAACTCAAAGGTTAAATCTATATAATGCCTGCAAATTTAAGGTAATGCAAAAAAATGTTGGTTTGATAATTTAAGCATTAATGACACGGTTTTAATACTCAATATGTTTTTTTAACAAATTATTTATCAAGACCTTTGCTTTTATATTCCTCCCAAAAAACAAGTATTTGCTCCATAATTTCGTATTCGCTGGCATGAATCAAAAAATCTTCCGAAAAATTGCAATATCTTAAAAACTTGTAAATTTCTTTGCCTTTCAATCCGGTTAAATTTGAAATTAATTTATCATTAAATTTGGGAGCTATTATTTTATACCTTTTCTCCATTCTCCTCACTTTCATTTTGCTCTTGTCTTTTTTGCTTTTATAGTTAATTCTAAATCCCGGAGCCATTGTTGATTGATATATCAATTTTAATTCTTCAACCGAAATTAGGTTCGACATCCATTCGCCTACTTTGTTGGCAACCTTAGTGTCTTCTGAAACTGTTTCCATAAATTCCGATTTAAAAACCTGCCATCGTAATTCGTAAATATTTACTGTGGGCAAATTATAATCGCGTTTTGTGAGTATTATTTGATGTTCGTCTTCACTGTAATTTTGTATTACATAAAACATTGTTTTAAAGCCAATTGTGGAAATGCGTAGGCTGTCGCCCTCAACAGCAGGTATGCGAAATCGTCCTGCCGAATCGCTAACCGCAGCATAACTCCTGCGAAGATTAATAATATGTGCAAAAGCAAGTGATTTCTTCTTGGCACTTAGTAATTTACCTTTGAAATAATGTACCTCGTTTGTGCTGTCTTTTTCTTGTGCGCTGACGGTTACGCATAGTAAGATTAGTAATGTGGTTAATGCTATTTTTTTCACAATTTTATAATTAATACTTCGTTATATTTTTACAACAAGTTGATTATAAGACTTTTATAAAAATATTGTTGGGTCTTATAATATCCTGACTATCAGTATTATAATTGTTAATTACTCGCTGTTAATTGCTAATTTAACGAAGTGCCGATAATTTAATGGCTGCAAAGCTACTAATTATGGTTGAAATATGCGAGTTAAATTTTACAATGTTGTTAAATTTTAATTTTATTTAACATTTATAAATTATACTTTACAAAATGTCCGGCAAGGATAATACACTGATAGTAAGATATTTGTAATTATAAATAAGATAATTTTGAACGATTATTTAAAGTCAATATTTTATACAAAAAATTAATTGTGAATATTAAAAAATTCTAATTTTATATGCAAATAAAATAATTTGTTATCTTTGCATGAGTAATTTTACATTTAAACCATACTAAATAGTTGCAGACACAATGGCACTAAATTATATTTGGATAGGCTTTTTTTTAATAGCATTTATAACCGCGCTAATCAGGTTGGTGTTTTTTGGCGATATGGAGGTTTTTCCGGCAATGGTTTCCTCTGCTTTTGATATGTCGAAAACGGGTTTTGAAATTTCCTTAGGGCTTACCGGCATGTTGAGTTTATGGATGGGAATAATGAAAATAGGCGAAAAAGGAGGTATAATAAAAATATTTTCAAAATTAATAAGTCCGTTTTTTCAAAAATTATTTCCCGAATTGGGGAAAAATCACCCCGCAATTGGCTCGATATTGCTCAACCTTTCGGCAAATATGCTCGGACTCGACAATGCCGCCACTCCAATGGGACTGAAAGCTATGGAGCAAATGCAAAAAAGCAACCCAAAGAAAGATTCTGCCAGCAATGCGCAAATAATGTTTTTGGTGTTAAATACTTCGGGCTTGACGCTAATTCCGATAAGTATAATGGTGTATCGCTCGCAACTTGGGGCTGCCGACCCGTCTGATATTTTCATTCCGATAATGTTGGCAACGTTTTTTTCTACCTTGGCGGGATTGATTAGTGTGTCTATATATCAAAAAATAAATTTATTAGACAAAGTGATACTTGCATATTTGGGCGGATTAACGGCGGTGATTGTTGGTATAATTATCTACTTTTCGCAATTGCCACGCGAGGAAATAGCAAAAATTTCGACACAAGCCAGCAATATTATTTTGTTTACCATCATTATTTCGTTTATCCTGTTGGCTCTAAAAAACAAAGTGAATGTGTATGAAACTTTTATCGAGGGTGCAAAAGATGGTTTTTCAATAGCGGTTAAAATTATTCCGTTTTTAATTGCCATACTTGTCGCCATTGGAGTTTTCAGAAGTTCGGGAGCAATGGATTATCTTGTGGGTGCTATATCATTCGTATTCAAATCAATAGGCGTAAACACTGATTTTATAGAGGCATTGCCCACTGCCATTATGAAACCATTGAGCGGAGGCGGCGCACGCGGAATGCTTATAGACGTAATGAAAACTCACGGTGCTGATTCGTTTGTGGGCAGAGTGGCATCGACTGTGCAAGGAGCTACCGACACTACTTTTTATATTATTGCCGTTTATTTTGGCTCGGTGGGCATAAAAAACACCAGATATGCGGTTACATGCGGACTAATTGCCGATTTTGCCGGAATTATTGCCGCAATAGTGATTGCATATTTATTTTTCCATTAATCTATAAACAGTTTTTGACTGATAATCAAATATGATATGCCTTTATTTTTGAAATTGCGATTATATAAAATATATATGGTATTATTGTTGGCATTAACATTGCAAAACGTTAATTCTCAGACATTAATATCATTAGACACTGTTACCGACATGAATTATGTACGCCGTCATCTTGCGCAAGGTTTAATTGAAAATGGCGACACATTAATACACGTTATGGTAAAAACGGTTACTATTCTTGAGCCTTTTAAATTCACATCGAAACGCCAACGCCGCCGATATTCGCGGCTGGTTAGATATGTGAAAAAGGTTTATCCTTATTCAAAAATTGTAAGCCGACAAATGGAAGATATTAATTTTCATCTCAATAAATTTTCGTCGAAAAGGGAAAAATCGAAATATATAAAAAGGAAAGAAAAGGAGCTAAAAAAGCAATTTGAGGGAAAACTGCGTAAACTCACTTTTACACAAGGCAGAATTTTGATAAAATTAATAAACAGAGAAACCGGTTATACTACCTACGAAATAGTAAAGGAGCTGAAAGGTTCGCTTAGCGCAATATTTTGGCAATCTATTGCTCGCCTGTTTAGTTCAAATTTAAAATTGGAATACGATGCCAAAGGAGACGATAAAATGATTGAGGATATTATTATCAGAATTGAAAATGGTACAATTTAATGGTGAAATGTCTAAATATGAACCGATATTAAATCCTGAAAATAAGTATTTTACAAAGTAAAAAGACCTATTTACAAAAAAATGGAAGAACTGAAACAAATATTAGAAAACTCGAAAGTTACCGCCAAACGGCTGAGTGATAATTTGCAGCACCCATATTTACAAACACGGCTTAAACCTCGCGAAGTTTTTGCTGAACTAAAAGAAAATGCAGACGCTTATTTTCAAACAGGCAACGGTGTGAGAATGTTCGGTTTAGCGGGTTTGCGTGGCACTGGAAAAACTACTTTGCTTTGGCATATAACCGAGCATATTTATAACAATTACACCCAAAATATTTATTTTCTAAATTTCACCGACCTAATTACATACAATATTGGAATACGCGAAGTTAAAAAGGCTCTTGAAAAGTACATTGTTGGCGACCATTTATCGGCATACAAAGAAAAAATAGTTTTGGTATTTGACGAAATCCACGAAAGTCCGATGTGGACAAAAGCCCTAAAAGCCTTGTACGATGAGTTTAGAATAGCCTTTATTTTAACAAGTGGCAGCTCTGCATTATTGCTACAATCAACTGCCGATTTGGCAACTCGCATGATAATACAACACATTATGCCACTGAACTTTTGCGAGTATATAAATTTTACACACAACAATATTCCGAATATAAAAGAAACTAGAAAGAAATTAGAAAATATTTTTTTGCGTTCTGATAGTATTGACGAATTATCGACTGATTTTAATGGTTTAAAACACGATTTGAATGATTTTATTTCAAAAATAGATAATCTTGATAAACGAATTTATGATTATATTGTCTATCATAATATTATTAGATTTTTGTTGGTAAATAGCGATACACTTATCGAAAAGCATGTTAGAGAGTTGGTGAAACGAGTTGTTTACGAGGATATTCCGAAGTTGAATAATGAAAATGCACACCCTCAAATTGCAGAAAAAATATTAAGGCGAATTGCAGCTTCCGATGAAATAAATATTCAAACTTTAAGTCAGAGCGTTGGTGTGGCGCGGCAGGAAATAGTTGCTAATCTTGAAATTCTGGTAAACTCGGAACTTCTCAATGTTCTGTATGCCTATGGCGGAATTGACAGCAAAGTGAGCAAGGCACAAAAATATTTTTTCATGTCGCCATCGGTTCGCAAGGCTATTTTAACGCCTTTGATGAAGTCGGACACCACCGACATTTATGCCAAAATGCTCGAAGATACGGTTGTTTTATATCTGAAACGTATTTTTCAAGACGATAGTTTGCTCTCGTTTGCATCTACAAAGGGTAATAAAAATCCCGATTTAGTAATTGAAACACTCAGTAAACCAATTTTATTGGAAGTAGGTATAAAAAAAAAAACAGTTAAGCAGATATTGAGCAGCAAAATAAAATATAAATACGGAATAATTATCAATTCAAAAATAGAAGATATTGAAATTCAGGATAATATTATTATTATTCCATTGAAATATTTTCTTTTATTGTAAATGAAATAGTTGAGTTGGGGGTTGCGTAATATATTTAAAATTTTGTTTTTTTGATTTGGAGTTTGTTCTGCTTTCAGGGCTTTTTCATAAAAAAATTATCCGCAAAAACACCTATTTGCCAACACCCGATTTTGAGCTAAATTTTCTCTTAATTTCACAAGGTTATTGTTTT
>PDWI01001644.1_pt1 | contig 34989 bp, 31 predicted proteins | sample 1430891 | NCBI WGS metagenome assembly PDWI01 (sample SAMN01162508, study PRJNA174530) | Oral metagenome, whole genome shotgun sequencing project. | biome: Marine environment; feature: Marine mammal; material: Swab sample of the gingival sulcus; isolation source: swab sample of gingival sulcus... | reverse complement strand
ATCGTGCTTTTCGGCAGTTCCCTCTGTCAATGGCTGAAACCAATGCGTATAGTGCGTTGCACCCATTTCCAATGCCCACATTTTCATTCCAACAGCCACATGGTCGGCAATTTCTCGGTTCAAAGTTGTACCCTTATCAATGGCTTGTAACACCGTTTTCATTACCTCTTTGGGAAGGTATTTTGCCATTTTTTTTCTGTCAAAAACATACTTTCCATACATTTCAGACGGTAATTCGTTGGGAATATCTACTTTTACTGGTAATCTTTTGGAAGCCTCTTCTACGGCCTTAAATCGTAATGATAACATTGTCTTGGATTTTGAGGATTGTTATATTATTTTACAAGTGCAAAAATAACATTTTTTTGGCTATTGAGAAAGGAATAAAGTACATAAAAAATAAGGTTTTCTAGTCAGAATCAACAAGTGTTTCAATCTCTAAAGCTCCAAAATCATTATAAAATCGTGTATTAAATAATGAATAGTCATATCCTTTTTTTGATTTTTTAGTAACCTCACCAGTATTTTTTATTGGTAATTCAGTTTTCTGATTATCTGTAATTTGATAAGTATCTAAATCTACATTATCAAATTTCACAACATCTTTTGTATTAAAGATATAAAAATGACATTGTTTTTCATTTGTATCATCAAATACAGCTATCCAAACATAAAAGACATCATTTCCCATATCATAACGAATTTTAGGATGAAAGCTAAATTTCCTTATATCTTCTTTATCGGTTTTGATTCCTTCTGACGTTTTAACTTGTAAGTACCTTGAAATAACACTTAACTCTGTTTCTTTACAGTGTTCACATAAATTTGTTACACACTTAACTTTTTTATTTTTATGTTCACGATATCTTATCCATTGATTGCTATATTTATTACATTTAGTACAATAATATTTTGTTATTGTAAAATCAATACCTTCATCAATATATGCTCTATGAACTTGCCAACCAAGTTCATGTAATTCCATAGACAATCTCATTTCACCATATAAACCAATAACCTGTTTTTTCTTCTCTGATATTAAATCTTTCATAGCATATTAAATTCTGATATTTGTATTTTATTTAATGATTTCTTTAGGTTTTTTAAACTATTTTCTCTAAACATATCCTTATTCAGTTCTATTCCTACCCCAATTCTATTAAGCAATTTTGATGCAATTACAGATGTGAAACTTCCACCAAAAGGGTCTAAAACTTTCTCACCTTCATAAGAAAACATTTTTACTGCAAACTCTGGAATTTCATAAGGAAATGGGGCTGTATGCCCTAAGATATTTTTTCCTTTAGAATTAATCTTTATAACAGGATTGATTTTTATAATATCTCTTCTCCAAGTTTTGATAAAGTCTGCATCTATCTCAAACTCTTCTCCTTGTCTTCCTTGTGTTGTTATTGTTTTGAGTGAAAATCGTTTACCTCTATTGGATTTACTTCGTTCAAAACATTCTAAATTCTTACACTCCCAACTTTTTAATCCAATCTCAGAATAGGCATTACCATTCACTTTTAATGTTCCACAAACAGGACAAGGATAACGAGTAGCATCGTTTCTGTGTTTATGAAAAATTAAAATATGTTCATAACAATTCATAGGATATTGATAAAAAGGATAAGGTTTATTACCATTTTTATGACGTTCACTTTGCACTTCTCCTTTATCCCAAATAAAATCATCAACAAAAGTAAATCCTTCTTCTTCGAATATCTTTGTAAAATAAGCCCCCAAAGGAATGCGTCTTTTTCCCCAAGTAGATGTTGTCGTAATATTGTCATTATCAAAAATATCTCCTACATTAAATACAAAAACTCTATGATTATCGAGTACTCTATATGCTTCTCGAATAATTAATCTCATGTCATTTAAATAATCATTAAGATTATTCCATTGAGAATAATCTCTTGCGTTATAGTATGGAGGTGAAGTTACCATTAAGTGAATAGATTCAGAGTTCATGCCTTGTAAAACGTTAAAGCAATTTCCCCAAATAATTTTCACATCATCATCTTTTTTCTCAATAAAATCAACAAGATTTTGATTGGTGTTTTGATACTGTTTTTGAAAAGTCTTTTTTGTAAAATCAATATAAATTTGAGTAAAATCAGTAATGACGCTTTTCGTATTAGTAATATTTCTTAACGGTTCCAAAGCCCTTAAAAAATCAGACAAAACATTTTTATCCATAAAAGTTTTCTCTAAATACGGACGACTAATATCAATGATTTTCTCTATGTATGGTGTTTTTAGGGACATTTATTTGAGTTCAAAAAACTCTATTTATTCTAATAATAATGTAGTAGAATAAATAAAGTCATTTTCTATTATTTTACAAATGCAAAAATAACATTTTTTTGGCTATAAAAAAAGAATAAATTTCTTATGTTCTTTTTAGTCATTAGTGGTCAATATGAGTTATCACGAGCATTGGTAAAGCAAACCAATAGTTAAAATTCCCAACAAGTTTAACAACTCTTTCTAAAATAATCGTTAAAATCAATGTTGAGGAGTTTTTTCAAATTTTCTTTGCTCTCTTTCAAACAAAAAACGCCCAACGTCAATTGTGATTGGTAATCAAAAATAGCTTCGTACAACACCTCGGTAAATTCTCCTTTTAGTTTTTCAATATCAGGTTCATACTGTGATGTATCGACTTCCGTACCATTATAGGCTATTAAAAAAGCAAAATTATCTTCTTTGTGCTGTTCCCAAATCTTTGACCAATTAGGTGTTTTTCCCTCCTTAAAACATTGATACGGATTTAATCCAATAGCGTGATAAATTAAATTACCAAGCCCTACTCCACCATATCTCATCGCATTAATCTCAACAGGAATAAATTCAGTATCATACTTAAATTCAGCGTGTAAAACCATATCTTTAACACCCAGAATATCATTCAACTTTTTGAAAAAAGTAATCGCCTTATCATAGGTTTTATCAAAAACCTCTTTGCTCGAATAGTAAAGCATATGCAAATAAGCTTCTACTCTCGGCATCGGATGGTGATAAATATTGACAATATGTGGTTCGCCATTTTTATCGTAAAACATATCTACGGCATACTCCTCGCCTTCAATATAATCTTCTACCACAAACTCATTATGAGATAACATTTCTTCCGAAAAGACATTGTAAGTACTTTCAATCTCTTGTTCAACCTCTTTCGATAGCTTCTGTAAATCAGTATGTTCGTCAACTGTTTTAACTGCAATACCAAAGAAACCTTTCGAAGGCTTAATAATTGTTTTTTTCTCTATTTCAAGATTAACGATATCCTTCAAAGCTACTTTTCGAAACTGATAGTTAGGATAAAGTTGTGTTAAAATCTCTCTAAATTTATACTTATCTTTTAAGGAATTAATTGCATTCTTCTTCGCGTCGTCGGTTAATGCTTCTCTTACAATTTGAAGAGATGCTTCCGAAGTAATACAAACTTTGTCATTCGGATTAAACTGAAAACCTTCTTTTTGTACTTCCGTATCTTTAAGCATCTCCATTCCTTCCGTTTTGGGCAATGTTTCCAAAGCACCCGACTCCGATTTTTCAGGAGAAACCAAATATAATTTATCTATCGAATTCATTGTTTTATTTATTTTTCTATATAAAAATTACCTAAATAGGTTATAAATTACAAGACATAATGTTCCGTCTTCCAACTTAAATAATTTCTCCTTCAAAAACGGTGGTAGCACCTCCGGTCAAATAGACGTTATTATCTTTTTCGTTCCACTCTATTTCAAGTGTTCCACCCAATAGATTAACTTTCACTTTTCGGTCGGTTTTACCGTTCAATACAGAAGCAACAACAGATGCACAAGCTCCTGTTCCACAAGCCATTGTTTCTCCCGAACCACGTTCCCACACACGCATATCAATTTCATTTTTATTGATTAATTTAATAAACTCAACATTGGTACGATTCGGAAATATTTCTGCATTTTCGATTACTCGACCCACTTGCTCAATGGCAAGGTTTTGTATTTCGTCCATAAAAACAATCGCATGAGGATTACCCATCGATACAGCAGTAATATCAAAAGTCAATTCACTATTGAAATCCACTCGCTGACTAACAACCGGAAAAGGAGTTAGTTTTGTAGGTATCTTTTCAGATTCCAAAATAGGCTCACCCATATTAACAGTTACTTTTTCGACTTGATTATTGCTATCAGTAAATAATTTCAGCACTTTCACCCCCGCTAATGTCTCCAACAAAACCTCTTTTTTGTCTGTCAAACCTTTATCATAAACATATTTCCCGATGCAACGTGATGCATTTCCACACATTTCCGATTCACTACCATCGGCATTAAACATTCTCATTCTAAAATCACACGTTTCAGAAGGCAATATCATTACCAATCCGTCAGCTCCTATTCCTTTGTGTCGGTCGCTATATTTTATCGAAAACTCTTCGGGGTTTTCAATCTTCTCTTCAAATCCATTGACATATATATAGTCATTCCCTGCTCCATGCATTTTTGTAAATTTCATATCACAATCTTTTAATTATTTTCTTTTAATTTAAGTTACAAAAGTAATAAAAAATTAAGGAGTAGTAAAAGAGAGATTTAGTAATAAGTGGTAAGTATCATTTTTTTATCCCAACCGACAATAGATGTTTTCAATTTTTCACCGATTTACTAACGACTTTTAACTTTGTAACTTTATTTACTTTCAACTAAATTGTTTAACTTTGTTCCTCGTTATATTTGAAACAATAAAAAGAAAAATGAATAATAAGTCAGTTGTCATATATTGTAAAAACACGCAAGATTACCATTCGTTTCCACTGGGAACATCTTTACTTGAAATCTACAACCAATTAGAAATTAAACTTAAGTACCAAGTCGTTGCGGCAAGAGTCAATTATAAAGTAGAAGACCTTAATTTCCTTATTTACAAGCCAAAAGATATTGAGTTTATAGACACCAGCTGTTCATCGGGTATGCGAGTATATGTTCGTACACTTTCGATGGTATTATCTAAAGCTGTTTCTGAACTGTTTCCTAAAACGAAACTACGAATAGAGCACCCTATATCCAAAGGTTATTATTGCACTATTGAGAACGGAGAAAGTACTTCTATCAGCCAAGAAGATGTGGAAAGCATTAAGTCAAAAATGCAAGATATTATCGAAAAAGGCGAAAGAATTATTGTAGATGAAAAGCAGTTAGAGGCGACTAAAAAGTTGTTCCAAAATAGCGTCAATAACACAACAAAAGATAGTCTATTTGATAGTTTGGGCGAACCATATATCAGATATTTCAAAATGGGTGATTTTATTGATTATTACACGAGTATTCTACTTCCTTCTACAGATTATCTAAATATTTTTGATTTAGTTCCTTTTGAAGACGGTATGCTCTTACAGATTCCCAATAGAGAGAAACCCGATAGATTGGAAGAGAGAATTGAACAACCAATGATGTTTGATATTTTCAAAGAATATTTAAGTTGGAATAAGTTAATGGGATTGAATACGGTGGGAGAATTTAACCAAGCGTGTTTGGATAGTAAATCATTTAATCTGATAAAGATAACTGAAGCATTACACGAGAAGAAAGTAGGTCGTATTGCTGATATGATAAATAATAATCCTAAAATAAAAGTGATTTTGGTAGCAGGACCTTCTTCATCGGGAAAAACAACTTTCAGTAAAAGATTAGCTATACAACTGAGTGTTAATGGTCTTAATCCTAAAATCATCTCTATGGACAACTATTTTGTAGATAGAGAAAAAACACCTCTTGACGAGAATGGAGATTGGGATTTTGAATCACTTTATGCCATTGATTTAGACCTTTTTCATCGTCAAATGACAGAGCTTATAGAAGGAAAAGAGGTAGAATTACCCGAATTTAATTTCTCAACGGGTAAACGTCAATTTAACGGAACGATGCTTCAACTTGAAGAAAATGATTTACTTATATTGGAGGGTATTCACGCCTTAAACCCTGAATTAGTAAAGGGTATCCCCAAAGAAAGTCTTTTCAAAGTGTATGTTTCAGCATTAACAACCATTTCAATTGATGAGCATAATTGGATACCTACGACAGATGTCAGGCTTTTAAGACGACTTATCAGAGATTATCAATTTAGAGGATATTCGCCACGAGAAACAATTGCTCGTATGGAAAGCATTAAACGTGGAGAAGAGAAATGGATATTCCCTTACCAAGAAAATGCTGATGTTATGTTTAATTCTGCCTTATTATTTGAATTGGCTGTCTTGAGAAAATATGTAGAACCGATATTGAAACAAGTGCCTAAATATTGTGAAGAATATACGGAAGCACATCGTTTATTGAAATTCTTACGTTACTTTGTAGAAATCCCTGATAATGAAATTCCCCCCACTTCTTTATTAAGAGAATTTGTAGGAGGAAGTAGTTTTAGTTATTAACAGCAGTATATTAAATACTTTTTTACATAAAACTGAAATCAAGTTATAAAATAATAAATTGATTGAAAAGTCGTTTGTTTTCTATAAAAGAAATAAATTCAGTTTTAATGAGAGCTAAAAGACTAATCCAAATATTAACTATAATATTGCTTATTTTCCTATCGAAAACATTGGCTTACAGTCAAGGTAATCTTCCATTTGTTGACAATAAGAAAGTACATTTTGGTTTTTCATTGGGGTTAAATTATCCGGATTTTGCAATCATACCAACAGACATCAATAAGGATGTGAATGTATCAAGAGTAGTGCCCGGCTTCTCTATCGGGGCTATTTCTGATTATCGAATCAACAAACACTTAAATTTAAGATTTACCCCACAACTCATTCTCAATCAAAGAGAATTAACCTTTCCGGATAACTCCTATGAGAATATCCTATCCATTCCAATGTATCTACCCATATCACTAAAATATAGTTCTGTAAGAAATGGAAATTTTAGACCTTACTTAATTGGTGGAGTTGGAGCTTGGATAGACTGGGGACGCAACAAAGAAAAAACTGTTCTTTTAAGACCTTTTGATTTACTATTAGAAGCCGGAATTGGTTGTAATATTTACTTCTCTTTCTTCAAATTAGCTCCTGAATTGAAGTTTACCATTGGAGTTAACAATATGCTCACTCCGTTAGACGAAAGAGATACAGGTGCACTATTGAACCCTAAAACTCAATTACACACCAATTCAATCAATAAGATGACCACAAGAATGGTCTCTTTAATATTTAACTTTGAATAAATATTTATTTTAGATATTTATTTTCTAATTGAGAAGCATACTCCAAACATTGAGGATTATTCTTATCAATCAGCTTTTTATCTAATTCTGGTATTTTTATTCTAGAACCAACAGAAACAACATTAGGGTCTTTTATTCTTTCTTTATTGGCTTCATAAATATAAACCCAAAACTTAGAATCTCCATAATATTGTCGAGCTAAATTACGCAATCTACTACCAGACTCTAACGTTACAGTGGTAATAAATTTATCATAAATACGTTTCCTCTCAAAAACATTTGTATTTTGTTGAGCTGTCTCTTTCTTATTGCTTTTAACGTCCTCCTTTTTTTTCTGAGATTTAGCTTTCTGTTCTTGTATCTCATCTTTAAGATGAAGAGATGGATAAGTAGGCTCAAGATTATTGGTCGCTTTATTATTTACCTCTTGTCCTTTTTTTTCATTACCTATCAAACTGGTATCTTCAGGTATAAGATAGTAATTTTCATAATAACTGATCGCTTTCAAAGAGTCTTTTATTCTATTTACTTTTATTGCATTTGAAATAGAATCTGCAATTTGGTTAATTCTCTGTTCTTCTTTTTGTTGAGTAATATAACTTATTAGCCTTGGAGAAAACAACAGTAACAAGATAAAGAAAAGTCCAAATACAATAAAAAGTAAAGACCAAGTAGAAAGTCCTTTTCTCTCATCTTCATCTTTTTTATAAATGACTGCCATTTTATCTTTGTCATCTTCTATTCCTTCTTCATCCTCATTCGTTTTTTCCTCTTCTTCAAGTTCTTCGTCGTCTTTCGGAGTATCTTTTTCTATATCCTTATCATCACCTAAATCTTTAACGATATTGAGGTCATCACCCACCTCTTCTTTTACATTTTCATCTAATTCTTTTTCATCTAAATCGCTTTCATCAGACTCATCACCTTCCAATTCTTCTTCCTGTTCATTATCATCAACACGGTTGAACTCTTCAGTTGGCTCTTCCGAAATATGATGTTCTTCAGTTGATTCTTTTATTTCATCCTCTACAATTTCTTCCTCAACATTTGATTCGTCAATAAGAGTATTTTCTTCAGCTAACACTTCTTGTTGCTGTTCAACTTTCTCTTCTATATATACCTCTTGCTCTTTTGTTTCCACCTGATTTGAAACCTCATAGACAATATCAAAGTCATCTAATTCAATTTCTTTTTCATCAGAAGTTTCAACAGACTCTATTGGCTCATTCTTATATTCTTCGACAATACTATTTTGAGTAATTTCTTCTACTTTATCATTATCTTCAAAAGCATTCTGACCTACCTCTTGTTCTGTTTCAACATCATTATGAACTTTTTCTAAATTTTCTATTTTTTCAGACAGTTCTTCTTTCTCAACAGCAATAATTTCCTCTATATTCGATTCAACATCTTGATATTCTTGTTCAGCAACATCTGCATTACCTTCTTCTATCGACTCTATTTTCTCTTCTATGTCATCTTCAATCTCTTCTGTTTTTGTTTCAAGACCTTCAACAGATTCTTCTAAATGAGTTTCTTCTCTTTCAGGCATTGTAAAATCAACATTATAAGCCTCTTTTTCCTCTATCTCATTGATTTGAAGTTCACTATTTTCTTCAATAGCCGTTTGCTGTTGTTCTTCTTCTGCTACTATATTTTGATTTTCCTCATCAGATTTCTCTTCTACAACCTTTTCATCGTTACTATTCAAACGGTTATTCTCATCAACATCATCAGCAGATTGAGACTTGCTCATCATTCCTATTTCTGACAAAATTTCCTTAATCTCCATCGCTTGATTTTGGAAAACAGTCATAGGTTCTTTCTTAACAATATGTGCTGTTTCGTTTATTGGTTGAGAATAAGCTTTATTTTCGTTAAAATCAGGAACATTAAGTGTTATTGTTTCAAGATGAGCAAATGGTAAGTTAATCAATTTTCGTAAATCATCATCGGGATTATAAAGCACATTGTAACTTTCTGTTTCATCTTCAACATCAATTGTTTCTACTTTCTGAAAACGTCCTAACCCTTTTAGAATAACAACTCCATCATTAATTAAAGCATTCTCTACATTAGCAAGTAATGCTCGAACAAACTTTTCAATAATAGCTCTCTCAATTCCAAACTTATTAGAAATTAAATCAATTATTTGAGCTATGGAAACGATATTATTATTTAATTCACTCACGATTTCAAATTTATTTTTTGTTTTAACACTTCACTCTCTTTATATTTTACAATTAAACTGGGAGGAACCAAAGTCTTTGTTTTTGTCTCTTCATCAAACGATATCTTTTCTTCCCTTTTTTCAACATAAAAAGTTCCGAAATTAAGAAAATTAACAGTTTCTTCATTATTTAAAGTATCTGAAACTGCATCTGTAAACATTCTCATTAAAATCTCGACTTCTGATTGAGGAAAATTTATATCTGAAGCTATATTCTCCATTAATTCTTGATGAGTCATATCTTGTTTCTTGTTTTAAGTTATTTGTCCTATTAATTCAAATTCAGTAGCATCGACTATTCTTGCTTGGTAAAGATGCCCTATTTTTATATTTTTTGTTGAAATTGGTATTAGAACTTCGGGGTCAACTTCCGGTGAATCAAATTCAGTTCTACCAACATAATAATCCTTTTCCGCTTTGTCTATAATTACTTTTAACGTTTTGCCTATCTTTTTATTCTGTATATCCAACGAAATCTGTTGTTGCATATCCATCAATTCTTCCAACCTTTGTTCTTTCACTTCAAAAGGAATATTATCAGCATAATTATCTCCGGCAAAAGTTCCTTCTTCGTGTGAATAAGCAAACGCCCCTAATCTTTCAAATCGCGTTTTTTCAACAAACTCCAACAGTTCTTGAAAATCATCTTCACTTTCTTCAGGATGTCCAACCAACATTGTTGTACGTAAATGTATATTCGGAACTTCCTCTCTTATCCTACTAATAAGGTCAATGGTTTCACTTTTGGAAACATTGCGTCTCATTTTTTTCAACATACGATTACTGATATGTTGCAAGGCGATATCCAAATAGTTACAAACGTTCTCTCTTTCCCTTATAACTTCCAGAATATCAGTCGGAAATTGTGAAGGATATCCATAGTGTAATCGTATCCATTCTACTCCTCGCACATCGGACAAATTTCGTACCAAATCTGATAATCGGTTTTCCTTATACCTGTCTCGCCCATAGTATGTCAAATCTTGTGCAATCAACTGAAATTCCTTGACACCTTTTTCAACTAACATTTCAACCTCTCGAACAATATCTTCCATTTTTCTGGAACGATGCCTTCCGGTAATAACCGGTATGGCACAATAAGAACAAGTCCGATTACAACCTTCTGAGATTTTAATATAAGCATAATGCGATGGTGTAGTCAAAGTACGCTCCAAACGCAAGTCTGCTCTTGTCTCCTGCCCTATCTCTCGCAAAACATCGGAGTAATTAAATTTCCCAAAATATTTATCAACTTCAGGAATCTCTGCTTCTAAATCATTCAAATATCGTTCAGATAAACAACCCATCACAAAAAGTTTTGAGCCATTTTCTTTTTTCTTTTTTACCAATTGTAAAATTGTATTAATACTCTCCTCTTTCGCATCTCCAATAAATCCACAAGTATTTACAATAACAACATCTCCGTCAGGATTATCTACATCGTGCCTAACATCATACCCCAACACCTCAAACTGCCTTAAAAGTCGTTCTGAATCAACCAAATTCTTTGAACAACCCAATGTGATAATGTCAGCAGTTTTGTTTTTCATTTAAAAACGTTTATATAGAAGATATTGTTCTATCTCTAATATAATTTTTATTCAAAAAGTGTTTCAACAAACTGCTCCTTATCAAACACTTGAAGGTCTGTTACTTTTTCTCCTAACCCAATATACTTCACAGGAATCTTGAATTGGTCGGAAATTCCTATCACAACTCCACCTTTCGCTGTTCCGTCCAATTTTGTTACAGCCAATGCGTTCACTTCCGTTGCTTTGGTAAACTGTTTGGCTTGCTCGTAGGCATTCTGTCCTGTTGAGCCATCTAATACCAAAAGCACTTCGTGAGGTGCATTAGGAACGATTTTCTGCATAACCCTTTTTATTTTGGTTAATTCATTCATCAAATTCACTTTATTATGAAGTCGTCCAGCTGTATCAATAATCACAACATCAGCATCATTTGCTTTTGCAGAAGAGAGTGTATCAAAGGCAACAGAAGCAGGGTCAGAGCCCATTTTTTGTTTTATCACCGGCACCCCTACTCTATCTCCCCAAATATCCAACTGTTCTACGGCAGCCGCCCTAAACGTATCAGCTGCACCAAGGTAAACCGATTTTCCTGCTTGTTTGAATTGATTTGCCAACTTACCGATAGTCGTTGTTTTACCAACTCCATTGACACCTACCACCATTATCACGTAAGGTTTAGAGGGCAGGTCGGCATCAAAATCATTCACTTGTTCAACATTATTCTCAGCCAGAAGTGCTGATATTTCTTGTTTTAATATAGCATTTAGCTCTTTTGTGTTAAGATATTTATCTTTTGCTACTCGCTTCTCCAATCTCTCTATTATCCTCAAGGTCGTTTCAACCCCCACATCAGAAGTAACCAACACCTCTTCAAGATTATCCAACACCTCATCATCAACGGTTGATTTTCCTGCAACAGCACGAGACAATTTGGAAAACACATTCTCCTTGGTCTTTGAAAGCCCTTGGTCTAAAGTCTCCTTTTTCTCTTTATTAAACAATCCAAAAAATCCCATAATTTTATTTCTTTTTTAACTTGGCAAATTTAATAAATTTCTAAGAATAAAAAAAACTTTCATATAAAATGAAAGTTTTCTATTTTCTTCAACAAGAATAAAACAATTCTACTTTTTCGCAAGTACCTCTTTTACTCTGTCGTTATGCACCATTTCTTCTTGAAATGTATAAGCACCTGTTTTAGGTGATTTTACCATTTTAATCACTTTGGAGAAAGTACGACCTTCCCCCTTTTGCATACTCGCAACTGCTTTCTTTGCCATTGTCTATTCTCCTTATTATTTAATTTCTTTATGTATTGTCATTTTTCTTAAAATAGGATTGTATTTTTTCAACTCCAATCTTTGTGGCGTATTTTTCCTATTTTTCATTGTGATATAACGTGAAGTGCCGGGCATTCCACTATCTTTATGCTCTGTACATTCAAGTATTACTTGTGTTCTTGCGTCTTTTGATTTCTTTGACATTTTACTTCCTCCCTAATAATTAAACGTATAAATATCCTTTTTCAGCAGCTCTTTTCAATGCTGCATCAAGTCCTAACTTATTGATTACACGAAGTCCTGCTGCAGAAACTTTTAACTGTATCCAAAGGTCTTGCTCTGCCCAATAAAACTTCTTTGAAAACAAATTTACATCAAATCTACGCTTTGTACGACGCTTTGAGTGAGAAACATTGTTTCCAACCATCGCCTTTTTTCCTGTTATCTGACAAATTTTCGACATTATAATTGTTCTTTATTTTATTGTATTTTTTATTTTCTGACAAAATAGAGTGCAAAAGTACATATTTATTTTTATACGCCAAAATATTATTTGCTTTTTTTATGACAAAAATCAAGAAATCGACAAATCAAACAAATTGAAGTTTATACTAAAAAGCAAATTATCAACAAATACAATGACTATAGACTCTTTTTATCTCCCTACAAAAAAATACAACAAACCAATCAATACCCCAAACGAAACGACAACCGAAAGAAAGATAGTCAACATCAAACGAATAAATTTTTTATTTTCCATTAGAATTCCAATTTTATAAAAAAACAAAGATACAAGTTTTTATAAAAAATATTTTTTCAAAGATAGAAAAAGTGTATTTTTGTTCAAAATATCAATTCATCTCTTTTATGAAACAACCGTTGGCAGAAAGAATGCGTCCGACTTGTTTAGATGACTACATCGGACAAAAGCATTTGGTAGGAGAAAAGGCAATTATACGCTCTATGATAGAATTGGGCAATATCAGTTCTTTTATATTATGGGGACCACCGGGAGTGGGAAAAACGACGTTGGCTAAAATCATTGCTGAAGAATTAGAACTTCCTTTTTACACCCTAAGTGCTGTAACATCGGGAGTAAAAGAGGTCAGAGAGATTATTCAAAAGGCAAAAAAAGTCAATATGTTCGCCAAAGGAACACCGATACTTTTTATTGACGAGATACACCGATTTAGCAAATCCCAACAAGACTCACTACTCGGAGCCGTAGAAGACGGCACCTTTACATTAATAGGAGCAACAACAGAAAACCCTTCTTTTGAAATTATCACTCCTCTACTTTCCCGTTGTCAAATATATGTTTTGAAACCACTCGAAAAAGACGATTTACTAGACCTCGCCCAACGAGTTTTCAAAAAAGACAAATTGTTCAAAAAAAGAAAATTACATATCGACGAAGAAGAAGCACTAATACAATATGCAGGAGGAGACGCACGAAAATTATTAAACATCATAGAACTTATCGCTAACAATGATGTATCCGATGAACTTCATATCACAAACGAAAAAGTAACCAGTTCTCTTCAAGAAAACCCGTTGGCTTACGACAAAGATGGAGAATTGCACTACGATATTATTTCCGCCTTTATCAAATCCATCAGAGGTAGCGACCCAGACGCAGCTATTTATTGGTTAGCAAGAATGATTCAAGGAGGAGAAGACCCTAAATTTATTGCCAGAAGACTGATTATTTCTGCAACAGAAGATATTGGATTAGCCAATCCCAATGCTCTTTTGTTGGCAAACAGTTGTTTTGAGGCAGTAGAAAAAATCGGATTTCCGGAAGGAAGAATTCCATTGGCTCAAACAACCATTTATTTAGCCACTTCTCCAAAAAGTAATTCAGCTTATACAGCCATCAACACAGCTTTGGAAACCGTTCAAAAAACAGGAAACTTAAACGTTCCACTCCATTTAAGAAATGCTCCCACCCAACTTATGAAGAATTTAGATTATGGAAAAGGCTACAAATATCCACATAATTATGCCAACAACTACACAGAGCAACAATATATGCCCGACGAACTAAAAGATTTACAATTATGGCAACCTCAACAGAATCTTTCAGAGCAGAAAATCATTGAGAATCTAAATCGCATCAAAAACAAATAGAGTTATAAATCTTCAGATGTCATTATTGTTGTTGATTTCATTTCTTGTCCCATAACTTGAGTTGTCATCACAAGTTTTAGGCTAACTACTCCTCCTGTATGTCTATTAACAACATACTCTCCGTTATCAATATTGCTGGTTATTTTAATGGGTTCTTCCGAACTTTCTTTTACAACTTTATTTCCATCAACATCTCCTGATATACTTATAACAACCGTATTATCAGTAATAGCTGTTACTTTATAAAGACTTTTTATAAACATTTTTGTATTTTGAAGATTGAATTCCACACTATCTCTCCACATAGAACCTACTCCTACAGCTTTTTCAGGAAATGTAACAGAGTTATTCTGTTTGAACATATTGGCATATTCTCCCTCTACTCCTTTTATATCAATCACCTTACCTAATTTATTTGCAGTTGCAACAACGACCATTTCTTTCACTTTAGCCATTGCTTCATTTACTTTTCGGGCATTTTCATCCATATCTGCTACTTTCATATCACTATCATAATGTACCACTTGCCCCATAGCATCTGTATCAAGTAATATTCTTTCAAAACGAACTTCACTCACAACCTCTTTATCATTCACATCAATGATTTTACTCTTCATTTTCATTGTGTTTTTCACTTTTACAATAGGACTGTCCATCTTCGTCGTCATAGTTATGATAGATTGAGTTCCTTTTTTAGGATTTAAACGCAATAAAACAGAATCTTTTTGTGCAGCTACGTTCAATACTATTAATGAGAGTAAAACAGTTAAAATATTTTTCATTTTTTTATTCTTTAAATTTATTATTATTTCTGTGCAAATATACAAAATAATTTTAAAGAAGAGGTCATCTGACAAATTCAGACATTTTAAATGCAAAATACCTCTCAACACATTTCAATACATTTTTAACAAAAGACAATTATAAAATAAACATATCCAAGACTTAACAATGAATTAAACATATTTTACTACCTTTGCAGGAAATTTCTAAAGACATAATAAAATGGTAAAAAAAATCACATTTATTTCACTTATACTGCTAACCACATTAAACTCGATTTTTTCTCAATCCAATGACACATTGAGAGTTGCTTATTGTATCGAGCCACCTTTTGTTGTTAAAGCAGAGAATGGCACACTCTTCGGACCTTCTGTATGGTTATGGGAAAATATCGCCAAAGAAAATAACTTAGAGTACAAATACATAGAAATGCCTTTAGAAAAATTGGTGAAAGCTCTTAAAGAGGACAAAGTAGATGCGAGTCTTTCTCCTTTGACAATCACTGCCGCAAGGTCTCGAGTAATGAATTTTACTTTACCTTACCATATAGAAAACGCCTCTTTAATAGAGCGTAATGTATCATCTTTGCGAAAATCTTGGCAGTTTATAAAATCTTTCTTTTCCCTCAATTTTTTACGTGCATTAGGAGCTCTTGTACTTGTGGTTCTTATATTCGGTTTTCTTATTTGGCTTTTTGAAAGAAAGAAAAATAAAGATGAATTTCATAGCAGTATTAAAGGCGTTTGGGAAGGGTTTTGGTGGTCAGCAGTAACAATGACTACCGTTGGATACGGAGACAAATCACCAAAGACTGTCGGCGGAAGAGTTATTTCACTTATCTGGATGTTTTCAGCAATTATTATCATCTCTGGTCTTACAGCGAGTATTGCATCGTCGCTAACAGTCAATAATATTAGTTCTTCTCACGATAAAATTAATGATTTTAAAAATCGTTATTTAGGGTCGATAGAAGGTTCAGCAACAAATGAGTGGCTAAAAAACAACTTTTTCACCAAAAAGAAAGAATTTGCAACAATGCAGGAAGCACTCATTGCATTGGACAAAAAAGAGGTAGATGCTATTGCATATGACCGTGCTTCATTAAAATTAATAATAAAGAATGATACCCTCTCAAAATATCAATTTATAGACATCAAGTACAATCCTCAATTTTTTGCCTTTGGATTAAGTAAAAAGCTACCAAGAAAACTTGTCAAATCTATCAATTATTCGATGTTATACAATATTGAGAAAATGGATTGGCAAGTACAACTTTCGGAAAATGGATTAAAATAAATAACTTAAATAAAACAAGTTAGCAGAAATTAGAACAACGAAATTGATATCAAGGAAAAGAAAAACTAATACAGAAGCAAAGTAACACAGTTTGAATTTGATAAAAAATAAAGAATGACAACTTTAAGTCTAAAAGACATAATACTAAAAAAAGATTTTTCTTTTATCAAGATGGGAATGAGTGTTAATCAAGTCATTGAAATTTTAGGTAAGCCTGAACCTAATAATATTTTTGATGATAATTTTGGTACAGTTATCCTTTTTTATGGTGGCTATGAATTTGCTTTTTTTGACAATAAATTACACTATTTCCAAAATGACAATATAATTCACGACTGGATTGAATTTGAAAATAAATATTTCAAAATTGACACTTGGTTATTTAAGAACAATAAAAAAATCTTACTTGAAAACTTTATTAATGTATTAAAAAAAGAAAATGTTGTATATGAGTTAAATAAAATAAAAAGTGATGGAAACTATATTCAGATTAAATTATTTAATGGAATGAGAATAGAATTCAACAAAGATAAAATATTGTATGCAATTAGGTATGAAAATTTTGAGCAAGAATAGAAATATAAATTACTAAATCAAGTTACACCACTTTGGTGTCAGTTTCTTAAACCGATTTTAGGTTATCAAAAAAGTTTGGTTTATAACCGAAAAACATCATATACTTATTCGCAACAGCATAAACACCCAACCGAAGATGACACAAATTGGTGGCTGCGATTCAGAACCAAATCACAAAGATTTAAAGGAGATATAAACGAACTGAAAAAATTATTGAGAAACATTGAATAGAAAAAATCGAGGTTATTTGAAAGAGTGATTTTTCTACTTTCTTTGAAAAAATCAGTATATTTTCTACCTTTGTTTTTGATAAAAAAACAGACATATGAAAACATCAACTTCAAAACGTGCCATTATCATTGGTGCATCATCAGGGATAGGACAAGGACTTACAATGGGATTATTGGAGCAGGGTTATACTGTTGGAATTACGGCTCGTCGTGAGAACCTACTCAAAGAGATAGCCGAAAAATATCCTAAACAAGTTCATTATCGAGCATTTGATGTGACGGAAACTGACCTTTTGGAGTTACGCTTAAGTGAACTTGCCAACCGATTGGGAGGTATTGATTTATTAATCGTTTCGGCAGGATTGGGAATGATAAGTGATGACTTGGAATACAAAGTAGAAAAATATGCTTTACAATGCAATGTATTAGGATTTACAACCATTGTCAATTGGGCATACAACTATTTCAAAAAGAGAGGAAAAGGACATATTGTTGGCATCAGTTCTTTGGCAGGAATGAGAGGTTGGAGAGGTAATATGAAATATACAGCTGCCAAAGCGTATCAGATGAATTATATGGAAGGCTTACGAATGAAATCCAATCACGAGAAATCCAACGTCGCCATTACCGATATTCGTCCCGGCTATGTGCAAACCGACATCGTGGGAGATGAATACAAATTCTGGATGGTAGAAGTCAAAGAGGTTGTCCCTGCAATGCTAAAAGCCATTCAACGAAAAAAACGCAAAGTATATATCCCCTATCGATGGACTTTTATTGCTTTTTTATACAAGATAATTCCTTCTTGGCTCTACGAAAAGGGTTAAAAAGATTTAATTCTTATTTTCCACCCCTTATTCATAGCAGAAATACGCAAAAAAATCGTATATTTGCACGCAATAAATTCACAAGAAAAACTGTGAAAGTTGAAATTCTTAATAGAATTTGAAAAATTAAAGACAACAATTATTTTATATATCAACTTTTAACTCATCATTTACTATGTCATTTATTGCAGATAAGATTCAACTCGAAGGATTCACTTTTGATGACGTCCTATTACTTCCCGCTTATTCAGAAGTTCTTCCACGCGAAGTAGATTTATCTACTCGATTTACAAAAAATATTGAATTAAAAATTCCAATTGTTTCAGCAGCAATGGATACCGTTACCGAATCTCAGATGGCTATTGCTATTGCGAGAGAAGGTGGAATTGGTGTTATTCATAAAAATATGAGCATTGCCGAACAAGCCAAACAAGTCCATATTGTCAAACGTGCAGAAAACGGAATGATTTCCAATCCTGTAACCATTAGAAAAGGAGCAACAGTAGCTGACGCATTAGCAATGATGAAAGAATATAGCATTGGGGGGATTCCTGTGGTAGATGCAGAAAATCATTTAGTGGGAATTGTTACCAACCGTGATTTAAGATTTCAACGTCAGTTGGATAAGAAGATAGATGAAGTAATGACAAGTGAAAACTTAATTACAACATCACATAGCACCAATTTGGAAGAGGCGGCAGATATTCTACAACAACACAAAATTGAAAAATTACCTGTTGTAGATAAGAACAATAAGTTGATAGGTCTTTTAACTTACAAAGATATTACCAAAGCCAAAGACAAACCGAAAGCAAGTAAAGACAAAAACGGGCGTTTAAGAGTAGCAGCAGGTGTAGGAATTACTGCCGACACGATGGAACGCATTGAAGCATTGGTGAATGTAGGCGTTGATGCGATTGTAATTGATACGGCTCACGGACACTCAAAAGGTGTAGTGACTGTTTTGAAAGAGGTTAAAAAGAGATTTACAGGCTTGGACGTTGTGGTTGGGAATATTGCCACTGCCGAAGCGGCAAAAATGTTAGCCGAAGCAGGTGCTGATGCAGTTAAAGTGGGAATTGGTCCCGGTTCTATCTGCACCACTCGTATTATTGCAGGTGTCGGAGTTCCTCAACTTTCAGCGATATATGAAGTTTCCAAAGCATTGAAAGGTACAGGCGTTCCTGTCATTGCTGATGGTGGTATTCGTTATTCGGGAGATATTGTAAAAGCAATTGCAGCAGGTGGAGATACCGTAATGGCTGGTTCACTTTTTGCAGGAGTGGAAGAGTCACCCGGAGACACCATTATTTTTAATGGAAGAAAATTCAAATCGTATCGTGGAATGGGTTCATTAGAAGCAATGGAGAAAGGTTCAAAAGACCGTTATTTCCAAGATATGGAAGATGATATTAAAAAGTTAGTTCCCGAAGGAATTGCAGCCCGTGTTCCATTCAAAGGTGGGCTTTACGAAGTGGTTTATCAATTAATAGGAGGATTAAAAGCCGGAATGGGATACTGTGGAGCAAAAAACATTGAGAAACTGCACGATGCCAAGTTTACCAAAATAACATCAGCAGGAGTAACTGAAAACCACCCTCACGATGTTACAATTACAAGTGAGGCACCGAATTATAGTAGAGGAAATTAGATTTTAAGAAATACAATTTCTGCAAAAATAGTTCGTTAAATAACAGTAAATTAAACAAGAATAATATAGAGAATTTTATAAACTAAAACTTTTATGAAAAAAACATTTCTTTTTTTTAGTATTTATCTTTTTTGCTTTACAGCGATTTTTGCCCAATCAGATAACCCAACGGTAATGACCATCAACGGAAATGACGTACCATTGTCTGAATTTGAATATATTTATAATAAGAACAACACCAATAATGTTATTGATAAGAAAACACTTGATGAGTATGTTGATATGTTTGTCAATTTCAAATTAAAGGTAGAAGAGGCAAAAGCTTTAAAATTGGACACAGCCTCTGCTTTTAAGAAAGAGTACAATGGTTATGTTGCTCAATTAAGCAACCAATATATGAAAGATGATACTCGCAGAAAAGAATTGGTAAAAGAAGCCTACAACCGAAGAAAAGAAGAAGCAGAAGTATATCACATTTTAGTCAAAATAGCTCCTACCGGAACATCAAAAGATACTTTGGTTGCTTATAACAAAGCAATGAAAATTTATAAACGTGCTTTGACAGAGGACTTTAAAAAGTTAGCCAAAGAAACATCTGATGAACAAAATGTTCAGAGATTTGGTGGATACGTGGGTTGGATTTTGGGACTTCGAACTCCCTATACTTTTGAAAATGCCGTTTTCAATACACCTAAAGGAAAAGTAAGTAAACCTATTCGTACTCGATTTGGATACCATATCATCAAAGTAACAGACAAAAGAAAATCTCTAGGAGAAGTAAAAGTGGCACACATTTTACTTTTAGATAATCCAAAAGACAAAAAAGTAAGTCAAAAGAATAAAATTAGAATTGACTCTATTTATAAAGCAGTTGTTGCTGGAGCTGATTTAGGAGAATTAGCCTCTAAATTTTCACAAGACAGAGGTTCAGCCTCCCAAAAAGGGGAACTTCCTTGGTTTGGTAGTGGACAAATGATACCTAAATTTGAAAAGGCTGCATTTGCATTGAAAGATTCCGGTGATGTTTCAAAACCGGTACACACAATTGCAGGGTGGCATATCATTCGTTTATTAGGCAAAAAACCGATGAAGAGTTTTGAGGAATTAGAGAATAGACTTACCAATCAGCTTGTTAAAACAGAACGTTTAGAATTGGCAAACCAATATTTCTATGACAAACTAAAAAAAGAGTACAACCTGAATGAATACTCCAATGCACTGAATGATTTTTATAGAATAAGTGATACTTACGCTCCTAACAAGCCACAGTTTTTGGAAAAGATTGGACAATTAAATCAACCTCTATTTAGTTACGCAAATATTACTTTTACACAAAAACAGTTTGCTGATTATTTGAAAAATTATACTAAAAATTATAGAGATGGTGTTCGTGCCGATTTTATTAAATCATACTATAATAAATTCTTGAACACACAATTACACGCTTATGAGCGAACACAATTACGTAGAAAATATCCTGACTATAACAACTTAGTCAATGAATATCACGATGGTATTTTATTATTTGAAGTGATGAATAAAAAAGTTTGGGCAAAAGCCTCCAACGACTCTACAGGTTTAGAGAAATATTTCAAAAATCACAAAAAAAGATACAAATGGGAGCAACCTCATTATAAAGGAGAAATTATTTATTGTAAAGATAAAGAGACATTGGTAGCAGCAAAACGTATCTTAAAATATGCTCATAAAGATTCAGTAACCAACTATCTATACAAACGATTAAATGACACAACGCATTATGTAAAAATAGAAAAAGGAATGTGGCAAAAAGGAGAAAATGCTTTAATTGATGCAAAAGTATTTAAGGAAGGAAAATATACTCCAAAAGCTGATTATCCCTACTATATTTTGCGTGGAAAAAATCTCAAAAAAAATCCTGAAAGTTATTTAGATGTAAAAGGTCGAATTGTTACTGATTATCAAAAAAAATTGGAGAAAGAGTGGATTGCTTATCTCAAAAAGAAGTATCCTGTTACAATAAACAGAGAAGTTCTTAAAAAAGTAAAAACAAAATAACAGATTATTGAATTAATGATTAGAAATTATACCAAATATCTTTTCTTATTGTTATTAATAACCCTTTTGGGGTGTTCTAAGTTTATAAAAGAGAAAGGAAGAGTACCCTTATTGGAGGTAAATGGAAAAATTTTATACCAAGATGAATTGGATAAAGTAATTCCTAAAAATACCAATATGATAGACAGTGCAAGTATTGCCGATAGATACATCAAAAAATGGGCTACCACGATATTAATGTATGATAATGCTAAAAAAAACATCATTAATGAAGAAGAGATTAACAAATTAGTTGAAGAATATAGACAATCATTAACGATTCACGAATATGAACAGTCTGTTGTTACTGAGCGAGTTGATACTAATTTGACACAAGAAGAAATGAACGAATTTTATGATAAGTTCAAGTCACAACTTATTTTAGAAGAGCATATCATAAAAGGAATGCTTTTAATAACTCCAAAAGAGACTCCTAATATCGAGAAAGTTAGAAATTGGATAAAAAAAGGAGATACTGAAAGCATTGAAAAGATAGAAAAATATGGTTTAAAAAATGCTGTAAGTTTTGACTACTTTATGGAAGAATGGACTCCTTTGGCTGATTTATCTAAGAAAATTCCTTTGGAAACCAATAATTTAGGTTCTTTTATTATGAATAATCAATTTATAGAAAGAAGTGATAGTATGAGACACTATTTTCTAAAAATAAAAGCAGCGAGAGTAAAAGGAGAAATTGAACCTTTGGAAAAGGCAAAAAAGAAAATATCATATATTATATTAAATAAGAAAAAGAAAGATTTTATAGTCAATTTTGAAGCAAGTATTTACAACGATGCAGTAAAAAATGGCGAAGTAAAATTTTTATTAAAAGAAGATTAAAATGAGAAAAACAATTTATTTATTATTTATAATTGCATTCACTTTTAACAACAATGGTTTTGCTCAAAAAGCAGAAAACATCATTGATGAAGTGATTTGGGTTGTTGGAGATGAGGCAATATTACGTTCTGATATAGAGGCAATCATAGAAGACGCAAGAATTCGTAAAGTATCTTTACCTGAAAAACCTTTTTGTGCACTTCCCGAAAAAATGGCAGTAGAAAAGCTATTCTTACATCAAGCTTCTATTGACAGTGTAAAAGTGGACGACGAAAGAATACGTATGGCCGTTAACAATGATATCAAAAATTACGTTTCTCAAGTTGGTTCAGTAGAAAAAGCAGAAGAAATAATGAAAAAGTCGATTGCTCAAATAAAAAACGACACTTACGAAAGATATAAAAACCAAGAACTGGTACGAATGATGCAAGAGCAACTTGTAAAAGGCATTGAAGCAACTCCTGTAGAAGTTCGTAATTTTTATAAAAAAACCAACAAAGATAGCTTTCCTACGATTCCAGAGCAAGTTGAAATTCAAGTTATTTCTATAAAACCACCCATACCTTCAAAAGAGATAGAAAGAATTAAAGAAAAATTAAGAAATTATGGAGCAAGAGCCAAAAAAGACCCAAATGAATTTGCACTTTTGGCACGTCTTTATTCTGAAGACCAAGGAAGTGCTTTAAAAGGTGGTGAACTCGGATTTGCAGGTCGCGGAAAGTATGACCCTAATTTTGCAGATGTGGCATACGCTCTTCAACGCCCTAATCAAATTTCAAGAGTTGTCGAATCACAATTTGGGTACCACATTATCCAATTGTTAGAAAGAAGAGGAGATAAGTCTAATTTCAGACACATTCTCCTACGCCCTAAAATTACCAATGAGGCAAAGAAAAAAGGGTTACATCAATTAGACTCGGTTGCTAATGCTATCCGTAAAGAGAAAATCTCATTTGAAAATGGTGTGTTTCAATTTTCTCAAGATAAGGAAACTAAAATGAATAGTGGTTTAATGATGCGTCAAGACAGATATACAGGCTCTTTTGTTTCTCATTTTGAGTACAAAGATTTACCACCGGAAATAGCAACTAAAGCATATGCTATGAAAATAGGAGAAATATCTGATGCTTTTACTATGATAGACCCCAAAACAGGCACTCCAATGTTGGCTATCGTAAAATTGAAGTCCAAAACTCCTTCACACAAAGCCAATGCAAAGAATGACTATCAATTGTTAAAAACGATGCTCGAACAGCAAAAGAAAGCTGAATTCTTGGATAAATGGATTGTCGAAAAACAAAAAGACACTTTTATCAACATTGACCCAAAATACAGAGATTGTGATTTTGAACACAAAGGTTGGATAAAAAAGTAATAAGCAAGTGATTTTTCGAAAAGAGAATATATTTTATAAAAAAAGTTGGGTGGCAACTGTCATCTTACTTTTTTTATATTCTCCGTTTTTTGCTCAACAAAACTCTCCCTCCAAACTAAAAAATGAGATTTTGGAATCGAAAAAAAAACAATCGAATAACAATTATCAACCACCTGCTGTTGGTGTTACAGTATTTCAACCTAAGAATGCTCTCAACAACACTACAAAAACATTAATATACCTTGAGCATAGTAATGAATGGTATCACAACGATATCAAATTCCCCAATATTCAAATATTAAAAGGAGATGTTAAGTTTAGGCACGATGATGCAATACTTTATTGTGACAGTGCATATTACAATCAGAAAGAAAATACCTTCAAAGCTTTTAGTAATGTAAAAATTGTACAAGGAGATACGCTTACTGCTTATGGAGACCGTCTCTATTATGATGGCAACAGTAAATTAGCACAGCTTCAAGAAAATGTAAGAATGGTCAATAAAAACACAACACTTACTACAGAAACCTTGTACTATGATAGAGTTGCTAATCTTGCTTACTATTTTACGGGTGGTGAAATAAAAGATGGAAAAAATACCTTAACATCAATCTGGGGAGAATACTCTCCTGCTACAAAAATAGCTTTATTCAAAAATAAAGTAAAAATGACCAATCCAAAAGGTGTATTAAAAGCAGATACATTAAAATACTATACCAATACCTCAATAGCCGATATTGTAGGTAATTCACACGTTATTTACAAAAATGAAACCGAAGTATATAGTGAAAAAGGTTGGTATGACACAAAAAAAGAGCGAATGATGCTCTTAAAGCGTTCTTTAATAGAACATAAGGATGGAAAAACATTAGTTGGAGACACCATATTTTATGACAAGAAAAATCGATTCGGAGAAGCATTTTCCAAAGTGGAATTAAACGACAAAAACCAAAAAACAACACTGTATGGAAATTACATTTCCTATAATGAACTATCAGAAACAGGATTAGCAACTGACTCTGCTCTTTTTGTCGATTGGTCAGAAAAAGAAAAAAAACTTTATATGAGTGCGGATACACTCTATACGCTTAGAGATTCACTTCCTACCGATAGCATTGGATTTGATATGGTGAAAGGCTATTCCAATGTCCGATTTTACCGTCAAGACCTACAAGGTGTTTGTGATACATTAAGTTATACAACACGAGACTCCATTATAAGAATGAAATCTATTCCTGTTGTTTGGTCAAAAAACAACCAACTAAAAGGAAAAACAATTAATGCTTTTATCAAGAACAAAACAATTGATAGAATAGAAATCAAACAATCAGCCATTGCAATCCAAAAAGACACTCTCAACTATTATAATCAATTAGCAGGAAAAGAGATAATTGCCTATATGGATAGTTCAAAACTAAAAAGAGTGGATATAAATGGTAATGTAGAGACCATCTATTTTCCGAAAGATGATAAAACAAAAGAGATTATCGGAGTCAATAAAACATTAAGTAGCTTTGCGAAAATATATCTCAAAAAACAAAAAATAGATAAAATTGTACTTACAGAAGCAACCAATGCCATAATGTATCCTTTACTGGAAATGTCAGAATCTGATTTACAACTTCCCTATTTTCATTGGTTTGCAAAAGAAAGACCTATGCATCAAGAAGATGTATTTACCAAATACCAACGAAATGAGCCACCACGCTTACCACAAAGTACTAAACGTCCTGAACTGCCCGGTAGTAAAAGCAATGATGAAGACGAAGAGAATAAACAAAGTAATAGGAACAAACAAAACACACAGAATAGGTTGGGAAATAGGAATATAAACCAAAGAAATAGTTTTTCAGGTTCTAACTCAAAAAACAGATTAAACGCAGGAGGAAAATTTCAACTAAAAAGATAGTTAAAATTAATTTCTAGGATTTTTTTCTTTTCTAAACTCTTTGCTTTTGTTATAACTTTATATAATAAAAGAAAAATTTTAATAACTTCTTTTATTTTCTGTCTTTTATTTTGTAATTTTGAAAAAATAGAAATAACAACTTTAGTTTTATAAATATGAAATTTCTTAAATATTTTCTTTTAGGATTATTATTTATCACATCAAAAAATATTTCCGCAAACGACTTTCCCTTACAGATTTCAGAAATTTTCTCTAAAAATCAAATAACTGATTACAAAGGACAAAAATTAATATTACTTGATTTCTGGGCAACTTGGTGTGGAACTTGTAGACCAGCAACAAAACAGTTAGAATATCTCCAAGAACAGTTACCTAAAGATATATTTATCGTGTCAGTAACCGATGAAACCCACGAAGCTGTTGGTCGCTATATGAAGAGAATTCCTATAAAATTAATGGTTGTAAGAGATTTTGAGAATAACTTAATCGAAAAATACAATATCACAAGACGTCCTCAAGCAGTATTATTAAATACAGATGGAGAAATAATGTGGGAAGGACATCCGGCAGACTTAAGATACAGAAAAGTGAAAAGAATGGCAAAAAGAAACAAGAAAGCCGCAGAAATTTCTTTAGAAGACATTTTTCACTCTAACAAACAACCTATAATTATAAAAAACGAAACGATAACAGATGACACTCCAAAAGCAGAACCGAAATCTTCAAATGATATAGTAGCCTTCTTGGAGCGTTCTTTTGAAACAACTCCAACCTTTGAATATAGTGAAAGTAGAGTTAAATATATCGGGTCTTTATTTAATTTATTAGCAAAAGCTTATAATATTCCCAATCATTTAGTAACGTCAGAATCAATTGAAGATTTTTTTATTAAATTAGAAGTTTCTAAACATATTTGGGACACAGAGCCTGAAAAGATTATTAATTTAGTCAAAAAAAACTTACCTATTATCATCACTTCAAAAAATAAAGTAGAAGATGTTTATATCCTTGAATTAACAGAAAAAAATAAACTTTGGGGAAATAGTAAAATAGATTTAGGCAATAATAGAGTCTTAAATTATACCATAAATGAAAACCGTATCAAAGCAGATAATATGAGTATTGCTGATTTTGCACTACTTCTGAGCAATACTAGACAAAAAGTATTCTTATTCTTGGGTTATGATGATTTTAAATTACACGATTGGGACTTACATTTTGCTTTTGACGATGTTATGGAAGAAGAACTATTAAATAAATATGGAATTAGAATAAAAAAGAGTAAAATAAATGTTGAAGCAATTGATATTTCGTTATAATTTTTTTTTATTCCATTTCTATTAACCTCAACTTGTTTCGAAATCTTATCTTATTAATACCTAATCATAAGAAACAAATATATTGTTTAATTTAGATTTCCAAGAACTGCTCTAATTTCTTTTAGAGAACAACATTTTTAGGAATATCTTTGAGAATATAGATAATTCACAAGACAATAATATTGGTTTTATACTCAAAAAACTTTACTTCTAACAAAGCCATATTTTTATAGCAAACTAACAAAAAAAGAGGAACTTTCGTTCCTCTTTTTCATTATAATAATCTCAATTAAGATTATCTAATTATTCTAAATTCTGTTCTACGGTTTCTTTGGTGTTGTGAATCTGAACAGTTCACTCCGTCACGACAACGGTTTACTAAACGAGTTTCACCATAACCTCTTGCTACCAAACGGTTACGAGAAATACCTCTTCTTACAAGATAGTCAACAACAGCTTGTGCTCTTTGTTGAGATAATCTTTTGTTGTAAGCAGCACTACCACGTGAGTCTGTATGAGACATAATCTCTATACGTAATCCCGGTTTTTGACGCATTAAACTTAATAAATGTCTATCAATGATTTTTTCAGATGATTTAGTGATACGTGCACTATTTAATTGATAGAAAATAGGAAGAATATTAGGAGTGTTTGAAACTAATCTACAATCTACTTCTTCCCAAACTGTCATACCACCTTTTTTAACAAGAACTGTTTTTGTTACAGTTTTTGTTACAGCAGGAACGATTTTTTCAACTGTACGAGCTGGTCTATCTACAACCATTTTAGTGATTGTTTTGTATTCAGCAGGAATAACAACTTCTCTCATACGAGCTGGAGTTTTAACAACCATTTTTGTATAAGTTGCTTTACGTGCAGGTACGTTTACGCTACGAGTTGTTGCGTTTGTTTTCAAAGTCGTAACAGAAACAGTTTGATATTTTGCAGGATGTTCTACAAAACAAGCAACCATACAATCTTCTTTATTTGCAGAAGGGCAGTTATCTAACTCTGTATATTCCCAACGACTTACTTTTGGATAAACTTCAAAAGTTTTTGTGTCTTGTCCAAATGTAGCAGGAACAACTTGTAGATTAGTACTTGCAGCTTTAGCAACATAAGGTACTTGTACTCTTTCGTAAACAGCAGGTACATAAACTAATCTTTTTGAAGCTTCTTTAACTAAAACTCTTTCTGTTACAGTTTTATAAGTAGCAGGATAAGTTACAAGTTTTTTATACTCAGGAGAAACAACAACAGTTTCTGTTACTGTTTTGAACTCATCTGCAGTAATACACTTTACATAACATTTTCCAGGCTCTGCATTAGTCGGAAGTTCTTGAGCATTTAGACTCAATGCAAAAATTAGTAGCATTAAAGCTGATAAATAATTTTTTTTCATTTTTTTTTAGGATTTAATTTATAAATTTATTAATTATTTGTTTATTTTATTCTTTCATAAGAAAGGATATTTCTATTTTTTATCTATGATATAACAGCAAAAAAACACTCTAATTCCAGTAACTTGTTATAACAATGAACATCTTTACTCACATTCAAGACGTAAACATATATGCAAATATAATTCCATTTTTTTAAATAAACAAAAAAACATACTTAATAAGTTACTTTTTAGATAAAAATAGAGATGAAATTTTAACTGATTTTTTACGATATAACTTACTTAATTTCTCTTTGAAAATAGTATATTTGCAAAAACAATAAAATAATAAACTATGAAAAATTTTAACATTAAAACATTTATTATGGCAACGGTATTGATATCCGGACTATCAGGATGTGACATTTCTAAAAAAAATGATACTATTATTAAAAAGGAGATTCCAACAATTACAGATAAACGAATGACTCCTGAGGTTCTCTGGGCATTTGGTAGAATAGGTAGTGTAGATGTATCACCTGATGGTAATAAAATTGTTTATACCGTTTCTTATTACAGCAAAGAGCAAAATAGTAGTAATACCGAAATCTTTGTAATGAACATTGACGGTTCTAATAAAAAGCAGATTACACACTCAAAAGAGCAAGAAGTTAGTCCTAAATGGATGAATGACAACAAGCACATTGCTTATTTAAGCAATAAAAGTGGTTCAATGCAAATTTGGAGAATGAACGATGAAGGAAAAAATCAAGAACAACTCTCAGATATCAAAGGGGGCGTGAATGATTTTCTTTTTTCACCCAATGAAAATAAGATATTATTTATTTCTGATGTAAAATACGGAGAACGTACAGTTGATAAGTATCCCGATTTACCAAAAGCAAAAGGCGTAATTGTGAATGACTTGATGTATAAGCATTGGGACGAATGGGTAGAGACTGTCCCCCACCCTTTTGTAGCCGATGTTGAGTCGTTAAAATTAACCAATATTACTGATATTCTGAAAGGTGAACCTTACGAGAGTCCTATGAAACCGTTTGGTGGAATAGAGCAGTTGGCTTGGAGTCCTGACGGTAAAAAGATTGCTTACACTTGCAGAAAGAAAACAGGAAAAGAGTATTCTCTTTCTACCAATTCAAATATCTATTTATACTCTATAAAATCAAAAAAGACAGAAAACCTTACCGAAGGAATGAATGGATATGACCAAAATCCCACCTTTTCGCCTGACGGAAAATGGATAGCTTGGGAAAGTATGGAACACGATGGTTACGAATCGGACAAAAGTCGCTTGATGATAATGAATCTTGAAACAAAAGAGAAAAAAGATTTAACGGACGGATTTGACCAAAGTGCTTATGGTTTGGCGTGGGCAGATAATAGCCAACAAATCTATTTTATTAGCACTTGGCACGGAACAACACATATTTATAAGACCAATACGGAGCGAGAAAAGATAGAACAGGTTACGGACGGCGATTTTGAATATACAACGGTTATCCCACAAAAAGAGAAACTAATTACCGTAAAACATTCATTTAGCAAACCCAACGAGATATATGCTTTCAACGAAGCCACAAAAGAAGACACAGAACTTTCGTTTGAGAACAAAGATATTTTAGACCAATTAACAATGGGAAAAGTAGTACCGAGATGGATAAAAACAACAGATAATAAGCAACTTCACGCTTGGGTGGTTTATCCTCCAAATTTTGACCCAAATAAAAAATATCCTGTATTGTTGTTTTGTGGTGGTGGTCCTCAAAGTTCTATCAGCCAATTTTGGTCATATCGTTGGAATTTCCAATTGATGGCAGCCAACGATTATATTATCATTGCACCCAACAGACGTGGTGTTCCCGGTTTTGGTTATGAGTGGCTAACGCAAATAAGTGGCGATTACGGTGGACAAAATATGAAAGATTATCTAAGTACCATTGATGATTTTGCCAAAGAGAAATATGTTGATGATGAAAGACTTGGGTGTGTTGGAGCAAGTTACGGAGGTTTTTCTGTATATTGGCTTGCAGGACATCACGAGAAACGTTTCAAAGCCTTTATCGCACACGACGGAATGTTTAATTTACCACAACAATACCTTGAAACAGAAGAGATGTGGTTTGTAAATTGGGATTTAGGTGGTGCTTATTGGGAAAAAAATAATCCTGTTGTAAAACGTTCTTACGCAGCCTCTCCACATCTATTTATAGAGAAATGGGATACTCCGATTTTAGTTATTCACGGAGAGAAAGATTATCGTATTTTAGCCTCACAAGGAATGGCTGCCTTTAATGCTGCTGTATTAAGAGGTGTTCCTGCTGAAATGTTGATTTTCCCTGATGAAAATCATTGGGTACTGAAACCACAAAATGGAATTCTTTGGCAAAGAACTTATTTTGAATGGTTAGATAAATGGTTAAAAAAATAGTAAAATCATAGATATAAAACACCGATATTATCAAATATCGGTGTTGATATTGATTAACAAGCAACTATGATAAACCGAAAATTAGATATTGCTATTGGAATTCTTTTTTTAAGCCTAACAATAATCTTTATTGTGGTGGCAATGACCTATCAACCTTTCTTCGATTGGATTTTCGAACGCCATCATAATCAATTGAGTTGGTATATTAGACCACTATTTCTGTTGCCTTTTTGCTATTTTGCTTACAAGAAAAGTTTTGCAGGAATGATGGTAACTTTATTTGCTTTATTTACAAGTATGTTTTGGTTTCCTAAACCCGAAGTTGTCAGTGAAAATGTAACTACATTTTTAGCGTTTGAAAAAGATTACCTTCATAGTGAATGGAATTTTATGAAACTATTATTGACTTTTACCATTCCTCTTTCATTTTTTCTGTTGGGATTGGCTTTTTGGAAACGCAGTTTGATTATGGGCATAGGAGTTGTTGTTTTAATGGCTACGGGAAAAATTGTTTGGAGTATTTATAATACCGGTAATGCCGGAAAATCTATCTTACTTCCTGCCGTTATTGGATTAATAATTTGTTGTGCAATGATTTATTATGGATTTAAGAAAGTTAAACAATAAAATGGAGTCTCTAAAATCATTATTGAAGTATTTTTAAAAACAGAATGACGGATTTTTACTTTTTGAATACTCTCAAATTTAGAATAAATTAGATTATTTTTGCATTTTAAGCCCTAAAAGATTATGAAAAAACACATTTATTTAATCAAAGTAACAATACTACTATTCTTACTTCCTCTGTTTCTGGGAGGTTGCTCTATCTTTAAATGCTCCACAAAAAAAGAAGGTAAAAAACGGATTATAGACTATTACATTTCAGATAAAGATGGCAACAGAATTTCCAAAATTCAACCTCCTAACTATTTCTATTTAGTGGTTGTATCAGAAAATATGATAGGAGAAGAAGCCACCATAAGTATAGAGGAAGAAGATGAAGAAGTAGGATATATTTATAATGGGATTTATCTGGGAGATAAAATTCACTTTAAATTTAAAATAAAAAATGATAAGCAAAAGTTAAAGCTTTACATTTATAATCCTCAAAATAGATACCACCGATACTTAAAAGAAAAAGCTAAAAATCCTCCATCTAAAATAAAAGATTGGATTTATACTCCTTTTTTACGATTAACAGACTCTCTCAATTTATAGACGTATAAAGTAGAAAATGATGAATCAATTAATAAACAAACAAAAAAGAACTATCATTTTATTATTACTTCCAATATTTTTGGGAGGTTGTTCCGGCTTCCAAAAAGCTGTAAAAAGAGAAGGAGAGCCACGTTTTATTGATTATTATTTTACGGACAAATATGGGAAGAAAATAACCCAACAGGTATCACCGAAGAAAAAATTTATCTATTTAGTCGTTATAACAGAAAATGCGATTGGAGAAGGTGTAACATTAACAATGAATGAAAAATCAGAAACCGATTTTATCTATAATGGAACTTATATCAGTGATAAAATCCATTTCAAAATAAAAAATAACAAACAGAAATTAAAATTAGATATTTACAATCGTAAGAAAAGATACCATAGGTATCTAAAGGAGAAATCAATGAAGTCTAAAAAAGGAAAAATGGATTGGATTTATACTCCTTTTTTGCGATTGGCAGATTATCTCAAATTATAGAAAATAAAAAAGAGTAGCCTAAACAATAGAATGTAAAATACTATAAGAAGAAACTTTTGTTAAAAAATCATAAAAAACACCTTTTTGTGTAACAAATCGACTGTTTAGCTAATCTTATAAATACCGATAAAGTAATGTCGTCAAACAACGAACAGGATATTATTAACGCTTGTAAGAATGGAGAATCTTGGGCTTACAAGGTTATCTATGAAAAGTACGCTCCGGCTATGCTTTCTATCTGTGTTCGTTATTTGGGACAGAAATCACTGGCAGAAGACGTACTGCAAGAAGGATTTATTCGGCTTTTTGAGAATATTCATCAATATAAAGGAAAAGGATATTTCTCGGGTTGGGTAAAAAGAATTTTTGTAAATGCATCACTGACAGAAATAAATAGAAATAAGCAACAGCGAAAAATTATCTCATTAGATGATTTTGAAATAAAACAAATAGAAGACAGCAATATCGTGTTACCCAATGAAGAATTAAAGAGTGATGATATTCATAAAATGGTTACTGAATTGCCTGAAAAATACAGAATTGTTTTTAACCTTATAGGTGTTGAGGAATACTCTTACAAAGAAGCAGCAGAAGAGTTAAATATGAATGAGAGTACACTTCGTACACTTTTTCATAGAGCAAGAAAATTTTTACAAGAAAAAATATCGGAACAATTAAAGATAAGAGATGAACAAAGAGGGAAATAAAAATTTCGAGAAAGAGATTCAAAGAATGCTTGACAAGCACACAATGCCTGTTGACAGTCAGATTTGGAATAATATCGAAAAACGTATCACCAAACCGACACGCAAAAGAGTAATACCTCTTTGGTGGTGGACATCGGGAGCAGTGGCTGCTATCCTTATTATTGCATTTCTTATCTTTCCTGTTCAACAAAAGGAGAAAGATTTTATAGTATCAAATAACCCAACAGAGAGTATAAATAAAAAAGAACAATCCATTTCTTCAAACACAAACAATAAGATAAAAAAAGTTGAAAACCATATCGATTTAAACAAAAAGATAAAAGAAAAGAGATTGCAACGAAGCAACAACAAAGTAAAGCGTAACTTCAGCCCAGCTATCAAGAAAAAAACATTGGCTCAAAATAATATTTCTAACATTAACAAAAGAAAGAATAGAAAACCGAATATAAAAAATCAAGATATAATATCAATCGAAAAAACGGAGAACAAAATAAAAAAAGAACGAACAGAGAAAATTCAGAAAAAAGAGATTGCTAACAACAAAAAAACAATAAAAATTCAAAATTTAGCAGATTGGGATAAAAACAACAGAAATGAGACGAAGAAAAAGAAAGAAAAAAACATTCGTAATCGTATTCTTCTAACAGCTCTTTTTTCTGCCGAGAGAGGAAATCAATCACAACAAAATTCAACAATAAATTTCCATAACAGTCAACCTTTAATGTATAAATCATTAATGAGTTCCCATATACCTATTGAGTCCAGTAGTGTGATATTGTCAGCCTCAGAGTATTCAAAGCATCGCCATCTTCCACCCATCTCTTTAGGGCTAATGATAGAAACAAGAATAAGTAAAAATTGGTCATTAGAAACAGGACTTGTCTATACTTATTTAAGGTCTGAATATAGTCGTCCGGGAAATATTGAATATCGAGGTACACAACAGTTACACTATCTTGGTATCCCCATCAATATAAAACGCAACCTTTTCAATGGAAACAATTGGAACATTTATCTATCAGTTGGACAAATGGGAGAAAAAGGTATTCACTCAGTTTACACACAGGATATTATTACAAATTATAAAGAGGAAAATATAAAAGTTACTTCCGTAATCGATGGTTTACAATGGTCATTAAACGGTTCATTAGGATTTCAAATGAAATTAAACAAAAATATTAATCTTTTTATAGAGCCTAAATGTACCTACTATCTCAAAAATAATCAACCAATGTCGGCACGAACAGAAAACCCAATCCAGATTGGAATAAATGGAGGTATTCGCTTCGGACTATAACTCATCAAAAGGACTTTTAATCTTCTGAACAGTTGCTTTAGAAATATGAAGATAAAGTTGTGTCGTTTTAATAGATTTATGTCCCAATAATTCCTGAATAATACGGAGGTCTGTCCCATTTTCCAGCAAATGAGTCGCAAAACTATGCCTTAAAGTGTGTGCCGTAGCTTTTTTCTTAATA
>PDWI01001642.1_pt1 | contig 34999 bp, 29 predicted proteins | sample 1430891 | NCBI WGS metagenome assembly PDWI01 (sample SAMN01162508, study PRJNA174530) | Oral metagenome, whole genome shotgun sequencing project. | biome: Marine environment; feature: Marine mammal; material: Swab sample of the gingival sulcus; isolation source: swab sample of gingival sulcus... | reverse complement strand
GCCGGTGGACCTGAGCCAGCCAGCGAAGGTCTCGCACCGTTCGGAGGGCAAACGTTCATCCAGCAAGGGGGCGAAGCGTAAGAAGGGGGCGAAGAAGCCCTCGTCTCGTAGCGGGAAGAAGCGCAGGTAGCCCCCGATAGCTGCCCTTTGGTGGGCCTTGGTATGCGGCAACCCCCTGCGATTTGACGATTGCAGGGGGTTCTTTGGTGAATGGGGGGTAGGCGGCTGTCAGCGGGTTGCTGGGTGGGGTGGGCGGTGTGGATTTGCCCCTTTTTGGGGTGGTACTGCCGGGGCTGGCTTGCTGGCCATGTCTAGGATTTTGTATATTTGTAGACACGGAGTGCTAAAACACCCCCCAATTCGGTTTATTGCGGTGCGGCGAGCTGGCGGCCGCTACGGGCTACCCATTCGATACAAATGCTCCTGTTTGGCGCAGTGGCTCGTAAGCAGCCCGTAGGCATAGCGGCTTGCCGCATGCCTAGAGTAGCGAGTAGCGATAAGCCGAATAGGGGTACAATAAAGTTCTTGCTGATGGAGCTACGAAGAAGGGGGCTGTCAATACGGTCCGTGGGGCTACGGTTGATGCTGGTGTTCGGTGGTCTACTCTCGCTTTCGCTGATTGTGATGACTTCGCTGGCGGTTCGCTCGGCGCGCGTTTCGGTGCACGAGCAGGTGCGCAATGAGCTGTCGGATAAGGCGGCGATTGCGGCGAAGCTGGTGGAGGTGCGGGTGCTGGGGCTTTTCGAGGTGATTGAGGGTATGAGCAACATGCCGTTCCTGTACAACGATAGCCTGAGCTGGGGTGAGCGGATAGACCGTCTGTATGCGATCTACCAGTCGGACAGGCTGGTATATATCAGCCTGGCCGATACGGAGGGGAATGGATACCTGCATGATGGGGGAACGTTTCCCTGTGCGCACCAGGAGTGGTGGAAGGTGGCCATGGCGGGTGAGCGGCTGGCCTCGGAGCCCTTCGATGATGTCCTGACGGAGAATTTGATAGTGGCCTTCAGCGCGCCGCTGAAGCAGGACGGGGTGATAGTCGGGGCGATTAATGTGTGCGTGGATGCCCATTGGCTCAGCGAGAAGATTGCAGATATAGGGGCGGGGAAAACAGGGCATAGCTTCATCATTGGTCGGTCGGGGAATGTTATAGCGGAGAGCCTGGAGGCGGATTATCATTTTGTGACGGAGCGTTGGAATTCGGCGGAGGTGGCGAAGACCGATCCGGTGTTCCGTAAGGTGGCCGCGGTGGAGCGTATGATGCTGGAGCCGGGGGCTGAAGGCTATAGCGTGTTCAAGTGGGATGGTCGGGACTTCGGGACGGGCTATGCGAATATGCCGCTGACGGGCTGGGGGCTAGGGCTACAGGCGCCGGTGGATGAGTTCACCGGGCGTATCAATGAGGCTCGGCTGCTGATGGTAGGCTTTGGATTGGCGATTTTCTTGGCGACATTGTTCCTGGTGTGGTACGCTTCTCGGCGGATTTCGGTGCCGCTACGGCGGGTGTCGGGGGCACTGCGGCTGGTGGCTGAAGGGCGGCTGGACGGCGAGGTGGATGTTAGGATAGAGCGGGAGGATGAGATAGGCCTCCTGTCGGCTTCCCTGGGGACTATGGTGGAGCAGCTGCGGGGCATCGTCAACGAGATAAGCGGCAATGCGGACAGCCTGCTGGAGGCGAGTCTGCGGATGAATAGCACCTCGCTGCAGATGTCTGCGGGGGCGCGGCAGCAGGCGGTGTCGGCCGAGCAGATTGGCTCGACGATGGGGGAGATTGTGGCCAACGTGGAGCAGAATGAGGAGAATGCGCGGGTGACCGAGGCCAAGTCTGATCGTGCGACCCAGGAGGTACGTTTGGTCAGTTCGCAGGCGGTGGGGGCGGTGGATTCGACGCGGCTGATTAACGAGAAGATTGCCATCATCAGCGAGATTGCCGCGCAGACGAATATTCTGGCGTTGAACGCGGCGGTGGAGGCGGCGCGGGCTGGTGAGCATGGTCGTGGTTTTGCGGTGGTGGCGGCGGAGGTTCGTAAGCTGGCCGAGCGTAGCCAGGAGGCCGCCGTGGAGATTCTGGAGCTTTCGGCGCGCACGACCTCGCTCTCGATGGATGCTGGTCGCAGCCTGGAGGCGATCGTCCCAGAGATAGAACGGACGTCGGCGCTGGTGAGCGAGATCCGGGCGGCCAGCACGGAGCAGAAGAGCGGGGTGGAGCAGGTGAATAGCGCCATTGTCCAGCTCAATAGTATCTCGCAGCAGAATGCGTCCACCAGCCAGGAGCTAGCGTCCACCAGCCAGGAGCTGACCGCCTCTGGCGAGCGTCTTAAGGACATCATAAGCCACTTTAGGATTTGATACTTTAGGGATTATTTTTTACCTTCGCACTGTTTATCTTAGTAATGTTACGGGAGGTGTTGCCATGCGGGGTGAAGACTACACGAGTGTTCCGGTAGAGTTCGGTAGCGGTTCGCTATCGGAGGGTGAGGTGAAGGCCCATCCTCTGGAGCAGCTGTCCGATTGGCTGCGCAAGGCGATCGCCCTACCGGAGGTTTCTCCGACGGCTATGTGCCTGTCCACGAGTACCTTTCAGGGTCGGGTCAGCGCGCGTATCGTGCTGATTAAGCGCCTGGACGCCCGGGGGCTGTACTTCTTCACGAACTACGAGAGCAAGAAGGGCGGTCAGCTGCTGCAGAATCCCTACGCTTCGGCGGTGTTCTACTGGCCCGCGCTGGAGCGGCAGGTGCGCGTTGAGGGGCAGGCGCAGCGTCTGGATGATGCCCAGAATGATAGGTACTTTGCACAGCGCGATCCGCAGAGCCGCCTGGGGGCGTGGGCGAGTCCGCAGAGCCAGGTGATACCAAGCCGTAAGTACCTCGATACCCTGCAGTCGGACTTCCAGGAGGAGTACAACGGCCAGGAGATTCCGCGCCCGACGAACTGGGGGGGCTACTGCCTGGCCCCCGAGGTGGTGGAGTTCTGGCAGGGGCGTCCGAGCCGCCTCCACGATAGGTTGCAGTATACGCTCTTCAATGGCGAGTGGCAGCTTGAGCGCTTGGCCCCCTAGCTGTAGGTAGCTCATACCCTAAAGATGATAATACCTTGAGAGATGTACTCTACCTAGAGCTTGCAACGGCTGGCCGCCATAGGTCGCTGGAGGAGGCCTCCCTGGACTACCAGCGCCTTTGGGGCGATTGGAATGCCTGGCGGGAGGAGGAGGTTGCCTATGACCGCTCTGCGCTCTACGCCGAGTTTGGACGAATAGTGGGTATGTCGCTTGGCTACCATCTTGGGGATGGGGTGCAGGAGGAGTTCCGCATTAGCTCTTGGGTGGGGGATGAGGTGGCGATTCTCGGGGAGTTTCTCCGGGTGGTAGATAGCCTTAGCAAGGCGAAGAGCGGGTTGCGCATCTGCTCGCACAACGGTAAGTCCTTCGATTTTCCCTACCTCGCCAAGCGCTTGGTGGCCAATGGCCTTGCAATTCCCCCCGTGATGAATATTGCGGGGATGAAGCCCTGGGCACTCCCGCACCTCGACACGCTGGAACTCTGGCGGCATGGGGCTGGGCGGCGGAGCTACGTGGGGCTGGAGCTGCTGGCGCTGACGCTGGGGATAGATCTCCCCTACGCCTGGATGGAGGGGAGGGATGTGCATTCCCGCTTCTGGAGCGGCGAGCGCGAGGAGTGGGAGCGCATTGGGCGGCAGGGGGGGCTTGAGGTCTACCTCACGGCGCAGGTGCTACGAAGGCTGGAGGGGCAGGCCTCCATTGACCGCCAGAAGGTCAGAATGCGCCTGCGGATTATGGATGATGATAGCGCGAAGTGCGCATAGGGTAAGTGTCTAACAAAAGAAAGAAAGGACATACTATGAAGGGATTGAATAAATGGATGATGCTGCTGGTGGCGGGAGTGCTGCTGGTTGGGTTTGCGAGCTGCTCGAAGGATGATGATGGGGCGACCATTAGCGAGAGCGAGATACAGGGCGAGTGGCAGAAGATGCTACCGGAGGGCAGCAAGATGGAAACCCTCAAGAACTACGAGCTCTACGATTACTACAAGATCGATGGCAATAAGCTCATGCTGTACCGGCCTTCGATGATGGGTGTGTGGAGCATTGCAAACGCCACGATAGAGATAGATGGCGACATGGTATTCTACAAGCTGAATACGGATAAGGCTCCCTGGGTGGCGCTGGGCCACGTGGCCGTAGAGGGGGAGAAGCTGTTGGTTACGGTGGACTCGAAGGTGCTGGAGAAGGTTTCGCAGAAGAATGGTATAACGAAGGAGACGGAGGGGAATGAATACAAGGAGGCTGGTCAGGGCCTGCTCGATTTCTTCGTGAACACGAAGTTCTACCTTGTGAAAGCTACCATACCCGAGAAGCCGGAGAAGAAGGCTGAGTCGGAGGAGGAGTAGGATTGGCGGGGCTGCTTCGGTAGCCCCGTTTTTTACCGTTTAAATTGGTGAGGAGAATAAGGATGAAGAGAATAGTAAGGGGTCTTTCGCTAGTGGCCCTGAGCCTGCTGGTGTTGGGCTTTACGGCCTGCGATAAGGACGAGGTGGAGAAGGCGATAACCCTGGCAAAGATGCAGGGCAAGTGGGAGGTGAAGAAGTGCACGCGGACTAGTCCTATAGGGAGTGTTGATGCCAGCACGGTGAAGTACATCGTGCTGGATGATGAGACGATGACCATGTACCATACCATGGGGGTAGCCTGGGCGAAGCCCACCTTTGATGCCGACGTGAAGGACGGGGTGCTACTCTATCGCTCAGAGAAGCTCGGTAAGCTCTCGCCGTGGATGCCCCTCGGGAGCGTGGAGCGTGCGGGTGTGGGTAAGCGTAAGCTGACGGTGGATGCGCATGCGCGGGCTGTGGCCCGGAAGGCCAATGGGCTAGAGGGTAGTCAGGAGTCGGAGGAAGCGGCCCAGGAGGCCGGTAAGGACTTCGAGCAGGTTTGGGAGCTTGAGAAGGTGGACGAGATTCCCAGCAAGCTATTGAACTAGCTGATTGTATGGTATGAGCGGTGTAGCGCGGTATGTGTCTCTGGCCCTTCTGGGGCTACTTTCGGTAGGTCTCTCGGGGTGTCAGAAGTCGGGGGATGGTTGGTCAACCGACCTGTCGGAGCTGTCGGGCTACTGGCGGGTGGTGAGCCACGTGCGGACGAGCGCTTCGCCCGCAGAGCATATACCGCATGTGCCCTACCTTGAGTTCAGGGATGGTTACCTCCGTGAGCATTCGTACATGGCGCTCGGTTGGGTGGTGCATGAGGAGAAAGCCAAGATAGAGCGCAATGTGCTGATGCTACGAGCGGCTGACCAGGGCAATAGAGATGTTTGGGTGGCGATGGGGCGGATAGAGCGTAGCGCTGAGTATTTGCTCTTGGTCAATGACTATCAGGCCCGGCAGGTGGCCGATAGGGCTAGCGGTATGGATACTTATAGCGGTTGGCAGGACGACTACGAGACCGTTTGGACGCTCGAAAGGGTGTATGTCATACCGGATAGTCCTTGAGGATTTCCCAAGGATGAAATGCCAGGCATAAGCCTGGCATTTTTTGTGTGAAAGCATGGCGCCGTTTGGCTGTTTAGGCATGCGGCGAGCCGCTATGCCGACGGATCGTTGCCGCGCAATAGCACTAGCGTATCTGGAGGGCTATGAACGTTCGCATGCTGCGTCTTGCTCTTCTGGGGGAATTTCGCCATCTTTGGGGTGGATTACTCTGCGAAATGAAGCTGAATGAAAGGGTATGGTTATGAATAAGCTCCTGAAGGCTCTTATCTGTAGCTTGGTCTTGCTGGTGGTGTCGCCCACCGCCCAGGCGGCCCGGCGGAAGGCTGCCCCTCATCGTACGGTGAAGGAGGCTGGTGCTCCTGCAGCCCGTGGGAAGGCAAAGGCGATTCCCGCCACGAAGGAGGAGGAGACCATCCCCCAGGCGCAAGTAGCTCCGGGCATGGCGATGGGCGATGGCCACTTCGGGAAGGGTAGCCATTTGCTCGGTGCGAATATAGGGCTTAAGTTCCTTACGGGTCAGGTGGCCCTGAGCTACGACTGCGGGGTTGTAGCCTTTGGACGCAAGAAGAACTGGACGTTTGGCCTTGGCCCCTACCTTGGCGTTAATCCCCTCTTCGGCAGCCTTGGTGTCAGGCTTTCCCTACATGGTGAGGTGGCTCGGAAGGCAACGGTGTATTGTGGCCTGGTCTTGGGAGCGATGCTCTTCTGGCCCAATGACCTCTGGGATAGCGGCATCTTCCCGACTGGGGATCTCTACGGTGGCTTCCGTTACATGTTCAATGAGCACTGGGGGATAAACGTCGAGATATCACCTACCTTCCTCATTATACTGGCCAAACCGGTGCTTAGCGTCGGGGTGAGCTGCATGATCTAGCGGGCTTGGCTGACTAGATTTGCAACCTTTCCCTAGGTAGGCGATTCACCTGCGGTTGCTTTGTTGTAATTCTCTTTTCTTGTACGTGGCGCAGGGTTGCTCCTGCTCGGATCACCCAACCTGCATCTCCTCTAGCACCTCGTTGCCAATTCTCCCCCCTGCAAGGTCGGCCATAGCCCCCCTATCGCCCCCAGGGCTTCGTCCATCTCCGCAAACTCTACCACCAGGGGGGGGTACTCGTAGGGTAGAGCCGTTGAGGAAGATGAGTAGCACCCCTCGTTGGAGGCAGGTATAGCAGATTTTCGCAGTGCCTATCGGGTCTAGCGTCGTTAGTCGGGTTGATGGTATCACCCCCTATGCAAAGCCTGTAGCTGCGTACGTCGTCCGTAAAGTCGAGTTGCTCACGTAGACGCATTAAGCCCTTCTTGGGGTATTCCCCCCTTTTTCCGCGAGAGCCTGTTGCAGTCTATGCGCTGGAGGATTTCTAGGTTCTTCAGGGTTGCTACGCATACTGAAGCGCAGGCGGATAGGGTGAACACGTGTGCAGGCGTAGCAAGGCTATCCAAGATTTCCCTTCTGCCCAGGATGACCCCAAGGGTAAGTTCACCGCCTACCGATTAGCCCAGTACGTAGAGGTCGGCCTCCACGCCGAAGCGTTCCATGGCGAACCTGTAGCCCGTTCGGCAGAGTGCCATCTGGCTCTCGTCGCTTATGAGCAGGATGCCATGCTCGTCACCGATTTTGCGAAGCGCCCTGACCCACTCTACTTGGGGGGAACTAACCCCTGGTCTCCGGCGATTGGCTTTATCGCTATGGTGGTGAACTCCTTCGGGTCGAGGTACATGGCAAGGGCATGCTTCATCTCGGCGATGCAGCTTTCCCAGCTATGCGCCTATCCGGGTAGGTGGAGTGAAATACCTCAGGGATGAGTGCTCCTATTCGTCTTCGTATGTTGAGGCTTCGGGCTGAGAGGGGGACTGCGCTGAAGGTGCTACCGTCGTATGCCCCCACCATGGAGATAATTTTGCCCAGCCCGGTGTACCCCCTGGCCAGATTCGCCGCACCGTCGATTGCAGCTGCCCCCGAGTTGCCCAGGAGGGCCTTGTTCTCTTCGCCACCAGGGCTAGGTTGCAGAGTCTTTCGGCCAGCAGTACGGCGGGTGCCGTATTAAAGTAGGCGACAGCATCCTGGGCAAGTTGCCCCATCTGCGCGCCCACAGCCTCTGCTATTTGGCAGTTGCCATGCCGCAGGTTGGCCGAGCAGGCACTCGACAGAAAGTCAATGAAGCGCCGACCATCGTGCGTGTAGAGGACAGCACCCTCTAACAGTTCAAAGGCTATCGGTGCGTAGGGAATCGGCTGTGTGCGGGCAAGGTGCTGCTCTGACGTCTACTGGATAGTTTGGTTGGATAGCTGCATATCTCCTCCTTATTTGCACTGCGGGCGAAGGAGGTGGGCCTGGCAAATGTCTTGCGCCGTGGCTTACTGGCTAGATATTGTCAATCTAGAGAATATTTACTGGTTTACCCGCATGCAAGCGGTCTAAGATCAGCCCATTTGAGAGCGATGGGGCTAACTTAGAATGCAAACTTGCTTGGTAGACTTTGCCTAGGTAGCTTGCTGCGGGATGGCTCTATGCTACCGTCTGCGAGCAACCTTTCGCACCAGGTACATCGCGCCAAGAATAGCGGCGAGGGATACCAGTCCGAGTATCCAGTGTATCGACATCTCCTGTAGCCTTTCTGGTGCTATCCCGTTCTTCGCAGCGTAGAAATAGGCTACTACGGCGAGCAGGTTATTCGCAAAATGGTAGGCTATGGATGAAACGAGCGTCTGCGAGTAGTAGTAGATGTAGCCGAGCACCGCTCCCAGTAGTATGCGGGGCAGGAGGCTCAGGAGCTGCATGTGCACCAGGGCGAAGATTATCGCTGTGAGCCAGATGGCGTAGTGTGGTCTACGGATAAAGCGGACTAGAATATGCTGCAGGGCGCCCCGGAAAAAGAACTCCTCGGCGATGGCCGGGATAAGTGCTACAACGCAGATGTTGAGTATGAAGCGTTGCGGGGACTCTATGTAGAGCATCTTGAGGGTAGATTGCTCTACGCGGGCCTCTAGGCTGGTCAACCAGTCGCTGGCGGGGATGAGGTGGTTGATATCCGTTAGTAGCTCCACGGCGGGCATGGCCAGGAGGGGGAGCAGGAGGGCAACAGTACCAATGGGCCAGGGGGGCAGCGCCAGGGAGAAGGGGCGGTACTCCTGCTTCCGGGCGACGTAGGCCCACAGGAGGGCGGGGACCAGGAAGATGCATAGGGTATAGAAGGCCTGAATCAGGAGGTTTACCACGGGCGAGTCGCTCCCGTAGAGGCCCATAGCCCGGAGTAGGATTAGGGCAAATACGGCTAGGCTGATGGCGCCCAGGAGGAAGATTCCCAGGACTAGGAGCTGGCGGAAGGGGGATAGAGCGTGGCTTCGGTATCGCATGATAGGCTAGCTTATGGTTGCCAATTAAGACACCCTATTAACAAGTACTATAGCCTGTTGTTTGCGCATGAGGAGTTGATTTGGGAAAGTCGCTAGGGAATAGATATCTTCGCGCTCCCAATTGGGGAGGATGGTGGGGTTTGGTAGGGGGGCGTTACGGTTTATCCACCACTCTAGAGCAGTATAATTATGGGAGCAAGCTTACTGGTATTGGCGGCGGGCATGGGGTCCCGCTTTGGCGGTTTGAAGCAGATGGCGGGCGTAGGCCCGAATGGCGAGGTGCTACTGGAGTACTCCGTGCATGATGCCCTGCGCAATGGCTTTGATGAGTTCGTCTTCGTCATAAGGCACGATATAGAGGCCGACTTCCGGGAGCACGTGCTGTCGCGCTTCCCGGAGGACCTGAACTATAAGCTCGTATACCAGGAGTTGCATGATGTGCCCGAGGGCTTTTCAGTATCAGCAGAGCGTATAAAGCCCTGGGGAACTGCCCATGCGGTGTGGTGCGCCCGTGAAGCCATCTCGCAGCCCTTCGCCGTGATTAATGCAGATGACTTCTACGGGGCGGACGCCTTCCGCGCGCTTGGCGAATATCTCAATGGGGAGCGTAAAGAAGGCGAGTGGTGCATGGTGGGCTACGAGCTAGGGCGAACCCTTTCGGAAGCGGGGCATGTCTCTCGGGGCGTGTGTACGTCAGATGCCGAGGGGCTACTCCAGGGCATAGAGGAGCATACGAAGATCGTTCGCCAGGGGGACGGGATTGTTGACCTCGATAGCGGTCGGTCGCTGGCAGAGGATACTGTCGTCTCGATGAATTGCTGGGGCTTCACGCCCGATTTCCTCACCTCGCTTGATAGCTTCGTGCAGAGCTTCTTTAGGGATGGTGACCCGGGGCTCAAGGGGGAGAGCTACATCCCTAGCGCGGTGTACTCTGGAATATCCCAGGGGGTAGGCGCGTGCCGTGTTTTAGCCTCTTCGGCGCAGTGGTGTGGGGTAACCTATCCCGACGATAGACCTGTGGTGGAGCAGGCCCTTGCAGTGATGGTGAGGGATGGTCAATACGGTTCATCCCTATGGTAGTACTCATCGCCATGATGGTCGGTGGGATGGCGGTTGGCTATCTTCTCCGCCGCTTTAGGCAGGCCATAAAGGTTGCGGGCTTGGTGTCTAGCTGGGCGGTCTACATGCTGCTTTTTACCCTCGGTCTCTCCATCGGGGCGGATAGGGAGCTATTCGACAGGCTACCGGCGTTCGGCCTCACGGCCACCATCCTTACCATCGGGGCCATGCTCGGCAGCGGGGCGATGGCCTGGCTCTTTGCTCGCTTTGTGCTGAGGCTCAGGACCTGCGACCCGCACATGGTGGATGACGATGAGGTCTAGCTTGAAATCGGAGGGATAATAGTAGAACTGGATGAAGAACTTTCTGGCGAGCACTAGCTTTCTGCTCCCCTTCCTGGGGGGCTTATTTTTGAGTGCCAACTGGGAGATGCCCGCGTGGTTGCTCGATCCGCAGCTAACGGATTGGGCGCTCTACGCCCTGCTGTTCCTCGTGGGGATGGTCGTCGGGAGCGATACGGACACCCTCCTGCGCGTACGACAGATGGGCTGGAAGATGCTACTCCTGCCGCTGGTTACGCTTACGGGTACCTTCCTCGGCGTGATGGTGGTCATGCCACTCGTGCCAGAGCTCTCCGTGCGGGAGGTACTCGCTGTGGCGAGCGGCCTCGGGTACTATAGCCTATCGAGCGTCATGATTAGCAATAGCTACTCTACCATTCTGGGGGCTATCGCCCTCCTGAGCAACATCATGCGCGAGCTGGCCACCATGATTTTCGCTACCCCCATATCCTGGTTCTTCGGCCCGGTATCACCCATCTGCGCAGCGGGGGCAAATAGCATGGATACGACCCTACCATTCATAGTGAGGGCCACCTCGCCCGAGTACGCCATCGTCTCCATCTACCACGGCGTATGCCTGACCTTCGCCGTGCCCTTCTTCGTGGGGCTATCGCTGGGGATTTAGCCCTGTACACGCCCCAAGAACCTTGGAAAAGCGGACAAAAGGGCCTAGTTTTGCATTGGAAAAGCGGACAGCCCAATGCTTAGACGAAAGATAGATAGCTACTTAAAGGGTGTTTAGCCTCTGATACGAAGGCGCTCCTCATCAGCGGTGCCAGGTAGACCGGCAAGACCCATGCTATCCGTCGCTTCGGCAGGGCCAAATATGGGAGCTTCATCGAGCTAAACCTTCTGGAGGCCCCCGAGGCCAAGGCCATCTTCCAGCGCCCCAAGAGCGCCCGCGAGATTCTCCTGCGGCTTTCTGCCTTCACCACCCAGGAGCTTATACCCGGCAACACGCTCATCTTCATCGACGAGGGGCAGGAATGCCCCGAGGTCGTTACCGCCATCAAGTTCCTTGTCGACGAGGGGAGCTACCGATACGTGCTGAGCGGCTCGCTGCTCGGGGTGCTACTCAAGGACATTCGCTCTGTCCCCGTGGGCTACATGCCTGTGCGCCAGATACACCCTTTAGATTTTGAGGAGTTCCTCTGGGCTGTCGGCCTTGGCGAGGCGGTCATCCAGACTGTTAGGAAGGCGTGGGAGGAGAGGCAAAGGGTCGATGAGACTATTCATAGCAAGCTCCTAAAGCTCTTCCGCCTGTACGTGGTCGTGGGGGGGATGCCCGCAGTAGTTCAGCGCTTTCTGGATGAGGGGCAGTCCCTTGCGCTTAGCGTAGATTTGGAGTCCATGCTACCATAAACTGGAAGGATTGTTTAGTAACACGCTTGTTACTAACAAAGTTGTTAGCTACCTTTGCCCAGCCAATAAAAACCAGGCAATATGCAAGTAGCACGACCTTTCGTCTTTGGGACATCTGCCTCTGGGGAGAACTTTACAGACCGCGTGGAGGAAACAGCCCACCTTCTTACCAACTTCAGGCACGGGATCAACACCATACTCATATCCCCCAGGCGGTGGGGCAAGACTTCCCTAGTCCGGCGAGCGGTGGAGCAGGCCCAGTCGTCCGATTTGCTTGTGGTATACCTCGACATATTCTCCTGCCGCGACGAGGAGGACTTCTACCGGCAGTTCGCAAGGGCTGTCCTCAAGCAGACGGCCAACCGCCTGGAGGAGTACTTCGCACACGCTAAGGATTTCCTCGCTCGTCTTAGCCCTAGCCTCTCCCTCGGCGATGGGGGCGGCATGGACGTAACTCTGGCCCTAGACTTTAAGGGGGAGCAGCCACTCGCCGAGGATGTCCTCAATCTGCCAGAGAAGATAGCCCAGCGCAAGGCTTGCCGCATAGTCGTATGCATAGACGAGTTCCAGCAAATCGGCGAGTTCAGGGATGCTATGGCCTTCCAGAAGCGCCTACGTAGCGTATGGCAGCTCCAGCAGTCCACGAGCTACTGCCTGTTTGGTAGCCGGAAGCACCTGATGCATGAGCTCTTTGAGAAGAGCGATCTACCGTTCTACAAGTTCGGGGATACCCTCCACCTCGAGAGGATACCAGCCCAGGACTGGGTGGACTACATATGTCTACGCTTTCAGAAGACAGGGAAATCAATTCCCTCAGCCTTAGCATCCCGTATCGCCGAGGTGGTCGATAGGCATTCCTCCTACGTTCAGCAGCTCGCCTGGTTGGTATGGGTGCAGACGCAGGAAACTGCCACCGAAGAGCAGTTTGAGGCGGCCCTACAGCGCTTGCTAGAGCAGAACTCCCCCCTCTTCGAGAAGCAGACAGAAGGATTGAGTAGCTACCAGTTGAACTTCCTCAAGGCGGTGCTTGATGGGCACACCGAAGGCCTCGCAAAGCGTGAACTGATAGAGGCCTATCGCCTGGGATCATCGGCCAACGTCAGCCGTGTGAAGGGCGCTCTGCTGGGCAAGGAGCTCATAGACCAGCAGAGCGGCGCGGTATTCATCTGTGACCCTCTCCTACGAGTTTGGCTCAGGGAGCGCCTCTTCACCTAGCCCCCTATAACCCCTTTCACAGCGTTGGTTAGCTCCACGAACTGCTCCACGGAGAGTGTTTCTGCCCGTTGCCCCAGGTAGGGGAGACCATCAAAGCCCGGCTTTCTCTGCACCGCTGGTAATCCGGCGTAGAGCGAGTTCTTAAGGGTCTTCCGTCGCTGGCTGAAGCTCGCCTTTACCACCTGCTTGAAGAGCGACTCGTCGCACGCAAGCCGTTCTACCGTATTCCGTCGCATGTAGATGACCGACGAGTGCACCTTCGGCGGTGGCGTGAAGGCCTCGGGTGGTAGCGTTAGCACGAAGGAGATGTCGTAGTAGGCCTGCAGCAGCACCGACAGGATGCCACGCTCCCGTCCACCTGGCGTAGCGGCTATCCGTTCGGCCACCTCGCGCTGCAGCATGAATACGCACTCCTGCACTGACTGCCGATGGTCGTACACCTGGAACAGTATCTGCGAGGAGATGTTGTAGGGGAGGTTGCCCGCCATGCCGCTAACCCCTCCGGGTAGGGCATTGAGGTCGAAGCTCAGGCAATCCGCCTCATGCAGGCGGGGGCTAAGCTCGGGTAGCCGGCCGCGTAGGTAGTCCACCGACTCCCTATCCAGCTCCAGGCAGTGTAGTCGTTCCCCGAAGCGAGCCAGCAGCCCGTGGGTGATTACCCCCATCCCCGGGCCTATCTCCACTATAGACCCTTCCCCTAGCCCCTCTAGGCGGTCTACAATGGTCTGCGCTGCGGTCTCATCGCTCAGGAAGTGCTGGCCGAGTTGCTTCTTCGCCCGGACCTCCGTCCGTCTCGTCCCCTTACCCTCCCGTTGCGCCTTGCTCTTCTGTACGGACTGCTTTCGGCCCTTATCGTTCCACTTCGGGTCGTCCCCGAGCTGCCACTTCGCCATTTACCCTTTTGCTAGTTGCAGCGGAACTTGAACTCCTCGCTGGCCAGATCCCTGTTCGCCTTCTCTATCTTCTCGGCCAGCTGGTTCTTGTACGCATGCACCTTGGCCCGGATAGCCGGGTCAGCCAGTGCGATCATCTCGCAGGCCAGGATGGCGGCGTTGGTAGAACCATCGATGGCCACCGTGGCAACCGGTATGCCCGATGGCATCTGCAGGATGGAGAGGATGGAATCCAGCCCCACTACAGAGTTCGAAGAGCGGATGGGCACCCCGATGACGGGAAGTACGGTCTGGGCGGCAATTACCCCCGGTAGGTGGGCGGCTCCCCCGGCGGCGGCGATGATGACCTGTACCCCACGCTCCTCAGCCGTACGGGCAAACTCGGCCACCAGCTCCGGGGTGCGGTGTGCAGAGAGGGCGTTTATTTCAAAGGGAACCTCCAGCTCGTCGAGGAACTCGGCGGCCTTACGCATTACACCGAAGTCGGAGGTTGAACCCATGATAATCGATACGCGGGGCTTCAGATTGGATTTGCTCATGCTCTTTCTTGCTTTCCGTTTGGGGGTGGGGAGTTGATATTCTGGCGCAAAGGTAATGAAAAAGGGGGGAGCAGACGAAAAACGCCCCGAGGCCTGAACCTCGGGGCGTTGCATTGTGGTCTAGATAGACCGCTAGTCAGTTGCTACACCTACTGCTTGACGAAGCGTACCGCCGCCCCATTGGCACGTAGCACGTAGAGGCCCGGCGCCAGCTGGCTGATGTCCATCCTCCCAGCCGGAGCGAGAACCTGGCGCATCATCAGCTGCCCCATCGCGCTATATACGCAGACCTCTACACCGGCCTCAAGGCCCTCGACGCTAATCGTGCCCCCGGCCGGGTTGGGCGTAACCGTAATCCGCTTGCCCTGAGCTAGCTCTACGGGCATCCCTTTCTTGTCTACTATAGGTGTTTCCCCCTCTATTGTAGCCACCGTTACCGTACAGTCGGCGCTCTTCGCACCGCTTACTGTGGTAACCGTAATCGTCGCCGTACCGGCCGCCACAGCAACGACCTTACCGCTCGCATCCACGGTGGCCACGCTCTCGTCGCTGCTGGCCCAGCTTACTGTCTTGATGGTAGCATCTTCCGGGGCTATCGTAGCCACGAGGCTCTTCTCCTCGCCTACCTTTAGCTCCAGGCTGGTCGCATCCAGCGAAACGCTCTCCACAGGGGTTGCCGCATATACATTCACCGTGCATTCCGCCGTCTGCATACCATGCTTCGTGGTCACGGTAACAATCGCCGTACCAGTACCCACGGCCGTAAGCTTGCCCTCCGTATCCACGGTGATTACGTCCTCATTGTCGCTTTCCCAACTTACCGTCTTGTCGCTGGCATCCTCGGGCTCTACGGTAGCCACGAGGCTCTTCTCCTCGCCCACCTTCATCTCCAGGGCCGTGGCGTCCAGCGAAACGCCATCTACATCTACCCAGCCTGTTGGCTTGTCGCTAATCTCTACCGTGCAAGTGGCCGTGAAGCCACCATCCTCCGTGGTCGCAGTCAGGGTCGCAGTCCCCGCGCTCATTGCGATAATCTTCCCGCCGGTAACCTTCGCCAGGCCGGCTGGGGCGACAGACCAGCTTACCCCTTTATTCGTAGCATTGCTCGGCTCGATGCTTACCGTTGGGGTGGCGGTCTCGTCCACCTGTAGCTCGTAGGTTTCCGGGGTGATGTTGATGCCCGTTACGGCCACAGGTTCGGCCACTATGTGGCATGTACCAGCAACCGTTCCGTCCGGTGAGCTGGCCGTGATGTCGCACTCCCCTTCGCCCACGGCCTTAATGTTGGCCAGGTGGCTATCGTTGGGGTCTACACTAACCGTCGCAACGCTCGCATCCGAGCTGTTCCAAAGGAGTTTGGCTGTTGAGGTGGCGGGTTCTACCGCTGCGCTCACCGCCACATCTTCACCCACCTTCAGGGTCTTCGTTGCTGGAACGAGGGTGATGTTCGTTATCTTGTCGCCTACGGTAACAGCGCAGGTGGCCTGTAGCCCGCCATCCTCAGTCGTGCCGGTGATGGTGGCCGTACCCTCTTGCTTGGCCGTAACCTTCCCCGCATCGTCCACGCTCGCAATGCTGGCATCCGAGCTGGCCCAGCTGACCTTCTGGTTAGTCGCATTACTCGGTGTGAAGACTGGCATGAGCGTTTCCTCGCCGTTGACGGCCAGCTGCAGCACTGTCGGCGTTATGGCGAAGCCGAGTACCGAGTTGAAGATCCTGACGTTAACCGTCGTAGTGCCACTCACCCCGCCTGCTGTTGCCGTTATGTCCGTCGAGCCGTGTCCGACCCCCGTCACCTGGCCGGTGGTGGGATTCACCGTAGCAACGCTCTCGTCCGCACTCGTCCACACCACCGAGCTTGCCCCCGTGGCGTTGTTCGGCTCTACTGTGGCTGTAAGCTGCAGGGGATCCCCTACGTAGATGGTCTCCCCCTGGGGGCTAACCGTAACGCTCGTAACGGCAATGACGTTGTCCAGGACATGCACCGTACACGTCGCCTCCACCGAGCTACCGGTGGCCGTTACGGTTATCGTCGCATCCCCCTTCGACACGCCGTTTACCTTGCCCTCCTGGGTTACGGTCGCTACGTTCGTATCGCTCGACTTCCAGAAGAGGTTCTTGTTGTCCGCATTCAAGGGGTTGATGGTCGTCGGTAGGGCCTTCTCCTCGCCCACCGTGATGTCCACCTCGTCGCCCAGGTCAAAGCTAACCTCAGCCACTTTCACCTCGGGTAGCTCCACAATGCCCTGCCCTACATTCTCAAAGAGCTTGAAGGTCGGATGGGCTTCGTAGAGCCCCTTCGACCCGTAGGGAACCTTGAGCGTACACTTCTGAATCATCGTCAGAGTGAAGCTATTATTATTTACTGTCGTTATTGTGGCGGGATCCCGTGCCAGTATCGTCAGTTCCGTCGTCTTGTTCAATCCGATATTATGCGTGTCGAGGCTTTTGATACCGGCCGGGATGGTAAGCGAGGTGATATTAGTTCCCCAGAAAGCGAACTGGCCGATGCTAGTGATGGTCGAGGGGAGCGTGCACTCCTCCAGTGCGCTGCATTGCATGAATAGTTTCAAGCTCACGCTTGTACATCCCTCCGGGATCACCACCCGCTGGAGATGCGTATTCCCCATGAAGGCACCACCATCCATTTTCTTTGTCGTACTGACAATCTCGTACTCCGTGTTGGTCTTCCCGGCGGGATACTTGATCAGCCGCGTCAGCTGCTTGTTGTAGAGCACCCCATCCTCTACCGTGTAGTTCGGATTCTCTGCATTTATCGTGAACTGCTGCAGGCGGTTGCAATCAGAGAACACCTCGTTGCCTATCGCGGAAAGCCCCTTGCCGATGTGGAGGTTCTCGAGCCGGAGGCATCGCTTAAGAGCCTGCCATTTCAGCGTCGTCAGCGTGGAGGGGAGGCTAAGCGATGTTAAGTTCCTCATCCAGAATAGCCCCTTCTTCTCGATCTTTTCCAGCCCCTCGTTGAGCGTGAGCGCCTCAAGCTTAGCATTCGCCATGGCGTATCTCCCGATGGTGCGAGTTGCCGAGGGGAGCGTGTACGATGCATCCGCCTTGGCCGCGGGGTACTGTATCAGCCGGGACAAATCCTTGCTGTAGAGTACCCCATCATCATTGTACTCGCTGAAGTGCGTATTGCCCGACGCCACGTCTATCTTCGTGAGTACACTTGAATGGAATGGGTCATAGCCGATCTCTTTCACGGAGGCCGGAAGCCACACCTCCGTCAGCTTGGACGGGTAGAAGGCCTCATCGGCCAGGCTCTCCAGCCCCTCGTTGAGCGATATCTCGCCCAGTTTATCGCAATTCACGGCCTGATTCCCGATATGCTTAACTGTGCCGGGGATGTACAGGAACGTCAGTTTATTAGAGATAATCGCTTTGTCCAGAATCTTCGTGACGGTCTTGTCCCCATCCACCACGCCAGGGATAGTGAAGCTAGTCTCCGTGCTGTTCTGATCCCACTTCTTAACGTGCGCCTCATTCCCAACAATCTCATACGTAATGGGGCCTATTGTTATCTCCGTGGCCCACGCCCCGGGGGTAAGAACCACCAGCAGGGTGGCCAGCAGTAGTAATGAATAGCGTATTCGTCTCATAGTTCTCCTTATTTACTGTTTACATTTGCAGACACGGCTCGGAACCCACTTCTAGGAGTCTGAAACCCGATAGAAAGCACTCTACTGCCGTCTGTCACCTCATCTTTAAGTGCAAATGTATGTAAAAGAAAGCTAATAGGCAAACGCTATGCAAAAAAGTTGCCCATTTTCTGGCTTTAGCCCGTCTCATTGTTCGGTATCAGCAGTAGAATTACATCAATTTGGTGTATTAGCGTCCTGGCGCATGCCCAGAATGCCGAGCGGGTATCTAGAATAGGGGTAAACTTGCTATGTAATTGCCCCGCAATACGCCCCAGGGTTTTGTATTTCGGAAAAACGTCCTACCTTTGCGGCGTTCCAGCAGGGTACCTTGGCCGAGTGGTTAGGCATCGGTCTGCAAAACCGAGTACAGCGGTTCGACTCCGCTAGGTACCTCAGAGAGTGGCATGGCTTCTACCCCTCGGGTGGAGGCCATGCTTTTTTATAGGGGAATTCATGTACTCCTATACCTGTTAGCCAGGTTTGCCGCCCCCCGGCCATTGCACCCCCTTATACCAGGCATATAGGCCCGTAGGCATAGCGTTCTTTCGCTTTGCTAGCACCAACGAACTAGCTCTCACGCCAGCCCCGGTATACAGGTAGCGAAATGGAATAAGCCGAAGAAGCTTAGGCCAAGCTCGCCACCTGCTCGGCAGACAGGCCACTCAGCTCCGCCACCTCCTCAATGCTGAAGCCTTTTGCAAGTAGCCGTTTGGCCATCTCGCTACGTTCTGCCAGCTTACCCTTTTCTATACCCTTCTCGATCCCCTCTTGCATTCCCCTCTCGATCCCCTCCCCGTAGCCCTTTTCAAAGCCCTCCTCTTTCCCCTCCTTGTAGCCGTCGTCGTGCGCCGTATCCAGCACGTTCTTCCAGTCGCGGTACACCTTCAGGCTATTCTCGTACGACCGCAGCTCATTGCGGTTGAATTGGGCTATCTCCGCCCGAGCGAAGAAGCGTTCGAACATCAGCCCCTTCAGCCGCTCCGGTACGCTATCCAGCTCGCTCAAGTGCTTGAAGGCGTAGAGCCACTTCTCGAAGTCCGTCTCCAGCTCCTCCTCCTCCTTGTTGAACTTCGGCATCTCGAGGTAGATGAACGTCAGCTTGTCGTAGAAAACCTCCTTAGTAACCCCGTGCCGCAGCTGGATGTCATGCCGGTAGATGTCTGCATACTGCTCCCGCTCCTCGAAGATGAAGTCCATGATGGCTATCGTGTAGACCGGGCGCAGGCGGAAGTCCCAGTCGTTCGGCATCGCCTGCTCCCGGATGGGGAAGGTGGAGTAGAAGATCGTCCGATCCTTGAAGAAGGCCTGGCGCGCCTTCTGGAGCTCCACGATGAACTTCTCGCCCTTCTCGTTCTCGCAGTACAGGTCGAAGATGGCCTTGCGGTCTAGGCGAGTATCCCCCAGCTGCTCGGTCTTTAGGTACGTGAGGTCCTTAATCTCCTGCGTCCCACGCAGCAGCTCGTTCAGGAAGCAGATGAGTAGATCCTTGCTGGGTTCCTCACCGAAGAGGCGCTTGAAACCGAAGTCGGTGAAGGGGTTGACGTATCTGGACATGGCTGGCATTCCTTGCTCTTTTGTGTAGCACAAAGGTAGCAAAAAACGCCGTTCCCCCCGCTTTCCCCCTGTGGGCCGACCGGCTCTCCCCTACGAAACCTTAGCGCACAAAAAAGTGGGCAAGCTACTTATGTCGCACTGCTACAACCCGATATCCTTGCTGCCTTCCGACCCTGGGGAGTTTCACGGGGAGCTAGTCGCATAAGACTTACCCACGCCACAAAGGTATACATTTATTCCGGAGGTGCAAGAGGTGGACGGCAAAATTGCATGTTTTGGGATGCAAGAGCAAGCTGTAGACCATGGACGTTTCTGCTTGCTACTTACAGAGCGTTGGATTACTTTATAGTGCTTTTTAGTTGTCATTTTTTTCATGCGCAATTTGCGTAGCATAGTCGAGTTCGCTACTTTTGCCCAAATCCTATTGGTGACAAAAAGCTTCACGTCTTGGCAACCTATCTTGACCACATTTCCGCTGATATGCTTCGCTGGGCAATAGACCGGGCGGGCTACGAGCTGGAAGAGTTCCTAGCCAAGGACGAAAAGTGGCAGGAGTGGGTAAAGGGCAGTAGGAAGCCGACCTATGCGCAGCTAAGGGATTTTGCCGATCGCTTGCACGTCAATCCGTTGGTGCTCCTCGGAGATTCTCCCCCAGATGAGAGTTTGGCAATGCCCTATTTCCGGGGCGCGAAGGCTACCCACAAGGCGCCAAGCCTCAATGTGTACGATACCATTCAACTTTTACAGCTCCGCCAGGATTGGCTTTCAGAGTACATGGAGCTGGAGCTCGGATTTGCCCCGCTACCCTTCGTAGGGAGCTCGACGACCCACGCGGAGGCCATCGCGTCCATTCGTGAAGTCCTGAAGATACCTGCGGGATGGCAGCTTAGGCACAGGGGGGCGCGCGAGGCCCTAGGTTTTCTGGTGGAGCAATGCGAGCAGCAGAATATATTCATCTCCTCCAACGGGATAGTTGGCAATAGCACGGGACGCCCTATCAGCGTTGAGGAGTGCCGTGGATTTGCGCTCTCCGACCGCTACGCCCCGTTCATCTTCCTGAATGCGCGCGACGCTCCTGTGGCCAATCTCTTCACCCTCGCCCACGAACTCGCCCATATATGGATGGGCCGCAGTGCCGCCCATGATAATAATGCCATGGTTACCGATGCCGCAAGCGATCCTACCGAGCGGATGTGCGATCTGGTGGCCGTAGAGCTTCTGATGCCAGAAGGGATGGTAAGGCAGTACTTCTCAGAAGGGCATAGCATAGAGAAGGCGGCCACGCATTTTCGGGTGAGCACAATTGCCATGGCACGCCGCGCCTTTGAGGTCGGACACATTGATCGGGAGAAGCTGGAGCGATACTTTCAAAACTATCGGGAACAGCGTATAGAACTGGCGGCCGAACCAAAATCCCAAAAAGGTGGGTCATTCTATCCTACTGCCATCAAGAGGATCGGGCGTTCCTTCTCTCGCTTCGTCGATTCTGCAGTGCAGAACCACCACCTCTCCCATCGCGATGCCTATCGCCTCATGGGGCTGAGGGGAAAAACCTACGATACATACATCGAAAAGCTAGGGGTATGAAATATCTGCTGGATACTAATATCTTCATAACCTCTAAACGAGTGCACTATCCTATGGAGGTATTCCCTTCGTATTGGAAGGAGCTTGAGCACCTTGCGAAGCAGGGAGATATAATAAGCATAGATGTAGTTAAAAGGGAACTTCTGTATTATGAGGGGGAAGATCCCTTTCTCAACGACCTAGTAACGAAGGCTCTACCAAGTGACTTTTTTAAGGATACAAAAACACCATCTATACTTCGCACTATCCAAGAGCTTATTTCATGGGCGCTGAATATCAAGGATAGCAGTGGAAAGCAATTTTACCGAACAACCGCAATAGACACGTTTCAAAAAGACACAAATGCGGATATCTGGTTAATTGCCTACGCCAAAGATCAAGGCCATACCCTCGTTACGTATGAGGCTAGCAGCCCAAACTCTAGGACAAATATAAAGATACCCGATGTTTGCGAAGCGTATAGAGTCCCTTGCACTACCCCAGTTGAAATGCTCAAGACCCTAAAGGTCGCCATCTAGCCCAATATCCCCAACCCTCTTCACCCCATCCACCTTCACCTCCTCCTCGTACAGCCGCTCTATCTCGTGCAGCACCTCCCCTTCAGCGGGTACGGTCTCCCCGTAGGTTTCGTAGGCCGCCATCACCCAGCCCACTGTCAGCCGGTTTACCGATATGCCCGGCTGGTAGGCCACCGTCTTTCCCTCCTCGGCTTCCACCCGCGACACCAGCCCCGCCCCCACCATCCACCGCAGCAGGCGGTGCGTTAGCCGCAGCGGCAGGTGGTGCTGCTCGGCCAGCTCGTGGCTCGTCAGCGGCAGCTCCCCCGCCTCGAAGCGCACCACCAGCGTATGCAGCAGCAGCAGTGAGAGCTCCTTGGTTCGTCGCACGCTCAGGTTGCGCGTCTCCTTCTCGTACTCGAACAGCTTCACATTCTGCACCGCAAACGATATTTCTGCCCCCAGCAGCACGATCATCCAGCTGAGCTGCATCCAGATCAGGAAGAGCGGGAAGGCGGCAAAGCTCCCGTAGATGGCGTTATAGCTCGACATCCCGAACTGGAAGTACAGGTAGCCCCACTGCAGCCCCACGAAGCCCACCCCGGCCACTGCTCCCGCCACCAGCGCGGCGCTGAACTTCACCTTCGTGTTGGGCATCAGCAGGTAGAGCAGTGCGAACAGCAGCGGCACCAGCACGTAGGGCAATGCCCGTAGCGCCAGCAGCATCCCTGTCTTGGCCAGGTGTACTAGCTGCGCATCGTCCACCCCCGCATTTAGCATCGTTCGAAGGTACAGGTTGGCCGAGGAGCTCAGGATCAGCACCACCGGAGCGATCAGCATCAGCGAGAGGTAGTCGCTGAACTTACGCACCCATGCCCGCGGCGTGTCGATCTGCCAGATGGCGTTGAAGCTACGCTCGATGTTGGAGAAAACCTTGACAACAGACCAGAACAGCGCCGCCACCCCGACCCCCGCCATCAGCCCCCCGCCCGTGCGACCCAGGAGCGAATCGGAGAAGGAGATAATCTGCGCCGAGACCTCCGGGTAGGGGGCCAGCTTCTCGCGCAGGATATCGTTGAGCATTCCCTCCAGCCCGAAGCCCTTCGCTATGCCGAAGAGCAGCGCGATCACCGGCACCAGCGACATGAGCGAGTAGAAGGTCAGCGCCGTCGCCCGCAGCTGCACCCGCTTCTCGCTGAAGCCCCGGAACGTCAGGAGTGCAATCCGAAGAGCGATGACCAGCCGGTACCGCCCCCGCGAGAAGGCCTCGCGCTCCACGCTCCACACCTCATGCCGTATGAAGCCGGCTGCCGCCCCGTACCATCGTCGAAAGCGTGTACCTATGCCTTCCTTTGCCATTATGCTACTTTTTCTGCTCGTGCTAACCTATGCGCGCCTGCCCGCCACATTTACACCCCTCCACCCGGATGCGCTGCGCAAAGATAGCCCTTTTATCTGCCCATCGAATTACGCCGAGTCCTACCTTTCCTGGCTAGAACCCTCCCACACGCACTCCTCCATCCACTCTACCTGCGCCTTCTCCCCGATTACTGCGCCCACAGCCCACACGGGCTTCTCCCCGCCGCTATGCTTGTCGGGGTAGCCATTCCCCAGGGCCTGGGCCAGCGCCTTCCCTGCGGTCATTCCGTTCCGCTTCATCTTTAGCTCGATGATCACTATCATCTTTGCGCCGATGATCTCCACATCCGAAATGCCCCCCGCCCCGATCTGCTCCACGCGAACGTCGCTACGTACCCCAGCGAAGATGAGGTGGAGCGCATCGCGGTAGCGCGCCTCGCGCAGCTCCCAGACCTTTTGGGCATCTTCCCTATCCTGCCTCTCGTGGTCGAAGGGGAGGCTGGCGAGCAGGGCCTGTATGCACACTTCAAGGGTCTTGATGTCCGTACCCTTGAGGGCCTTCACCAGGTCGCTGTTGCGGCTTCGGTATTCGTACTCCTGCGCTATACCGAGGGTTCGGGGGGCGAGGATCTCCATGATGCTCTCGCGCACCTCCTTGTTCGGAAAATCCAGAAGGAAGTCCCCATCATCGTCCATGCCCTTGATGGTCAGATAGCCCGACTGGTAGAGGAAGCCCAGGGGGTCGCTATGCTCGAAGTTGAAGCGGGAAAGAGTATCTATACTTGCCCTTAGCACCCCATCGAGGTGCAGCACTCCCAGCGCATTGTAGCGCGGTATCAGCTTATCCGCGCTGCTGGCTGTTCCAGTCCTGGACCAGTAGTTCTCAAGGCGGCAGGATTTCAGCGCATTGATCAGCCCGAAGGAGTTGTAGACATGCTCCTCGTTCTCGGAGAAGCGGTAGCCGTCGTACTTATACCTGAGCTGGACCAGCAGCTCCTCCACCGTCAGGCCATTCTTCGCCGCCATGTGCGCGAGCTGCTCGGGGAGGTACTCGTGAATCTCCTCCTCGCTGATGCCGCAGATGGTGCTGAAATCCGGGTCGAAGCTGATGTCCTCGATGTTGTTGAAGCCGCTGAAGAGGCCGACCTGGCGCACCTGGCTCACGCCCGTGGCCATGAGGAAGCGGAGGTGGCGGTCTGCCGACTTGAGCGCCCTGTAGAGGCTGCGGAGGTAGGCCTTGATATCCTCCAGAAGTGCGGTATCGCCCTTCACCAGCGCATCGAGTATAGGGCTGTCGTACTCATCGATTAGCACGACGACGCGCTGGCCGGTGGCCTCATGGAGCAGCTCCATCACCTCGTATATACTGTACGGGGCGTCTTTCCCCTGCGTGGGTAGCCCGAGTCTTCGCAGGGTGCCGCTGATCCGCACGTGCAGCATCTCCCCCATGGCCGCTGGTGTGAGGGCGCTTATGCCGCTGAAGTCGAAGCGCAGCACGGGGTGCTTGGCCCAGGCCTTCTCCCCCATGGACTCCTCTAGCGGGTAGAGCTTGAGCCCTTCGAAGAGCTCCTTCTGCCCCTCCAGGTAGCAGCCTATGGTATCCAGCAGCATGCTCTTCCCGAAGCGACGGGGGCGGCTTAGGAAGACCACTTCGGAACGGTTGGCCAGCTGCCATAGCTTCGCAGTCTTGTCCACATAGTACATCTCATGCTCGCGAATCTTCTCAAAGCTCGCCGTCGTGTTGGGGAATTTACCCTTCTCTATCGCCATAATACCTCCTCCTATTTCAGGCAAAGGTACAAAAAACGCCTGGTAGCCCGTAAGGGTGCCGGGCGTACGTAGTTTAGTTTTGACTATGCCCTACCCCAGCGCTGGGGGTAGGGCATGGTCAATGCCGCCTGTTCCTATGCTAGACCTCTGGGAGGGGGAAGCTGGGTGCAGAGTAGCCCATAGCTAAGTAGCTGACCAATAGTATAGAAGGTGCATTTTTACAGGCATTCATCATGCGCACATTTATCTGCAAATGGTAGGGATGTAGGCATCCCCGTGCACGTCGTTCCTGCCGTCCCCCCTGTAGCATCCCGTGTTCGCATGGCCAGCCGCTCCGTATTTCCCCTAGCGCAAATTCGGAGCGGGGGCTGTGGCGATGGAGGGAGAAGGGTAGGGTATTACCCAAGCGCAAACCTTTTCAAACGGTATGCGTATAACCATTACCACCAATCAATTAGCCCATGGCCCAAATTACCCCCGTGCGCCCGAAGTACTGGAGCAAGCAGAACCCCGTTGTATACGTAGTAAGGGAGGAGCGGATGTACGTCCGTGATCGTGCCGAGAAAATCCGTAATCCCCGGACGGAGTGCCAGCAGGCCAATAGGAATAAGCTGGCCGTGGCGAGCCGTTTCCTCTGCCAGATGCAACCGATGGTATCGCGGGGATTTAAGCCCAGGATGACCAATAGGCCGGGGTGGCAGAGCAGGGCGGTGGGGGCTTACCACGTAGCGCTGGGGGAGCTGCTGAAGTCGGGGATGAGGAAGGGGAAGGGTGGATGGGAAATTGACTACCAGAATGTTAAGCTGTCCGAGGGGAACTCGCTGGAGGCATTTCCCATGGAGGTGAAGCGGAATGGGCGGGAGATGGTCGTGGGCTTTCCCAAGGGTTTGCCGCGGGGGACGAGGCGGGTGAGGATGGCGGTGCATTCAGCTGGGGCTGGGCGTACGCTGCACGTGGGTTTCGATGCGCCGAAGAGGGGGGAGGCTGTGCGGATTAGCATTCCGAAGTGGGCGGCTAGCGGGGCATTGCATGCGTACTATACAGTTGAGGTGAAGGGGAAGTCCAGGTGGGCTAGCCTATATGTGTACGTGGCGAAGGGGCGTGGGGCTAGCGGGGGGAGCAGGGCGACGGGGGCCGCGCTGAGGCCATTGGGCGGTGTGGATGGTGTAGCTAACGCTGGGGGCGAGAGGGGTGGATGGCCGCATGGGCATTGCGAGGTGCTCAAGACCTGATGTCTGTCCTAGCTTCTTGATTACTAGTAATTAGGCTTTTGATGAGTGGGTGGCTCGCTACGTCCCCCCCTTGGCCCGAGCTGGGGGAGATGTGCGCAGTGTGGAAAAAATGCTAACTTTGTGGGTGCAAGCCACTGCACTGAACCTGTAAATGTAGAGTTCCTATGAAACGATTTACCTATGGCCTTATGGCGCTGGCCTTCGCGCTGCTGAGCGTGGGGGTGGCCCGCGCGACGACGAAGGCGGACATCGATGCCTTCCTGAAATCCACGACCTACCTGGTGCTGCACAAGAACCAGATGAGCGAGTGGAACTTCAAGATGCCGGATGCCGTGCGGCAGTCGTGGACGTTGACGCCCTTCCAGGTGATCAACTACCAGCAGTTCGAGCAGATGCGCCATGACCCGGACAAGTCCTTCATCATCCGTATGAAGTTCAAGTTCCCGGAGGATAAGATCAAGGCGCCCTACAAGTTCATGGTAATCGTGCGGGGGGCGAAGACTGACGACCTGAACGCCATGCCGGAGCTGGCCTCCATGCCCCTGGGCTACGCGAGCTCGGACCAGGACAGCTGGGCGTACAAGCTGGAGGGCCTACTCCGCTTTGCGCAGCATCATATCCTGTACCTCCAGAAGCACCCGGAGCAGATAGGGAAGAATCCGTTGCTGATCTACAACAAGGATTTGCCGAGCCTCAAGGGTAAGGAGCTATGGCTGGTGAAGTCGGACCTGACCTCGAAGGTGAACAGCGTGTCGAAGATCCGGAAGTACTACAAGGGGAAGGTGCGGATCGTGTCGAAGGAGGATATCCGGAAGGCCATCAAGGAAAAGCGTACGGATGTGGTGTACCTGCACAAGGTGGGGCCGGAGGGCCATCTGACGAAGGCGCGCGTGTACAAGGCGCTGCTGGGGGCAGGGGATGACAGGATGTACTACTTCGACTACCACAACTACTCGAGCAAGAAGGGCGATGGGTTGCTGAAGAAGGACTTCAAGCGGCTGAATAAGCGATAGCACAGAACCCCATTATTAATTTCACACCACAATGGCCTCACTCCGCCGTGGGGCCATTGTGGCTTAGATAGATAGACGATCAATGCAAGAGCTCTCGACGAAGTACGAACCGCGCGCCATAGAGGATAGATGGTATCAGACCTGGATGGAGAGGGGCTACTTCCACTCCGTGCCGGATGGGCGAACCCCCTACACCATAGTTATTCCGCCGCCGAACGTGACGGGTATCCTCCACATGGGTCATATGCTCAACAACACCCTGCAGGACGTGCTGACCCGGCGCGCGCGGATGAAGGGGTACAATGCGTGCTGGGTGCCGGGGACGGACCACGCCTCCATCGCCACGGAGGCGAAGGTGGTGGAGCGGCTCCGCGGCAAGGGGATAGAGAAGAATTCGCTGACGCGCGAGCAGTTCCTCGAGCATGTGTGGGAGTGGGTGGATGAGCATGGGGGTATCATCCTCGAGCAGCTCAAGCGGCTGGGGGCATCGTGCGACTGGGATCGTACGGCCTTCACGATGGACGAGGTGCGGTCGGACAGCGTGATCCACGTGTTCTGCGACCTCTACAACAAAGGGAAGATCTACAAGGGGGTGCGGATGGTGAATTGGGATCCGAAGGCGCAGACGGCCCTCTCGGATGAGGAGGTTGTGCACAAGGAGGTGGACGGCAAGCTCTACTACCTGCGCTACAGGGTGGTGGATTCGGATGCATCGCTGATTGTGGCAACGACACGCCCGGAGACCATCATGGGGGACGTGGCCGTGTGCCTGAACGATAAGGATCCGCGGCGGGCGGACCTCGAGGGCAAGAAGGTGATAGTGCCGCTGGTGAACCGGGAGGTGCCGGTGATCTTCGACCCGTATGTAGACCTGGAGTTCGGGACGGGGGCGCTGAAGATTACGCCGGCGCATGATATCAATGACTACAACATCGGGCTGAAGCATAACCTGCCGTCCATCGACTGCTTCAACGATGATGGAACGGTCAATGAGGCGGCTGGCCTGTACCTGGGCATGGACCGCTTCGATGTGCGCAAGCAGATAGTGCAGGATCTGGAGGATGCGGGCCTGATGGAGAAGGTGGAGGACTACGTGCATAGCGTTGGCTTCAGCGAGCGGACGTATGTGGCGATCGAGCCGAAGCTCTCGACGCAGTGGTTCCTGCGCATGGACCAGATGTCGAAGCCCGCATTGGAGGCGGTGCTGGGCGGGGATATCGCGCTGATTCCGCCGAAGTTCCAGGGGATGTACCGCCACTGGATGGAGAATGTGCATGACTGGTGCATCTCGCGGCAGCTGTGGTGGGGGCATAGGATTCCGGCCTACTACCTGCCGGATGGGCGCTACGTGGTGGCCGAGAGCGTGGAGAAGGCCTTGCCGCTGGCGCAGGAGCTGGCGGGCGACCCGTCGCTGAAGGTGGAGGACCTGAAGCAGGATGAGGACGTGCTGGATACGTGGTTCTCGTCGTGGCTGTGGCCGCTGTCGCTGTTCAACGGTATCCTGGACCCGGAGAACGAGGAGGTAAAGTACTACTACCCGACGAACGATTTGGTTACTGCGCCGGAGATTATCTTCTTCTGGGTGGCGCGCATGATAATGATGGGCTACGAGTACAAGGGGGAGAAGCCCTTCTCGAATGTGTACCTAACGGGCATAGTGCGCGACAAGCAGCATAGGAAGATGAGCAAGACGCTGGGCAACAGCCCGGACCCGCTGGTGCTGATGGACAAGTACGGTGCTGACGGTGTGCGCGTGGGTATGCTGCTATGCTCCTCCGCGGGCAACGATTTGCTGTTCGACGAGGCATTGACCGAGCAGGGGCGTAACTTCTGCAATAAGATATGGAATGCCTTCCGCCTGGTGAAGGGCTGGGAGGTGGACGAGGGGAAGGCGCAGCCGGCGGCATCTGCCCGGGCGGTGGAGCTATTCGAGGCGCGGATGCATGAGGTGTTGGGCAGCGTTGAGGTGAACTTCGAGGGCTATCGGATATCCGAGGCGCTGGTGGATTTGTACCGCTTGTTCTGGGATGATTTCTCGGCCTGGTTGCTGGAGATGGTGAAGCCGGCCTACGGGGAGAAGATAGATGGGAAGACGCTGGCGCAGGTGCAGGGGCTATTCGACACGCTGCTGACGGCGATGCACCCCTTCATGCCCTTCATCACGGAGGAGCTGTGGCACCACCTGGGCAGCGGGCGCGAGGAGGAGAGCCTGATGGTGCAGCCCATGCCGGAGGTGCAGCCGGCGAGCGCGGAGCTGCTGGCGGAGTACGCGCGGATAAAGGACATCGTGGCGAGCGTTCGGGCGGTGCGCCAGTCGAAGGGGCTTTCGCCTAAGGCGCCGCTGCAGCTGCTCTACCGCGGGGAGCTGGGCCTGTCGGAGCAGGGGGCGGATATCGTGCGGGGCGTGGGCTTCATCGGCGAGCTGTCTGCAACTGAGGGTGCGCCCGATGGGGCATCGTCCTTCCTGGTGGGGCGTACGGAGTTCTTCGTGCCGCTGACGGGTTTGGTGGACGAGGAGGAGGAGCGTGCCAAGCTGCAGAAGGAGCTGGAGTATAATGAGGGCTTCCGGGATATAGTGCTGAAGAAGCTCTCGAATGAGCGCTTTGTGAACAATGCTCCGGCGGCGGTTGTAGAGGCTGAGCGTCGTAAGCTGGCGGATGCGGAGGCGAAGATCAGCGCGCTGAAGGGCCAGCTGGGGCTGTAGCCCGTGCGAAATGAGCTTGTGCCAGCCTGCGACCCGGGAGACTGCGTTGCGGGCTGGCATTTTTTGTACCATGGGCGTTTAGCCATAGCGATGGGCGGATGAAGATTTCGGTAGTAATTAATACCTACAATGCGGAGTGCTACCTGGCCGAGGCGCTCGACTCGGTGGTGGACTTCGATGAGGTCGTTATCTGCGATATGGAATCGACGGATTCGACGCGGGAGATAGCGGCGCGCTACGGTTGCAGGGTGGTTACCTTTCCGAAGGGTAATCACACCATTCCGGAGCCGGCGCGGAACTTCGCCATCCAGTCGGCTTCACACCCGTATGTGCTGGTGATAGATGCTGATGAGGTGGTGCCGGCGGCCTTGCGTGAGTACCTGTATAGCTTGGCGGGGGGAGATGCCTGCCCGGATGGGCTTTGGCTTGCGCGCCAGAATTTCTTCATGCGCCGCTTCATGCATTGCTACTACCCGGACTACATACTGCGCTTCTTCCGGCGGGAGGTGGCGGACTGGCCGCCTACCATTCACTCCATGCCGCAGATAGATGGGCGGGTGGAGTACATGCCACGAAAGCGTAGGGATCTGGCCCTGCTGCATGTGGTGGACGAGACCGTAGCGGAGCAGTGGGTGAAGATGTGCCGGTATACGGATAACGATGCCTACCGCCGTAGGGAGAAACGCTACGGGACTGGGGCTTTGTTCTACCGTCCGCTGTTCCGCTTCTTCAAGATCTACTTCCTGAAGGGGGCTATACGGGATGGGCGTGCCGGGCTGATCAAGGCGCTGATGGAAGCGAGCTACCAGTTCATGATAGTCTCGAAGATAATAGATGGGCGTGAGCGTGGGGAGTGGTAGCTGGCGGGTGTTCCAGCTGGTGGCCAACCCGAGCTGGGGCGGGGGGGAGCAGTACGCCTACGATCTCTCCCGGCGTTTGCTAGCAGAGGGCTACGGTGTAACGCTTGTAGCCGCGCCCTATCCTGCCGTGGTGGAGCGGCTGCAGGAGCTGGGAACACCGGTGCATACTCTTGGCCTGAAAGGGCTATTAGACATTAGGAGCGCGGTGGCCCTGGCGCGTCTACTGCGTGCGGAGGAGGGGGTGATACTCCATGCGCACAACTTCAAGACGGCCTTCACGGCGGCGCTGGCCCGGCGGATTGCGGGGCATAGGCGTTGCAGAATAATCCTGACGCGCCACCTGGTGAAGCGGGGGAAGAAGTCGCCGCACTACCGCTGGCTGTATAGGCAGCTGGACCACATCATCTTCGTGTCGGAGTTGGCGCAGTCGGTGTTCCTATCGGGGGTGGGGGCTTTTGATGGGCCGCATTCTGTAGTTCATAATGGGGTATTCCTTCCGGAAGGGGCGTTTGATGCGCCCGAGTTGCGGCGGGAGTATGGTGTTCCTGCTGGTCGGCCTATCCTGATGTCGCATGGGCGGCTATGCGAGGAGAAGGGTCTCCATGTGCTGATAGAGGCTCTGGGCTTGCTGCAGGCTGATGATTACCATCTCTTCCTGCTGGGTAGCGGGGATGAGGGGTACGTAGGCGGGTTAAGAGCGGAGATAGAGCGACAGGGGCTATCTGGACGGGTGGATTTCCTGGGCTTCCAATCGCCGGTCTTCCCCTACCTGGCACAGGCGGATATAGGGGTGCTCCCCTCGCTGGCGCGGGAGGCCTGTCCGCTCTCCTGCATGGACTACCTGGCGGCCGGCAAGCCGCAGATAGCTAGCAACGGTGGTGCGCAGGGGGAGATCGTGTCATCGGAGGCCGGGGTGCTGGTGCCGCCAGGCGATGCGGAGGCTCTGGCGCATGCCATAGGGGAGCTCCTGGCGGATGCGGGTCGGCGTGAGGCTATGGGGCGCGCGGGTAGGGTGTACTTCGAGGGGCTTTTGACCTATGAGAGGTTCTTTGAGCGGGTGGTGGGGGTGTACTTCGGAGGGTAGGCGTTATTTTTGTACCTTTGCAAAGGTTGTAATTCAAATGGGGGCTGGCCTATGGAGCGTGAACAGGTGGGGCGAATTCGGTACATGGTGGCGTTGATTTCAGAGTTTGCTAAGCTCTATGGTCTTGCGCCCGGGCGTGCATATCTGTATCTCAAGCGGTTTGGGGGCATGGACTACGTGGAGGAGCACTATGAGGTTCTCCATACGCTTTCCTTTGCGGAGGTTCTTAGCGATTTGAGCGTGATTTGCCAGCGGCATGGTGGCTTTCTAATGTATGATGGTTATGCAGCTCTACCACGGTTCTAATGTGCGGGTAGAGGTGGTAGATTTGGCATGTTCGAAGCCCTTTAAGGATTTTGGGCGTGGATTTTATCTAACGGCAGATCGTAGGCAAGCAGAGCGAATGGCCCAGCGGGTATTTGCGTTAGCAGGTGAAGGGACTCCGGAGGTTACATGTTTTTCCTTCGATGAGAGGCTGCTTTCTTCCGGGGATCTGAATTGTTTGATATTTGAGGGGTACAGTGCGGCTTGGGCTCGCTTTGTTGCGGAGAATAGGGATGTAAACGAGGGAGTCGCCCGAGCATGGCTATGATGTGGTTTATGGACCTATAGCTGATGATTGGGTCTCGTTGCAGATACGTAGTTTTTTGGAGGGCGAGCAAGATGTAGATGCGCTTGTGCGAAAGCTGCAGTACGCCAAAGGCGTAACGTATCAGTACTATTTTGGCACTGCGCGTGCCGTAGAAATGCTAGTGCTACAATGAGGCTTACATCAAAGGAGATTGCTCGCATGCAGGAGGATATGGCTGCAGACCTGATAGCTCTGCTGGTGGAGCGTTTGGGCTATAGTATTTCGGGGGCGATGGATGCTCTGTATACCTCGCAGGTACTCGATAAGGTGATGGATGTGGAGACGGGGTTGTACTACCAGAGTGCTGGCTATGTGTTCTCGTATTTGGAGGCAGAGCTTCTTACGGGTGATTTCCGGAATGCCCCGCTGGAGTCGAGCAAGTGGGGTAAATCCTAGTCGTGCAGGAATACCCACTGGGCGGCCTGCGTCATGGCGCGGCTGTACTGCTCTAGGGAGTCGAAGGCGGGGCGGCAGCTGTCGGCGAGGGTGAGGCCTCCGTTGGGTGTGGTGTGGTAGCGGAAGGAGCGGTCGAGGGTGGAGGAGTATACGTTGACGTGGGTGCTGTCCCGCGCGGCGACCTGCTCGTCGGCCACGTAGAATACGCGCTTGCGCTTGGTCCTGAGGAGGTCTACGCCGAAGCCGTCGTAGGTGTAGCTGATGTTGAGCATGCCGAGGAGGGTAGGCATTACGTCCTCCTGCATGCCGAGGCCAGCGTATAGGCGTGGCTGTATGCCCTTGCCGAGCATGAGCATGGCGATGTGGTTGTAGCTCTGGGGCATTTCGGCGTCGATGTTGCCGTCGACGAGTATGCCGTGGTCGGCGCAGATGACGAAGATGGTGTTGTCGTACCAGGCTTCCTTCTGGGCCTTGCGGAGGAAATCGCCGATGCACCAGTCGGCGTAGGCTACGATTTGGTCCTTGGGGTCGGTGTACTGGGACTTGAACCAGTCGGGTATGACGAAGGGTTCGTGGTTGCTGACGGTGAGGATGGTGGCGAAGAAGGGTTTGTCGGCCTTGGCCTTCTGGCGTAGGGTTTCTATGCTATACTGGAAGAGGTAGTGGTCGGGTACGCCGAAGTTGCTGACGATTTCCTCGCTGGGGTAGTCGGCCTGCTCGTAGACCTGTTCCATTCCGTTGTTGCGCAGGAAGGCGTTCATGTTGTCGTACTGGGCTTCGTGGGGTATGAATATGAGGGTTTGCCATCCGTTCTCGGCGAGTACCGTGGGTAGGCCGCTGACTTTTCGGGGGACGATGCCCTTCATCATGTTTCGCTTGAGGAGGGCTGGGAAGCTATAGAGTAGTCCGGTTAGGCCCTGGTTGGTGTGTATGCCGGTGGAGTAGAAGTTGGTGAAGGCGAGGGATGCGTTGTAAAGGCTATCGATGTTGGGGGTGAGGTTTTTCTGCTGTCCGAAGCGCTTGAGGTAGTTGGCGGACATGCTCTCCATGAGGATGAGGACGACGTTGGTGCGTTGCACTTCGCCGGGGTTGCTGATGTGGCGCCGGAGGGGGTGGATGCTGTCCGTGGAATTGGGTACTCGGTATTCCTGCTGGGCGAGCCTGAGGGCCTTGGCATCGTCCATGAGGGCTATGCGCGCATTCTGGCTCTTGTGGTCCTCCTTGAGGCTATAGAGGAAATTGAATGCGGGGTTTATGCCGAGCTGGTTGAGGAAGGTGTCGTTGCAGTAGTAGACGGTGCTGGCGCGGATGGGGGTAGTGCCGATTCGTCCCCTGATGCCGAGGACGCAGATGCCGATGAGGAGGAGGGCCATCGATGCCCTTGCGCCGCGCTGAAGCCAGGTGGTGCGGGGGTGGCGGTTTTTCCGTGCGCTGGCCATGCGCTGGTCGTAGCGCCGTCGTAGGCGTCGCATGAGCCAGATGAAGGCCAGGGTGACCAGGAGGTAGAGGGCTATCCATACGAGGAAGGAGGTTTCCTGCAGGAGCATGCCGGCGGTGGTGCCGAGGTAGCCGGCCCACTCGAGTACGCCGGAGTTGATGTTCTTGACGAAGTGTTCGAAGTAGGGTATGTTGGCGGCAGAGAAGACGAAGGCAATGGGGTAGAGGATGCAGAACCAGAGGCTGGCGCCGCGCCTTAGGGTTCGGCTATAGCTGCCGAGGGCTCCGGTTAGCCCCAGGACGGCTAGGGGTAGCAGCATGAGGTAGCATGCGATGACGTTGTCGAACCAGAGGCCGTGTAGGAATGCCCTGGCGACGGAGGCCTCCTGCTCCTGCACCATGTGGTGTAGGTGGATGTATTCGACGGTCCGGAATAGGGATAGGGCGATGAGTCCGAGTAGTTGCACCCCGAGTAGGTACTCTAGGGTTAGCCGGAAGCGCTTCATTGGGGGAAGGATTAGGGCTGTGCTAGGATTTGCTCGTATACGGCTATGAGGTCGTTGGCGAGGCGTTGCTCCTCGAAGCGCTTGGCGTGCTGTAGCCCTTGCTCTACCATGTGCTCGCGTAGGCCTTTCTCGGTGAGGATACGGGTCATGAGGGTGGCGAGCATTTCGGGGTCGTCCGGGTCGGTGTAGAGGCTTGCTGGGCCACCGGCCTCCTCGAGGCATGATCCTGTTGCGCCGATTACGGGTATTCGTGCGTTGAGCGCTTCGAGGAGTGGTATGCCAAATCCCTCGAGCCGGCTAGGGTATACAAATAGCTCTGCACCAGCGAATATGCCCGGGAGGTCCTTGGTGCTAACCTGGTGGTAGAGGTGTAGCCTATGGCCTACGCCGAGTTCGTTTGCCTTCTGCTGGACGAGGCTTGCATAGTGGGTTTTCTTTCCGACCGC
>PDWI01001640.1_pt1 | contig 35012 bp, 28 predicted proteins | sample 1430891 | NCBI WGS metagenome assembly PDWI01 (sample SAMN01162508, study PRJNA174530) | Oral metagenome, whole genome shotgun sequencing project. | biome: Marine environment; feature: Marine mammal; material: Swab sample of the gingival sulcus; isolation source: swab sample of gingival sulcus... | reverse complement strand
CTTTATTCCGTTAAATCTAAAATATTATTCCGATAATACGCCTATTGTTCCAATAAAATGCTATAATATATTTTTAAAAGGATATTTTTTATGTTCATTACAGTCCAAGAAGCATCTAAAAAGTGGAATATTTCAGATAGAAGGGTTAGGGTATTGTGTCGTGAAGGCAAGATAAGTGGAGCATATCAAGATGGTAGAGCTTGGAAAATACCATTAAATGCCAAAAAGCCAATAGATGGACGATTTAAAAAAGCAAATAGCATTCTTTCGTTAATCGATGAAAAATTATTAAAATTAAAACAAAAAAGACCTTTAACAAGTGGAGAAGTTGAGAGGATTAATGAAGAGTTTATGGTTGAATTTACCTATAATTCAAATGCTATAGAGGGAAACACTTTAACACTTAGAGAAACTAGTATGGTTTTAAAAGGTATTACAATTGATAAAAAACCTTTAAAAGACCATCTTGAAGCCATAGGGCATAAAGAAGCTTTTGAATTTGTATGTTCGCTTGTCAAAGAGAATAAACCCTTAACAGAACAGATTATAAAAGATATTCATTATTTAGTTCTAAATGATAAAAAAGAAGATAGGGGAGTTTATAGGAAGGTGCCTGTTAGGATTATGGGTGCATCAAACGAACCAGTGATGCCATATCTAATATCTAGTAAAATGGAAGAACTTTTAAGCAACCTTTGTAGTAGCGATGATAATATTATAAAAAAATTAGCAAAATTTCATATTGAATTTGAAAGCATACATCCTTTTATAGATGGAAATGGAAGGACAGGAAGACTGCTTGTTAATTTAGAACTAATGAAAGCTGGGTTTCCACCTATTGATATAAAATTTACAGATAGGTTTTCATACTATGAAGCTTTTGAGGAATATCATGCTAAAGGCAAAATTACCATTATGGAAGATTTGTTTTCTAGGTATGTGAATGAGAGATTGGATATGTATTTAGAGATTTTGGATAACGAATAGAAATATTGATTGTAAGTGGTTGATATACTTAGTTTTTATGTTTCCCATTGTAGTATTCAAAAAAACCGCATGATATAAGCTATAAAAAACTAATTTTTTAGTAAGAATGTGTAAAAAAAGATGGATATATTCAAATTTACATACTAGAATCATAACAAGCAATTTTAAACCGCAGTATTTTCTTTTCTCATTAGAATTTAAAGAATATGAATAATAAATAGGTAAATACATTTAAAAAAATAAAACCACATAAACCCGTCTACACATAGCCAAAACAATAAGGCTATGTGTAGATTAACCGCTGTGCGGTTATGTTTTCGGGTTGTGTAGATGCAGAATAATGAAATGTATGTAATTTGTATTTGTAGTGCTATAAGGCAGGGAGTGTATTTTCTTCAAGGTATTTAATTAAAACAATACGGCTAATAAAGTTTTTTGCTCCTATCTTAACCACCTCAATCTTTCTATTAAAAATTAACTTCTTAAGCATATCAGATTTTATAATCTTAAATTCACTAACTTCCTTAACGCTAAATAATACTCCTTTAGGAAGAAGTTTGTCGTAGTCTGTGATTATATTTTTCATAGTTTTATCCTTAACATTATTTTGTTCAGATAAAGTATGTATGGTTTATAAAAAATCAACTATTAATGTATTTGATGTGTATATGTGGCAATAAATAGAAAATATCTATACAGATTTAGTATTTTATATTCTAATTATAAATTTGAACTACAATACAAATTATATTATAGCAATAGGATTAGGCTGGGATTAGGCTGGGATTAGGCTGGGATTATATTGAGAATTTATCTTTATGAAATAATGTACCGTTTCTTATTCTTGTATTTGCTATCGTCTCCTAGAGCAACATTAAACATACCTGATTTGGCTTTTAATATTTGAAGAAAATAATCATTCTCATCAGCAAAGATTGCATAGTCATTAGTCATATCAAAATATTTCCCTAGTAATGGTTGAGCTATCATACCTTTTTCAAAATTATGCTTTAGTTCTTCATACAATTCTTTATCTGCTTTAATATTATCAAAGTAGCTTAATGTTTTGTATTTAATAGCTTTTACAAAGCTATTAATTTTAGTATCTAAATTTCTAGTTAAAAATATACCATTTTTTATTTTAGGCAATAGTTTTTTTTCTTCATTTTCTATAACAGAATTATAAATCATATTAGATTCTGTTTGTATTAAATAGTCAGAAAATCTATGTAAGTCATTTTGAATGTTTTCATATAAAGAAATAAGGTCTATATCCATTTTTTTTAAAATATTCTTTATCTTGCTTACTTTTAAAACACTACATAAACTATAGCAGTCCTCTAGAAAAAAATATGGATTATTTTTTTCTGATGTAATAATTATTTCACTCTTACTGAAATTATTTAAGTCTGGTTCGGACAAACGGCAATTATTTAATAGTTGCAAAACAATATCTTGTAGGTATTTAATTTGTTTGTTTTTTTCTTCAATATTATCTATGTGATAAATTAGCTTGTTGCTTAAAGGTACTTTTTGTTTTTTGTTAACTGTATCATTGTTTATTTTACAAATAAAGCTATCATTTTCTATAAAAATAGGTTTTATTATTTTGTGTATAAATATATCTGTTGTTTTTTTATCCCCTATAAGTATCAATATTGCTCCAGAGTTACTATGTTTTACTAAGCAAGTGTTTATCCAATTAATTATCCAATTAAAATTATAATCTTTATTTGATCCATAAAACATATGCCTTAAGAAATTTATTAATATACTTTCATTTATGTCTTCATTTGTTACATAAGGATAAGTTTCAAAATCATTTTGAATTGATTGTGTAGGGGTAGGAGGTAAAAATTGTTGTGTTGGAGGATAGTACATAAACGGTGTATATGTTGTAGGAATAATAGGAGGAATAGATTTCTTAAGATATTTAGTCGATTTAAATGTATTTTTATACCAACAGTTATCTATTAAACACCACTCTTGATTACTATGCGGGTAGAATATTTCTGTTTCTACAACTGTTAAAAAACTTTTGATAATTATTAAAGAATTGTCAAATAGTAGAATGTTATTTTTGTCGTTATAGACTCTAACTTTAAGATTTAAAAGTCCATATAATTCGTCTTCACTTTCTAATTTTTGTTTTTTTCCATATTTGTTTATTCTGTAATATATGTTTGAGCTGTTTCTATTTCTCCAAAATTGAACACCTTTGTAAAATGCGTAAGCGATGCAATTATTATGCAAATCAATAAGTTTATTATTGTAGTTTTCTGTTGCTATATAATCTTGATATTTATGTTGCATATCTATATTGCGTAATATATTTATTTCTTCATAGTCTCGTAAAATTTTTTTATAATATGATTTTTCTAAATCTATTTTTTCCTCAACATCTGTTAAATTATGGCTATCATTCTGTGATTCATCTACTATTTATGGTTCTATTGGTTTTTTATTAACTGCTGATGGTAGTTTTTTACACATAATATACTCCATTTATTGTTCATTAGAAGTGCAATTATATCGTATTTGTAATAAAAATAGTATTTAAATAAAAGAGTGGTACCTGCGGTCGGACTCGAACCGACACTCTATTGCTAGAATCAGATTTTGAATCTGACGAGTCTACCAATTTCTCCACGCAGGCACTCTAAGTAAGGTGATACCCAAAAATGATACCCATCATTTTGAAAAGTATCTCTAAAGTACCATAAACACGGTATCTTAGAGATACTCTCCTTAGGATTTTAAATCCAGCGTGTTTACCAGTTTCACCACTCAGGCTTTAAAATAAGAACGAAATTTTACAAAAAAAAATCTTAAGACTCTATAAAAAGCCTTAAGATTTAAGACGAGTTATTACTTTTTTTTAGCGACTGCGTCTTTTAATTGTTTTCCAACTTTAAATTTTACAGCTGTAGTTGCTGGAACTTTAACAACTTTATCAGTTCCTGGAACTCTAGCTTCTCTAGCAGCACGCTTCGTTGTACTAAATGTACCAAATCCAATAAAACTTACTCCATCACCCTTTACAAGAGCCTCACTTATAGTCTCTAGTGTAGCTTCAACTGCTGTTGTAGCATCCTTTTTAGAAAGACCAGCTTTCTCGGCAACCGCTTGAATAAATTCAGCTTTTTTCATTGAGTAATCCTTTAAAATAATGTTATTGCTCTATTGTACAATTTTTTCTTTAAAAAAACAATGTTTTTAACGAAAAAGTTAAACTTTTGGGCATATTGCCGATATTTTTATATGGAACGAAAGTTGCTTTTGAAATATATGATAACCAATATGATGAAAATAGTGATTGAAATGCAAGGAGTTATTTTATGAGAATTACCAATCAAATGATGTTTCACAGTAGCAGACATGATTATGGAAAAACAATGCAGAGCCTATATAAAGTAGATAAAGAGATAAGTTCTGGAATAAAAATTCAGCAAGGATATGAAGATTCTATTATCTACGACAACACAATGAGACTTGACTACGACTTGACGACTTTACAACAAGTTAAACAAACATCTATGAAAGCTCAAACATTTGCAAACAACTCCGATAAGGCCATGAATCAAATGGGTGACATTTTATCTACTATAAAAACTAAACTTATTAAAGCTTCAAATTCTGGTATAAACTCAACAACAAGCTTAGAAGCAATTGCCAACGACTTAAAAGGTTTAAAAGATGAACTTATGAGTGTAGCAAATACATCTATAAATGGTCAATTTCTATTTTCAGGTTCAGCAACAGATAAAAAACCGATAGATATAAATGGTGAATATCAAGGAAATAATAAGCAGATGAAAGCTGTTGTTGGCTCAAAAGTTAGAATTCCTTATAACGTAAGTGGAAATGAACTATTTACTGGAATAGATAACGACTATAAAAAAATAGTAAAAACCAATGTTCAATTGACAAACAAACTTGAAACAGAAAAAGAAGAGTTTATAACAGAAAAAAGTACCATAAAAGAGCTTGTTGGTGATTATGAAGGCAATACTGTTTTTTATATACAAGGAAGAAAACCTAGTGGAGATACATTTACTTCAAGATTTGAGATATCTCCAGAATCTGATATGAAAGATTTATTAAACAAAATAGGAAATGAATATGGAAACAATACTACAAACAAAGTAGTAGATGTTACTATGAATAAAAGTGGACAAATAGTATTAACTGACACTAAAAATGGCAATAATGTGCTTGATTTTTTTATGGTTGCTGCTACTGACCCAAATGCAACTAGTGGCGCTTCTGGTAATGCAAAACTTGATGAGTTAAGTGATTTTGATGACCCAGCTAATGCGGCTTTAAAAATCACCTCTTTTATCGAAGGGGACAGAAGTAGCTTGTCAAATGAAAAAGTTGTATCAGATAGTGCCAAGTTTTTAAAAGATGGCGATACTGTAATAGGCTCATCTTCGCAAGTGGTAAAAAGTACAAATCACTTTGCAAACAGTTCTACAAAACTTAGTGAGGTTTCAGGCGGTGACCTTAAAGACCATCAATTTACCATAAAAGGAAAAGATAAAAATGGCTCTAGCTTCACAATAACTTTAAATTTAGCAGATGTTTCAACTGTTGATATAGATGGAACTAGCTATCAAATACCAAATGAAGCAGGTAATCCAACAAAAGCTGAAGATTTTACCTATAGACAACTCAATGATATAGTAGCGATGGCGGTTTCAAAGACAACACCCGCATCAAATAGTGTTGAAGATTATAATGAAGCCATAGTCAATAGCAGACGCGCTTTTGATGTTGATCTTGACTATAGGGGAAGATTATCAGTTAGGGATCTAAACAACCCTTCGAGCAAAGTAGAACTTAGCATATACGAAAGCAATTCAGGGGAATTTGACGATACTCAAAAAGAGGGTAGTTTGTTGGCTTTTTCACAAAATAACGCTATTACTATAGATGAACCTTATGTGGATATATTTAAAGATATTGACCAGATGATAAACGCGGTTTCAAAAGGGCTAACTCAAGCAGATGCTTCATCCTTAGACCCACGAAATATTGGTATAGAATCCGCTATAAAAAGGATTGACCACATCAGCGACCATATATCTAAGAGCCATACAGCCATAGGTACTCTCTCAAACTCGCTAAAATCAGCCCAAGAACGATCTGAACTTTTAAGTTTAAACATAAAATCAGTTCAATCAAACATAATCGATATAGATATTGGTGAAAGTTTTATGAAACTAAATCAATTGACGTTAAATTATCAAGCGATTTTACAAGCAACATCAAAAATTAACTCACTATCTTTAGTTAATTACATGTAAGAATTTCTTACATGTAATTATTAATTATTTCATATTGAAATATTTATACTCTTTTTTGTCTAAATTTGTTATAATATATAAAACTCAAAAAGGATTTACTATTTTAAAGCATATGTTTTTAATAATCGGCATCATATTTTTTATGTATTTAGGTACATCCACTTTCTTTCCTGAAAGTGCATTTGTAGGAAGTATTGGTGAATATTTGGGCAATTTAAACCGTTTTTTATTTGGATATTTAGGCTTTATTTACCCTGCATTTTTAGCCATTTGTTTACCCTTTATGCTTAAAAACAAAAAAACAGCTCTTCGATCTTTTGAAGTTTCATTAGCTTTGATTTTATTTTTTGTAGATTTACTCATCATACAAGCAAATATAACAAGCTCAGATTTACAAGGATATATAGGATTATCTATCGTAGATATGTTGCAAGGTTTCATAGGAAGCGCTGGAATATGGCTTTTTATCGTTATGTTAGCCTCCCTTGCATTTGTTGTTTTTATAGACTTTGAATTGCAAGAAGCTTTTGAAAAATTAATAGACATAAAAGATAACTATAGTTTTGCAAAAAAACCTCCAACAGTCCTAAAAAAGCAGTCATTTGACACTAGCGTAAACTTTCAAATAGAGAAAAAAAACAATTCACATGTCAAAAAAGATTTACATGTGAATTCCAAAACTAAAGATGAAGAGGCTGAACATATAGAAGATGTTTATGAAGAGATAGAAGCGGAGATTTTAGAAGAAGAGCCACAATCTAACTCTAAAAATTCACATGTAAAAGTTTTAAATGAAGTGGAAGAAAACAAAAAACTTCTTGAAACATTAGAAAAGGGTGAGGCTAAAAAACCAAAAGATTTTAAGCTTCCGACACTGAGATTTTTAGCAAATGAACCAAAAAGTGGAAACAAAGTAAGTGAAAGTGAGATTGATCAAAAAATCTCAGACTTACTGGAAAAACTAAAACGTTTTAAGATAGATGGGGACGTGGTTAGAACTTACGCTGGTCCCGTGGTTACAACTTTTGAATTTCGCCCAGCCCCACATATAAAAGTTTCAAAAATTTTAACACTTCAAGATGATTTAGCTATGGCTTTAAAAGCCCAAACTATACGAATACAAGCCCCTGTTCCAGGAAAAGATGTTGTCGGAATAGAGATACCAAATCGCAATATCGACACTATCTATCTAAAAAGCATACTTGATAGCAAAGTTTTCAAATCTTCTGCTTCTGAACTTACCATAGCTTTAGGAAAAGATATAGTTGGAAACCCTTTTGTAACAGACCTTAAAAAACTTCCTCATCTTCTTATAGCTGGAACCACAGGAAGCGGAAAAAGTGTTGGCATAAACGCTATGCTTTTATCATTACTATATCGCAATTCACCAAAAACTTTGCGTCTTTTGATGATTGATCCAAAAATGTTAGAATTTTCCATGTATAACGACATTCCCCATTTGCTAACTCCTGTTATAACCCAATCAAAAGAGGCAGTATCAGCTTTGGCAAATATGGTCGCTGAGATGGAACGAAGATACCAAGTTATGAGCCAATCAAAAACTAAAAATATAGAAAGTTACAACGAAAAAGCTTTAAGCGAAGGCTTATCTCAAATGCCTTACATTGTTGTTATTATTGATGAGTTAGCAGATTTGATGATGACAAGTGGCAAAGATGTTGAACTTTATATAGCAAGACTTGCTCAAATGGCAAGAGCTGCTGGAATTCACCTACTTGTGGCTACTCAAAGACCTTCTGTTGATGTTGTTACAGGACTTATAAAAGCAAACTTACCATCTCGCATAAGCTTTAAAGTTGGCTCTAAAGTTGATAGCAAAGTTATACTAGATAGCTATGGAGCAGAGTCGCTATTAGGACGAGGAGATATGCTTTTTACTCCACCATCTATCCCAGGAGCTATAAGACTTCATGCGCCATTTGCAAGTGAAAAAGAGATAGAAACTGTTGTTGAATATCTTAAAACTCAAGGCGAACCTGACTATGATAAGAGCTATTTAAAAGACCCAAATAGTAGCGACGCAAGTGCTAGTGGCGACTTTGATAGTGGCGATATAGATGAACTTTATGAGGATGCAAAATCCATCGTATTAAATGATAGAAAAACTTCTATTAGCTATATTCAAAGGCGTTTACAAATCGGATATAACCGTGCTGCTCGTATCGTAGAACAGCTTGAAAAAATGGGTGTTTTAACTCCAGCCAATGCAAAAGGACAACGAGAAATCGTATCTTAAAAGATAAAATATTTCAAAAAAATGTTACTATTTTATACATGTAAATAGTTTTAATAAAGATTAAATATTTTTTAAAGCTAATATGTGGTAGAGTTGATTTAAAATTTTAAAAAGGTAATGCATGGGAAGAATAATATTTATATTATCTATATTTTCTATTTCACTATTTGCTGGTGATGTGGATGTGGCGAAGAAAAACGCCGAAATTTTTGGCATTTGGACACTAATACCTCCGATTGTAGCTATTGCACTAGCGTTTATTACAAAAGATGTAATTTTATCGCTTTTTATAGGTGTATTTAGTGGTACGTATATGATTGCTATTATGCAACATGACTTTTTTAGTTCTGTTATACGCGCTATTGTTGGTATTACTGAAAGAATTATAGGCTCAATGGCAGATTCTTGGAATGCAGGTATAATGCTTCAAGTTTTAACCATCGGTGGCGTAGTTGCTTTAATAACTAGAATGGGCGGAACAAAAGCAGTCGCTGAATATTTAGCCAAAAAAGCAAAAACTGGTGTTTCAGCGCAGATATATACATGGGTTATGGGTATATTTGTATTTTTTGATGATTATGCAAATGCTCTTATAGTTGGTCCTGTTATGCGTCCTGTTACGGATAGATTTAAAATTTCTCGTGAAAAACTTGCTTTTATTATTGATGCAACAGCAGCACCGATTGCTGGTATTGCTATTGTTTCAACTTGGGTTGGTTACGAGATTTCTTTAATAAAAGATTCATATGGAGTTATAAATGTATCAGACATAAATGCATTTAGTATATTTGTTGAAACTATTCCATATAGATTTTACAACCTTTTTATGCTCTTTTTCGTATTTATGAGTGCATATACAAACCGTGACTTTGGACCAATGCATAAAGCGCAAGTTAGAGCAAAAAATGGACAAGTTTTATCTACAAATGATAAATTAGTTCCACCAGATGAAAAAGAGGCGATGGAGGCTAAAGAGGGAATTGAACTTAAAATGTCAAATGCTATCATTCCTTTACTTGTTTTGATATTTTCTGCTGTTATTGGTTTTTATCTAAATGGCGCGTCATCCTTAGCTGCAGATGCAAAAGATACCTCTTTAATGAGCTTTGGTTTACGTGAAGCATTTGGTGCAGCTGACGCTTCTGTCGTACTCTTTCAAGCAGCACTTTTTGCAACTGTTGTAGCTATATTCATAGGTGTATATAGGAAAATATTTAATATATCTGAAGCTATAAACGTATGGTTAAAAGGTTGGAAAACTATGCTTATAACAGTAGTTATACTACTTTTAGCTTGGTCACTTAGTTCAGTTATAAAAGAGCTTGGAACTTCCACTTATTTGGTTGATTTATTAAGCGATTCGCTTCCAAATTGGTTGCTTCCTTCTGTTATATTTATACTTGGCTCATTCATATCATTTTCAACAGGAACATCTTACGGAACCATGGGTATTTTGATGCCATTAGCTATTCCTCTTTCATATGCAATCGGTGTAGCAAATGGACTTGATGCTTCAGCTTTACATGACTATATGATACTAAATATCGGTTCAGTCTTAACAGGCGCTATATTTGGTGATCACTGTTCGCCAATATCAGATACAACGATACTCTCGTCAATGGGATCAGGTTGTAACCACATAGACCACGTTTCAACTCAGATATTTTATGCACTTACAGTTGGTGCTATAACTGTTTTTGTTGGCTATCTGCCTGCTGGATTTGGTATGCCAGTATATGTAGCTTTGATAGCTGGATTTTTAGTAACTTTCGGAGTTATTAGGGTATTTGGTAAAACAGCATAAATTTTAGTTAGCCTTCGGGCTAACTATCTTGTATCAAGCAAGATAGAGTTTCAACAAACTCATCATCGTCATTAGGACATAAACAAACCCTATACTCTTTAAAATTAAGTTTTTCAGCCTCTTCTTTATACTCTATGCTAAGTTCAAAATCTGTTTCAGAATTATCTATGGTAAATGAAAGTGGAAAAATTATAACTTTTTTATTTTTCAAATTTTCAAGGCTTTTACCTAGTTCTGGCTCTAACCACTTCACAGGACCTAATTTTGACTGATAAGCTAGGTGAATTTTATTAAAATTGAGCTCATTTTTAACTAAAAGTTGTTTTAAAATATCTACATGTAAATTCACCTGCTCTTCATAAACATCACCCATATCTACAACTTTTTGTGGCAAAGAGTGGGCAGAAAAAATCAAATCATATTCCTTTGCATCTTCATTAGTTAAAGTATCTTTTATCAATTTTATTATTAGATTATTATAATTTTCATCTTGATAAAATTCTTTGATGATTTTTATTTTACATGTAGATTTTAGAAGGTGGCTAAAACTATAAAAATCCTCCAAAGAGCTTTTAACAGTGGTTGTCGAATAGTGAGGATACATGGGCAAAACTATAAGTTCATCAACATCGCTCATCTTTTTTAACACATTTTTACAAAAGGGTGGGGTATAAGCGAATGCAAACTCTATTTGAAGATGAGGATTTTTTTCGACCAATTTACCTACTAATTTTTTAGTGTTTGCAACCATTGGCGATAAACCTCCTAGTTGCCTATAATTTTCTTGCGCAGTTTTTTTGCGAAAAAATGTTATCATCCAAGCTATAAAAGCTCTTAAAATATCACTTTTTACAGTGATAATATTTTTATCATTAAACATATTTTTTAAAAAAACTTCAACTTCATCTAAGTTATTTGGACCACCCATATTTAGTAAAATAACACCTTTTTTCACAAAAAATCCTTATATTTTTTCCAAATTATATCATTTTTTATTTTTACATGTAAAAAAAATATGATAAAATATCCTAATTAAATATTGAGGACTTTATATGAAATGGGAAGATGAAAGACAAAGTTCAAATGTGGACGATAGAAGAATGGATACAAACTCAAAAGTTCATCTAAGCTCAAACTCACTAGCTGTAGCGATACCTATAATTAGATTTTTACTAAAAAGCAAAATCGGTCGCATTGTGCTTGTTGTAGGGGTTGTAGCTTATTTTTTTGGCTTTAACCCATTAACACTTCTTAACAATACACAAACCCAAAAAATTATAAATAACACAAAAGATAATCATCAAGCAGCCTTTATCAAAACAGTTTTAGCCCAAACTGAAGATATATGGCAAAATATATTTGCAAAATATGGCTTTAGATACAAAGACCCAACTTTAGTACTTTTTAGGAGCTCTACACAAAGTGGATGTGGATATGCAAGTAAACAAAGCGGTCCTTTTTATTGTCCGAGTGATCAAAAAATATATCTAGATCTTAGTTTTTTTGATGAATTAAAATCTAGACACAACTCACCTGGAGATTTTGCACAAGCTTATGTACTAGCACACGAAGTGGGTCATCATGTACAAAATATGTTTGGAACTTTGAAAAAAATTAGAAAAAAACAAAATGCTGTTGGAAAAACAAGAGCAAATGCTTTACAGGTATTAGTAGAACTTCAAGCTGATTGTTACGCTGGGATTTGGGCTTATTATATACAAAATGAAAAACATTTACTTGAAGATGGTGATATTCAAGAGGCATTAAAAGCAGCCAATGCCATCGGAGATGACACGTTACAAAAAAAATCCAAAGGATACGTAGTTCCAGACTCCTTTACTCACGGAAGTTCAGCCCAAAGAATGCAATGGTTCAAAAAAGGATTTAATAGCGGAACTTTTAAAGCTTGCAATACTGGAATTAATAAGTAATATTTTTTTGTATAAATTCATAATGATATATTAAAACAAAAGATAATGTTTTATATTATTATTTTGATTATCTTAATTTATCTCACAAAAAAACTTTAATTTACTTGATAGATACTCACTCAAGTTTAGAAAATATTTAGCAAAGTTTGATATAATTACGCATACAATATTTAAAATATAAGGAAAAATAAATGGCAAAACATGAATTTCAAACAGAGGTAAGCCAACTTTTACATCTGATGATTCACTCACTCTACTCAAATAAGGAGATATTTTTACGAGAACTTATCTCTAACTCTTCGGATGCACTAGATAAATTAAACTACTTAACTTTAACTGATGATGACTATAAAAGTTTAAGTTATACTCCGCGCATCGATATAAAAGTAAATAAAGATACTAAAACTCTTACTGTAAGCGACAATGGTATAGGTATGAATGAACAAGATTTGCAAGATAACTTAGGTATGATTGCACGTAGCGGAACAAAAAGTTTTGTGGAAAAATTAAGTGGCGATGCCAAAAAAGATAGTTCGCTTATTGGTCAGTTTGGAGTGGGCTTTTATTCGGCTTTTATGATAGCAGATAAAATAGAAGTTATCAGTAAAAAAGCAGGAGATGAAAAGGCTTACAAGTGGATAAGCGAGGGTGGAAGTGGATATGAGATAAGTGAATGCGAAAAGGAAACTCACGGAACAAGTATAACTTTACATGTAAAAGAAGATGAGAGTGAATTTTTAGAAAGTTATAGGCTTGAAAGTATTATTACTAAATATTCAAATCATATCCCATTTGCGATTTGGATGGATAAAGAGGAGTATGTAGCGCCTGAAAAAGAGGGTGAAGAGGGTAAATATGAGACTAAAAATGTTCAAGCAAATAAAGCATCAGCTCTTTGGAGACTTCCAAAAGCTAGTTTAAAAGCAGATGATTATAAGTCATTTTATAAGCAAATTTCCCATGATAGTTCAGACCCAATTCTCTGGACACACACAAAAGCTGAAGGAACTTTCGAATATACAACACTTTTTTATATTCCTAAAACTGCACCATTTGACCTTTTTAGGGTGGATTATCAAGCAGGAGTTAAACTTTATGTAAAAAGAGTTTTTATAACTGATGATGAAAAAGAGCTTTTACCAACTTATTTAAGATTTGTAAAAGGTATAATTGATGCGGAAGATTTGCCGCTAAATGTTAGCCGAGAGATTTTACAACAAAACCGCATACTTGAAACTATCAAAAAAGCATCGGTTAAGAAGATATTAGGTGAACTTAAAAAGTTAAAAGAGAAAGATTATGATAAATACCTAGAATTTTATAACGTATTTGGAAAGGTTCTTAAAGAGGGGCTTTATGGGGATTTTGACAATCGCGAAACACTGCTTGAACTTATGCTTTTTAAATCATCCAAAAAAGATGGTCTTGTTAGCTTGAAAGAGTACAAAGAAAACATGAAAGAAGATCAAAAAAGCATCTACTATATCACTGGTGAAGATGAGATGATGCTTAAAAATTCTCCACTTATAGAGAGATTTAAGAAAAATGATATTGAAGTTTTACTTTTAGATGAAGAAGTGGATGCGATAGTAATCCCAATGGTAAATGAGTATGATAAAACTCCACTAAAACCTGTAAACAACTCCGATGTTGATGATGAAATTAAGGAAGATACGCAAAAAGTAAAAGAGGATGAGGATAAATTTAAAGAAATTTTAGTTAAAACCAAAGAGATACTAAAAGATGAAGTAAAAGATGTAAAAATATCAAATCGACTTAGCGATTCTCCATCATGCTTGGTGTATGACAAAAACGACCCTGATTTTCAGATGCAGCAGATGATGAAGCAAATGGGGCAAGATAATCTTCCTAAAATTAAACCTATTTTAGAGATAAATCCAGACCACGAAATCTTCAAAAAACTTGCTGAAAACAAAGATTATGTTTTACTAAACGATGTTGCTTACTTAGTGCTTGACCAAGCTAAGATGCAAGAAGGTATGAAAGTAGATGATGTTGTTGGATTTGCAAAAAGGTTAAATAAGATAATATCTAAAGCTCTATAATTTTACATGTAAAACTTACATGTAAATATTGACAAAATAAAAACGCATCTTAATTTTATAGATGCGTTTTACTCTCACTGTATAATATAATTTTATATAGTTTTTAAATGATTTTGCTATAATGAAGATAAAACTATAGGGCAAAAGATGGTTATATTGGTGCTAGAAAATAACGAAATACTCGCAAATGGTCTCAAACAAAAACTTCAAGAACATGGCTTTGCTGTGGATATTTTTAGTGATGGAAGAGATGGCATGTATGCACTTGAACACAAAGAGTATGATATGTTACTTCTTGATCTTGGTCTTCCTGGGCTTGATGGGATTGATATTATAAAAAGATTACGAAAATCAAACAATAACTTGCCAATACTCGTCATATCCGCACGCGATAGGCTAGACCAACGCATCTTAGGACTTGATGTTGGAGCTGATGATTATTTATGTAAACCCTTTGCGCTAGATGAAGCTATAGCAAGAGTTCAAGCGATACTAAGACGTTTTAATAACAATATCTCAAATACAATAAAATACAACGACTTAGAGTTTAACCAAAAACACAAGGTTTTAAAAAAAGATGGAGAAGAGATTGAATTAAAAAGAAGAGAATTAGAGGTTTTTGAATGTCTTTTGCAAAATATAAATGGTGTTGTTTCAAAAGATGACATAGTTGAACACATAACAAGCTTTGACGATGATTTAAATCCTACTGCCATAGAGACATACATCTCAAGACTAAGAAAAAAACTCAAAAACTCTGTTAATATAACCAATATACGAGGTATTGGCTATATGATGAAGTAAAAAAATGAAACCATTATCCATAAGAGCTAAATTGACATTTTGGCTACTTTTGCCACTTAGTATATTTAGTCTTATTATATTCACATACTTTTACGTTTCACTCCAAGAGAGAATAGATGAACTTTTTAACAAAGTTTTATTGGGTCACGCTAAAAATATAGAGCGTCTTATTGGCATAAAAAATAATGAACTTTATATTGATTTATCAGATTTTTACATCAGCTTATCCAGTGAAGATGATAAAGGTGTAGTATATTACTCTGTGGTAAATACAAACTTAGACACTCTTGTTGGATACAGCGATCTTTTAAAAAAAAGCGCCATTAGCGGTAAAAATATATTATATTATGACACCTACTACAATCAAACTCATCTTAAAGCGCTAACTTATACAACTTCCATCACAAATGCTGGTAAAAAATATATAGCTTACATTACTTTAGCAGAAAGTACAGAAAAAAGAGACGAAGAGCTACATAGTGCATTTGAAGTTTTACTATTTGTATCTTTGGGTATATATATTTTTATTATTTTTATTATTATTTTGGCATTATATCAAGGTTTAAAACCATTAAAATACCTAAAAAAAGTTATACAAAAACGAGATTCATTTGACCTTGAACCGTTAGATTTTGTTGCTCCAAAAGAGCTTGAGACTGTAGTTGAGAGTATAAATATACTTATAAAAAGAAATAAAGACAGCTTAGAATATCTTGAAAGATTTAACGCGGATGTTTCCCATCAACTTAAAACCCCCATAGCTGAACTAAGGGTTAAACTTGATTTGCTTTGCAAAAAAGATGATAAACACTATATAGAACTAAATCAGACATTAGATAAGATGACTCATCTCATCAGACAGATGCTTTTATATGCAAAAACAAATAAACATGCAGCTATATCACATCGTAAAAATCGCATAAATCTAAACACATTTTGTACAAAATATAGCAAGAAAATCATTCCAAAAATATACGATAATGGCTTTGAATTTGCCTATGAGTGTTTAGATGAGAATATCTATATTTTTGGTGATACCATACTTCTTGAAAGCATGCTTGATAACCTCATAAACAACTCTTTGTGTTATGCAAGAGATGAGAAAAACCAAGCTCTTGGAACTATAACATTAAGCATTAAAAAAATACACAACAAAATATATCTACATGTAAAAGATGAAGGTTATGGTATAGATGATGAGGATATATCAAAGATATTTCAACGACATTTTCGTGCAGATATGAGCAAAAGTGGTCACGGGCTTGGGCTTGGCATCGTAAAACAAATAGCAAGACTTCATGAAGCTAATGTTAAAGTCAAAAATGAAAATGGATTTAGTGTTTACATCATCTTTAATGAGAGATAACGCTAGAAAATTGTTTAAGAGTTTTAAAAGAGTTTAAAAAATACTCATTTGACTTTTTATCACCTATCCAAAGAGAGCCGATATGGTTTTTATAGAGCATTATTTGTACTTTCTTTAAAGCTAAAACCTTTTTAAAAGCGTTTACTAGTTTTTCATATCGTTTTGGATATAGATTTTTAAACTTACTTGTTACCCCATAACCTCTTAGAGTTGTTATGATGGGTATTTGTACATTTTCACTCTCTAATGCTCTATTTAAAGTCGGTGCATCCCATGTTCTTACTCGTTGATTTTTTACGATTGCCAATGTCTTTATATATCTTCTTATAGGCTCACTTCCTTGTGAACCACTTATGATAAAATCTGTCTGCTTTTTCGCTAAAGAACTTCTTACGTGCTTTCCATTTTGAAAATTTATACTTTGAATGTTTGATTTTGGAATATTAAGTTTTTGTAAAAGCAAATTTAAGGTTAAATCCCCAACAGAGTTTTCAACTCTTCCAACCTTTAAAGGAGTTTTAGCTAATCTAAGTTTTTTTATAAGTTCAGATAGATTTTTTACTTTAGAGCTATTGTTCACCGCTATTAAGTCATAGTCAAACCATTGAATATTTATGATAGATAAATCTTTAGGTAAAATATTTACACTTTTTTTTAAGATATTTACTGTAATGTATGGAGAAAAAGTTGTAGCTAATATAGTATGTCCATCATTTTTTTGACTTAAAACATATTTTAAAGCTTTGTTTGACGAGTCCCCTTTTATATTTATTACTTTAACCTCAACTCCTAACTCTTTTTCTAAAAATGGAGCTAAAATTCTAATATTTCTATCACTACTTCCGCCTTTACCAAAACCTACAACTATGGTAATGGGTCTATTTGGATAAATATCAGCAAACAAAGAGAAGCAGATAAATATAAAAGTTAAGATAAAACGCATTTGCAAACCTTTAAAATCTATATTTTATCATATTTTTTAAAGTTAAAAGTAAAATTTTACACTTTTTTCAAAAATGCAAGTAAAATGAAAGTTTTACATGTAAAAATATAACTTAATGAAATGTTATAGTAAAAAATTATAAAAAAAATAATTTAAAAGCTTTTTAATAAAATTTTTTGCTATAATTCATTTGACAAAAATAGGTACGGTTAAAAATAGATGTATTTTATAAGATTTACAAAAGAAAATAAACGAAAATTAAAACAATTAGAAGATTTTTTACATACATGTAATCTAAAATTAGCCTTAGATGTTGAAGAGTTTATCATCTTAAAAGATGACACCAAAATCATAGCCAGTGGTGGCATCAGTAAAAATGTTTTAAAATGCATCGGTATAGCAAATGAGTATAGAGGAAAAGGAATACTTCTAAATCTCATAAGTGAATTAATAAACATAGCACGCGATGAAAAAGGTGTTGAAAATCTCTTTTTGTATAGCAAATATGAAAATTTAGACTTTTTCAAATCCTGCGGATTTAAACTTGTATGTGCAGTAGAAGAAGAGATTGTCTTGCTTGAACATACAAATAACCTAGAAAAATATAAACAAAAACTTTCACTTCATAAAAAAGAGTATAAAAAAATAGGTAGCATAGTGATGAATGCAAACCCATTTACTTTAGGGCATCGTCACTTAGTCAAATATGCAGCTTCCACATGTGAATGGGTACATCTTTTTTTAGTAAAAGAGGACGCTTCATTTTTTGCATTTGAAGATAGGTTGGAGCTTGTTAAACTTGGATTAAGCGACATAAAAAACTTAACCATCCATGAAGGGAGTGATTATATCATCTCAAACGCAACGTTTCCTTCATATTTTTTAAAAGAAAATCAAGATCCAAACTCTTTACATGCAAAACTTGATGCTTTGATTTTTAAAAACCATATCGCACCAATTTTAGGAATAACACACCGTTTTTTAGGAAGTGAGCCATTTTGTAAAGTTACAAACGAATACAATAAACAGATAAAAAAGATATTTTATCCTAATATAGAAGTGGTAGAGATACCAAGAAAAGCATTTGAAGATGAAAGCATATCTGCTTCAAAGGTAAGAAAATACCTAAAAGAGAAAAATTTTGAGAAAATAGAAAAATTAGTGCCAAAAAGCACATTAAAATACCTAAAATCAAAGGAGAGTTAAGCATGGAAGTCAAACAAAATGCACAAGCTGGAACGCTAGAGAGTAGCGATGTGCTTGTCATGGTGACCAAGTCTGAAAGTAGCGGAATCGAAATAGAACTTGAAAGCAGTGTTGAAGAGATCTATGGAGATGATATAAAAGCTCTAATTACCGATACTATAAAAACTATGGGTGTTGAAGATATAGCTATTAAGATACAAGATAAGGGTGCATTTGATTTTATTATCAAAGCTAGAGTTCAAACAGCAGTTTTGGCAGCTTGTGATGTTGATGTGCCAGATTGGAGTAAGTTATGAAATTAAGAAGAAGTTTACTTTTTGTACCAGGATCAAACCCAGCCATGGTCAGTAATGCGTTTATATTTAAACCAGATACTGTTATGTTTGACCTTGAAGATAGTGTGGCATTAAACCAAAAAAAGAGTGCAAGAATTCTCGTTCACCATGCTTTACAACACTTCACATATAAAGATGTTGAATGTGCTGTAAGAGTAAACCCACTAGATAGCGAATTTGGTTTATTAGATGTCGAAGCTGTAGTTCGTGGTGGGGCTGATATTATAAGGCTACCAAAGACAGATACGATAAATGATATTGAAACGATGGTTAAAGAGATTGAACGCATAGAAAAAGAGATAGGTCGCACTAAAAAAACAAAACTTATAGCTGCTATTGAAAGCGCAAAAGGCGTGGTCAATGCTGTTGGTATAGCAGGAAGTAGCGACAGACTTATCGGTATAGCACTTGGTGCAGAGGATTTTGTTAGAGATTTGCATACAGAAAGAACAAAAGCAGGACGCGAACTTGAAGCCGCACGCTCTCAAATACTTCTTGCAGCTCGTGCAGCTGATATACAAGCGTATGACTCCGTTTTTTCAGATGTTTCTGACATGGACGGACTAGTAGCTGAGACAAAATATATCAAAACTTTAGGCTTTGATGGAAAAAGCCTTATAAGTCCAAATCAAATCTTTTACGTACATAAAGTGTATGAGCCAACCAAAAAAGAGATAGATTGGGCGCTAGATGTTATAGATGTTGCTGAAGATGCCAAAAAAAGAGGTCTTGGAGCAGTTTCGCTAAAAGGCAGAATGATAGATGCACCTATTATTTTAAGAGCACAAAGAACCATAGAATTAGCCAAAGCTTCAGGCGTATTAGGAGATGAGATATGAGAAATATGCGACAAGAATATGATGTAAGTGAACTTCACGTTGGTGACAATCCTTTTTTTAAAACAAAAAAAGACACAAGAAAAGGTATTCACCGTGACGATAAACTTTGCAAAAACATAGAAGAAGCTATTAAAAAATCAGGTTTAAAAGATGGTATGACTATATCTTTTCATCACGCTTTTAGAGGAGGAGATAAAGTTTTAAACTATGTTGTTGGAAAACTTGCTGATATGGGCTTTAAAAACTTAACATTAAGTTCAAGTTCACTAACAAGTGTACATGACGCACTAATCCCACACATAAAAAATGGAGTTATCACTCAGATATATACTTCAGGTCTTAGAAGTAAGCTAGGTGAAGCTATATCTTATGGCATCATGGAAAATCCTGTACAAATCCACTCTCACGGTGGACGCGTTCATCTTATAAAAACAGGGGAGATAAATATAGACGTAGCATTTTTAGGTGTTTCAGTTACTGATAATTTTGGAAATGCAACAGGAATGCGTGGAAAAGATGTTTGTGGCTCTTTAGGATACGCAAAAGTGGACGCAGAACATGCAAAATATGTTATCGTTTTAGCAGAGGAGTTTGCGCCATATCCAAACAAACCATCTTCCCTTTCGCAAGACCAAGTTGATGCTATCGTAAAAGTTGAAGAAGTTGGTGACCCATCAAAAATAGGAGAAGGTGCAACAAGACTTACAAAAAATCCAAAAGAGCTTTTAATAGCTAGAAAAACAGCAAAACTTATAGAAAAGTCTGGACTTTTTAAAAATGGTTTTTCACTTCAAACAGGAAGTGGAGGAGCAAGTATAGCAACGGCAAGTTTCTTAGCTGATAAGATGAGAGAAGAGGGCATAAAAGCATCATTTGCCATAGGTGGTATAACAGCGACTATGGTTAAGATGCACGAAGAGGGGCTTATCGAAAAACTTCTTGACGTTCAGAGTTTTGACGCATTTGCAGCAAAATCTTTAGAAAGAAATCCTCGTCACATCGAAATAAGTGCAAACGAATATGCAAACTTTAGCTCAAAAGGAGCAGCCATTAACCAGCTTGACGTGGTTATATTAAGCGCACTTGAAATTGACCTCGAATTTAACGTAAATGTTATCACTGGTTCAAAAGGTGTTATAAGAGGAGCTTCAGGCGGACATAGCGACACAGCCGATGAAGCTAAACTTGCTATCGTAGTTGCCCCTTTAACACGTGGACGCATACCAACCATAACAGATAGGGTAAACACTGTTATCACACCAGGCTCTACTGTGGATGTGATTGTAACCGACCAAGGTATCGCTATAAACCCAAGAAATCAATGGCTAGCAGAACAGTTAAAAGGTGTAAATTTAGATTTTGTAACTATAGACGAACTTTACGAAAAAGCTATTGCACTTTGTGGAAAACCAAAAGAGATAGAATATGAAGGACATAAGCCTGTTGGTATTATCAGATATAGAGATGGTAGCGTTATAGATGTTATCAAACAGATAAAGCAATAGATGCTTCAAAAAATACTTCTCTCAAGAGAGATAAGGGCTAAGAGACAAAAGGAGTTCTTAGCCCTTTATAAAAAACCACTCATTTGTGTTACTGTAAATATACCCGGACAAGATAAACTTACAAGCGAAGCTGAATTTATCCATAAAACCATCACTAAAACCTTAAATATACGTCTTGATAAATTTTTACATGCAATACTACATGTAAAAGAATTTACTGGCGTTGAAAGCTTTTTTTGTAGTGATTTAGATGCAAATGAAACTAAAAAAATATGTATAGAGATTGAAAATAGCGAAGTATTAGGGCGATTTATTGACTTAGATGTGATTGATATAGATGGAAAAATTCTATCTAGAAAAGAGTTTGGATTTGGTGAGAGACTTTGCTATTTGTGCGATAAAAAGGCAGTTTTTTGCAAAAGAGCTAGAACGCATAGTTTAGATGAGTTGCTAAATTACATAAAATTTTATGTAAAATCTTACAAAAAAATGCTTTTTTTTAGTGAACAAGCCAAAATATCTTTAAAAAAAGAGCTTGAACTCACCCCAAAACCTGGACTTGTGGATTTACATGACAATGGAAGCCATAAAGATATGGATAAATTTACCTTTTATAAAAGCATAGAAGCTATTAGCAAGTTTTTTGTGCCTTTTTTGGGCGCTGGGTTTAAAAACCCAAAAAACCCTTTTCCAAACTTAAGAGAACTTGGGCTTATATGCGAAGATGAGATGCTAAAAGCTACAGATGAGATAAATACCCATAAAGGAGCTATATTTTCTTACGCTGTGATACTTGGCTCTATAGGCGCTTTGCTTAAAGAAAACAAAAAGATAGATGCAAACAATCTCACATGTAAAATAAAATCTACATGTAAAGATTTGATAAAGAGTGATTTGAGTAAAAAAGATGAATATAAAAGCGCAGGAGAGAGGTTTTATAAAAAAACAAAAAATGGTGGCATAAGAGAAGAGGCACAAAGGGGATATGTAAATATATTTGAACTATCTTTGCCATTTTTTAGAAAATGCAAGGAAGATTTTGGTGAGGATAAAGCCCTAAAATTAACCCTTTTAAAACTTATAAGCGAGATTGAAGATACTACTTTATATAATAGGGGCGGATTGGAAGGCTTAAGTTTTGCTAAAGAAAAGGCAAAAAACCTTTTGTCAGAATTTTGCGATGAAAAACTTCAAGATTTAAACCAAATATTTATAAAAAAATGTCTAAGTCCAGGTGGAAGTGCCGATATGTTAGCGCTTACTTGGTTTTTAGAGAGTGTTTTAGAAGATTAAAGGATAAAAAAATGCAACATGTAATAAATTCGGCTTCAACTTGTTTGGGCTGTAAAAAACCCAAATGCGAAAAAGGCTGTCCCATCGGAACACCTGTCATGACGATGATTAAGATGTTCCTAGAAGGAGATATTAAAAAAGCAGGTCAAATGCTTTATGATAACAACCCACTTTCGGTTATCTGCTCTTTAGTTTGTCCCCACGAAAAACATTGCGAGGGTCATTGCATACTAAATAAAAAAGGAAATCCTGTAAACGTTGGAGCGATAGAGAATTATATCTCATCTTACTATCTTGACCATAAAGAGTTCCAAGCTCCTAAGCCAAATGGAAAATATATAGCTGTAGTTGGTTCAGGTCCAGCAGGCATCGCACTAGCAGCTATGATGGCACATAAAGGGTATGGAGTTACTATATATGAGGCCAAAGAGAAGATAGGCGGAGTTTTAAGATATGGTATTCCTGATTTTAGGCTCGATAAAAGCATACTTGATAAGATAGAAAAAAACCTACTAAAACTTGGCGTTCAAATAAGAAAAAATATCCTAATCGGTCAAAATATCAATGTAGAAGATATGACAAGAGATGGTTTTGATGCGGTCTTTATAAGTACAGGAGTTTGGAAACCAAAAAAGATGAATATAAAAGGTGAAAGCTTAGGCAATGTTCACTACGCCATAAACTATCTTAAAAGCCCGCACGAATATAACATAGGTAAAAAAGTTGTAGTTGTAGGAGCTGGAAACGTGGCAATGGATGTGGCAAGAACAGCCATAAGAACTGGTGCTGATGATGTTTCTATAATGTATAGAAAAGGTGAAGAGAATATGCCAGCTCAAAAGCTTGAGATTGATTATGCTAAGATAGATGGGGTTAAATTTAAAACTTACACAAACCCAGTGGAATTTACAAGAGATGGTGTAAAATACGTCAAAACCGATAGCGATGATGACACAGTCCATTTTGAAAAAGCAGACAATATCCTAATAGCTATCAGCCAAACCGCAAGAGATATCATCGTTCAAAACAATAAAAACTTAGGCTTAAATGAAATGGGTCTTTTAAAAGCTGATGAAAACGGTTGCACTCAAAGAGAGGGCGTTTTTGCCTCAGGTGACGTTGTAACAGGTCCAAGAACTGTGGTTGAAGCAGTGGCATTTTCTAAAAAAGTGATGAACTCTATCGAAAAATATTTAGGAATGAATAAAGAGGTAGAAAAAGACGCTAGTTAGGTTTTACATGTAAAAAACTTAGCTACCATTAAAAAAGATTTACATGTAAAATATTTTACGTGTAAATCTAACTTCTAAACCCTACAGCCCCAAAAAGTTTTTAATGCCTGTAAATATAAGCTGAGCCGAAATAGCGGCTATAAAAATACCTGTTATTTTTGAAAGTATCGTAAGACCTTGTTTTCCTAAAACTTTTTCTATAAGCGTAGAAGAGTAGAGCATAATGCCTATCAACAGCACAGAACATAAAAGTCCAAGACTTGCTAAAAGTAAAGAAGTTGTATTTTTAAAAGTTGCTCCTAAAACTAAGAGCATTCCTATGCCACCTGGTCCTACGGTTATAGGTATTGCCAAAGGAACAACGGCTAGTTCATTTAGGCACTTATCGTTTGCTTTTGTGCCATCTTTACTTCCTTTTACAAGATCAACTCCTGACAAAAACAAAAGCGCGCCCGCACCTATTCTAAAAGCATCTAATGTTATACCAAAAAGAGAAAATATATGTTTTCCAAAAAAAAGCAACACCAAACTTATAATCAAAATAGAGACACTAACTCTTATAGCAAGTGACTTTTTTTCATCTTTTTGCGCATCTTTTGTCAAAGTCAAAAAAACAGATAAAACAAAAAATGGAGTAAAAACAAAAAACATTTTTAAAAACGTTGATATAAAAATTTCCACGCAAAATCCTTTCGCATTTGTATTATTTGATTAAACATAAATTAAGACTAGGGTTTTACATGTAAACAGATGTAAAACCCCAAAATGCACAATATTTTAGAACATTTTTAGTATATCTTTAACTATACCTTTTTGTTTTTCAGGAATATGTTTATCTATCTGTTTATTAAGCTCTTTTTTCGCTTTTTTCTTGAGATATTTTGAGGTATCTATTCTTATTTTTGGATCTCCCACATCTCCTGAAATACTTCCTTCAAAGTCTGTTTTTTGAAGTTTCAGCTTAAAAGTGGCTTTGGTTTGATTGCTTAGCATATCATAAACTCCATCAGGTATGCTAAGAGAGGTTTGAGAACCGTTTAAATCAAGATTATAAGTAACTTGTGTATCGTCTATATTGCCTTTTAAAATAGTGTCCTCATAAACCTCTTTAGTCATATCATAGCCTAGTAAATTTTTAACTAAAGTTGAGAGTTTTGTTTGAACCAATTTACCTTTTTTCATAAGAAGAATATAATCTCCTTTTTTTGATGCTGTGTTATAGCGAAGATCAAAGTTTCCTTGTGAGTCAAAAACATAAGGCATACCCAAAAGTTCACTTAGCCCCTTAGTTGATATATTTAGCGCTTGTGAAGTTAGTTTCTTTTCATCAAACAAACTCTTACTTTGTCCACCTAAAATAGGTGCATCGGCTGTTACTTTTAAATTTTCATCTCTCATCTGCACAATACCACTTGCTTGAAAAGGTCCATAAAGTGTCTGTTTTGTAATAAAAGCCAATTTGCTCAAATCTTTTATATCAACATGATATGAACTATCTAGGACTTTATTTTTAATATCATACGTGCCTTTAAAATCAGGAATAGAAGCAAGCTCAGAGTTTATTGAATTAGTAAAATTTGCAAAACCATTTTTTACATCCATATCGCTTTTTATGGCAAATGATGAAGACTCTGGAAAGTCAATATTTGAAAACTCTTTTAAACCTTTTCCTAAAAGCAGTCCATTGTTTAATGTATAATTAAAAGTTCCATTTAGATTTTCTGGATTTAAGTTATCAAACTTAGCAGTTGCATTCATAGAACCCTTTGCTAAAGTTGGCTTATTTAAGATGGATAATATCTTTTCAACCGACACATCTTTTATGGTTGCTAAAAGAGTGTTTTTTTTCATATCCACATCTATCTTTCCACCTAAGCTTTCTGTGTGAGCGTTAAAAGATAACACTTTATCTTCAAATTTCACATCCCCATCTGTACTAAATTCACCCTTTAAATCTTGTTTTACAATATTACCAATATATGATAAATCATCTACTTTTACATTAAAATCACTCGTAATATTTTGTGTTTTTAAATCTATCACACTTTTTTTAGCACTTATATTTAATAAAGTTGTTTTGAGATTTGTATTTGCTTCTACTAAGTCCTTTGCAACTCTTGCAAGAAGTGAACCTGTGAAATTAGTTATAGGAGGAAAATCAACACCATACTTTGAACGCATCAAACTTCCAACTAATTCACCTTTACTTATATTTAAACTCAAATCCGCTTTTTTATCTAACAAATCTTTAACATCAGCTTCAAAATCCACAATACCATAGGCTAATGCTGGCTCACCTAACATAGCTAGTATCTTTTTAATCTGTAAATCTTTCCCCCTTGCAACTAGTTTATCATTATGCAGTTTTGCACTAAATTTTCCATCATATATATCACTTTTTGCATTAATAACCAAATCTTTTTTACTCTTTTTTATATCTCCTAAAATCAAAAGAGAACCAAAAAGTTTTTTAGTTGTTAAAAATTCTAGTTCTTGAAGATTTTTTACATGTAAGGCATAATCGCTGTAAATATCATGAGTTTTAAGATTTACATGTGTATTTTTTGTTTTAAGTGTAGCGAGTGAGGATTTTATCTCGCTAATGGCATTTAACTCATCTCCTTTTACATCCCCTTGAATATTGCCCACATAAGTAATACCTTTTGGAATACTTAGATTAAAATCTCGAAAAACAAGCTTTTCATTTATCGTACTTTTATGTATAATAACGTCTGCCCCTCCAACCAAAGCGCCATCTTTATCTTGTATCTTAGCAACTATATCAACTAAACCCTTGGTATAAGCTGGCTTTCCAACGAGTTCTAAAACTTTTTCAGTATTGATTCCTTTTGCATTTATAACACCATCTTGAGGTTTTTTATCTATCAAATGAAGATTAAAATTAATATTTGAATCAAATGCTACACCTTCACCTTTAGCTGTAAAATCATCAGCTAAACCTTTTATATTTCCGTGGACTTCTAAGTTATCTCTTATGGTTATAGTGGGCGTTTTGAGATTTTGTGCATTTATTTGATATATCAAATCAAACCCTTGTTTAAACAAGTCTATACCACCATCAAGCATCAAGTTTGCCTCTTGCGGAACTGTTGCTTGTAGGCTTATATGGTTGGTTTTAAGAGTAAACTTATCTATATTTACCTCTTTTTGTATCTTTTTAGATATATACTTCTCCAAGTAAGGCTTAACAATATCGTTACCAGATTGTGTAAAACTTAAAAAATAGACTCCGCCAAACAAGATAGTCAAAATAGTGAAGATTATAACAATTACACGCATTTTTGTCCTTTAAATTAAAAAATTAACTCATAATACTTTAGTCTTATACGCTCAAGTATTATGATATTTCACTAAAAGCTATTGACATATTAATAAATTTATCGTATAATTTTATCACTCATTTAAGTAGAGTGATAAAAAGTTAATAAATAAATTCCAAGGAGAAAAAATGAATTTTCAACCATTAGGTCAACGTATTTTAGTTGAAAGAGTCGAAGAATCAACCACAACTGCCTCAGGTATTATTATACCAGATAATGCCAAAGAAAAGCCTTTAAGAGGTAAAATTTGTGCTATAAGTAAAGAAGTTGCAAAAGATGAACTTGTAAACCTAGATGAAACAGTTATATTTGGCAAATATTCAGGTACTGATATAACTTTAGATGGTAAAGAGTATTTGGTACTAAATCTTGAAGACGTTTTAGGCGTTATAAAATAATATAAAAGGAAATAAAAAAATGGCAAAAGAGATCAATTTTTCAGATAAAGCAAGAAACGAGCTATTTAACGGTGTTGAAAAACTGTGTGATGCAGTAAAAGTAACAATGGGACCACGTGGTAGAAATGTGCTTATTCAAAAAAGTTTTGGAGCTCCAGCTATCACAAAAGATGGTGTTTCAGTTGCAAAAGAGATAGAGTTAGTAAATACCATAGAAAACATGGGTGCTCAACTTGTAAAAGAAGTTGCAAGTAAAACTGCCGATGAAGCTGGTGATGGAACAACAACCGCAACAGTACTAGCACATGCAGTATTTAAAGAGGGATTAAGAAATATTACAGCTGGTGCAAACCCTATAGAAGTTAAGCGTGGTATGGATAAAGCTGCTGAAGCGATTATCGCTGAACTTAAAGCAATGAGCAGAGAAGTAAAAGATAAAACAGAGATCGCACAAGTTGCTACAATATCTGCAAACTCAGACAGCAAAGTAGGTGAAATCATCGCTGAAGCTATGGAAAAAGTTGGAAAAGATGGTGTTATCACCGTTGAAGAAGCAAAGGGTATCAATGATGAACTTGACGTAGTTGAGGGAATGCAATTTGACCGCGGTTACCTAAGCCCATACTTTGTAACTGACAGTGAAAAGATGCAAGCAGTTTTAGAAAATCCTTATATATTACTATTTGATAAAAAAGTTTCAAACCTTAAAGACTTGCTTCCAATCTTAGAAGAGATTCAAAAAACAGCTCGCCCTTTACTTATCATCGCTGAAGATATCGAAGGTGAAGCACTTGCAACTCTAGTTGTAAACAAACTTCGCGGCGTACTAAACATCAGTGCTGTTAAAGCTCCTGGTTTTGGTGACAGAAGAAAAGCGATGCTTGAAGATATAGCTATTTTAACAGGTGGAGAAGTTATAAGCGAAGAGCTTGGACGTACACTAGAAAGTGCAACTGTAGCTGATCTTGGTCAAGCTTCAAGTGTTGTTATCGATAAAGACAACACTACTATCGTAAGTGGAGCAGGCTCTAAAGAGAGTATTGATGCAAGAGTTGGTCAGATAAAAGCACAAATCGCTGAAACTACAAGTGATTATGACAAAGAGAAACTTCAAGAAAGACTTGCAAAACTAAGTGGTGGTGTTGCGGTTATAAAAGTAGGTGCAGCAACTGAAACAGAGATGAAAGAGAAAAAAGATAGAGTTGATGACGCACTAAGTGCAACAAAAGCAGCAGTAGAAGAGGGTATCGTTATAGGCGGTGGCGCAGCATTTATAAGAGCAAATGCAAAAGTAAAACTAGAGCTTTGTGGTGATGAAGCGATAGGAGCTGACATCGTTAGTCGCGCACTTAAAGCGCCATTAAGACAAATCGCTAAAAACGCTGGTTTTGATGAGGGCGTAGTTGTAAATAAAGTTGAAACAAATGAAAACGATAGCTTTGGTTTTAACGCTGCAAGTGGCGAGTATGTAGATATGTTTAAAGCTGGTATCATAGACCCAGTTAAAGTAAGTAGAATAGCACTTCAAAATGCAGTTTCAGTATCAAGCTTACTTTTAACAACTGAAGCAACTATCAGTGACATAAAAGAAGATAAAGCAGCCCCAGCTATGCCAGACATGGGCGGCATGGGTGGAATGGGAGGCATGGGTGGAATGATGTAATTTCATAACATCAAATGATAATTGAAAAAATATTATAGTTTTTTCAATCTCAATATCCTTTCTACACAAGAGAGATAAAAACCCTAAATTTAGGGTTTTTATCTCTGCAAAAAAGCCCCACTACTAACCACAGAAACGTTTCTTGTTTTTTTGATATAATAAATAAATTTTAAAGGACGCTTATGAAAATTGCAGTATTATCTGATATACATAGCAATGTTTTTGCATTGCAAGCTGTACTTGAAAATGCTAAAAGTTGCGGTGTTGAAAAATTGGTTAATTTAGGAGATATTTTCTATGGACCAATTGCACCAAGAGAGACTTTTAAACTATTAAAAAAACACAATTTTATAACCATTAGCGGAAACCAAGACCGCCAAATAATAGAAGCCTCCGATGAGGAGATAAAAAATAATCCTACATTAAAATTTATTTTGGAAGATTTAAAAGATGAGCCGATAGCTTGGATAAAATCTTTACCTTTTGATCTGCAATTAAATGATGATACTTATCTATGTCACGGAAGTCCAAAAAGTGATATGGAGTATCTGCTTGAAGATATAAAATCAGGTGCTCCCGTACTAAAATGCGAAAAACAAATCTTAAAATCCCTTAACGGACAAAAATCAAATCTAATCATTTGCGGTCATAGCCATATCCCACGGTCGATAAAAATTTCCACAGGACAATTTATAGTAAATCCCGGTAGCGTTGGTATGCCCGCTTACACAGATGATGAACCGGTTTTACACTCTATGGAAAACTACAGTCCGCACGCATGTTATTCAATTATAGAAAAACAACAAAATGATTGGGTAATTTACAATATAAAAGTTCCTTATGACTATCAAAAAGCAGCTAAAATGGCTTATAAAAACCGTAGATACGACTGGGAGCACTATATAAAAACAGGAAGAAAATTATCGTGACACTTATGGAACTTGCAAATCAACTTGCACAAACCACAAAAAGTTCCTAAATCACTTAAAATGTTACACCATAATTTCTTGAAAAATATGTAAATTAATGGCAAACCTTGCTCCATATAGCAAACTCATTAAACCCATACGGTGCTACATGTAAAAAAAGTTACATGTAAATTTGATACAATATGATTTTAAAATACATAAAAAAGGCAATAAAAATGGAAAAATACCTTAAAATGCAAAATAAAGCCTATAAAGATATATTTGATTTTTTACAAACAAATCCTAATATAAAAGAGCTTGTCAAGTTCCATACATGTTACAAATATTTCATATACGCAAGGTCACATAGTTCGTATAAAGAACTAGGCAATATTGTTGCAAATCGCGATAAATTGCCTTTGAAAATTGTTTTGCAAGAGTATCAAGAGGCTTTTTTAAAATCTTTATCAATAAAACCAACAACTAAAAATATATACAATGTCTTTTTACATATTTTTGGATATTTTAAAAAAGATATGAGCGAAGATGAAAAGATCAAAATGCTAAATATGATAAATGGATACAAAGACAAAATCATAAAACCAGACCAAGTAGTAAAAGCTTTAAATTTTTATACTAAAAAATACAATATAACCTACTTAAAAACTCAAAAATTTTTAGATAAAAGATATATCTTTTGATAATCCAAATCAACTACACTAAAATTATCAAAATTTATCAATATTGAATATCTACATGTAAATTTAATTTTATCAATTAACCGCTTTTTTATGAAATTTTAAGTAAACTAACAGTCTAATATTTTTACAAAGGAGGCATTATGCCAAAGATTAATAGATACGTAGATATCGATACAGTTGAAAGAGAGAGCAAAAAAGACTATATTGACAGACACTCTCCTTTTATATCCTGTCAGAACGAAGCAAAGATGGGAGAGAAATTTCCTGTAACTGTAAAAGTTGGAAACGAATACACTCACCCAGATGACTTTGACCACTACATAGAAAGTGTTAGCTTATATAACGGTGAAACTCTACTTGCGAAAGCTTCATTTGTAGCTGGAACACTTGGCGGACAAGATAAAAAAGGTCAAGCTGAAGTTGTTTTTAATGTTATACCAACCACTAAAAAACTAAACCTAGTAGCTCATGCATACTGCACAAAACACGGAATCTGGGAAAGCGACCCAGTAAAAGTAAGCGTTGCGTAGATAAAATAAAAGCTAGATATATTACCATCTAGCTTTTTACATGTAAATATCTATACTTAATCTTACATAAGATTTTATAGAAATTTCTAAAGTCCTATGCTGTCAACATATCTAAATTTAATTCTTTTAAATACTTATTGCATTCTTTTACAACTTTCTCTATATTATTTTGCGCACTAGTTAAATCATCGCACACTTCTTTTAAGTCTATCTCTTCTTCTGGTAAAGCTGTACTTATGTAACGTGAGATGTTTAGGTTGTAGTCATTTTCTTTTATCTCATCTAGACTTACTTTTCTACTAAATCTCTCTTCCTCTTTTCTATACTGATAAGTATCGATTATCTTTTGGATATGTTCATCTGTTAATTTATTTTGTTTTTTATCCTTTTCAAAATGTTCACTTGCATTGATAAAAAGTACATCATCGCTTTTTTTACATTTTTTCAAAACCAAAATGCAAACAGGGATACCTGTTGAGAAAAAAAGATTTGACGGAAGCCCAATTACTGCATCAATATTACCATCTTTTAAAAGCTTGGTTCGTATTTTAAGCTCTGCTCCACTTCTAAATAAAACTCCATGGGGTAATATGATAGCCATAGTTCCCTCACGAGCTAAAAAGTGAAATCCATGAAGCAAAAAGGCAAAATCAGCAGCTGATTTTGGGGCTAAGCCATAGTTTTTGAACCTTACATCCTCTCTCATCGTATCTTTTGGTGTCCAACGAAGTGAAAATGGTGGATTTGCAACGATTGCATCAAAGGTGATTTTCGTAGATGGGTTTGTATTTTGCAAAACATTCCATTCATTAATTAAAGAATCTCCATGAAAAATCTCAACTTCCGTATCTTTTAAGCCGTGTAAAATCATATTCATCCTGCATAGGTTAAAAGTGGTTATGTTTTTTTCTTGCCCATAAACTTTGCCTATGCTTCCATTTTCTTTTTTTATCTGATTTCGCACATTTAAAAGAAGTGAGCCAGAGCCACATGCAAAGTCAAAAACGCTTTCTATCTTTTTCTTTTTACCTGTGCTTGGGTCTTGGCTATCAAGCGTTACGATGGATGAAAGTATTGTAGAGATTTGTTGAGGTGTATAAAATTCTCCAGCACTTTTGCCGCTTCCTGCAGCAAATTGCCCTATTAAATACTCATAAGCATCACCTAAAATATCACTGTCATTTGAAAAATCTGCGATGCCAGTAGAAAGCTTTTGAATAACAGCACAAAGTTTTTCATTTCGTTGTGTGTAATCTTTTCCTAGTTTATCCGATGTTAGATTTATCTCTGAAAAAAGTCCAGCAAAACTATCTTGAAAAGATTGCTCCTCAATATACTTAAAAGCGTCTTGCAATATATCAAGTAAATCTGTGCTTTGTGTTCTTGCAAGTTCAGCGATATTGCTCCACATGTATTGAGGTTGTATCACATAATGAACTTTCATTCGCATTTGTTTTTCAAATTCTTTTATATCTTCTTTGTTTTCATCGTACCACAAAGCAAGTGCGGTTTGCCCTTCGTTGCTTTGTGGATAATCGCTTCCTAGCTCCATTTTAACAGCATTTTCATAATTATCACTTAAGTATTTTAAAAATATAAACGAAAGCATATAATCTCTAAAATCATCTGCGTTCATCGACCCTCTTAGTTCATTTGCTATCTTCCAAAGTGTATCGCCAAGTTGTTTAAGTTCGTTTTTGCTCATGTTGTTCCTTTTTTAATTTAAAGAAGATAAATTAAATTTATATTTATTTAAAAAACGGTTTAAAATTTCTTTAAATAATAATTTATTGTCATTTACCATTTCTATGGGCTCAAATACAGAATATCCTCCATGACTTAGTAAGTTCATCGCCCTTGCATATAAATCTTTATCGTCAATATCTATAATACAATCAGTAAAATCATTAAATCCAAAAAATGCAGATGTTTTTTCTAAAACATTTCTAAGCATATTGAAATGATATGTGTATAATTTGTTACTTCTAGATGCTTTTTGTAGTTCGTCAATAATTGCTATATGATTAAAAAATGGATTATCATTGGTTGTTTGTAGGGCATATTTTTTCAAATCTTTATCATAGCTAAAATAATACTGCTTAGTTTTATACTTTTTTAACTCATTACTTAAGACATTAAAAAATAATCCATGATGAGAAGAAATTATTGTGCTTATTTTTTCTTCACTTGAATTTAGCAAATGTGTTAAATCACAAGCTATTGCAATAGTATTATTGTCATCAAGCGAGGATATTGGGTCATCAATATAAAAATACTTTACCCAAGAATATGTTTCATTTCCATCTAAAACTAATTGAACGATGGCTAAAAAAATACACCATATAAAAATATTCTCTTCACCACGAGAAATTTTTATATTATCTTGTTTGATAAATTCTGGCTCCTGTTTGTTTCTTTTGTGTTTAGGATTTTCCACCATTTTACTAAAAGTGATTTTCCAAGCATTATAATCTATTTTAAAATCAAACTCAACATATCTTTGCAAGTATGTATTGATTTTTTCTTCAAGAGCAAATTCCTTAAAACCTTCAAAAAAATGGGATTTTTCGTTAAAATATAAAACCCTATTAGTATCTAGCTCTAAATCATTATCCCAGTAAAACAAATCCTCCGTAAAAGCGTTAAAATATAAAGTATCCCTTTGGATTCTTTTTTTACTCTGCTCTTTAAACTCCATAGACAATCTTGTTTTTCCAGTTCTATTGAAAGCATAAAGCAACACAAAATTACTATTGCCACTTTTAAAATCATCTTTTATTTTGGTTACTATTCTACTTAAAGTGCTATAAGTACCTTTGCTCATTAAAATTTTCCTTTATAAGCAAAAATTTTATAAGAAAAATGGTGTTTTGTCAATGGGTTTATAAAATTTACACAAACATTTTTTGCAAAAGTGCCTTTTTGTGATTTTTTAGGTTTGAAAGCTTTTGTTCATGAAGAGTTATGTTTTTGTCAAGGGATGATAAAAAGTTAGCGATTTTTTGTTGTTCGTTTGGGTGCGGAAGTTTTATTTTTAAGTTGTTAAATTCTTGCTTGCTTATTTCTTTTTGTCCTGTTCCACCTATTAAATCTTCAATTTTTTTATAATAACTTTCTCTAGAAATGTAACAAAAAATAAAGAATATATTATGATTGTTTTTTGCGATGTAAGAAGTTATAGCATTTGAACTTATCAAGCCATCTTCATTGTGCGAAACGATACCTATACCACCATTATGAAAATTTTGTCTGCCAATCAATAATTCATTTTCATATCTTTGATAATATGGTCTTCCGTTTTTAGTTAATCTTGGAAATTTACCACTTTTTTTAATTCCCTTGCAATGCAACTGTACTGTAAGCAATTCAATATTTTGTGGGTCTTTAACGGTTAATTGTTTAGGCTTTTCTAAAACATCTCCCAACTTCTTCTCTTCCCATTCAGGAAACTCCTCGCCATTTTTATCTTTAAATCTGATTGTCCCAGAAAATATATTTTGCATTACTCCTTTTTTATGCAACTTAAGGAGGGATAATTTTTGCTCATGAAGTGATATATTTTTATCGATGAGGTTTAAAAATGAGGCTATTTTT
>PDWI01003788.1_pt1 | contig 35014 bp, 32 predicted proteins | sample 1430891 | NCBI WGS metagenome assembly PDWI01 (sample SAMN01162508, study PRJNA174530) | Oral metagenome, whole genome shotgun sequencing project. | biome: Marine environment; feature: Marine mammal; material: Swab sample of the gingival sulcus; isolation source: swab sample of gingival sulcus... | reverse complement strand
TCCCATTATAAATCGGGGCGGTGGAACTTGTTGAAAAGTTTATCCTTTTCACTATATTCGTGAATTGTGAGAATGCCTACTTTTTCAAAATGCGCCCATAGACGCATATTCGATATATGTGTCCGTTGGCGTAACGCCGAGGGCGGCTTAATAGACAAGCAGATGGGAGTTTTTATTTTGATCATGGGCCTAAGTTCTGGTCCGATATCACCGGTCCCTTTCTGGGCAAAAAAATATTTCATGCCTGACAAAGCTATTTTCAGGGCTAATTGGAATATGTTCTTTTCCATTTCATAAGCTGGCATAGACTCCGCATTTTGATTCACAAATTCAAAAAGGTTTTGTAATCCCAGTTTGCCTTCTGATATACATTTTTCGTTAGATATGGCCCTCATTTTTACTCCTGTATGGTTATGAGTCAGGTTTCCTATCTAATCATGCCATACTGGAGGACAATTGTCCAGCTATTTGATTTTAGAGCCTGTTTGATAATTGATGAATCGGCTGCAATCCCATGAAAATGGCTCCAATTCCCCCAAATTTTATGTCAAGCGATTGATTTATTTGAACTCAAACGGGGGCCGGAAAATTCATTTTCAGTTAGAGACAACCGAAAAAGTAAATCAAATTGATACGTTATTTTATGATCGTAACAGAAGAGCAATAAAGATGATAAAAAAAGACATATTTGACCATGATGTAAAAGCCCAATTCCAGGCCTCGGCCAAAGAACGGCTGTATCGTTTTTTAATGGCAGATGACCAGATCAAAGGGGTGGTGGTGCATGCCACCCGGATGGTCAAGGAGCTGCAGGCAAACCATGATACAGGTCCTTTGGAAACGCTGATTCTTGGCCAGGCATACATTGCCGCAGCCCTGATGAGTGCGTCTTTGAAAGGTCGGGATCGGATTGCAATAAACATCCAGTCTTCCGGTCCTATAAAGGGCCTTGATGTGGAGGCCAATGCCTTCGGGGAGATCCGCGGGTATTTAAAGCCCAACCCCATTGAAGTGAAAAATCCGGGAAAAATCAAACGACTGTCCACCCTTTACGGGGCAGGCTTTCTGTCGGTGACCAAGTACATAGAGGATGCAAACCGACCCTATACCGGCCAGATTGCCCTGGTTCACGGCTCCATTGCCGAAGATCTGGCGGAATACTTTCTGACCTCGGAACAGATACCTTCCGGCTTCAGTCTGAGCGTGGCCTTTGATGAGAATGAAAAAATTACCGGTGCGGGGGGCATATTTCTGCAGGCGCTGCCGGGTGCCCAACCCGATAACGTTGCCCAGGCCGAAGCCATGATCCGGGACATGGGCGTCTTAGGCCACCGCTTTGCCCAAAATCAGACACCGGAATCCATCATTAAAACCTCTTTTGCGAACCTGTCACCGCGATTTCTGAACAGTTCCCGGGTGGAATTTTATTGCCGGTGCGCAAGGGATCGGATGGCCGGTTACCTTAAAAACCTTCCCAAGAAAGACCGTACCGACATCCTGGCAAACGGTCCGTTTCCGTTGACGCTTCGTTGCCATCACTGTAATTCGGTTTATCGGTTCAGCCAGAAGGAGCTAACCAGTGTTCTTAATGAAGGTAACAATGATGTTGATCACCACGGAAGACACAGAAAGCACTGAAATTGAGAAAGCAACACCCTCAATCTGTATTGTTGGATGGTTACTGAAGTTGGGCAGCCATCCAGCTCTTTTCGGCCTTGATTCCATTGCCGGTCATTTTTTCTAGGGGCAATTCCTCTGTGGTTGCCCTCGTTAGGGCAGGCACGATGGACTGCCCCTACAGGGGCCGACGTTAAAACACCCCCCCCTCATTCCCGTGTTTCTCCGTGTTTTCGGTGACCGAATATTGAACTTATACCCCGGATGAAGCAAGAGTTTTCAGATGATCTAAAAGCGCCCGTTCCAACCGGGTAATCAGATCTGATGGGGCATAACTTCCAGCTCCAGAATAGCGGCAGCTGCGGCTGAAAAATTTAAATCATGGACCAAATTTTCCAGAACAATGGGGGGGCGTTATGAGTCTACGGCCGAAACAGCGGCTTCTTTTCTGACAAAAAGCATCATGATAATACCGCCAAGTATAAAAAAAACAAGCGCTGCCATAACCGGATCATCTTTGGCCGGAAGAACATTGATATTGGTCTGGACAGCCACATTTTCAAGGCAGACCACTTCCCCAGCCTCTCTGACATACTGCTGAGCCATGAACACGGTCTTTTTAAAGGGCCACAACGCATATAGTGAACCCGCCATCAGTCCGCCTAAAAAGGCCATGGTGGCATTATAAAACCGGGAAAAGACAAAGCTGACCAGCCGGGCAAACAAAAGGCCGCCCAAAATGACACCCAGGCCAAATATCCCCAGAAAAATAAATGTCTCCAAATGCAAAAATTTTAATTCAGAAATGGCTGAAATAACTTCAAAATAAGTGCCCATTAGAATCAATACCAGGGAACCGCTGACACCCGGCAGCACAGTAGCGGAAATGGCAAGGGCACCGCAAAGTGCAATATACAGATAGTCCCCGGAAGAATAACCCTGGACCGTTGAAGCAATTTTCCCCGATTCAGGCACAGAGCTCCCCTGGTCTGCAGAAGGAGCAGACTGGATCTGAAAGGCCCGGGCAAGATGATCGGACTTCATCTTGATCTTATCATAAGGATTAACCATGGCTGAGACCCACACAGAGATACCGATACCGGCCAGAAGACAAAGAACGGCCCAGGTATCAAAACGCTTTAACATCTTTACCGGTATAATGACAGAGACCAGAATCAGCCCGAAAAAAAGAGAATAGGTGACACAAAAATGGTGGAGTAAAAGATATTTCATCAGACTGGACAGGGCAAGAATGGCCACGATGGTCCCGGCGGCAAGTTTAAACAGAAAAAAAAAACCGGTTTCCCTGAAAAATGCATAAACATTTTTAATCCCCAAGACCGGGTGCCTGAAACAGGAAAAAACAAGTGCAAGGCATTTCAGGGCAAAGGATTGATTAATCTGGTTTAAGATTGAAAATACCCGTTCATATATTCCAAAAACCAGTAGAAAGGTTCCGCCGGAAACCCCCGGAATGATATTGGCTAGGCCCAGGCAAAACCCCATGACCAACGCTTTTATGGTTGCCGAAGTCGCAGAAGAATAAAAGGACATGAAAATTTACCTCAGTTCAGGTGTGTTCATTTAGGCCCATGATCAAAAGACGTTGCGTTCAAACATCTACTCGGGCCACCCGTGTTCGCCGATCAGCTTGACAAAACGGCAACCTCCCAAATTAGCCGATTTGATGCCGGTACTGGTTTTTTCAATACGTAAAAGCTCCTGGGAATACACCCCCCCCACAGGCATGACCAGACGCCCACCTTCGATCAGTTGATCCACGAGAGGTTCAGGAAGCTGATTGCCCCCGGCCGTAACAATGATGGCGTCAAAGGGACTTTCAGCTTTCCAGCCCTGGGTGCCGTCGGAATAACGGGTTATGATATTATGGTATTTCAGGCGGTCAAACAGCTTCCGGGTCCGCAGGTATAGGGTATTGTTACGTTCAATGGAATATACCTTGTAAACCATATGGGACAGCACTGCAGCCTGGTAACCGGAGCCTGTACCGATCTCAAGTACACGTTCCGGGCCTGTCAGGGTAAGGCTCTGGGTCATTTCGGCGATGATAAAAGGCTGGGAAATGGTCTGACCCTCACCAATGGGAAGAGGAAAATCCCCATAAGCACTATCCACCAGGGCTTCACTGACAAACAAATGGCGGGGTACCTGGATCATGGCCTGAATCACCAGAGGATCGTTTATCCCCCTGGCAATGATCTGTTGTTCTACCATATCCCTGCGCCAACGCGAAAATTTTGTGGACTCATTGATCATGGCCTTTTAATACCAGCAACTGCCGGGACCGTCAAGCATTTGAAAATGGGTTGAGATCCTGTTAAAAAATAGGGGGGGGCGAAGCGAAATCCCATGAAAATGAAACCCAATTTCCCTTGCATTTAAACGTCAGTAAAAGTAAAAAACGACCATGGACAAAACTTTAAAAATGAAAATAACCGTATTTGTCGCGGTCCTGTTTTTTATACTCGCCACTGCCGGATACATGTTCATTGAAGGCTGGAGCCTTCTGGACTCTGCCTATATGACGGCCATTACCCTGAGTACGGTGGGGTATAGTGAAGTCCACGATCTGTCCGACGGCGGACAGTTCTTCACCATTTTTCTCATATTTACAGGCGTTGGATACTTTCTGTATCTAGGCGGTGTTTTCATCAGTTCTGTGGTAGACGGTGAAATAAAAAGCATGCTTGGGAGGCAACGTTTGAACAGCAAAATAAAAAAAATGAAAAATCATTACATTGTCTGCGGGTATGGCCGCATCGGCAGAATTCTGTGCAAGTTCGTGGCCGAAGAGACCCAGAACATTGTTGTGGTAGAACAGAAAGAGAAACTCAAAGCGATCCTGGAAAAGGATAAAATGCACTACATTATCGGAGATGCCGGGAATGAGGACGTTCTGGAATCAGCCGGAATTGAACGGGCAAAAGCCCTGGTGGCGGCCCTTGCAACGGATACCGAAAATGTTTTCCTGGTACTCACAGCCAGACAACTCAATCCCGACATCTATATTATGGCCCGGGCAGGAAGCACCATGGTGAGGAAGAAACTCTATATGGCCGGTGCCAATCAGGTGGAATCCCCCTATGATGTTGGCGGGGTTTCCATGGCATTGAAACTGTTACGTCCTACGGTCTCCAATTTTCTGGACACCGCACTGTCCCGGGAAAGCGATGCCATCCAGCTTGAAGAAGCTTTTGTACCGGAGAGTTCGGATTATGCAGGGAAACAACTTAAGGATTCCGGTATTCGCCAGAATTACAACCTGATTATCGTCGCAATCAAAGAGAAGTCAGGCCACATGGTGTTTGCCCCCCATTTTGAAACCATTATTCACCCCCGGGACACAGTGATTGTCATGGGAAAGGCCCAAGACCTCAAGGCGTTCAGGCATGCCCTTAGAAATGAAAACGAAATAAGCTGACCATGGGCCTAAAACCCATCTCGTCTCAACCCTGAAATTTCATCTTTCAGAGTCAGGTAACCCCAGGCCGGAGACCAGAACGGAAAGCCCGGTCTCCAGTTTTCTTTCTCCGGTCTCCATCCCAAAAAAAATTTCAAACATCTTTGGTTAGATTTTATAGATTACCCGGGTATCGGTAATAATAATGTCCACCGTATATTTTCTTGATTCCATCTGGATCTGGTCAACAATCTGCTCTTCATAGGCCAGCGAGACCTTACGGCAGGTTTCAGGCAATTTTGTAATCAGCTTTGCATAGTAGTTGTTTCCGAATCCCATGCGCCCACCCTTGTCATCAAAGGCCAGACCCGGGATAATGGCAATATCCACATCATCCAAGGCTATTTTCTTGCACCGCTCCGGATTGGGCTCAAGCATGTCATGGGCGTTGGGTACCAGATCCTTGTCAAAATGACTGATTTTATACAAAAGGAACATATTTTTAACATCCGTAAATACCGGCAAAATAATACTTTTCTCAATCTCCATGGCTTTTCGGATGATTTTTTCAGTAGGAATTTCCTTACTTCCGGGCGGGTACATAAGCACCTGATGGGATTCTAAAAAGTTTGCAAATTCGAATAATTTATTTTCAATAATATTATATTTTTCTTCAATCTGTTCCGGGGACAGGGCGTTCATACGTTCAGCCACCTGACTTAACGCACTGTTTTTACAGCTTTTAACTTCATCCATAATCACATTCCTTATAGTATTGCAAAAAAATTTTTTTTGAGACATATTATACACTGCCACATAATTGTCAACCAGCAATAATCATTGACTGTTTACATGTCCCGTGTTATCTGAATAAGATTGTGGAAAAACTATAACCAGCCACCCTTCAACCCTATAATCGTGCAGGACAAAATCAAAAATGCTTGACATAAAATTGATTAAAAACGACCTGGACACTGTTGTCCAGGGCATGGAAAAACGCCGGGCAAACATTGATTTTTCCTCGTTTCTTAAAAATGAGGAAAAAAGAAAGGCGCTTTTAATTGATATTGAAGCGTTACGCCATCTTAGAAACACTGTTTCTGGTGAAATTGCCAAAATGAAGAGATCCGGCCAAGATGCCCAGCCAAGCATAGATAAAATGAAAGGTGTCTCTGAACAAATTAAGGAGATGGACAAAGAACTTCATGAATTGGAAGAGTGGGTCAAAGCGTTCCATATTAATATTCCCAATCTGCCCCATGAAGATGTCCCCATGGGAAAGGATGACACTGAAAACCGCCTTGAAAAGAGATGGGGAACACCCCGGTCCTTTGATTTTCAGATCAAGGATCACGCGGACATCGCCGAAGGGTTAGGGATTCTTAATCTTAGGTGTGCGTCAAAACTTGCCGGCGCCAGATTTCCTTTGTACATAGGCGCAGGCGCCCGCCTTGAACGGGCTTTAATTAACTTCATGCTGGATATTCACACCACAAATCATGGGTATACGGAAGTTCTGCCGCCGTTTATCGTAAACAAAGACACCATGACCGGCACGGGCCAGCTGCCTAAATTTGAGGAAGACCTTTTTAAGCTTGCGGGTTGGGATTACTACCTGATTCCCACATCAGAAGTGCCCATGACTAACATCCCGGCCGGAGAAATCCTGGATGAATCCGAGCTACCCATGAAATTCACCGCATTTACCCCCTGCTTCAGATCCGAAGCAGGCTCTTATGGCAAAGACACCAAAGGACTGATCCGCCAGCACCAGTTCAACAAGGTGGAAATGGTGAAAATCACTTCGCCGGAGACCTCATTTGATGAGCTTGAATCATTACTGGCCAATGCGGAAGAGATTCTCCAGCAACTGGAACTGCCGTACCAGGTGGTCACCTTGTGCACCGGGGATTTGGGATTTTCCGCCACCAAAACCTATGATATTGAAGTGTGGATGCCTGGCCAGGATAAATACAGGGAAATCTCCTCATGCTCAAATTGCCTTGATTTCCAGGCCAGGCGGGCCAATATCCGGTTCAGACGGGAAAATGCCAAAAAGCCCGAGTTCTGCCACACCCTGAATGGATCCGGGCTGGCCGTGGGCAGGACGTTTGCAGCAATTCTTGAAAACTATCAAATGGAAGACGGAACCGTCAAAGTGCCCAAAGCACTAGTACCGTATATGGGAGGTATAGAAATAATTGACTATGAATCTTAATCTGTTTCCTGAGGATATCAGAACACATATCATCCCCTCACCTAAGGGGGAACTATATTATAAATGTCTTGGCTGCGGTGCCGAATACGGTATTGAAGAACTTTTATACGTGTGTCCTGGGTGCAACCAGGTCTTGCTGATCCATGACCGGAATAAAGATCAGCTCAAAGCCGTTTCAGGCCAAACCTGGCAGAGAATCTTTGATTACCGTAAAATGCTCAAGATACCTGCCCTTAAAGGCATTTACCGGTACCACGAATTCATCGGCCCCAGTATCCCACTTGGGTCCATCATCTACCTGGGTGAAGGGCACACGCCTATGGTGGAGGCTAATACCGCACTCCAGGAAAAAACCGGAGTAAAGTTCTATTATAAAAATGACGGCCAAAACCCGTCAGCCTCGTTTAAAGACAGGGGCATGGCTTCGGCCCTGTCCAGTATAAAATATCTTATTGATCAAGGATTTGTTTCCAACGTAATCTCGGTATGCGCATCCACCGGTGATACCTCAGCCTCGGCCGCCCTTTATGCCTCCTATCTGGTATCAAACGTAAAATCAGCCGTACTTTTGCCCCATAAAAAGGTCACCTCTGCTCAGCTGGCCCAGCCTTTGGGAAGCGGTGCCAGGGTATTTGAAATTCCCGGGGTTTTTGACGACTGCATGAAAGTGGTTGAGCACATGTCCTCAAGCTATCCTGTGGCGCTGCTCAACTCTAAAAACGCCTGGCGGATACTGGGACAGGAATCCTACTCCTATGAGATTGCCCAGGACTTTGACTGGGATATGGATAAAAAAGTGGTCATGGTGCCCATTGGTAATGCCGGTAATATTTCAGCGATCATGAACGGATTCCTGAAATTTTACAACATCGGCATCATTAACACACTGCCAAAGATCATCGGGGTTCAGTCCGAACACGCAGATCCAGTATACAAATACTATCTTGAACCCGATGAGAGCAAACGTGTATTTACCCCGGTTCAGACCCAGCCAAGTGTCGCCCAGGCAGCCATGATCGGAAATCCCGTATCCATGCCAAGGGTGATCCAGATCGCCAGGGATTATGATGCGGCCAGCGGTCACAAAAATGTTTTTGTGGTCCAGGTAAAAGAACAACAGATCATGGACTGGCAGCTGACGGCCAACCAGAACGGACATATCACCTGCACCCAAGGTGGCGAGTGCCTTGCAGGGATGGTCCAGGCAAAGGCATTAAATCTTGTGGATGAGAACGAAACCATAATTTTGGATGCCACGGCACACGCCATTAAATTTTCCGGTTTCCAGGACCAGTATTTTAAGGGTGAACTGGCTGAGACCTACGGTATTTCATCTGACAGCCGGTTTATTAATTTACCGGATTTTATTGCACCTGATAATCCTGAATTAATTCCGTCCCAGGAAAAACCCCTTGGACCACACCAGTTCCAGGAATTCGTAGAGGATGTATCAAAAAAAATCGCCGCGCATTTAGGACTTTGATCTATGTCTTTTTTCCGGAACACAATCATAAGAGATGTTCTTAGGCCCATGGTCAAAAGAACATCATCCATCGGCTTGTCTTTTAAGCCGCCGTTGGCGTGCCTTGATGGCGACCTAAAATCCGGCGCATCTGTGGCAGATTTAGTTCTAACCATGGGCCTTATCCCGATCATACTGTTTGTCTTCACCCCTTGGGCCTCTTTTTCGGCAACGGGAGTGACAACCCGTTTTAAAACGTATTCCCTGTTCACTTACAATGATCAAGCTTACCTATGTGAGCCTTACCTGGTACAGAAAGATGAATGGCTGTATAAAATTTTTCGTCAGAAAGGGGAAATATCCGCGTCGGATTTCCCCTTGTTTTTAAACATATTTAAAAAAATTAATCCGAAAATTCGTAATATTGATGCGATTTCCCCGGGCTGCCAAATTCTGATCCCCCTTAAGCAGGTGGACAGGAACGCTTACGAACAGGACAGCAACGGCACTGTGCAGGTTCCATTTCTGGCGTTCTCCACACAAATTACACCTGCCACCGTATCCCGCCATACCCATAAACACGAGATTAAAGCTGGAGATACCGTATCTGAATTACTTTCCAAAGAATTTTTATCCTCCAGGGGCAATGTCTCCAAGGTTGGGGAAAAAATGGTGCTTCACCTGAATCCAAACATCAAAGACATTAACCTTATCTATCAGGGGGCAAGTATCACAATCCCCGATCCTTCAATTCTTTCCCAACCCTGGTTTAACGATTTTATAGCCATGGGAACAAAAAGTTTGCCGCCAGCAAAAGTCGTTCCCGCTTACATTACCGAAAAAAAACGAACACTCACTCATACGTCCAGACCTATTTCCATGGCGGAGTTAGCACATCTAAAGCACTATACACAGCTTATCCAGGGCCGCCTCATGCACCAGGGGAAACTATTTTTCCCGCCCGGCGCCCAGGAAGACAAGCCTAAATTTATTGACTTGTCAAAAACACCTGTCATCAGTGATGGTACAGGAAAGAAAACCGTGCTGCTTGGACCCAATACCACTGAGGCCTCCATGGACCCCGATCTTGTTAGCGCCATGAAAGCCTATTGGAAGGATCTGCAATTTAAAAACCGCGGTGACCTCCTCAATGATAACTTATTGTTCAACACACAAACCATGAAAGATGTGCCCAATTGTCAGGAATCATTGATCAGGATTCTTTTGGCTGTTACATCCTATTCCTATGCGCCGGATGGTTTTCCCCCCGTATCCGTAAATAATGTACCCATAAAAGTCTCTTTAGGCAGAATCACCCATGACCATTCCCCTGATATTTTAATCAACCCAGGAAGTGTTTACGGCAGGGCCCTTGAGATTATAAAAAATCAGGGTTACCAAATCCTGGATCTGCCATCAGACCTGACTTTTGAAGATGTCTGTACCCGCCTTTTTTCTCGGCTTGGGTATCAGGTATGGAAGGATCCATCATTCAATGCATACCGGAAAGTAGAAAATATTCCAGGTGTTTACGTTGAAAAAGGGATAGAGAAACTTTTTTTCACCAGAAGCCCCCTTTTCAAACGTGCCAGAACCTTTCTGGAAAATGAAAAAATTGATGTGGTTATGCTTAATAAGGAGCCGGCCCGATGAAAACAAAACTGTTGATCCTGGTTTGTATCTATGGTGTCATGACGGCATCCTGCACCTCAACGTTACAGACCCAGAAACAAAATAAAATCGCCCAGGCCATCAAAAAGGAAGGCGATGTATTTCAAGCCCGGGGAAACTATACCGTGGCCTTGAACAAACTGCTTGAAGCAGAAAAAATGGCCCCGGACGACCCATATATTCAAAACAGCCTGGGGTTGGCCTATATGGGAAAAAAGAGAAACGATATGGCCATCCAGGCCTTTAACAAAGCCCTGGCACTCAAACCCGATTATACCGAGGCCCGGAACAATCTTGGTGCAGCCTACCTTAGGGATGAAAAATGGGATATTGCCATAAATACATTTAACAAAGTTCTTGAAGATATCACCTACCGCACCCCCCATTACCCTTTAGCCAATATCGGATGGGCCCAACTGGCACAGCACAACTACCCTGTAGCCCAGAAATATTTCCTTAAAGCATTAAAGGAAGTATCCGGGTTTATTCCGGCCATCCACGGTCTTGCCCAGCTATATATCCGAACCGGACAGACAGACCGGGCCATGGCCTATCTGAACAAAAATATAAAAAAATCCCCGGGCACTGTCATATTCCATGCAGACCTTGCCCAGGCTTATGAGGCCAGTGGCCGGGCCCAACAGGCCATCAAAGCCTGGCAGATGGTTACGCAGTTGGCTTCTGAAAATTCAAACCTTTACCACAAGGCTGAACAGCGATTGTTTGAATTGCAGTAGAAGAGAAAGAATCTATCACACTTTGTCAAATGGCTGATATCGTCCAGGGGCGATGATTCCCTCAGGATCCAGTACGGACTTGATCTCTTTTGTTATTTCCCAGAAGGTCTGGGAGCCCTCTGCCAATTTTTTCATGGTATGGATATTGGTCCGGTAAGGCGCATACCCCTGGGACATAATCAGGCTGAAGAAAGCATCATAACATTCCTGTGCCCTTTTGCATTCATTTTGATCATCCCTATCGTAGGAAATGGTAATTACACTAACCATGGCCCGCTCCGTAATCAGTGATACGGTGACCAAAGGCTCAAAACCGTATTGTTCAAATACCGGATTCACCAATTGAATCAAACGCTGTGCCGCCTCCCCGGTCATGGGCATAATCGGGGCAATCCACATCATGCCTGCATTGAAATCAAGGGGATTGGCCACGCTTTCAGGATTAACCGACCTTTTGACCCGCCACAGCGTACCAAACAAAAACGCATCTGTGGGCTCTCCTTTGAGCAATCCATACACTTTATTCAGGGTTTGGAACCTTGTTTTCAAGTCCGGGAACAAGGAAAATCGATCAAAGACCCCTGCCAGTCGATTTACCAAACCCAAGGTCCGGTCTCCGATGAAACGAATCTGCCCCAAGGGTTTCAGAACCTTTTTCAACTCTTTCCGCGTCATCCGGACCTGGGCCCGGGTACCGTAGATAGCCCCGCTGACATTCCAAGCGCCGAATTTACCTTTTTTGCAGAGAAGCTGCCGCAAATCATCGCTCAACGGTGTCTTATTCCCGGCCTTTTCCCAAGGGTATTGATTAAATGAGGAAAACACTCTCAGATCATTGCCGATATGAATCAGGCTTCTGACTTGTCCACTCAGCTTCAAGGGCCGCAGCACATCGACCACCGCAGCCAGATCCCTGTCCCGGGGCACGGAACAATAAAACATATTCAGGCACTCCGGCGCAGGCATCAACCAGATTCCCACCCGGGTTACAACACCAAAGTTGGACTGGGTAAACAACCCATCCATATACGGTCCGATTCCGTATTTAAAGACATGGGTGGCTTGGGCATTATCATAATGCCCATACCCTGTTTTCAGGGTTCGTCCATCGCCCAGGATCACTTCCATACCACAGGTGTGAAGAAAATGATCTCCATAAGGCGTATGTCCAAAACCCCTCTCCAGAGTGTTGCCCAGAACACTGGCGTCAGGCCCTGATCCACTGCAGTCCAGCCACAGGGACAGATTGTTCTCTTTTAGATAGGATACGAGTTGAATCTGGGTCACCCCGGGTTCAATCACAGCGTATGCCAGGGTCTCATCCACATGGATAATCCGATTCATCCGGGACAAATCCAGAATCACCTGCCCATCGCCCACAGCACAAGCCGAGCCGTACCCCCAGTTACACCCCCGGCTCACCGGATAAATACCGACATGATATTCTTTGGCTGTTTTTATAATATCCGTTACTTCACTGCTGTTTGAAGGTTTTAAGACAGCCGCCGGTGTTGTACTTTTCGGTAGTGTCACTCTGGCATATCGCTTCATCGTCGATTCATCGGTAAATACAAACGCATCGCCAACAATATCTTTAAATTTTTGTATGGGAATCATTAATAGAAGAGTCGATCATAAATGGTTAAAAAGCCGCACCCTGAAAATCAGAGTTCTGCGTAAGGTATACAACAGTCTTAGTTATGTTTTATATAGCCGACAAGCCAATATTACCAAAGCCTATCAAAAGGCGTGTTGACGGTACGGGTAAGACAATTAAATCAATCTGACCGGCTAAAGCCAAGAGCGTATCTGTGCAGATTAAATTCTGATCATGGGCCTAACACTACCGGATAAAGCGTATTTGCTGTACAGAGTATAGTCATCAATAGTAGCTAAGGTAACTACACCATAACAACATTGTTAAAAACAATACACCTAAATAAGGGCTTTTTCAATGTTTAATTTTCTTAAGATTAAAATAAAAAAGATGGAAACAAAAATATTTTTAGTTAAAGCAGATTGTTCGCTTCAGGTGCATTGCTTAAGAGCCTGTTTGATAATTAGGGGATCGAAGCGAAATCTCATGAAAATGAGAACCAATTTTCACAAATTTTCTGTTAATAGCCGGACTACTGAAATAAAATTTGGAAGAATTGGAGCCATTTTCATGGGATTGCAGCCGATTCATCAATTATCAAACGGCTCTAAGGCCCATGAATAATAAAGGTGAAAATGTCATTCGCAATCCAGTAACGGGTTGTAGAAATTTTTATGGTTCAAGAAGTGTATAGAAAAAAGATTTATCTATGAAGCACGGGAACAGTACTGGATGACCCGGCCGGTCAGCACATACAAAACGGTCAGCGATTCAGGGCGCACCATCCGGAAAAGCAAACTGGTCACCGGCAATGTGGTCATCTCCGTGGATTATTTCAAACGTATTGCAGCAGGCCTGCGCAATCTTTTCGGCGGTCAGGTCTGTGTATATGAAAGCCTGGTGGACCGGGCCCGGCGTGAGGCGTTGCTGCGCCTGCATGAGTCTTGCGAAGATGCAGACGAAATCATTAATCTGCTGGAAACCTCATCCATATTACAAGGGGAAAAGGAAACAGGTGGGATCCGTAGAGATCCTGGCCTTTGGCACGGCTGTTTATTTTGAACAAAACTGATGGATTATAAGTCAGCACTGCCCAAAAACAACGACAATATTTCCCATGACAGCCCGGTCAAAGAGGCTTTGGTGATGTTCTCTGGTGTAATTGCATTTTTTCTTATCGCCTATTTTATACTGGGACTTCTGGTGGACTGGGCTGTTATCCGCATTTCGCCGGAAATGGAAGCTGTGATTTTTTCTGGATTTCAGGTCTCCCCAGACCTGGATCGCCTGGAAGATCAGTCCTGCCAGGCATCGCTTCAACAGCTTACAGATGATTTGCGAAAATTCAGAATTAAATCTGCCACAGATACGCCGGATTTTAAGTCACCATCAAGGCACGCCAACGGACGCATATTGGTTATATGTGTCTGCTGGCGTAACGCCGGGGGTGGCTTAAAAGACAAGTAGATGGGCGATTTTATTTTGATCATGGGCCTAAAGCCAATGCCCTGGCACTTGCCGGGGGCATCATCGTGGTTTTTTCAGGGATTTTTGACATGGTCCGTTCGGAATACGGCATTGCCTTTGTGCTGGCCCATGAACTGGGCCATTTCAAGCATGGTGATCACCTTCGGAGTATGGGGCCGCAGCATTGTACTTACAGCAATTTCTGCCCTTTTAACAGGAGCCGGTTCAAGTATTACCCAGCTGATGGCACCAGGTGTACATCTGACCCAGGCCCGGTATTCCAGACAGCGGGAAGCCATGGCCGATGCCCAGGCCCTGGAATCACTGGTCTGTTATTATGGCCATGCCGGCGGTGCCACTGAATTTTTTTAAACCATGGGAGAAAACCACAATCCAAATCGATTCATGGTCTATTTTTCCTCCCACCCCGAATATGAGGCCCGCATATTCGCACTGGAAAACGCAATTCAGGATCAACATTTTGACATCCGTACTGTGAAGCCTTTACCAACAGAAATTAGAGCCTGTTTGGGAATTGATGAATCGGCTGTCATTCCATGGCAATAGCCCCAATTTCCCCCCGAGGACTACATGGGCCTAACCCCGACAAAGCCGGGGAGGGTACCTAAGAGGCAATTATCTTGCCGGAAAGTAATATACAAACAAGACTGGTAAGCCTGGATTCGTTTATTGGTGCCCATGCTGGCCTTAATCGTCATTTGATTTTAGAAAACAGATCATATCCATGAAAAAAGGCATGATTGAATATTCCCATCGACAAATTGGCTGTTTTTGATATCATTAAAGACTTGGACTGCATCGTGGTGGTTTTGGCTGTCAGCGAGGAGATTTTTGCGCAGGTGACCGCCATGGGCCGTATGAGCCTGATGATCTCCGCCCTGGTGCTTGGGGCAGCGATACTGATTCTCTGGATTGTCACGGCCTCGGTGGTCAGACCCATCAGCCAGGTGGAAAAGGGCCTTAAAGATGCGGCCCGGGGAGAAGGGGACCTGACCAGACGGCTGGAAGTAAAATCAAAGGACAGAGTCGGAAGCCTGGCCCGGTGGTTCAATTCCTTTGTTGAAAAACTGCAGGACAATATTGCAGAAGTCAACGCCTCAGTTAAGGAAATTTCAGAAAACGGCTCCCAGGTCAATGCCAGTGCATCCCGGGTCAAACAATTGACCCAGGCGTTGAACGAAACTGTGGGCCAGTTTAAACATTAAAAGGGTCATCAGCTGGGGCCAAAGGACAGGTAAGAGGTATAAAAACAATAACACCTATAGCAGTAAGAGGATCATAATGCATCAATATGGTTACATTGGCCGTAAATTTCGGCTGCCAAGACTTCAGGAGAAACCGGCAATCATTATTGCAACTTTTGGCTCTTCTTCCAAAGGACAGGCAGCTATGGACGCAGTTGAAGCCCAGATTGCCGAAAATTTTTTCGGATATCAAATATACTGGGCATATACCTCCGAGATCCTCTGCAGAAAAAAAGGGCTGCCAAGCCTTTTGGAAACCCTGGCCAAAGTGGAATCGGATGGATATCGCAAAGCCGTTGTTCAGCCGTTGCATGTTTTTCCCGGCACAGAGTATCAGCAGGTCAAGGAATCTTCTTTATATTTCCCCGGATTACGGGTGGTATTGGGTGAAACCCTGTGCCACCGGTGGAACTTTATCGAAGCGGTCCTGGAAGAGGTGTCAACGGATTTTCTCACCGGGGAAAACCAGATAAATCTGCTTGCCCTGCACGGGACCCCTTTGGCGGCAGATCCGGTGAACACCATCTATATGGGCATCAGCCATCTTGTCTCGGGTATGTTTGACAATGTTTATGCGGCCACGGTTGAAGGGATTCCCAATATCAAAAGCGTTGTTAAACAGATCAAAAAAGACCATGCCCGGACACCTTGTACCCAGATCCGCCTGATCCCCATGATGTTCCTGGCCGGCATTCATGTGGAAGATGACCTTATGGGTGAAAAGGAGAGCTGGCGAATCACATTTGAAGAGATGGGAATGGAAGTGGACTGCCCCACCATCACCATCGGCGAACAAAAATTTTTCAAGGGGCTGGCATTGAGAAAACCATGCATCCAATTTTTCTGTAACAGGCTTAACCGGGCACTTGATCTGATAAAGCATTATTAAGGCCCATGATCAAAATAAAATCGCCCATCTACTTGTCTTTTAAGCCACCCTTTTGCGTTACGCCAAAGGACATATATTTTAAATATGCTTCCATTGGCGTACTTTGATCAGGCTCTAAGGTGTTACTTTTCCCACAGGGGCAAGGTATATTGTAAATTCATCCTCACCATCAAGGCCGAGCAGCTCATCTAATTCTTCCTGATCATACGCCGCAATGGCACAAGTCCCAGCACCAATAGCTTCACAGGCAAGGTATAAATTCTGGCAAACATGACCCGCATCCAGCGCAATGACCTTATGGGCTGCCAACCCATACCGCCATTCCATTCTATATGGTATGGCAGACCAGATAAACGTAACGGCTGATTTACCCGGATAAGACTGGTTAAGGCAAGCAATTATCATTTTTTCCGACAGCAGGTCATCGCTGAATTCAAATACGAGTTGATGGGAAAGGGGTAAATATCTGTACACCCCGGGAGTAATGTTATCCACTTTAAAAACGGCAAGATAGCTTTCAAAGGCATGGCGGCAGCCGGCAGAAGGCACATTTCTGTATGCATGACCATGAAATCTTTTCCCCCTGACGCCCTGGGTACACCATAACAGGTATGCCAGCTCTTCCAATGACAGGTTTTGATTCAGAAATACCCGGTGGCTCTTCCTGTTGCCTATGGCATGTGTGATATCTGTCTGAAAGATCCCATGCCATACATCAGGCCCGGGAAGATCTATTAAAGTTGCGCCTTCAGAGTAAGGCTTTTCAATGGGTGGGACTGGAACACCCTGGTTTTGGTCTGTGAATTGAAAAGCAATTTTTTTCCGGATACTATCTTTGAGAAAGTATCGATAATGGTTAAGCTTGTCATCTGTCATGGTTTTTCTCCTGAAAAACTGGTGGTCACGTGGACCAATTATCAATTGACACCCTGAAAGTTGTATTCGGCATTTTGAATTTTTCATTTTATGTGATAATAACAATATATTATAAAGCTTTTAAATATATTGTGCCTACAAAAATTTAAAACACCCTTTGAGAGTTTATCTCTCGGAATCAGGCAGCCTGAGTTCGTAGATCGACCTTCCTCTTCCAGTCTCCGGCCTCCTTTCTTCCATACAATGATGACTTCCTTTTGCAGTGTGCAAAGGGTATAATGTCAAAACTTGGCGCATATTTTTATATAACTTCCCAAGAGGTATAATTATGAATAGAATCGAATCAGGAATGAAATTTGTTGGTTGCATCATGGCTGCAGCAATGCTGATCATGGCTGCAGGATGCGCGTCATCCAGCTCCAATGTATATACCCATGAGCAGGCCATGCAGGCCCAGACGGTGGATACAGGGACTGTGGAATCTGTCAAATCCGTCATCATTCAAGCCGCAGAACGTCCGGTTGCCGGTGGTGCGATCGGTGGTGTGACTGGCGGTGTGATCGGCAGCACCATTGGCAAAGGCCATGGCAGAAGTGTGGCCACCGTTGTCGGGGCGCTGACAGGTGCAGCCCTTGGCGCAACCATTGAAAATAAGGCTGAAACCAAAAACGGTTTTGAGATTGTAGTGAACCTTGACAGCGGGCGAACCATTGTGGTGGTCCAGGAGGCTGATGTGCCCATGTTTCCCGGAGACAGGGTGCGGGTGTTGACAGCCCCGGACGGCACCACCAGAATTTCAAAATAGCAAGAGAATATGAAAAAAAACAGCGCAGTCAATGATAAATTACGAAATGTTGCCATCATCGCCCATGTTGACCATGGGAAAACCACGCTGGTGGATGCCATGTTTAAGCAGAGCGGGATGTTCCGGGAAGGCCAGGAAGTGGATGACCGCCTCATGGACTCCATGGACCTGGAGCGGGAGCGGGGCATTACCATTGCCGCCAAAAACTGCTCTGTCACCGCCAACGGGGTAAAGATCAATATTATTGATACCCCGGGCCATGCCGATTTCGGCGGTGAAGTGGAGCGTGCGCTTTCCATGGCGGATTCCGCCATTCTGCTGGTGGATGCTTCCGAGGGGCCGCTGCCCCAGACCCGTTTTGTGCTTAAAAAAACCTTTGAGGCTGGTCTTCCCGTGCTTGTGATTATTAATAAAATTGATCGCAAGGATGCCCGGTCCGACGAGGTGCTGGACATGGTCTACGACCTGTTTATCGACCTTGGCGCAACGGACGAACAGCTGGATTTCACCTATCTTTACGCCATTGGCCGGGACGGAATTGTCAAGCGGGAACTGGAAGAAGAGGTGGATAACCTCAAGGTACTTTTTGATATCATCATCCATGAGATGCCTGCGCCCTCCTTTGATCCTGACGCCCCTTTCCAGATGCTGGTGTCGGACCTTGGCTATTCCGATTACCTGGGACGCTTGGCCATTGGCAAGGTGCTCAACGGGTCTGCCGCCGCCAACGCATCGTTGGTGTGCATGGGCGAGGACCACAGCCAGAAACCGCTTAAAATTTCCAAACTTCAGTCCTATGACGGCATGACACTGGTGCCGGTGGATCAGGCAGACACCGGAGACATCATCGTGCTGGCAGGGATTGAGGATGTGAAAATCGGTGACACCATATGCACCCGGGAAAATCCCCTGGCCCTGCCCAGAATTTCAGTGGACGAACCCACGGTGTTCATGCGCTTTGCCATTAATACCTCTCCTTTTGCCGGCAAAGAGGGTAAAAACGTCCAGTCCAGAAAAATCCGGGAGCGCCTGCTCAAGGAAACCCAGCTCAACGTGGCCATTGCGGTAGAGGAAAGCACCGAAGACGACAGCTTTGTGGTTAAGGGCCGGGGGGAGCTGCAGCTGGCCATCCTCATTGAAACCATGCGCCGGGAAAATTTTGAACTATGTGTGGGGCGGCCCAGGGTCATTTACCGTGAAGAAAACGGCCAGACCCTGGAACCCATTGAACATCTTTTTGTGGACTGCGATGAGGATTTCATGGGCGTGGTCACCGAAAAACTCTCCGTGAGAAAGGGCAAGATGACCAATCTGGTGAACAACGGCAAGGGCCGGGTCCGCCTGGAGTTCTCCATCCCGTCACGTTCCCTGATCGGATACCGGGACGAGTTCATGACCGACACCCGGGGCACGGGCATTCTGAACTCTTATCTGTCAGGATATGAGCCCCATCGGGGGGCGTTTCCCGTGCGCTATACCGGCTCCATTGTGTGCGACCGCCAGGGTAAGGCGGTGCCCTATGCCCTGTTCAACCTGGAACCCCGGGGCCGCCTTTTCATCTCACCGGGCACCCCGGTCTACGAGGGCATGGTCATTGGCGAACACAACCGCCATTCCGATATTGACGTCAATGCCTGCAAGGAAAAGAAGCTGACCAATATGCGTGCTTCCGGCAAAGACGAAGCCACCATCTGCTCCCCGGTCAAGCCCATGACCCTGGAACAGGCCATCCATTTTATCCGGGACGATGAAATGGTGGAGGTGACCCCCTTATCCATCCGCATCCGCAAAGTGGAGCTTAATGCCGCCAAACGCCATATCCTGGCCGGAAAACTCAAGAAAAAAGAGGCGGAACACGGATAATTGCGGAGGAGGCATTGAGTTCTTATTTTTATAAGGTTTGCCCTGTACCGGTGCAAACCCCACAAAAATCTTTCGTCAAAACCCTGCTACGTATGGTTTCATAGCAAGGTGCTCGGTAAATTTATAGGAAACTTTAGTCAATCCATCAATGGTGTAAATAAGGAGAGTTATGTTCTGGAATAAAGTAAAAGAAAGTAAACCTGTGTTGCAAGAGAATGTTTCTTCGGTTATTAAAATATCTTTGAAAGATTTGCCAAGGGGCGACTATAAGTCATTGGATCTTGCTGGGGGGGTGAATCTGGTGATAGCCTTTGTGCCCTCATCTCATAATTTTTCTTCGGTTGCAGAACAACTTGAGGAACATTTATCCTTTGCAAAAAACAGACTGGTTATTCAAACTGCCGGACTCATCGGAGCATCGCATATTGACGGTGATTTCTATAATCTGAATCATCAGGATTCTATTATTATTCACTCTTTTAGCGCAAAACTGATCAAAGAAGTTAAGAGCTTTATGGTGGATATGTTATCTGACGATATCATGTCAGGTAAAATTAACCTGAGCCTGGATGAGAGAAAAAACAGACTGACAAAAGCGATTGAAGCCGTTGTAAAACCCACCATGCAGATCAATCCTTTAGATACTTATATATTAAGCTATTTCCCTGGACTTACTTCATCGGAGAGCTTCTTTTTAGAATCTTTTGTAAAATCAAAACTCCCTTTAACAAATCTTGTGGGAGGAAGTGCAGGGGGCGGATTTGATTTTAAAGAGGCAAATCTTGCGTTAAACGGAATAATTACAAATAATAAGGCAACGATAATCTATTGTAAACTTGCAGATGGTTATAGTTATGATATATTCACAACCCATAATTTTAAAAAAACTGGTGTAAGTTTTGATATTGGAGAATGTTCCCCAGAAAAAAGAAATGTAAAATCATTTCTCATTGGGAAAAAGTTAGTTTCGCCTGTGAAAGCACTATGTGAACATTTTCATTGTAAAAAAGAAGAGTTGTCTGCCCAATTGCAAGAGTATAGTTTTGCTATTGAAATGGGTGGGCAGCTGTTTGTTCGTTCAATAGCCTCAATAAATGAAGATGATAGTATAAATTTCTTTTGTGATCTATATTTTGGAGAAAATTTATTACTCGTGAAAGGTGAGGATTTTAACGAAAATTTGAAAAGAAATTTCTCTCAATTTTGCAATGGGAAAACACCTTTGAGCGTTTTAGCTAATGATTGCGTCTTAAGACGTCTTAATAATAAAGGGAGTCTGAAGCGTACAGACGTATTTAATAGCTACCCGTCAAGTGGATTTTCATCTTTTGGAGAAGTATCACAAAATCTTCATCAGAATCAGACATTGACTGCGTTATGCTTTTTTAAAAGCAATCCTGATTCTAAAATGTATATTGATTTTGTTAATACTCTGAAAACGAATCTTGCGTATTATGGGAAGATTGAAAAAGGTCAATTGGAAAAAATTATACATATTAAAGATACCTTAATTAATGAGTACAAAAAATATGACCAGATTGCCAACAGCAATAGTTCAAATCTTGCCCAGATTTCCACAAAAGCATCTCAAAATGACGTTTATACAAATAAAGTGAAGGATGGCGTTGAAAGTTTTGAAAAGGCTATGGGTGGGTTAAAAACCTTGTCAGTAAATTTAACAGATTCAGTGGAAACCATACGGGAAAGTACCTCACAAGTATCTGCTGTGTTGCAGAAAATAGATGATATATCTGATAAAACGAATCTTTTGGCGTTAAACGCCACTATTGAAGCGGCACGAGCCGGAGAAGCGGGCAGGGGTTTTGCAGTTGTTGCCGAAGAGGTTAGAACCCTTGCAAATGATGTAAAATCAAGTCTTAGTGAAATACATGCTACTTTTTCATCTATGAATGAGGTTGTACATGAAATAGAAAACTCATCGGATAAGGTGCTTACCTCTACCAATAAAAATGACGAAACTTTAATAAATTTAAGTGAATCTATTTCTCTGCTGGAAGCAGAATCCAAAAAGACTGCACAAATAGCAAAGTTAAGCCTGGAGGATGTTGAATCCAGTCAGAGAGAGTTGTCTCAAATACGAAAAAATATCTCACGAACACAATCTGTAAGTGATGCTTTATTAAAAACAGAATGATTGCAAAATCAGGTAGTTCGTGTAACCGTTTTACTTTTTCAGGGAATACCCGCCCCAGGTCTGCTGGGATACACCGACCACCATGAATGCATCTGGATCAATCCGGTTAATGATGAACTTTACATCATACACCCGGGAGCGCAGTACGGTGAGGTATAAAAGGCTGAGCTCCTCTCCGGAATACCCGCCTTTCACCTGCCACATGGTCACGCCGCGGTGCAATTCGTTGATAATGGCATATCGCAGGGATTCGGGGTGTTTGGTAACAATCATCAAGGTGCGCATCTGGCTGGCCCCTTCCATGGCGAAATCCGCGCTCATGCCTGCGATCAGAAGCGCCAGAAAGGCCAGTAAAGCGGTCTCCCAGTCGAACACAATGCCCGCAATGGCAATAATTACCACATCCACGTAAAGGCTGGATTGGGACATGGGAAATCCGGTTTTATTGTAAATGATGCGGGCAATGATTGAGGTGCCGCCGATGGTGCCGCCATAACGGTAGATAATACCTGTGCCAATACCAATGAGCAGTCCGGAGTAAATGGTTACCAGAAGTTTACTCTCAGTGATGGGAAACTGGGTGAACACCGTTGGCATGTAAACAATAAAAAATTCTGTGGTACCGGAAAACACCACCACAGCAAGGGTGGAGGTAAACAAGAACCGCCATCTGCCCAAGGTGAAAAACCCAAGAATAAACAATGGAATGTTTGCTGTAAAATAAAACAGACCCGGGGAAAATCCGGTCAGGGTATTCACAATAATGCCCAATCCAGATACCCCGCCTGCAGCCAGATTGTACGGCATTTGAAATAATACATAGGCAAAGGCGTTGAGCACCCCACCCAGGGCAATGGCCAGCTGCTGGTTTGAAATCCGCAGAATTTTCTTCCAGCCGGGGGATTCAAGTTTTTGATGAACCGTTTCTTTCAGTTTTTTTCGTGCCAAACAGAACTCCTTCTGAAATGTCAAAAGACGGGGATGAAATTTTAACCGGCATTCTTATGTTTCCGGTCCGGGATCCATTTCCAAGTCAAAATCGGTCTGTTCCTGGGCCTGACCTTCTGGCCTCCAGTGTTTTTGTTGATTGGGTGCAGATTTGGGTTTGTGCACCTTGGACCACAATACGGGGGTACAAAACCTTGTCCATCCCCATTTCAGAATATTAATCAGCCAGAAGGAAACCCAAAGGGCCCAGGCCAGCATGGCAATCCGGTAGGTCCACATGGGAATGGAGACCATCCAGGTCCGGGGCAGCACAGGTCCTGATACATCATGGTACCAGCGCAGAATATGGGAACTGGAACCGTTGCCCCGGATGTTCATATCCGGATGCCCCAAAAGTCCATTGGAGATGCTGAAAACCAGACACGCACCCGAGGCCAGGGTCAGCGCCAGGATCCCCAGCTGGATCAGGTTAAACTTCATACCAGAAAATTGATCCGCCTTGGACCGGAAATCCAGGGCAATGAGCCAGCCGGCCATAACGATGGTGGCTGCCGGATGGTTCATGGTGATGCCGATGAACAGCAAAAACCACTGCACGAACCCTAAGGGTGTCCATCCGGTTCGTGACAAAATAAAGGCAATGATCAGGATCACGATCAGTTCGGACCAAAACAGCACAGCCGGTCCGAGAGCGGGTTCCCCGCCCAGAAACAGGGGCCACCGGCTGCTGCCGGGTTTGATATCCACACAGGTGTTGGCGCTGTCCATACCAAGGTTCACAACGGGTGTTTTATAAAAGGGGGTAATACCGCCGGCTGACCGCCATTGAAGTACAATGTCCTGGTGTCCGGGAACAATGGGCAGGGTCACCTGGGTCTGATCCTGACGGATGGGGCGTATCCTGCCTTGGATTTTCACCTCCTGGAGCTCAGCGTCCCTGGGCAGGGTAATGGTGTGGCGGCCGCCCTGGCTGCTGTTGATGGTTAGATCCAGCCGGGCTGTGGTGGCGCTCCTGCCTGGCGAAAAGGTCAGCAGGCTTTTTTCAATGGTCATGGTCTGCCCCTCAATGCCCTGGGGCCGTGTCACGGTAAGGGTCAGGGTCTCCCCGGGCCAGGGATGCCAGGTGGGATACCACCGGGTTCCGGTTTTATGAAAAATCACCGGGGTTCCCTGGTATTCCATGTGGAAAACCGGGCTGACATCCACCTTCCATATTTCGGTCCAGTCCCGGGTATTTGCATGTGTTAACTCTATGTTATCCCCAGGGGCCAGAAAGGATTCCCAGGTCAGTGTTTTCTGTCCTGAACGGAAATTAACCTTTGCCACATCTCCCTGTACCCGGATACCCTGGGTGATGATGGATTCGCCGGGAAGTAAAGGAATGTCAAGGACCATGCCGGTCTTTGCCTCTCCTTCACGGATGACCCGGGTATTCACTTTCCAGACAAGTCCCAGCAACAGGGTTCGTTCAACCCGTGCAAAGGCGGGCAGGATACCAGTCTCAAGCACCTGCTGATTGTTATTCGCTGCCCGGATGTTGCGTTTAAACTGGAGCTGGGCGTCGAAACTACCGTCGAGATGCCTGCCTTCCACGGTCCAGCCGTCCATCACAATATCCAGATGCCGGGGTTTTAAAGGAAAAAAAAGCTGGAATCCGCTCTGCTGCCTTATGGGGCCGCTAATGTCTATGTTGTGACGGCCTTTGGGAACCAGCACCCAGAGTTTTCCCTCTGTCTTAAAAATTCCGGCAGCAGTCCGGCCGTTCACGTTTACCCGGGACGGCAGCCACTGATCCGCATCTCCGGGAAGGGGAATCGCTGTATCAATGGCGGCATGGACCGTTACGCCAATGGTCATTACATCTTTTTTCAGATCAATGGATGCCAAGGGCAGATCTGCACAAGTATTGAAACAGTTGTCTGTTTCAAGCAGCCGTTCTTCCAGTTCTTCCAGCATGGCCTCTGACGGAAATTGTGTTGCATGGGACAATACCGGTGTAAGGCACAGGATAAGTGCAGACAAGGCGGGAAGCATCTGGTTGATACCGGTTGCACCGGCCTTTTTAATGCCCCCTTTACCAATACCGAGCATGCCCACACCCAAAAGCAACACAAAGGCTACCCGTAAAAAGGCCAAAACCAGGTTGACTTTTGGCCCAATCAGGAAAAACTCCATGGACTGGTCTTTGCTCACCGGACCGGACCAGGAAAATCGGATGGTGTTATAGGCCGGCCACAAGGGCATCCCCGGACCTGTCTGGGTTTTGGCTTTGGGGTCATACTGCATCACTTGGGCGGGCCTGCCGCCTGATGCCGGTGCATTGGCCGTGTACATGGCTTTAGTCATACTTCCCATACGCATCAGTTTCTTTGGGGCCGGGGACTGCTGTTCCATTTTTTCCAGAGCCTGATCTGTGTCCTCCATCATCATGACCTGGCCCTGGTATTCTGACTGGATTACCGTGTTTGAGGTGTCGGTCCATGTCCTGGCCAGTTCCGGGTAAATGCCGATGCGAAGGGTCTGGATGGCAAAGGGAATCACAATGGCGGCAAAACAGATCAGTGCCGCACCCTGGCAAAGCTTGACAAAGGTGCGCATTTTGCCTTCGGGCAGATATTTGAGCAACGTAAATCCCACCAGAAGTGTAAGCCAGATATACCTAGGCGCCTGGGGGACATGGAAGGTCAGGATCAGGGTGACAAAGGCCAGGACGGCTAAGGGTTTTGAATAGACCCGGGACAGGGCAATGGTAAAAATCAGGACCACAAAAAAATCCAGCAGGGTCCATCTGCCCACCCAGGTACCGGGGATATGGTCCACCCCCCGGGCATTGATCAGAGTCCAGCCCGCAGGCAGATTCAGCGTGCCTTTTACATCATTAAAATCATGGTCCCAGCCGGTTGCCGGCACATTGGCAATCCCTTTTTCAAAGGTGGTATCCGCCACAATATTTATCCTGCCGTTTCTGAGCTCAATACCGGCTTTGTCGCTATCTTCTCTTTTGGTAATCAATTGCTCTTTATCATCCACAAGAACCTGGCCCGGCTGGATGTCCGGATTCAGTTCCAGGCGCCAGTTCGTGTTCTTTTTACCTGTGATTTGGTCCTGGATAAAATACCCGGACCCGTCAAAACGCAGCCACAGGGTCCGGTTTAAAGAAAGTTGATCCGGGGCCGGTTCCGGATCTCCCCGTTTGATCTGCTTAAAGGCCAGTGTGGTTTCGGGGGCCATCAGGTATGCGGGAAAGGATTGCCATTTTGCCGGCATGGCAGTCTGTTTGGGGTCAACGGATTGTGCCCCTGAAATCTGCACCCGTCTCAGGTCGGTTCTGGCACTGAATGACCAGATCTCCTTATCCGGCCAGAATACCTGGTCCGGACGGATGAACCGGACAGTTTCCAAAGGCCCTGCATAGCGAAGGTTAAGGTTAAGGTCATAGCGTCCCGGCCGGACCTGGATGGTGATCCGGCCATCGGATTCCAGGCGGGCGGGCAATGGGCTTTTAAAGGATACCGGGGTGAACGCATCGCTTTGGTATACCGGTCCCAGCACCATTTTCCGGGCCTGGCCCGACACTTCCAGGGTCAAATCAATTGACATCCGGGCCGGAATGTCATCCTCAATCAGCCGGAAGCATTCAATCTTCAACCGGTCTTCCACCCGTTTTTCACGGGTTCTGTGTTTCAGCCACAGCCGGCCTTTGTTGTCCAGATCCGGGAATTTTACGGGCTGGTTATTTACCCTCAGGCTTACCAGGCCGTTTGATGCCGGGATGTTCAAATGTTCGGGCATGGCCTGCCAGCGAAATTGTCCGCTGATGGTATGAGTGCCCGGGGAGAGTATCAGGCCCGGTGTGTTATCCCGGTCCAGAACCATGGCAGGCCTGTCATCGGCAAGGACATGTATGGGCCAGTTCCGACCCGAACCCGGCAGACCAACGCGGGTTTGGACATACACCTGCCATGATTGTTTAAATGTGCCCCCCTTCTCCATCAGAGTCAGATTCAGCTCTCCCGGCCAGGCGCAAAGGAGCTGCCCGGGATTGTTGTACATGGGAATGCATGACAACTGCTTCTCCTTTTTGTGCAGCACCCATTCTTTCCAGGGCGCAAGGGCATCAGGAACGTAAACAGGTGTGCCGGCATGGGCACAGATTGTCGTAAAAATGACGTACACCATAAGCAGTATACGCATCGCACTTAATTTTCTGTGAATGGTCATAACATGATCCTTTTTGAACATTATGTTAACTCGACAGGCTGTTACAGAATACTAATTTCCCCAATTTCTTTATATGAAAGAACTAAGTTAACCGATTAGTTTCTTTCATGATTTGTTGTGGGCAAGCCTCGGTGAAAGGCCAGGTCGGCCCATGGCTGTTCGTTGAAAAATAAAATCACCCATCTGATTGTCTTTTAAGCCGCTCTCGGCGTTACGCCAACGAACACATATATCAAATATGCACCCATTGGTCTGCCTTGATGGGGACTTAAAATCCGACGCATCTGTGGCAGATTTGATTTTGACCATGGGCCTAAGAGCTTGTTTGGTAATTGATGAATCGGCTGCAATTTCATCAAAATGGCCCCATTTCTCCACAATTTTATCCTAATAGTCCGGCTATTAACAGAAAATTTGTAAAAATTTGATTCTCATTTTCATGAGATTTCGCTTCGATCCCCTAATTACCAAACAAGCTCTAAGGATTAGGTCCGTGCGGTAATCCCGTAACAGAAAACCATCAATACCATCACCACGGCAATGTAGATCAAGGTCATGCCGGATCCCGCCCGGATGAAGTCTTTGATCTTGTATCCGCCGGGACGCATGACCAGAGCGTTGACCTGGTGGGTGGGCAGGATAAAGGTGTTGGATGCGGCCACTGCCACCAGAAGGGCTGCCATGGCTGGGTCTGCCCCGCTTTTTACGGCCATATTCATGGATAAGGGGATCATCAGTACCGTGGCTCCGATATTTGACGTTACCAAGGTGAAAAAGGAGGTCAGGCAACCGATAACAAGGAAGAGCCATACCGGTGTCAGGGCACCGCCGGTGAGTTCCACCATGGCACCGGCCAAGTATCCGGCAGCCCCGGTGGCCTCAAAGGCAATACCCAGGGGAATCAGCCCTGCAAGGAGAAACACCGTCATCCAGTCCACGGACCGATAGGCCTCATCCAGATCCATCACCCGGGTCAGTACCATGCTTACAGCCCCGGCCAGTAATGAGATCGACAATTGTACGGTAAAACCAAGGGCAAGAACCAGGGCAAGCACGAGGCAGGCAATGGCGGTGAGCGCTTTTTCAGGATGCATCACTTCCCCCTGGAGATCCTGGGTGAAGGAGAGGGCCTTTTTGGGTTTGGCCAGGTGAAATTTTTCCCAGTCTCCAAAAAGCAGAAACGCGTCCCCGGGTTGAATTTTGATTTCTGAAATATCTTCCAGAATCAGTTTTCCCCGGCGGTACATGGCCAGGGGATTCAATGACAGTTTTTTTCTAAATCCATGCTGGTGGAGGGTTTTACCCACCAGTTCCGATCTTGGGGGAACAATGGATTCAATGATGCCTGACCGGTCTGCTGACAGGATGCCATTGAGTTTATCCAGATCCGGTGCCAGTTCCCATCCCAACTCCCTGGCCATTCTGACCGCATGGTCCCCATTGGCAACAATGCCGACCGTATCGTTGGGCTCTATGACATCTGCCCGCCCCGGAACAAGCACTTTATACCGTCCCCTGCGTTTTGAAATACAGACCACTGTGGCATGGAACCTGGCACGTAATTCCAATTCTTCCAGTCGGCGGGTATAGAAATTATCCGGTACCGTAAGTTCAAATACCGAACTGACCTCCTGTCCGTAAGTGCATGCCAGATCATTATCCAGCAGACAGCCGCTTTGAGCCACGTCATCCATTTTGGGCAGGACAAGTTTCCCCAGAAATACAAAATAAAGTATGGCACAGGTCACCAGGGTAATACCGATGGGCGCCACGGAAAAGAGACCGAAAGGTGTAAATCCCCGGCCGGCCATAACATCATTGTTGTTGGCCCACCATGATGCCGCCAGGTCATTGAGCAGAATCAAGGGGCTGGAACCCACCAGGGTAATACAGCCGCCGATCACAGCGCAGTAACTCATGGGGATCAGTACCTGGGACACCGGAACGTTAAGCTGCTTGCACATGCGGTGGGTGGCGGGCAGGAAAAGGGCCGCGGCGCCTATATTCTGCATAAAACTGGATAATACGGCCACAGTGCCGGAAATCAGCACCATGACCCGGGTCCGGCTTTTTCCGGCAAATCTAACAATTCCCTGGGCAAACAGATTCATTACGCCGGTTTTATCCAGGCCGTGGCCAATGATGATGACGGCGATAATGGATACCACGGCATTGGAGCTGAGTCCGGAAATGGCCTGGGCCGGTGTGATAACACCGGACAGGGGAAGCAGCACCATGAGAATCAGGCCCACCATATCCACCCGTACAATATCCAGAATAAAGAGGACGGTCACAAACAGGAGAAAACCGAATACAATCACCATATCGGGGGTCATTACTGAAAGTTCCATTGGGCTCCTTGGCGAAAAAGCGGTGAGGCACCACAGCGATGAATCATCAATGCGATGTCTTGCGCACTAAGGCCCATGGTCAAAATAAAATCGACCATCTGGTTGTCTTTTAAGCCACCCTTGGCATTACGCCAACGGACAGACATACCTAATATGAGTTCATTGGCGTGCATTGATCGCGACTTAAAATCCCGCGCATCTGTGGCTGATTTAATTCTCATCATGGGCCTAAGACGGCCTGCTCTTCCCGTATATAAGGGTTAACATATGTATTATCTATACAAGTTGGTTGGGTTACGGGGCAACAATCCGCTCCGGGTGGGTAAAGGCAGACGCTTGCTGGCCTTTGGGGTATTTCCCAATTACATGTCATGTCATAAGGCGTATATATTATTATACCATGAGGTTAGGTCCATCGTCAAAATAAAATCGCCCATCTACTTATCTTTTAAGCCACTCTTGGCGTGCCTTGATGGCGACTTAAAATCTCGTGGAGGGTTCCATAATTGCTATGCTGCCGCCTGAAGGCCGGAAACTCGCCGGTAGGAGCGCAACAAACCACCCAATCGGTTAAACATACATTCAGCACCCTTTTCGATCGTTCTTTGACATTTTTCAGTTAGGCATTCTGTAACAGCCTGTCGAATCATTCACCGTTTTGAGTTTTGGTCAGATTTTTTTTGCGTCTTGGGGGAATGGTCACTTTTTCATGGAGGCAAACACGGCCATGAGTACACCCATCAGGGCACTTACAAAAATCATGGCCCGGATCTCCTCTGATCCAAGTTTTCGTACCGCGGGATATTTTGCTGCCATGGTGCCGAGAAAAACAATGACAATAAAAGGCAGGGCGGGCAGGTACAGGTGTATGGATCTTGCCGCCACAATGGACAGGATCAGGCCAATGCCTGCCACAGGGAAAAATGCCGGGGATCTGTTTGGCGCCGGTTTTGATCCGGCAAGGCTGAATATATTGTCGTTCATGCTGAACCGGAGTGCGCCTGCTGACAACAGGGCGACTACGACCCAGTCGGTGATACCGAACACGGGCATAAAATAATCATTGCCGGGTATGGGCATTTTGACCAGGAAAAAATCCACCAAAGGCACCGGGCCGGCCATGCCTTTGCCGTAATAGTCGGAAATATCTTCTGCAAAATTGCGGGTAGGGCCTGAAAAAACACTGAATATGTCGGATAGGGCCAGGGCCATGCCAATGGGAATAAATTCAGAAGGCCGCTTCAGGGGAATGACCAGCCAGTGGCCTGCCACACAGGCTAAAAGCACAAGGGTTGCTGTGGACAGGGCTGTAATGGTATTACTTTTCAAACCTGCCTGGCCCACCGGCAGGTAAAGAAGTATAAAGATCAGGGTCAAAACGCTTATCCAGAACAGACGCCGGACCGTGTCAGTGTCGATGGCAGGTTCAATCCCTGTTTGATAAATCCGGGTCATCCAGGACAGACAGGTAATGAGACCCACAATGATAATATAATCAAATCCGGCGAAGGCTGTTTCAGGCAAGATCCGGGCCAGGGACTGGAATCCGAATGTTCCCAGACCCCAGACCAGGTATATGCCGATTACGGGCTTAATCGTCATACGTCTCCACCGGCCGCACTGCCGATCCCCAGAAGGTCGGCAATATTGCCTGACGGATCAATGATGGGTTCAATCAGCGTCGTTGCACAGGTTAAAAGCGTAGAAACGCCAGGACCATGGCCAGCCAGCAGGCAATCTGAATGCACCACAATACCGATGGTGACCGCGCCCTGGACATAGGCTCTGCCATAGGAATTGTCATGGTCCATCAGGGCCACAAAATCTCCGAATCTGATTTTGTTCAGGTTGTATTTTTTTACGGTGTCAGGATCTGAAGTCATAACATCATAATCCCCTGCCCCCACATGGGCTCTGCCAACACCTGATCCCATACAGGGTGCAGGCACCATGGTGGTCACGGGCACCTGGAGGGTTCCTTTCCCGGTCTCGACAATGTTCATCTTTTCAAGAAGATCCGGATCCAGGTTGAACACCTTGATTCCGGGATAGTCGGTCAGGGATAGCCCCTGGCCCTTGGCCCGGATCAGAATTTTGTCGTCATAACTCATCTTCTCCTTAGTTTTTCGAGGGAACTCCACAATCACATGTTCCGAGCCGCCGTGGTGGCCGATGACGATGCCGGTGTCTCCCTGGGCCTGTCCGGAAATGATCCTAACCTGGTTACCCACACAGGAGAACAGCTGCAGGGTATTATTGGGAAAATCATTGGGTTTTTCCATATTGGCCGTGCAGGATACCCCGGGTTCAATATGGTCACCGGCCAGGCCGAATGCCGGGTCTCCGGCCTGGACATTGAGAGTGATGCCGCCGATGCCGGGCAAAAGAAAAGGATTGCCTTTATGGTCCACTTTCCAGCCGGCCCCTGCCCGTGGCATGCCGGGTTTGCAGGCCAGAAGCATTTCAACGACTTTATCTTTGTTTGTTTTTAACATGATATATACCTTATTTTTTTAATCTGATTAGAAACGGAATTGCCGTAACGCCTGAAAGAGCGGAGATGACAAACATCATGTCCAGGCCGAATGCATCTGCAAGGGCCCCTGCGGCCACAACGGCCAGGGATCTTACTGCAAAGGAGAGCATCATGAAAAGACCATTGGCGGCTGCGGGATTTTCCCTGGCATTCTCCTGGACCAGCGCCAGCATCACAGGGGTGGTTGACAATACGGTAAACCCTGTTATCAGCAGTGAAAGCACCTGGATTACACCTGTGGTGGTGGCAAACAGTAAAATGGTCACAGGGGCAATGGTCAAGGCCCAGAACATCACCCGGCGGCGGCCCAGGCGGTCGGAGAGGGTGCCTGCGGAGAGGATGCCTGCAACGCCCATGGCTTCATACAGTGTCAGCGCCGTACCACCAAGCCACAACGAACCTGTGGCGTGTTCCACATATACCGTTAAAAACATCCCCATGGAGCCGTGCATCATGGCCCGGGCAGAAAGAATACCTGCCAGGGGATTGAGCACATGCCGGATCTCTTTATACGCATGGGTTAAAGATCCCCGGGGCTTTGCTTTAACCGCCTCCTGGGAGGGTTCCAGTGTCATGAACAACATCACAGAGGTGGCCAGGGCCAGGACCAGGACAAAATGGAATTGGGACAGCCCCAAAAAAGAGACCAAGGCCACGGCAAGGACGGGTCCCATTGTCCTTGCAAGCTCCCCCCCGGTCATGAAAAAACTCATACCACGGCCTTTGTAACTGCCTGAATACCCTGCCACAATTACGGGGGCAGGGACATGGAACAGGGAAACCGAAATGCCGGCGACAAAGGCCAGAACCAGCAGTGTAGCATAGGACGGGGTAATGCCGATGAGGCTCATGGGAATGGCGGTTAAGGTCGGGGTCAGGATCACCAGCCAGCGTGCAAGCCCTTTGTTGTCTGCAAACAAACCGATGAACGGATTGGCCAGGGAGGGGATCTGCATGACCATGGATAAAAGACCTGCCTGGCTCAGGGTAATGGAAAGCTTTTCAATGATCAGGGGCAGTAAAGGAGGCAGAAAGCTTGTGTAAAGATCATGGACAAAATGGGCAAATGCGATCATGGAGACCCTGGCGGCCTGAAATTCCAAAGACTGTGATGTGTCTTTGTCTGATGTTGTCATTTAGAGCCCAGCCTTTGCAATCACATCCATGGCTGCATGGGCGGTCATGTCGCACTGCAGCGGTGTGATGGATATACGATTTTCAAGCAGTGCATTGTTATCAGACCCTTCACATGGCACCTTCTGGTCCATACCGGCGTACCAGTAATATGTGAAATCCCGGGGACTTATGCGGCGGTCAAAGGCATTGATCAGGTTATTGTCTGCCTGGGACGTTACTTTTGTGCCGGCTATCCGGTCAAAGGAAATGGCCGGTGCATTGATGTTCAGGAAAACCCCCGGGGGGAGATCCAGGGCTATGGCTTTATCCAGAATGGATGCTGTATAGGATGCCATGCCCTGAAAGTCCATGGTCTGCCCGTACTCAATGGATACGGCAATGGCCGGAATTTTGTTAATGGCTGCTTCCCGGGCCGCGCCCACGGTTCCGGAGTAGTTGATGTTTAATCCGGTATTGGATCCGGCATTGATTCCTGAAATCACAAGGTCCGGTGTCTGGTCGCAGATGTCAAACAAAGCCAGTTTGATGCAGTCGGCCGGATTTCCGGCAACCGCATGGCCAAAGTCGCCGTGTCCCAAACTCACTTTCTGGTGTTTCAGCGGCGTGTTCAGGGTGATGCCATGGCCCACGGCACTTTTCTCTGTGTCCGGGGCTGCCAGCGTCACCTCGTGGTCTGATTTTAAGGTGTTGAACAAAGCCCGGATACCCGGAGCCTGGTAGCCGTCGTCATTTGTTATCAATATTTTCATCGTGTTTCCTGTTTCAGATTTGTGTGTCTAAAAAATGTTTTCGCTTGTTTTGATAAAACATAAAAAGTGAGTCAACTGCAATAAAAATTGACAAAAAAGGATGCACCCTATATATATTATAAATTGATTAGCGTATAAACAATAAAAAAAACAGGCGAAATAATTTATGGGAAGAAAAAGCATATCTCATATCAGAAAACCTGAAATATTGAAACATACCTACAAAGTAGTGGAAGAAGAAGGCTTCAAGGGTATGACCATCGGTAAAATCGCAAAACGCATGGGCGTTAATTCGGGCCTGCTTATCCATTATTTCAAAAGTAAAGAAGGCCTGATCATGGAGATGGTGGATTTCCTTTATGAAACTTCCATGAACAATTATATCAAGGAGTTGAAGGTGCTCACCAGTTCCAGGGAGCGCATGGAGACCCTGTTGGAAATTCTTTTTGATGCCAGTGGCACCTGGCCCCAGCGGGATGCGGTGTTCTGGTCCTGCTATGCCATGGGATTCAGGGATGAAAAAATCAGGGAACGAATCCGGGGCATGATGCTTAAATTCATTGAATTTGGCATTGAAGAGATCGCAGACTGGGAAGCATCAGGCCTTGCCAGTGTGGAAGATAAAAAGAACGCCTCCGCCAAAATTTTTGCGCTGTCAGAAGGCTTTGGTATTGTGAAAAATTCATTGGATGATCCAGATCTCATTGAGGATATTGCCGGTTTTTTTAAGAACACAACGTTGAAAATCTTAAATTCAAACTCAACACCAAATCAAGCTCAGCCCTGAATACCGTCCAGGGGCTTTTTTATCAGCATATTCGAAATTAAAGTATAAAATGGAGGCCGGAAAACGGAAAACAGGAGACCGGATATTGCGGATACACAGGATTTACGCATCCGGTCTCCAACCAATATCCCAATGTCATAAAATTAAGGATATTGTCATAACCTATTGTGAATAAAGAAAATTATGGTATAATTAATCTTATTGACAGCCCGAAATATTTATTGTGAAAGGAGAATAAAATG
>PDWI01001639.1_pt1 | contig 35025 bp, 29 predicted proteins | sample 1430891 | NCBI WGS metagenome assembly PDWI01 (sample SAMN01162508, study PRJNA174530) | Oral metagenome, whole genome shotgun sequencing project. | biome: Marine environment; feature: Marine mammal; material: Swab sample of the gingival sulcus; isolation source: swab sample of gingival sulcus... | reverse complement strand
AAAAGTAAAGGATGGTGATATTGTTCTGGCGGCACTTACCAGTTGTACAAATACATCAAATCCATATGGAATGATGGCTGCAGGCCTGCTTGCAAAAAAAGCGGTAGAGAGAGGATTATCAATAAACGACAATATTAAAACATCGATAACCCCAGGTTCCACAATAGTAACAACCTATTTGAAAAATTCAGGATTATTACAATATCTGGAAAAACTGGGTTTTTATATCTCTGGCTATGGCTGTGCCACATGTATCGGCAACTCTGGTCCCCTGGTAGATGGAGTAAGTGACTATATACAGAAAAACAACGTTAACGCAGCTGGAATATTAAGCGGGAACCGCAATTTTGAGGGCAGAATTCATAGTGATATCAAGGCAAACTATCTCGCCTCACCAATGCTGGTTATAGCCTATGCACTAAAGGGGAGCATTTTATGTGATATTGACAATGAAGCTATAGGTAAAGATCACCAGGGCAGAGATATTTATCTGGAAGATATTTTACCATCCAGTAAAGAAATAGACGATTATGTGAAAAGATATGTAACTCGCGAGTTGTTTCTAACCAGAGAAGACAACGAGCTTGAAAAATGGCAGAATATAAAATCCGAAAACAGTTCTACATACCAATGGGACAAGAATTCAACATATATTAGAGAGGCCGAGTTCTTTATTGGTATACATAAAGAAAAGGATAAAAAACCCAGGCGTGAAGGTATTAACAATGCCAGAGTATTGGCATATCTGGGTGATTCGATAACAACCGATCACATTTCACCGGCAGGAGCAATTAAACAAGACAGCCCCGCGGGTGTATATCTTAAAAGCAAGGGCTTGCATGAAAACGATTTTAATTCATATGGATCAAGGCGTGGCAACCATGAAGTTATGATGCGCGGCAGCTTTGCAAATACCAGAATTAAAAACAAGCTGCTAAACGATGTGGAAGGCGGATACAGCAGAGTTATCGATAAAAATGAGATTATGAGCATTTTTGATGTGGCTATGCAGTACAAAAAAATGCGGGTTCCGGCAATCATCATAGCAGGTAAAGAGTATGGCACAGGAAGCAGCAGGGATTGGGCAGCAAAAGGCCCTCTTTTGCAGGGAGTGAGGGCTGTCGTTGCAGAGAGTTATGAGAGAATTCATAGAAGTAACCTGATAGGGATGGGAATCTTGCCACTGCAGTTTAAAGATGGTGAAAATGCCGAATCCCTTAATTTAACAGGTCTGGAGTTATACAATTTTGATGGAATAGATGATATAAGCCATGGCAAAATGATACAAGTAAGCGCAAAAGATAACTCAGGAAATATAAAAATTTTTGAATTGATAGCAAGGCTTGATAATGCCGTTGAAGTGGACTATTTTAATAATGGAGGGATTCTGCATAAAGTCTTGCGTGATTTCATTAGAGACTGAACAGTAACAAAAGAGTAAAAACACATCTGATAAATGCAGGAAATCAAGTACTAAAAAATATAAGGGCCATTGGTATCAGGATTATAATTATATCAACTTGTTCTATAGACTGGAGCTTGCCCTGTAAAGGGAAATATAACCATGTCAAAAATTATCTATACAAAAACCGACGAGGCCCCGGCACTGGCAACCCACTCTTTTCTGCCTATTATCAAAACCTTTACACAACCGGCAGGTATTGTCGTTACAACCTGCGATATTTCACTTGCCGGCCGCATTATCGCGGCTTTTCCGGACTTCCTGGCTGAATCACAACGAGTTCCCGATGCCTTGGCAGAATTAGGCAGGCTGGTTAAACAACCAGAAGCGAATATTATTAAACTGCCGAATATCAGCGCCTCTATTCCCCAGTTAAAAGCGGCGATTAAGGAACTGCAAAATAAAGGCTATGCCCTGCCCGATTACCCCGATATCCCAAGCGATGATAAAGAAAAAGATATTCGTGCCCGCTACGATAAAATCAAGGGCAGTGCCGTCAACCCCATACTTCGCGAAGGCAATTCCGACCGACGTGCCCCCAAGGCGGTTAAAAACTACGCCAAAAGCAACCCGCATTCAATGGGTGCCTGGAGTAGTGATTCCAGATCCCATGTCGCAACGATGTCGGCAGGGGATTTTGCCCATTCCGAGCAGTCGGTAACGATTACCAATGCAACTGACTACCGTATTGAATTTATCTCAGCTACCGGTGCTGTCACTGAATTAAAATCAGCCGCACCACTGCAGGCGGGCGAGATCATCGATGCCAGTGTGTTAAGCCGCAACGCCTTAATTGAATTCCTGGATGCGCAGGTTGCCGATGCCAAAGCCTCCGGCGTACTGTTCTCACTGCATATGAAAGCGACGATGATGAAAGTCTCCGACCCGATTATCTTCGGTGAGGCGGTGAAAGTTTTCTTTAAAGAGTTATTTGCCAAACACCAGGCCACTTTTGATGATATTGGTGTCAATGTCAACAACGGTTTTGGCAATGTATTGGCAAAAATTGCCGAATTGCCGGCAGAAAAACGCAAAGAAATTGAGGCCGATATTCAAGCGGCCTATGCGGCCAATCCTGAGCTGGCGATGGTCGATTCCGCCAAAGGCATTACCAACTTGCATGTGCCCAGTGATATCATTGTCGATGCTTCCATGCCGGCAATGATTCGTAATTCCGGACAAATGTGGGGGCCGGATGGTAAACCTTACGATACCAAAGCCGTTATTCCGGACAGCAGTTACGCCGGACTTTATGAAGAAACCATTAAATTCTGTAAAGCAAACGGCACTTTTGACCCGACGACAATAGGCACTTCACCCAATGTCGGATTAATGGCGCAACAAGCCGAAGAATACGGCTCACACGACAAAACTTTCCAGATGCGCGAAGCCGGCACAGTGCGTGTTATCACTGGCGATGGCAAGGTGCTCACCAGACACGCAGTGGAAACCGGTGATATCTGGCGTATGTGCCAGGTCAAGGACGCCCCTGTTCAGGACTGGGTCAAGCTGGCCATAACACGCGCCCGCGCAAGTAGAACGCCAGCCGTTTTCTGGTTGGATGAAAAGCGTCCGCACCACGCCGAATTGATTAAAAAAGTTAAACATTACTTGCAAGATCACAATACCAACGGCCTGGAAATTCATATTAAATCAGTGGAAGATGCCACACGCTTTACCCTGGAGCGCTTAAAAGCCGGAGAAGACACGATTTCGGTGACCGGCAATGTCCTGCGCGATTACCTAACCGACTTGTTCCCGATTCTGGAGCTGGGCACCAGTGCCAAAATGCTGTCTATCGTTCCACTAATGAACGGCGGCGGCCTGTTTGAAACCGGTGCCGGAGGCTCTGCTCCCAGACATGTGCAGCAGTTTAACCAGGAAAACCACTTGCGCTGGGACTCTCTGGGAGAATTTTTAGCCCTTGCCGTATCGCTAGAGCACCTGGCAACAACGGAACATAACGACAAAGCCCAGGTACTGGCCGACACCTTGGACCAGGCCACCGAAAAGCTGTTAACCAACAATAAATCACCATCGCGCAAAGTGGGTGAGCTGGATACCCGCGGCAGCCATTTCTATTTAGCCATGTACTGGGCTCAGGCACTGGCCGCACAAAACAAGGACGCCAGCTTAAAAGCACAATTTACTCCGCTTGCCAAGGCACTAACCACAAATGAAGCGGTGATTCTCAACGAGCTAAACGCGGTACAAGGTTTGGCGATGGACATCAAAGGCTACTATTTTGCAGATGATACACTGGCCAGCAAAGCCATGCGCCCCAGCCAGACTTTTAATCAGGCTTTGGCAGCGTTGTAATTTATTATCTGGTTGAATAGTCATTCTGTGATATTTATACTATTTGCCATTATAAACAAAACCCCGCCACCGTCTCATTTTCATTACACCTTATAATACTCTTTATACCATCTAACAAACCGCTCAATGCCATATTCAAGAGTGGTGCCCGGTTTATAGTCAAGATTTTTTACCAGATCATCAACATTGGCATAGGTCGCTGGAACATCTCCCGGTTGCATCGGCATAAAGTTCTTCTCCGCCTTCTGCCCCAGGCACTCCTCCAGCACCTCAATATAACGCATCAGTTTTTCCTTGTTATTATTACCTATATTATAGATCTGATACGGGCAGTATGATGTTGCCGGATCAGGGGCATCGCCATCCCAGGCGGGGTTCGCTGTCGGAACGTTATGAATTACTCGGAAAACACCTTCAACAATATCATCTATATAAGTAAAATCACGCTCCATATTACCATTGTTAAAAACATCGATAGGTCGTCCTTCAAGAATTGCCCTGGTAAAAAGAAACAGTGCCATATCCGGCCGTCCCCACGGGCCATATACGGTAAAAAAACGCAATCCCGTCACCGGCAGGCCGAACAGATGCGCATAGGTATGGGCCATCAACTCATTTGCCTTTTTTGATGCCGCATATAACGAGACCGGATGGTCAACATTATCGTGTACCGAAAACGGCATCCTGGTATTGGCGCCATATACCGAACTGGAAGAGGCAAAGATCAGATGCTTTACCCCACCGTGACGACACCCCTCCAGGATATTGGCAAAACCGACCAGATTGGTATCCACATAGGAACCTGGATTGATCAGTGAGTAGCGCACTCCGGCCTGAGCGGCAAGATTAACCACCGCGTCAAACTGGTGGCGGGCAAAAAGATCGGCAACGGCTTCTCTGTCCTGCAGATTGATATTGACATGGGTGAACCCCGGTCCTCCCGCAAGGGCCACCATTCTCGCCTTTTTCAGCTCCGGGTCGTAATAGTCGTTCAAATTATCAAGAGCGACAACCTCCTTGTCCACCGCCAGCAGACGTTGCGCCAGATGGGCGCCGATAAATCCGGCACCGCCGGTAATCAGAATTTTCTTCATATAATCAGTTCCTTATAATTTTTATTAATATATTTATCATTCGTTATCTGCCACCCACTTTACTCGGTACCCTCCCCTTCGTCAAACCCGCTGAAAGTTTTCCTTGCCAACAACCATACGGCGACAACGCTCACTTCATAGAGAACCATCATCGGCAGTGCCATCATTAACTGATTCACCACGTCTGGGGTGGGGGTAAGGATTGCGGCCAAGATAAAATTGACAAGGATCGCATACTTTCGGTTTCTCGTCAAAAAAGAGAGATCCACCACTCCCGCCTTTGCCAGAAAGACCATCAATAGCGGCAGCTCAAAAATTGCACCGAAGGCAAGGAGTAGCCGTGTTGCCAGCGAGAAATATTCATTCACATTCGGCAAAGAGACAAGAAAATCGTTATTATACCCCACCAGAAATTTAAATGCGGGTGGGAAAACAACAAAATAACCAAATGCGGCACCACCGGCAAAGCAGAGCGTTGACAGCGCAACAAAGGGGAGAAGCACCCTCTTTTCATGCCGGTAAAGCCCCGGCGCGACAAACCGCCAGACCTGGGAAAAAATAACCGGTGACGCGGCTATTATCCCCGCTGTCAGCGCAAGTTTCAGATAAAAAAAAACCCTTCCTGATATGAGGAGAAGATAAGGGATGTATCCTTTGGCAACACTCTGGCAAGAGGGGCAAAAAACCAGTTGGCAAGCGGCTCGATCACGCTGTAACAGAGAAGAAAACAGAGACAGACTGCGGCCAGGGAAATAATAAGACAGGAGCGCAACTCACGCAGATGCTCGACCAGAGCCTGTTTTTTTTCGGATTCTGATGCTGTACCAACCATTGTTTTTCTATACTTACAAAAAAAAATTTATTATCCTGCTTTTCTGGCCGCCTTGCAGGGGATGTCCTGTTTGGATCAGGCCTTCCTCTTTTACCATTTCAGCCGGGGAAAGGCAATATCTGGCATCCATAGCCGATCCTGCAGGGCATTGCGGCGTCAGGAGAAGACAAGGGAGCAGCGATGCGACCTCCTCTCTCGGTTTTTAAGGAAAACATAAACACCTATGATAAGCTATTTAAATAAAAAATTAATATTTTACATTAAACGGATTTGATTATGGCCTCAATACTTGTTGTTGATGATGAACGCAGTATGCGTGATTTTCTGAAGATTCTTCTTGAAAAGGAGGGACATACGGTCTGTTCCGGAGGGGATGGTGTCGAGGCACTGGCAACACTTGAAGAGCAGAGTGTTGATGTGGTCGTCAGCGATATCAGAATGCCGAGGATGGGGGGTATCCAGCTGCTGGAAGCGATCAAAAGTAAATATTCGCAGATTCCGGTTATCATGATTACCGCCTTTGCCGCCCCCGATGATGCGGTACAGGCAATGCGTAACGGCGCCTTCGACTATATCAGCAAACCGTTTAATGTCGATGAACTGAAAACGGTTATCACTGCCGCCATCAATAATTCAAGCGAGCGCCCGGCACCGGCGATGCAAAGTGAAACCTCTTTCTCCGGCATTATCGGCCAAAGCAGGGAGATGCACAAAATCTTCGAGATGATTCAGCGGGTTGCTCCAACTCCGGCTAATGTCCTTATTTACGGAGAGTCGGGTACAGGCAAGGAGCTGGTGGCAAAGGCGATCCATGATAACAGCAAGGTGGTCAAGGAGAACTTCGTCCCCATCACCTGCTCCGCTATCCCTGAGGATCTAATGGAGAGCGAGCTTTTTGGCCATATTAAAGGTTCTTTCACCGGAGCCATAACCGACAAGTCCGGACTTTTTCAGGAAGCAAATAACGGCACCGCATTTCTCGACGAGATAGGCGAACTCTCTCCGATTATACAAACCAAACTGTTGCGTGTGCTGCAGGAGAGAGAGATAAAGCCTGTCGGCGGCACCAAAACAACCAGAATAAATGTGCGTATCGTTGCCGCGACCAACAGAATTCTGGAAGAGGAGATTCAAAAAAAACAGTTTCGTGAAGATCTCTACTACCGCCTTGCAGTTGTGCCGATACGCATGCCGCCCCTGCGGGAACGAAAAGGAGATGTTCCCCTGCTGGTCAACCATTTCCTTAAAAAATATTCACAACTGCTTGGCAAGGAGATTCAGGAGATATCCTCATACGCAATGCAGGTATTGATGAACTATGATTTCCCCGGTAATGTGCGGGAGCTGGAAAATATTATTGAGCGGGGAGTGGCGCTGGAAAACTCCAATATTATTCTGCCGGAAAGTCTCAGTTTTTCCGGGGGCATCACCACCATGGAAGAACAGGGACAATCTGCCGGCAGCGGAGAAGGTATCGGCTATTCGCTATCTGGAACAGCTGATGATGAAAGCAAGAGAGAGACAAATTCCTCTCTTCTGCAGGCCGCGGCGAGCGAGGAGGAGCTATTTGCCATCGGTCTTGATAAAACCATTACCAACCTTGAGAAACGACTCATCACTCATGCCTTGAAAAAGACCAATAACTCAAAGATGAAAGCGGCAGAGCTGCTCAAGATCAGCTTCCGTTCCTTTCGCTATAAGGTGAAAAAATACGATATCCATTAACAGCGTTTCACAGGGCCATTACCGATGCCGACGATTACATCCTATATCAATAAAGCGCGGAAGATTCAAGGTATGCGCAGTGACAAGATCATGCAGAAACACCTGCTATGGGTAATGCTGCTGCGTACCATTCTCTATACCATGCTGCTTCTTCTCAGTTATTTTCTGGAAGACGCCTCAACAAAAGCACATATCCCGCAAGGAATTCTTATTATTCTTGTCAGCACCGCCCATGCCATCTCAATCTTTTCGGCGCTATATCTTCTTATCTTTCAGGATAACACACAGAAGTTCGGGCTTAACCAGGTATTGTTCGACAGTATCCTGACCTCCCTGCTCGTCTTTTTTACCGGCACCTCCCTCTCCCACTTTACCATTGTCTATTTCTTTCCGATTATCACCGCCGGACTGATCCTGCACAGGCGTCAGGCTCTTGTTGCCGCCGCGGCAACCACCATGCAACTCGGCCTGCTTCTTTTCCTGCAGACAAAGGAGGTCTTCCCCCTCTATCTGAAGGACTATATGACACCCTATCCCCTCTCCATCAGTATGGGGTTCAACCTCTTTGCCACCCATGGTCTGCTCTTTTTTCTTACTGCCCTGCTCAGTATCCTCTTCGGCCACCGTCTGCGGCGTGCGGAGACCGCACTCTCCGCCTCGCTGCAGAAACTCGATGCCCTCTCCCTGCTCTACAAAAAAATCTTTGATAATATCTCCACAGGGATTCTCACCATCGACAGCAGTCAACGCATCAACTCCGCCAACGCGGCATTATCAAAAATTCTCAATATCAGTAACCACAACCTGCTTGGCCGCAGCCTTGTCGATATCTTTCCCCAGATTCAGCTGAAAACAGAAAACCAGCGTCATACCCTTAATTTTCAGAAAGAAGACGGAGAGATACTTCGGATAGGCTACTCCTGCATGTTCTTTAAACAGGAGCAGCAGGAAAAGAGCGCGGAGATGATTATCACCATGCGAGATATTACCGAACTTGAAAATCTGGAACGACAGGTTCGCCAGGCGGAAAAACTTGCCGCGATCGGTACCATGAGCGCTTCAATAGCCCATGATTTCCGCAATCCACTCACCGCCATATCGGGCTCGGCGCAGGTACTTGCCGCCGAGTTTTCGAAAACCCCGGAGCAGCACAGCGCCAATCAGAAACTGGTGGATATTATCCTGCGGGAGTCCAGCCGTCTGACCGAGTCCATCGGTGACTTCCTTAAATTTGCCCGGCCGGAAAGTCTGCAGCCCGGCTGGATAACCCTTGGTGAATGCCTCGGTGAGGGCATCCATATGCTTACAGCCGGGGGCGGCCTGCCGGCAACCGTACAGATAACAAGGGACTTTCCTGAGAATCTCGCCGTATGGGCCGACGAAAAACAGCTCTTCACCCTGCTGACCCACTTGATCCAGAACGCGATACCCTTCTGTCCGCCAGGCGAAGAGAGAATCAGCATCCAGGCAAGGGAGGAGACAAGAGCAGGTAAGGGGAAAGCGGCCGGATTATGGCTTACCCTGATTGTTGCCGATAACGGCAGCGGTATTGCCGAAGACCCGCCGGAAACCGTCTTTGAACCGTTCCATACCACCCGTACCAACGGCACAGGCCTTGGCCTGGCTATTGTCCAGCAGATCGTCAGCGAACATCAGGGCACCATAACCGTTGACAACAAAGGACTGCCCAACACAGAAGAGAGGCACGGGGCCCGTTTCACCATTAACCTGCCGCTGCCAGAGCAGGAGGAGGAGTTCAATTCCTGAACAGGACTTTGATTTCCCGTTAACGGGGCTGCTCCTCTGTCTTACTCTGTTCTGTCGGGCCAACGACACCCGGTAGCTCCGGAGAGAAATCGATATACTCCAGCCGTAGTTGAACCCTGCCCGTCCCGGAGAGCTCAACCGCGGTGATCTCGCCGCCAAGCCATACCCTGTCTCCGCGATTAATGTCTGCAATTTCAGGGAATCTTGCCGGTGAATATTCCACCTCTACCACAACGCCAAAACCATCCGGTGCAATATCGAAACTGGCGATACTCTTCTCCCCTTGCCTGCGGATTTCAAAAAAGAAGACCGGCCATAACACGCGCAAGGCCTGCAGTCTTTTCTGGGCCACATCTGCTTGCAGATTCTGCATATCCCGCAGCTGCTGAATCAATGCCTCGGCCGAAGGTTCACGCAGAAAGGTGGCGCTCGCAGCAGATGCCGCGTCTCCAGCCGTTTCTTCCGCCTTTCTGCCCTTTCCGACCTTCAGTTCAACCAGGGTCGGCTGCCCTGCCGACTGTAGCGCCTCCGTTTTTTGCTGACTGTTACGCTGTTGCAACAGCAGAGAACCACCGATAAAAAACAGAAAAGAGATCACCACGCCAACCAGGAGCACCTGCGCCTTATATTTTTTTATAAATGCAACAAGATTCTCCATATTTTCTGTAGCCTATTCCCGCTCTTTCCAGACTCGCGCGCCCAGCCCCGTCAATTTCTCCACAAGATTTTCATAGCCCCTCTCCAGATGATAGATACGGGAGATATCCGTCCGTCCGGAAGCGGCAAGGCCAGCGATAACCAGTGATGAACTGGCACGCAGATCTGTTGCCATAACAGGCGCCCCTTTCAACCCCGTCATTCCCTGTCCGGAGACCACGGCAAAACGGCCATCAACCTTGATCTTTGCTCCCATACGCCGTAATTCGGCAACATGCATAAAACGATTTTCAAAGATAGTCTCATGGATAGCGCTCTGGCCGTTACAAAGGGTCATCAGCGCCATGAACTGCGCCTGCAGATCGGTAGGATAACCGGGAAACGGGGCTGTTTTTATATCTACCCCCACAAGGGTCTGCGCACCTGGCCAGGAGACGGCAAGAGAGTCCCCCTCTTCCCTGATCACCAGCCCCGCATAGCGCAATTTCTCAACAAGCGACGGCAGATCCGCCGGGCAGCAGCCGGTAACCCGGCCCGATCCGCCCGTCGCCGCAATGGCAAGCAGGTATGTGCCCGCCTCAATACGATCGGCAATAATACGGCAATCAGCAGGCTGCAATGCAGTAACGCCCTCTATGGTCAATACATCGGTGCCGCGGCCCGCTATCCTTGCCCCCATTGAGTTAAGCATATCAACGAGATTGCCGATTTCCGGCTCTCTTGCCGCATTTTTCAGCACGGTGGTGCCTCTGGCAAGGGTTGCCGCCATCAACAGATTCTCGGTACCGGTCACCGAAGGGATATCAAAATAGATAGTGGTACCCCGTAAAAATTCAGCCTCCGCCTCAATATAGCCTTCTTTTATGGTACAGACCGCGCCGAGCTGCCGCAAGCCGTCGGTATGAAAGTTCACCGGTCGCTCACCAATGGCACAGCCGCCGGGCAGGGAGACACGGGTCTTGCCCAGCCGGGCAAGAAGAGGCCCTAAAACCAGTACCGAGGCACGCATGGTTTTTACCAGCTCATAAGGCGCCTCACCATGACGCAGAACAGTGGTATCAATAGAAAGACAGTCTCCCTTTCTTTCAACCACGGCACCCAGATTCTCCAACAGGCGGGTAAGCGTTCTGGTATCGCGCAGATCCGGAACATTACGCAGGATATGCCTGCCTGCGCAGAGCAGCGTTGCCGCCATCAGCGGCAGTGCCGCGTTTTTGGCACCGCTGATCTTTACCTCCCCCTGCAGCGGAATACCTCCCTCAATAACAAGTTTTTCCATTATTGTCGTTTGTGGTAAGAGTTATATTGTTAAAAAATGCAGACTACGCCTTTTTCGCCCATAATACCCTGTCGCGACCGGTATAGTCCTGAAAAATCCTGCTGAATACCCATTCGCGGCCGGCAAAGGTTGCCAGCACCTTATCCCCCTGCTCTGCTCCAAACTCCATAAAAAACTCTCCCCCGGCAAGCAGGGCAGAGTGAAGCTGCTGTTCAATCTTACGAATCAGCACAAGGCCATCAACGCCGCCATCCAGAGCCAGACGCGGTTCAAAGTCACCAACCTCGGGAGCAAGTTCATCGGCAATTTCCGTTGTGGTAACGTAAGGCGGATTGGCGACAACAAGGGAGAGACTGAAAGGGGCTACCGCACTCAGCAGATCGCAGCAAAGAGGAGAGAAACGCTCGGCAACACGGTGGGAGAGCGCATTTTCGCAGGCAACAGCCAACGCCTGCTGTGAAATATCACTGGCAATAACCCGGACATTCTCTCTCTCTTTTGCCAGGACAACACCCACCGCACCGCTGCCGGTGCAGAGGTCCAGCACTGCCCCCCGCGTAAAGTTTTTCGCCTCGGCATGGGTGAAAACTGTCTCCAGCAGAAACTCGGTCTCCGGCCGCGGGATAAGAACGTGACGATTTACATAAAAAGAGAGCGACCAGAACTCCCGCCGCCGCAGGATATAGGCAACGGGTTCCCTGCGGCAGCGGCGCAGGAGAAGAGAGGAGAATTTCTCAATAACCTCTTTTGCAACCTCATCTTTGCCATGAAGATAAATATCTGTCCGGCTCTTGCCCGCAGCAGCCTCCAGCAACAAACGGGCGTCAAGTTCGGCCTCGCTTACCCCCGCTTCTTTCAGCCGAAGACGGCCCTCTGCCAAAAGCCGGGTAAAGTTCATCCGTTGCAGCCCCCGTGTTATTCAAACTCTTTTAACTGCTCTGCCTGATCGTGGGCAATCAGGGGGAAAATCACATCTTCCAGTTTGCCGCTGATAACGGCATCAAGTTTATACAGGGTCAGGTTAATACGGTGGTCGGTTATCCGCCCCTGCGGAAAATTATAGGTCCGAATCCGCTCGCTGCGGTCGCCGCTGCCAACCTGACTTTTTCGGTCCTGACTGATTTTATCGTGATGTTCCTGCTCCGCCCGATCAAGCAGGCGCGCCCGCAGCACGGTAAGAGCCTTGGCCTTGTTCTTGTGCTGGGATTTCTCATCCTGACAGGTAACAACAAGCCCTGTCGGCAGGTGGGTAACACGCACCGCCGAGTCTGTCGTATTCACGGACTGTCCGCCCGGCCCGGAAGAGCGGAACACATCAAACTTCAGCTCGTTCATATCAATGGTGATATCGACCTCATCCGCTTCCGGCAGCACGGCAACAGTAACCGCCGAGGTATGTATCCGTCCCTGGGTCTCGGTCTCCGGCACCCGCTGTACCCGGTGTACGCCACTCTCATATTTCAGCCGGGAGTAAACCTGTTCACCGCTGATAAGCGCGACAATCTCCTTAAAACCGCCGATACCGAGAGGACTGGAGTTCATAATCTCTACCTTCCACCCCTGCGTTTCGGCAAAACGGCTGTACATCCGAAAGAGATCGGCGACAAAAAGGGCGGCTTCATCGCCGCCGGTGCCGGCACGGATCTCAAGGAAGATATTTTTTTCATCGTTCGGGTCGCGGGGCAAGAGCAGGATCTTCAACTCCTTGTCCAGCGCCTGCTGCTGCTGTTCCAGTTCTTCAATCTCACTTTTGGCGAGCTCTCTCAGTTCAGGGTCTTCACCCTCATCATGCAGCAGCTCCCTGCTCTCGGCAAGTTCTTCCTCCACATTTCTGTAACGGGTATAGACATCGTTCACCCGGCAGAGCTGGGCATGCTCCTGCACCACTTTCTGATATTCCTGCTGTCTGTTCACCAGAGAGGGATCGGAAAGACGCCCCTCCAGATGGGATATTTTCTCTTTGAGATCGGCAAACGAGTCAAACAGTGACATGGGACAACCAACAGATTAAAGAAACAAAAAATGCCCACAACCCCACCAGAATATACCGGTATTGCTGTGGACATCACACAAAACAGGACGACAAGAAACTGCGCCTTGCCAACGAGGGGATCACCCCTGCTGTCCCTGCTCTTTCCGGGCATAGTGCTTGGCATAACGCTGCTTGAACTTCTCAATCCGCCCGGCGGTATCGACAAGTTTCTGCTTACCGGTAAAAAACGGATGACAGGCGGAACAGATCTCCACCTTGATCTCCGGCAGCACGGAGCCCAGCTCCACCTCATTGCCACAGGCGCAAACAGCCTTTATCTTGTTATATTCAGGATGAATTCCCTCTTTCATAATCTCTACTCCTTCAACAGTTTGTCAACAAGTCATATGCTTAAAAAGCCAACCGAAAATAAAATAATGAATAATACTCCAATACCTCTTTTTTTCAAGGAGAAAATATGCTTTCGCTCTATCCGTTCATTGAATCAAGGAAATTCTCATTGGTCTTCTCCTGCTTTAATTTATCAAGCAGAAAATCCATACTGTCGGCGGGGTTCATCGCGCTCAGCAGTTTCCGCAAGATCCAGATACGGTTCATCGCCTCAGGTTTCAGCAGCAGATCCTCTTTTCTGGTACCGCTCCGTTTCAGATCAATCGCCGGAAAAATTCGCTTCTCCGCCATCTTGCGGTCAAGCACCAGCTCCATATTGCCCGTTCCCTTGAACTCTTCGAAAATAACCTCATCCATCTTGCTGCCCGTCTCAATCAGGGCGGTGGCAAGGATGGTCAGACTGCCGCCCTCCTCAATATTTCTTGCCGCGCCAAAAAAACGCTTGGGACGATGCAGGGCATTGGCCTCCACCCCGCCGGAAAGGATCTTGCCACTGGCCGGAGTCACGGTGTTATAGGCCCTTGCCAGCCGGGTGATACTGTCGAGCAGGATAACCACATCCTTTTTATGCTCCACCAGACGGCGCGCTTTTTCAATAACCATCTCCGCCACCTGAATATGCCGCTGCGGCGGCTCATCAAAGGTGGAGCTCACCACCTCCGCCTCACGAACACTGCGGATCATCTCTGTTACCTCTTCCGGTCGCTCATCAATCAGCAGGACAATCAGATAGACCTCCTTGTGATTGCGGACAATGGAGTTGGCGATTTTCTGCATCAGCACCGTCTTACCGGTGCGGGGAGGAGCGACAATCAAACCCCGCTGTCCCTTACCGATCGGCGAGAACATATCCATAATCCGCATCGACATATTGTCCGGCTGCCACTCCAGGGTAAAGGCCTCATTGGGATGCAGGGGTGTCAGGTTGGCAAACAGGGTCTTTGCCTTGGCAGCCTCGGGGCTGTCAAAATTGACACTGTCCACCTTTAAAAGTGCAAAGTAGCGCTCACCATCCTTCGGCGCCCGCACCAGCCCTTCAATGGTATCGCCGGTACGCAGGTTGAGACGACGGATCTGCGACGGAGAGACGTAGATATCGTCCGGCCCCGGCAGATAGTTATAGTCGGGCGCGCGCAGAAAGCCAAAGCCATCCGGCAGAATCTCCAGAACACCGCTGCCGCGAATCTTTCCATCTTTCGATGACTGTGCCTTAAGGATGGCAAAGATCATCTCCTGTTTACTGAGAGTGCTGTAGCCCTCGATTTTCAACTCACGGGCCATCTGCACCAGTTCACCAATTTTCAGCAGCTTCAATTCCGCCAGATTCATTAACAGCTTCTCCTTTCTGCTCTATCCATAGAAAAAACGCCCCATCCAGATATACTCAATATGAAATCTTGTCCACTGCCAGCTTACCCTTATATAACAGCAGATTTTTCGGGGGAAAAGTACGCGACCAGAACCCTCTCAGAGAATGTCAGGTGGCAGCCGCTGCAATAAGAGTAACTGGCAAAACAGAAAACATTGCCCAGCAGCAGCCTTGATAACACAGACGAAAATCTTAAGAAGGAGTTACACCTGAAGAAATTATTAAAGAGACTATATTACCTGGAAATTCAAAAAAGGATGTATTTTTTCTCCGGACAACGTACGAACTCCACCTCTTATACGGTGAAGAAAAAGCAGTGTCAAGCCTTTTTTTGTATTTGCCAGCGCAAAACAGCTTATCTCAGGAGAAGAACTCCTTTCTGTGTCTGGAAGATCAGCCACTGCCGGCGCTCCTGCGCAAAGACCTGGCAAGCCAGTATACCTGTTCAACAGTTATAGTAAAACTCCCTGAATTATCAATACAATAGTCCGCTTTTTCCACCTTTTCACCAACAGGCATCTGCGCCGCGACCAGCTGCAGAATCTCCTCTTTGCTTCGCCGGTCACGACGCTCCACACGGGCGATCACCTGCTGGAGCCCCCCCCTGACCGCCACCACGCAATCAAAAATATTTTCCCAGCCGACCTCAAAGAGCAGTGGCACCTCCGCCACCAGCCAGCGCCCATCGCTTTTCCCTTCATCAATAGCCTCGCACAGTCTCTGGTAAACAACAGGATGCAGGATCTCTTCCAGCTCATCAAGAAGCTTCGGTTCTGCAAGGGCAGCCTGCCGCAGTGCAGTACGATCAAGCGCCCCTGTCGTATCAAGAAAACGCTGGCCCCACCGCCGCTCAAGCTCCAGCAGGCCGCGTCGACCGGGGGCCATCTCCTGCCGGCAGATCTCATCACTATCCTGCAGCCGGGCAGCAACCGCCCGGGCCAGAACCCTGCTGACGCTGCTTTTACCACTGCCAATACCTCCGGTTACCGCAATATTCATCACTCCCTCATAAGTTTTTCCACTGCCTGCTGCATATCCGGCCATAGCTCAGCAACTATGTCAACAGGTTTTCCAGTTACTGGATGAAGAAAAGAGAGCCGATGGGCATGGAGCATCTGGCGGGGGAACAACGCTCCTTTCTCCCGCGCCCGGCTGCCGCCATAGAGCAGATCGCCCGCAACAGGCAGATTGCAGTGGGCAAGATGAACCCGTATCTGGTGGGTACGTCCGGTCTCAATTCTTACCCGCAACAGGGAGTAACCCTGCCAGCGGTGCTTCACAGACCAGAACGACGCGGCATAGCGGCCGCCCCGCGTCACCACCGCCATTTTCTGCCGATGTACCGGGTGTCTGCCGATGGGAGCGATAACCTCCCCGCTCTCCGATTCAGGAACGCCACAGACCAGTGCCAGATACTCCTTTTCCAGCCGACGGCTGGCGAACATAGCCACCAGCTGGCGATGGATATCGTCTCTTTTGGCAACAACCATCACCCCGGAAGTGTCCTTGTCAAGGCGATGAACAATACCCGGCCGCAGCAAATCTCCTCCGACTCCGGCAAGCTCCCCACAGTGGTGAAGCAGACCATGCACCAGAGTACCCTGATGGTTGCCGCTGCCGGGATGAACTACCAGGCCGGGAGGTTTTACCAGAACCAGCAGATACTGGTCTTCATAGAGAACAGGAAAATCAATTTTTTCGGGAACAAGGGAGGATGGCGGCGCCTTGCCGGCTATTTCCGGGAAAACGATCTCCTCGCCCGCTTTCAGACGGTAGCCGTTTTTTTTATGGTCCCCGGCCACAAGCACCGTTCCGCCGCGGATAGCGGCAGAGATCTGACTGCGCGAATACTCAGGGAAACTCTCAGCCAGAAACTGATCGAGCCGCAGACCCTCATCTTGTTGTTTTACCAAAATTATCCGGAAAGGGGCAGACATTACGCCAGGAAATCTATCAAAAAATCAGGAGAAAATCGCCTCTATTGACCGGCAGACCTCATCCTCACCAAGCTCCTGAGCCAGCGACAACTCCTTGACCAGCAGGTTTTTTGCGGTGTCAAGCATCTTTCTCTCACCGTAGCTCAGATCCTTATCTATACTGAGCAGAAAGAGATCCCGCAGCACAATGGCAACCTCATGGACGGAGCCGGTCTTGATCTTCTCCATATACTCACGGTAGCGGCGATTCCAGGTCTGGTTGCCGAGCTCGACATCCTTCTCTTCGAGGATAGCGAAAATCTCTCCCACCTGATTTTCATCAACAATGGCACGCAGTCCGACGCTGCTGCTGGTATCGACCGGAATCATAACCCGCATTCTGTTTTCAAGAATCTCCAGGACATAAAATGAGTGGCTTGCGCCACCAAATTCCTTTTTCTCAATATCCTTGACAACACCAACACCATGAGCCGGATAAACGACCATATCACCTTTTATAAACACTTGACTCTCCTCTAACCAGAAGGCTGAACCAGACTGGCCTTCAGCCACAACGAAAAATGAAACCGAAATTGCGGGGCATAACCTTCTGTCTCCGCACGGGGTTTCATGGAAAAGATAACTCTCTGAAACAACAAGAGATGGCTGCCGGAAAGAGTTGAAGACACACTGAGGAGGCCTCTCTTTTTGTTGCGAAGACCGGCAGCAAGAGGGAAATAACCGAATTCTCTATCCCTCTCTGCGAGAGTATACCACAGTTATAGATTCTTTGCCGTAATTTTACGGAGATTGCCCGGAAAAAGCATCCCGCAGAAGGTGCAACAGACCGAAAGTTTTATGAAATTGCAACAGAAGTTTTTTTTCAGAATATGCCGCAGAAAAAACAACAGGAAATCCCCCCGAAACCGCGGGACATCAGACTCTACTCAGGAACCGGGCACAGCCAGACTATTTCAGACTGTTAAAAATGCCCATTGCCCTTGCCATATCGCCCCTTATAAACTCGTCAAAACCGGCAATAAGCGCGTCTCTTCGCGCCATCAACTTCTCTCTGTCCTGCCGGGTAAAGCGCCCAAGAACATAACGCTCCACCGGAAAATCGGCATGCACATCTCCCTGACCAGGACGACCGATACCTATTTTCAGACGAAAGAACTCGTTTGTCCCCAACGAAGAGACCAGCGAGCGGATACCGTTATGGCCGCCATTGCCTCCTCCCCGCACCAGTTTAATCCGGGCAACAGGCATATCCAGATCATCATGTATGACCAGCAGTTTTTCCGGGGGAAGAGCAAAAAACCTGCAGTATCTGGCAACGGATTCGCCACTGCGGTTCATAAAGGTCTGCGGTTTAAGAAAAAAGAGCTTTAGCCGCTGCCGGCAAACACTGCACCCCAGCCCCTGCCACTTCGCCTTCCAGAGGACACCACCACAGTGGCGGGCAAATTCATCAACCAGATCAAAACCGATATTATGCCGGGAATCCTGATACTGCGCACCGGGATTTCCCAGACCGGCAACCACCAGATCCATCTCTTTCTGCCTCAGTTGTCCGCGCCCGCAACCAGAGCGCAGAGCTGATCAGCGATCCGGTCGATATGGCTGGAACTCTCCCCCTCGACCATCACCCGGATAACCGGCTCAGTCCCGGATGGACGCACCAGAATACGTCCGTTTTTGCCAAGCTCTCCATCCAGGGTCTGAACAGCCTCTGCAAAGCCGGGGATTGAGTCAACATTAATCTTTCTCCTGGTACGGACATTTTTCAGCACCTGCGGAAAACTCTCCATAACCTTTGCCAGCCCGGATAATGGCTGCTGCCGTTTCTGCATGATTGCCAGCAGCTGCAGTGCCGCCAGCGCCCCGTCTCCGGTGGTGATATGCTCAAAAAAGACAAGATGCCCGGACTGCTCACCGCCAAAGGAGTAGCCGCCGCGGCGCATCATCTCCACCACAGAGCGGTCTCCCACCGCGGAACGGACAAGATTTCCTCCCAGCCGCGCCATCGCCACCTCCAGCCCGAGATTAGACATCACCGTGGCGACAAGGGTGTTCTCCTTCAACTGCTGCCGGCGTAACAGCTCCTGGGCGCAAATAGCCATAATATGGTCACCATCAACGATATTGCCCCGCTCATCACAGACGATCAGCCGGTCGGCATCACCATCAAGGGCAAGTCCGATATCAGCGCCGCACTCCCTGACAACGGCCGCCATCTTCTCCGGATAGAGAGCGCCGCACTCCTGATTGATGTTTGTGCCGTCCGGCGTAACCCCCAGAGTCGTTACCCGGGCACCAAGTTCCTCAAAGACATGCGGCGCCACCCGGTAAGCGGCACCATTGGCGCAGTCAAGGACAATATGCAGCCCGTCAAGGGTCAGTTCCTTCGGAAAAGTGTGCTTAAGAAAAACGATATAACGCCCGGCGGCATCCTCAATCCGTTTCGCCCGGCCAACGGCAGCTGACTGCGGCACAAACTCCCTCAGCTGCCCGGCAGCGAGCAGCTGCTCAATCTGCTGCTCCATCGCGTCAGGGAGCTTGAACCCGTCACCGGAGAAGATCTTGATACCATTATCCTGATAGGGGTTATGTGAAGCGGAGATAACCACTCCGGCATCGGCACGCATCGAGGTGGTGATAAAGGCAATTCCCGGAGTCGGCAGGGGCCCGACCTGCAGCACATCCACCCCCATCGAACTTATACCGGCAGCCAGCGCGTTCTCAAGCATATAGCAAGAGATTCTGGTATCCTTGCCGATAACGATACGATGCCGTCTGTCTCCGCTCTTTTTCACCAGAAAGGCGATGGCGCAACCGACCCGGGCAGCGACATCAATAGTCATCGGATGGGTGTTGGCGACCCCCCTGATACCATCGGTGCCAAAAAGTTTTTCCGCTCTGCTACTCATCACTCTTCTTTCTTTTTTTATTGATATTACGTATCAGTGAAGGGATCTCTTCCTTTATCCGCACCTTCTGCGGAGTAATTGAAACCACTTCAACCGGCATATCCTCCTGCTGCGGCTGAATCTCCACCTGCAGCTCCTTTTCACCAAGATTGCCCTGCGCGACAGCACGAATAAGAGAGGCAATCTCTCTTTTTTCGGCAAGAGCCACCTTCGGAACGACTGCCACCACCCGCACTACAGCAGGCTCCACCAAAATACGTCTGCCATCGAGATAGCCCTCAACTGACACATTTTCTATGGTTGCCGGCGCCGAATCAGGAACCACCTCCAGCTCCACCGTAACCGAGGTTTCGCCGATAAGCTCGACCATCTGCGGCGAGAGTTCAAGCGGCACCTGAAAACGGGAAGAGCGCGACATACCGGTAAGATTGACCGGACGGGTATAGATTTTCTCCACCTGCTGCAGCACCGTGCCCGGACCGGTCAGCGAAATAACATCGGGGCGTGTCGTTTTCGCTTTCAGAAAATAATCCTTCTCTACCCGGCCGATAGTACGCACGGCAATGGGGACATCTTTTCTTATCAGCTTGTCCAGAGACAGAATTATTGACGCGGGCTGCACCCGTTTGACGGTAACCCCCCGTGGTACAGAGATAGTATCGTTGGTATTCTCGACAACCAGCGTGCCGGGCTGCGCCTTTGCCAGATCAACCTGACGAATAACCCTCTTGTCCATGTCGGTGATAATGGAGCGGGGCCCGCTCACCGATACCTCGATCTCTTTCTTATACTGGTTGGAGATAACAAGGTTCTGCGGCAGGTTTATGATCTCTACCGGCACCATCACATTTTTGTCGATACGGTCCTCTCCGCCGACAAAAAACCAGAGGACAACAGCGAGGAAAAGAGAGATAAAACGGACTATCCAGTCGTTGAATATCACCGAAATCAGCTGGCCGCCGCCCATCTTTTTCAATCGTTTTTTCATTGTCTCCCAATCCAGTTTTTCCAGCGGACGGAACCACCGCCAGCGGAGAGCACCGCTTTCAGGCTATCCATCAACTGGATCTCATCCTCCACTGTTGTCAGGGTTCCCTGCTGCACAATGGAGATCTCCTGAGTCTCCTCGGAAACAACAAGTACCACCGCGTCAGTCTCTTCAGAAAGCCCCAGTGCCGCCCGATGCCGGGTACCATATTTTTTATTGATATAGGGGTTCTGGGTCAGGGGCAGGATGCAGCCCGCATGTTCAATGCGCCCGTCGGAGATAATAACCGCTCCGTCATGCAACGGTGAGACCGGCATAAATATCGCGATCAGCATCTCCTTTAATAACCGGGCATCAAGACGGAATCCAGACTCAATATAATCGGCAAGACCACTCTGCCGTTCAATAACAACCAGCGCGCCAATCCGTCTTTTGGAGAGATAGAAGAGGGCACGAACAATCTCATCCAGTTCCTTGGCGGCAACATCCTCCCTCCTCTTGAAAGGCGATTTTCCGGCCCGCAGCAACGCCCGGCGGATATCGTGCTGAAAGACAATAATAACGATAAGAAAGAGAGAACTGAGCAGATTCTGTAAAATCCACTTCAGGGTGGAGAGATCCAGTGCTCCGGCAAGAAAATAGATACAGGTCAAAACACCAAGACCTGCCACCATCTGTACCGAGCGGGTCCCCCTGATTATCGTGATAAGCTGATGAATAACAAAGGCAACCACCAGAATATCAACAATATCCTGCCATCTGATATACGAGAAATAGAGCAGCGGATCCAGCATTACCTCGGAAAAAGTCAGTGGGTTTATACCCTGTGAGTGGTTAATAATTTTCGTAAAAAAAAACGATTCCGGCATCCCGGCAGAAAAAGCCGTATCCAATGTACGAACAAATGAGTCTAATTAAAAGGGAAAATTATCATTTTTGCCATTTTTGATATTTTCTTTACACATTTGCCTTTTTCGCCTATTTTCAGAAAGGCTGAAACATCTCTTCCCGCCACAGGATAAAGAGCAAATTAACAAAACAAAAACAGATAGTTATCAATATACTACAAAAAAAAGAGGCTTAACCGCGATTCCAGGGAGTAAAAGCTCTTCAAGGCCACAGTACTCCTGTTATACATAGAACATGAAGCGTACAACCACAACAAGCAGAAGGAGAATCTCCTCCAGTCAAAGGAAAAAATCGTTCAGGAAAAGCAGAAGTCGTATCCCGCAGACCGCGGTCATTGCCATAATCCTGTTTACTTTATACAGTATTGCTGGTTTTATCGCCGTTCCTTACTACTGTACAAAAATTCTGCCCAAAAAGATTCTTGCCGCCACCGGTCTCTACCTGCACAGTGCAGGTATTCATTTCAATCCATACACCTTCAGCCTTATCGCCGAAGGCCTCTCTATTGAGGATACCGGTGAGAAACCGATCATCTTTATCGATAAGGTCAACACCCGTCTCGCTCTGCTCCCGCTATTGCGGGCGGAGTGGGTCTGTACCGAGTTGATGCTGCGCCGGGTTCAGCTCAATATTGTACGGATAGAGAAAAACCGCTACAATATTAGCAAGCTCCTGCCAAAGTTTCGTCGAAACGGCGCTGACAATATGATGAATTTCTCCGAGCTGCCTTTCTACTTTTCGCTCAACAATATAGATATTCAGCAGGCGGACATCCTTTTTAACGATAAACTTACCGCAACAAGCCACCATATAACAGATATCTCTGTCAGGATCCCCACCATTTCAAACTTCTCCTATGAGATTGAGCACTATGTCTCGCCCTATTTTTCCGCCACCATCAACGGCACGGCAATGGAGATGATCGGCAAGAAAAATGGCAATCCGCAGGTACTCACTGCCACTTTTTCCGATCTCTCCCTGGAACGGTACCAGCCCTATCTGCCAGTGGAACTCCCGGTCACTCTTGAAGGAGGACGGCTTGACGGCACTATCGATATCGATTTTATCAACTTCAGAAAATCCACCACCAGCAACAGGGCCAAGGAACTCTCCCTCGCCTTTGATATCGCGATCAAGACACTTGGCGTGCGCGGCAAAAGATCACCGGAAAACGCGCTGTTTAAAGAGATCGCCCTTAAAGGAAAATATCAGGCAATCAACAACACTCTCACCCTCGACAAGGCGCATTTCATCTCTCCGCAGTTCAACGGCAAACTGCCGGCCAAAAAGAACATCCTTGTCTATTTTCTTAAACCCAAACATGCCGGCCCCCAATCAAACACAGCGGCGCCGGACAATGTTGTCCCCACAACAGGTAACACTTTTTCCTTTCTGTTGAAAAATCTTCTTGTTTCAAAGGGAAAAGTCCTGTTAACAGCAGCAAAAGAGCGGGAGATATGGCAAAATATAACCCTGCAGGCAGAAAATATCCGCGCTGATACAAGACGAATTACACCTGTCGACGGCAAAGAGAAGGTCTCTTCCGGTGCTGTCAGGATGCGAGCGGAATATGCAACCGATAAAAACAGGCCGGCATCAGAAAAAAAGACTATCCTCTCCCTGCAGGCAGACATCTCTCCTTATCATGGAAAAGGCGCGCCCCGTTTTGCCAACATGACAGTCGAAATCGAAAATCTGCATAACCCGGCAACCATCTTCAGGAGCCTGGGGCTGGATATCGCCAATGACGAGACCTTCTCCCTTGCCGCAAAAAAAGCAAGACTGGGGCCGATTGATACGCATGTCACACCTTTTTCCCTGGGTAAACTCGCCATTGTCGGTGGCAAGGTTCATACCATGCAGGACAAGCCGCCTCTCTTCCTGCAGCTGCTGCTGAAAACCACTCCCCCGTTCTTTCATCTTGCTGCCTTCTCCTACCAGGGAACATTGACGGTAAACTCGGCGCACGACCCGGAAAAATCCCTTTTTATCTCCGATCTCTCATTCACTGGCAGCGGCCGCTGGGGGGAGACAATGAAAACAGACTTCTCCGCCTTCCTCTCTCCCAAAAAAGAGGAACCGCCGGGCAGTCTCGCCCCGCCACAGATTCAGGGAGAAGGCACGCTCTTTTTTACCCCTCCCTCCCTGCAAACAAGGATAACCCTGCAGAATATCGCCCTGGGAAAAGAGCTGCCATCGCCTCTGGTTGCCGCTGCTGACCGACCTTTTTCAGGCACCCTCTCCGGGACAGGCTCCCTGATTATCCCTGCAGGAAGTTTCAGTGGTAATTTTACCATCTCCGCAGGGAAAACAGAAAACACTCCTGGTGCGACAACCTGGGAACAGCTCCACGCAAAAGGGGTTGATATCAAAAATATTTTTAATAAAGACAGCAAGAGAACACTTCAAAAAATGGAGATCAAAAATCTCCATACCTCTCTTCTTTTTACCGACAGGGAACCACCCCTTGCCAGCGCCACCCGCACCCTGAACATGTTCCGGCAAAAAAACGGTACAATCGATTCGCTGCATATCTTCGGCAGCAAGATCAACATTGAAGACAGGCGCATAACCCCTTTCTGGAAGGCGGCCATCAGTAACGTTTCGGCAACAGTTACTCCGCTGCAGACATCTGCCGCCATTGAGAGCGAAGTGCAGTTTTTCGGTAATCTGGACGGAGGGACGCTGGAGGCAAGGGGCTCCATGCAACTCAATAAACCCCTCTACGATACCCGGCTCTTTTTTACAGGCGCAGATATTCCCAACGCGCTCTTTGGCGAACAACTACCGGCAGAAACCCTGCTGCAAGCGAGCGCCGGGACAACAGACTTCTCCCTGAACTCCCTGTGGATCAATGACAAGATGAGCAGTCGGGGAGAGGCTCTCTTCTCCGGGATAGAAGCCGCTCCAGACAAATCCAATATCGCCACCGCCCTTGCCATCGCCGGTGGCACGCAAAGGAAATTCGCGCTGGAGATGAAACTCTCTGCTGAACCGGGAGAACGGACAATCCCTCTCTATTACACCCTCTATCAACAGCTTCACCGGCGGCTGCTCAAGGCGGAGGTCTCCCCCCTGCTCCTTGCAGACGAGGAGTTTCATTCACTGGCAAAAGAGCAGGAGATCATGTTTCTGCAAGGGAAAAGTGAACTCACCGGCAGCGGGGAAAAGAACCTGCAAAACTATTTCAGGTTTGTCAAGCGATATCCGGCAACAGGTCTGACCCTGACCCTGAAAAAAAAGAGCGACGAAGACAAAGAGGCAGCAACTCTTCTCTCCGGTCGTCTCAAGTATCTTGCAACAAGGTGTGAAAAGGAGCTCCTGGCGGCAGACGCCGCCCGGATATCACTAACCACCAGTTCAGCAGAAAAACAGGCGCCGGCGGCGGTACAGGTAGATATTCATCCAGCGGGGCTGGATAAAACACCCGATCACAAACAGCGGGAAGAGTAACTCCTGAACTGCTTATGAAAACGGTTGATACAGCGGGTCCGCCAGCAACACCATCTGCCATGAGATGTAAGGAAGGGAGAGAAGATAGGCCTCACCAACACTCATCCCCTCCATAAGCATGGCAAAAAAGATTTCCGGCAGCGGGAAACCATTCACATAGGGCTCATAAACCGGGCCAACAGTTGCCGCAGCACCGCGGGCAAGCATCTGTGGGCACCAGTAGCGCCCCCCCTTCTGATGCAGGCTGGCGCACTCGGCGCTGGCGATATGATAACCGATAGCACCTTTTTTCCAGGCAAAGCTGTCAATATAGCGGCCATAAGAGTACCAGCCACAGTACAGCGCTGCGGCCGGACAACTGTTTTCGGCAAAGAGTTCGGGTTTATTATCCAGTACCACCGCCATCTTCTTTTCCACCTGCTCTGCGGCACGAAGCAGGGAGAGGTCATAACGCTTATACCCCTGCAGTCTGGCTTGTGCATCCTGATCGTTCTGTACCATTCCCCTGGCATCGAAATAGCCGATGCCCTGCAACCTGTCGTTCTCCACCGCCAGAGCGTCATCAATCATCCGACGGACAATCTGCACCGTGGGCGCATCAAGCCGGCTGACCAGCAGTACACTGTTTTTTGCGAGCCTGTTTTTCTCACCCAGACGCGGCAGAAAATGAGGGTTGGCAATCCAGCCGGCAACAGGATAACCGTTGACCAGAACCAGTGCCAGCTCGGAATCAACCGCCGCCTTTGTTGTATCAAGACCATGCTTTTTCCTTTTTGTAACCCGTACCCCTTCCCGTATTTTCAGAGGAACACCATAGATCGTTACTATGGTCGAGATATTCAACTCCCCTCTCTTCTTCTTTATTTTATTCAAGCGGGCAATCTTTTTGGCGACGGGTTTGCGGATCCAGCGATCATACTCCTGACGATCAATGGTCTCCTGAGCCGAGGTGACCAGTATCAGCAGGTTCTGCTGCGGGATATTTCTCTTTTGCATATAGTATCTGGCAAGAGAGACACTACCAGCGACCCTTTTATTGGCAACAACCAGTACCTCATCGGCAGGGATGGCATACGCAGAAGGGAGCGCATAACAGCAGCAACAAAAAGAAAAAAAGAGAAAAAACAACCGGCTTCCTGCAAACACAACACTCTCCTCAGCTATTTGGATTTCCGGAATATTTTCCCGAAAAAACGGAAAAATCCGATTTTCCCTGGACGCTCATACTCCAAAAAACAGCGTGTGAGCATTGCACCGGCTCTCTTTTTCGGCTATTTTCCGGGCTGATCAACATACAGGTTTATAGGCACCATCATCTCTCTAATTCAGAACATGATGAATGACAACAAGAAAAACAGCGGACAGCTCCATCCTGATCAATACACTCTGCTTGATAATATTCCAGGGCTGATTCTGCTGGTAACAGAAAAGCAGGAGATTATCTACGCAAATCCTGCTGCCACTGCCTTCTTCGCAGAAGCTGGTCGAAGAGAGAGTCTTTTTACGATACTTTTTTCGTCCGCCCAGACAAAGACAGAGAAGCTGACAACAGAGATCACCATTGATAGAACCTCGCTGGAACTGACCACGGCGCCAGTCAGCGGCAGCAGAAACCTCTGGCTCTTTCTGCAGGAAACAGACAAGGTAAGACAAGAGCTTGCGGCACTTACCCTTGAGCATAACGAACTGAAACAGCGTTTTGCCAAAAACGAAAAAATCCGCCAGGAGCTTGCCGGCAAGCTCAACAGCCTGGAGACCCACCTGCAACAGGCCCCGGCCGACGGAAAGATGATTGGTTCAAGCCAGGCATTACAGAAGCTGCGGGAAATGGTCCTGCAGGTTGCAGGCGCCAATGCCACCATTCTTATCACTGGCGAATCCGGTACAGGCAAAGAGCTTATGGCTAACTTTATTCAGGAGAACAGCAGCCGCCGTAACAAGCCGTTTCTTAAGATAAACTGTAATACCATCTCTGAATCACTGCTGGAGAGTGATCTTTTTGGCTATGAAAAAGGGGCGTTCACCGGCGCCACCAGCCAGCAGAAAGGAAAATTTGAAGAGGTCAACGGCGGCACAATCTTCCTCGACGAAATTGGTGATATATCACCAAGAATGCAGGCGGCACTGCTGCGGGTGCTGCAGGACGGAGAGATTATCCGGGTCGGCGGTAACAGAACCATTAACGTTGATGTCCGTATTATTGCCGCAACCAACCGCAACCTGCAGGAGATGGTTGCAGACGGCAGTTTCCGGCTTGATCTGTTCTACCGTCTCAATATCATCAATATCTCTATCCCGCCGCTGCGGGAGCGAAAGGAGGATATTGTTGACCTCACCACCCATTTTATCCGCAAATACCGTACCGCATTCGGCAGAAAGATCAGTTTTGTGCCGCAGCCGGTTCTTGACCGTCTGCTGCTGCACAGCTGGCCCGGCAATGTCCGCGAACTGGAGAATGTTATCCAGCGAGCGGTACTTATGGCCAGGGATAACAACATCAGCGAACAGGAGCTTCATTTCGACAGCCCCGGCATCACAGCTCCGGTAAATGGCGAAGAGGGAGCAGATTTCACAAAGATTGCGGCGGGACAGCCGCTCAAGGATATTATCGCTGAAGTGGAGAAAAAGGCTATCACCGCAAGTCTGGAGAAGCATCACGGCAATGTCGGCAGCGTCTCGGCAGAGCTGGCTGTTGGTAAAACGGCTCTTTATGATAAAATGAAAAGACATGATATCTCCGCCAAGAGCTTTAAATAATCGGGGGTGAAAGCAGATTATCTGCGGCAAGGGTTTTCTCCTCTTGCACTCCATGTTGTTATAAGGTAATTTTGGCAAGTGATGGAATTTTTACGGTCTTGAACAGTTTAACCGGAACAGTCTGAGCAGCGTAATGGGAAAGTGTTCGCAACAATGCGCCTACTGGTCGATTTCTGCCTGTAAATGCAACAGGCATGATGGCGGTATATTTATCCCGCTGGATGATCATATAGAGTGCTATTGTCTCTCCGCCAACCATTGCTACTGTCCGCAGCTCCAGGGAACAAACAGCCAGCAGGCAGAACAGTCCGCAAAATGGGCTAACCGCCGCAGGGCGGTACGGATCGACGCACAGGAGCCGATAACCCTGGATGCTCCCCACTCTCATCTCCTCCCCGCTCCGGTTTCCGCCGCGATAAAAAAATTCGCGGCCAGAACTCTTGATATAAGCACCAGCGGCATGCGCCTTTTTACCTCTACACCGTTCAGCCAGGATGCTGTTATTGAGTTCTCCCTCGGCAGGAAATTCCCCAGACAGCTCCAGCGGGCAAAAGGCAGAGTGCAGTGGTGCAACAAACAGGTTGATGAGCCGGGCTACCAGCTGGGTATCGCCTTTGCCGAACGTCAGGTGAGCAAGGCGATGGAGGGCTATCTGCAGCAGTACTCGTTTGCCTGATTCCTCTTTCTCTACCGGTCTTGCGCCGCCCCCCCTGCTGCCGTTTTTTTCCAGACCAGCCAGATCAATACCAACACAGGCAGTCCTGCCACCGCAGTAAAAAGGAAAAAAAGATCATAACCGACACCGGCAACTATCGTCCCCGAATAGCCGCCGAAAAACTTGGGGATAAGCGTCATCAGGGAGCTGAATATCGCATACTGTACCGCGGTAAATGAATAGCTGGTAAGGCTTGACAGAAAGGCGACAAAGGCGGCACCGGCAACTCCGGCGGCAAGGTTATCGGCGCTGACAACAACGGCAAGCATCGTTATATCGGCGCCCGATCTGGTCAGCAGCAGAAAAAGAATATTGGTTGCCGATGACAGCAGCGCACCCAGCAGCAAAACCTTATAGACGCCATAACGCAGGGCAAGCCCGCCGCCGAGAAAACCTCCGAGCAGACTCATCAGAAAACCAAAAACCTTGGAGACTGCAGCGATATCGCCCTTGCTGAAACCCATATCCATATAAAAGACATTCGCAATCACGCCAAGAACGATATCCGAGAACCGGTAGCAACCAATCAACACCAGGATAACAAGCGCAGATTTCACTCCATAGCGGATAAAAAAATCGGTTACCGGCTCAATATAGCTGCGACGAACCATCTGCCGGTTGACCAGTCCGGCGGCGATAAAACACCATGCGACAGCGGCACTGCAGCCAAGGCTGCAGAGAAAACGGACACTCTCCAAAACAAAGCCGGCCAGGTTGGACGACATCGTCTTCTTCAGGGAGACAAGCCAGACGCCGCCATAAAAGAAACACACCGCGAAAACAGTGGCACAACAGAAAAAGAGCAACAGCAGGCGCAGATATTCCCGTACCGGATAGTGATAGCTCACTCTCTCCTCCCTCTGTTCCGGTTCGCGGATAATAAGGGTGGTGACGACACCAATTCCCATAACAAACGCCATGACAAGATAGGTAAGCCGCCATGCGTGATAGCTGTAAAACTCGCCGCTTGTTCCCAGCACCTGTGCCAGAAAAAGCGAACCGGCACCAGAGACCAGCATCCCCACCTTGTAACCGGCGATATACATCGAGGCCAGTATCGCCTGATATTTTTCTGCCGCGCACTCAATCCTGTAGGCATCAATCACCGTATCCTGAGTGGCAGCCGAGAAACCAAGGGCAACGGTGGCAAACGACATAAACAGCAGGGCATGTCCTCCCTGCTGACCGGCAGAAGCAGAAGGGTCGATCAGCGCCATGGCGACAATGGAGAGGACAATCCCAATCTGCGCCAGACAGAGCCACGCCCGGCGCCGTCCAAGCCGGCGGGTTAGCACTGGCAGCGGCAACAGATCGACCAGCGGTGCCCAGAGAAATTTAAAGGAGTAGGCCAGCGCCGCCCAACTGAAAAAAGTAACCGTTGAACGTGAAACACCGGCCTCGCGCAGCCACATGGAAAGGGTGGAGAAGATAAGCAGCAGGGGCAGCCCTGCCGCAAAACCAAGAAAAAATATGGCAACAGATTTACCAGAAAACCATACTGCCAAACTGTTTTGCCGTGCCGTTTCAGATTCCTGTTGTGGTGATATATTCTGCATATAAAAATGGTGTTAATTTTGAAAATGTTCCAGTGGCTATCGGGATCGGAAACAGCATTTCATATTTCACAATAATTTTCAATTTTTTTTAATGAAATCTATCAATATATCAGATAATAGTTTATTTCTTGACAACATTACCCAAAAGAGAAAGAAGAGGCTGCGATGAAGCTTAATCTTACAGATTATCAACAACAGATGGTTATCTGGAGACGGGATCTCCACCAGATTCCGGAAATTGGCAATGAACTGCCGCAGACGTCAGCCTATATTCAACAGGTGTTGCGCCAGCTCGGTGTCCCCTTTACTACCCTGATGAACGGCAATGCCATCGTTGGTCTTATAAAAGGAGAACGACCCGGTCGCACCATTGCCCTGCGTGCGGATATGGACGGTCTGCCGGTAGAGGAACAGACAGGGCTACCCTTTGCCTCGACAAACGGCAATATGCACGCCTGCGGGCATGACGGACATGTCGCCATGCTCCTTGGAGCAGCAGCTTATCTGATAAAAAACAACACGTTTTCAGGCTGTATAAAACTTCTTTTCCAGCCTGGGGAAGAATTCCCTGGCGGTGCAAAACCGATGATTGAAGAGGGCGCCCTGGAAAATCCGGCACCAGAAGCTATCTTTGGCCTGCACGAGGGGTTTCTTCACAAGGATATCCCTCCTGGCAGCATCGGTTTCAAAAGCGGTGCCATGATGGCGGCCATGGATCGTTTTGTTATCCATATAATCGGCAAGGGCGCGCATGGCGCTTATCCTGAAATGGCAGTCGATCCCATCCCCCTGGCCGCAGAGTTGATATTGGCGCTGCAAACCCTTATCAGCAGGGAGAAGAAGGCAACTGAGCCTGCCATCCTCTCTGTTTGCCGCATCCAGGGAGGATATAATCAGAATATCATCCCCGACAGTGTCGAGCTGGAAGGAACTGTCCGCACAGTAAACAGCGAAACCCGGACAAGAATAGCCAGAAGGATAGAGGAACTGGCACGCCATATTACCGCCAGCCGCGGAGCGACAGCTACGGTTAATTACGATTTCAAATATCCTCCCTTAATCAACGATAGGCAGTTTACCGAACTTGCCATAAATGCTGCCCGCAAGATTGCAGAAACTGATGTGTATGAGATGAGCGAGCCAGTAATGGGAGGGGAGGATATGGCATATTTTCTGGAAAAAGTTCCTGGAACATATGCCTTTATGTCTAATCCCTGTCAAAGAGATGGCACCATCTATCCTCACCACAACTCCAGATTTGATGTTGACGAATCGGCTTTTATTATCGGGGCGACTCTTCATGTACAGGTCTGTCTCGATTATCTGAGTTCCTGAAAAGAGAAGAATTCCGCTATCTTTTCAGAGACTCTGTACTTTTACAGGAGAAACCATGAAAAACATCAAACTCCATTTGCTGGTACTTGGACTGGTTATTGCCGCTGAACTGGTCGGTATTTTCAAAATTCCGGTGGGAGCGGGCTCTATAGTGCTGCTACCGATGCTCTACGCCCTGATTATCGGGATTTTCCTCACTCCAAAATTTCTCAATATTGCAAAAGAGAAAGAGATGAAAGACGCAGGCTCCCTTATTGGCCTGACCCTGCTGCTGCTTATGGCAAAATACGGTACCCTTATCGGCCCCAACCTGCCCAATATCTTGCAATCAAGCCTTGCCCTTATCTTTCAGGAGCTGGGTAATCTGGGGACAGTCGTTTTGGGAATTCCCGTTGCCCTTGTCCTCGGATTGAATCGGGAAGCCATCGGCGCCGCCCACTCTATTGCCCGTGAACCCAATGTGGCACTTATTGGCGATAAATACGGACTTGACAGTCCCGAGGGCGAGGGCGTTCTTGGCGTATATATTGTTGGAACGGTGCTCGGTACAATTTTTATCGGTCTTCTGGTAACAGTGCTTGATGCCTTTACCCCCCTCCATCCTTACGCCCTGGCAATGGCATCGGGAGTGGGCTCCGCCAGCATGATGACGGCAGGAGTGGGAACACTGGTTGCCGCTCACCCCGAGATGAAAGAGATGCTGACCTCATTTGGTGCTGCAAGTAACCTGTTATCAGGTCTTGATGGCGTCTATATATCACTTGTTCTCGCCCTGCCGATGGCAGAGTGGTTCTACCGGCTGATCAAGGGAAACAACGCCCTTCCCCCTTCCGTAAAAGATAAAGAGACCAATAACAATTAAACATGAATTCCAGCCAAAGCCCTTTTTACGGAGAACATCATGAATCTGAAAAGCTCTCTGATCGTCCTGCTCATTACCGCAGCCATTACAGTTGCGGGCAATTTTATTGTTACCGGTTATGCCAGCCCGCTGGAGGCCCTGCCCGGGATGCTTATCCTGGTTATGGTCGCCTTTACAGGTGTTGTTCTGGCAAAAATAGTACCGCTGAATATTCCAGCGGTACTATATGTTGTAACCCTGGCAGTTATTCTTACCGTTCCTGGAGTTCCAGGGGCAGAGCAACTGAGTGCCTGGACAGCAAAGGTTAATTTTCTTGCTCTCACAACTCCTATTCTTGCCTACGCGGGTATCTACTCCGGTAAAAATCTTGACACCCTTAAACGCACCGGATGGAGAATTGTGCTCGTTGCATTTTTCGTTATGTTCGGTACTTACACTGGCTCCGCCGTTATCGCCCAGGTGATTCTGCAAATGACAGGGCAGATACAGTAGAATGAACGGGCTGGATTCCCAGCGGTAATCCAGCCTGCTTACCAGAGTTTCTCCGTACGCACCCTGCCTACGGCGTTGATAATAACCCTACCTTGATCTTCCCCTCCCGCCGCAATCGTTATCGTGCACGGACTGACCCGTACCCTGCCGGTATAGCGAAATTTGTCTGGATGGGTTGGCTGGTTGCAGTTGTTGGTAAGGGTCAGTCCCGGTTCAATGGAAACGTCGTCAATGGTCTGCTCCTCGCTCTGTTGCAGCCAATCCTTTTTATGGCTGCCATTGCCGTTATCAAGAAAGGCATGGCAGCTTCCCGCAGAAAACTCAATAACCGCCGCGGAGTTAGTTTTCAATGCCGCAAATCTGGAATTGAGCAGTAATGTTGCGATATTGTGCAGCGCATTACGAACTTTCTGCCGCTGGCGAAAACTGTCAAAAGACGGCACTGCCATTGCCAATAATAATGAAAAGACGGCGATAACAACTACAATCTCAACAAGAGTTACTCCCGAATTCCGTTGAAAATACGATTTTTTTTGTGTCATAACCGCCTCCATGTCTTTACCTTTTTACATGTTACAAAAACTGTAGCTCCCAGGATACTCCTCTTGTTATTTTATTATTATCATGCCTCCCAACTGAAAAAAGAACAGTTACAAAATGGTTTTGCGACCATAACAGATAAGAATACCTGAGGAACAGGGCATTTTCAACCGGCATGGCGAGGCCAGACAGGCTTTATATGCCGCTACTTTCCGGAAAAAAGTTGCCATTTGCAGAGGCAAATATTACTTTCGAGAAAGTGCTGAAATAATGGTACAGCCCTATCCACGAAGGCCCGGAGTATCCAGCCCGGCCCGATACTACTTCCTGTCAAAAAGAGGTGAAAAATGAAAAAACGTGCACTTACAGCTGGCCTGACCGGCCTGTTTACCGCAACCATGCTGCTGGCGGGAGGGATTACCCCCGTCACTGAAGGGACTGCCTTTGCGCAGGAAACACAAAAAGTTGCGGAAAAACCTTTGAAAATCAAAGGGAAAATCACCAATATTTCGCAAAAAGCAAAGACCATAGCCCTTGCCAACAAGCAAAAGAGCTTCTTTCTGATAAAGTTTAATGACAAGACAAAACTCAAGGATATCGCTTCCACGAAAGAGCTCAACCCAGGAGAAGCGGTTCTTGTCCGCTATAAAACTGCGGGGGAAGAAAACATTGCGTTAGCAATAGAGAAAGCTTTTGTTAAACTGCCCAAAGGGGTAACAAAGATCAAGACAGATGAACTGGCGCAGCGTCTAAAAAATGATAAGGACCTTGTTATCATTGACGCGCGGCCGCCAGCAAAATACGCAGAAGCCCATATTCCCTCCGCCCGGTCAATCCCTTATGTGCAACTGGCAAAGATGGGAGAGAAAGGTTCGCAACTTTTCAATAAATATAAAGGAAAACAGCTGATATTCTACTGCGGAGGCCCTACCTGAACCATGAGTCCGAAATCCGCCGGTCTGGCGGTAAAATGGGGTCATAAAAATCCACGCGTTTATGTTGATGGCCTGCCTGCCTGGAAAAAGGCCGGGAAATGGGTTGTACCGGAAGTGAGCCATATCGCCAATGGCAATATCGTTATCATCGATCTGCGCAACACAGACCAGGTTGAAAAAGGTCATATTCCAAGAGCCTACTCCATACCAATGGCCGAACTGGAAGATGCAGAAGACGCCTTTCCGGCAGCACTTGGCGCGCCAATCTACCTCTATTCAGACAGTGACAATGATCTTGAAACGGCAAAGAAGACGGTTAAAGGATGGGGCTACAAAAATGTCAACACCTATCATGGCGCCCTTGACGCATGGCAGGCCGCCGGCAAAAAACTGCAGACCGGGCCGGCACTGACGGCAACCGGCGAAGCACCAATAATCTGGGCAAGAAAGCTTAATCAGGGCGAGATCAGTATCAGGGATTTCACCGAGTCATTGCATTCTGATCTTATCTTCGTTGTCGATGCGAGAACTCCTGAAGAATACGCTTCCGGCCATTTCCCGGGCTCGGTTTCCATTCCTCTGGAGCAGATGAAAACCCGTCTCGCGGAGATCCCGCAGGATAAGTTTATTGTTGTCCACTGTAAAACCGGTGGCCGTGGCGAAATCGGCTATCGCCTGCTTAAAGAGGAGGGCTATGCGGTGAAATTTCTTAACGCCGAGTGCGAATGCGCACTTTCAGGAGAGTATGAG
>PDWI01001635.1_pt1 | contig 35052 bp, 41 predicted proteins | sample 1430891 | NCBI WGS metagenome assembly PDWI01 (sample SAMN01162508, study PRJNA174530) | Oral metagenome, whole genome shotgun sequencing project. | biome: Marine environment; feature: Marine mammal; material: Swab sample of the gingival sulcus; isolation source: swab sample of gingival sulcus... | reverse complement strand
AACATTTGCAATATTATTTCCTATTACGTCCATTCTCACCTGGTGTGCTTGTAATCCTGATACACCAGAGAACATTGATCTCATCATATTGACCTCCATTTCGGCTATGAGTGTAAATAATAACTTCTGATTATTTACTAGACTTCCATAAGGTCCAGTCTATACTATCACAGCGCCGTCTATATTTGTAAAAACATTTTCCTCTAATTTTTCATTAGTTGATGCAGTAATAATTATATTATTTTTAACATTCGCTACGAACGCTTTATTATCCATTAATATAAGTGCATCTTTTATTCCTTTTTGTCCAGCTTTTTCAATTGCTTTATCAATCTTTTTCATATCATTATCTGTAAGATTAATATTTCTTTGATCAAGCCTTAATTTAGCATGTTTTGATATCGTAAGTTCTTTCTTACCTACTTTACTTAGAACATCTTGAAAAGAAGTATTACTAGTTCTATTTACATTATTTACTTGAACCGAACTATTATTAATTCTTTTTACATTCATATTCACCTTATTCATATGCCTCATCTACCTTTTTACTATTAATTATATTCTTTAGTTCTTCTAAAATACTTTCGCCTACTTCTGTATTCTTTTCTGTAGTCTCTATTAATTTATCAATTTTAGCAGCTAATGTATCATTAACGCCAGCATTTTCACTCATTTTAATCAGTGCGCCAAGTATTAGATCATTCTGCTCCACAGTTTTTTCCATATACTTACTCATATTACCCATCTGTTCAACTGATGTAAACTGTGCCATTTGTGATATCATATCTTTATTATCCAGTGGCTCTAATGGATTCTGAGTTGCTAGCTGAGTTGCCATAAGTTTTAAATAAGCATCTTTTCCGAGTTTACGATCCTTTAATCTCTTTGTATTTTCTTTATCATTAGAAATTCTATTTAAAGCATCTAAATTACTCTGAGTAAAAGATCCTGTAATTTTAGTACTCATATTTTCTCCTATCCTAAATAATCAATCCTATCTTTATTATAAATATTCTCAAATATGAATTCTTCATAATTATCATCTAAGAATACTCTATTTCTTCTAAACTGTTCAAATATAGGATTTTGACTTTGATTTTCTGATTTATTATCACTAACAGAAACATCTAAACCAGCTACATGATATCCATTTTCACTAAGTGATGATTTTAAATCACTTAAGCTCGATTCAATAACACCTTTTACTGTTTGATTTTCAACCTGTATCTGTGCAATAAATTCACCTTTTTCATATACCATTTTGAGTGCTACATTTCCTAAATTCCTAGGATTCAGTTTTAAAACAACTTCTGAACCTTCATTTAAAAGATTCAAATTCATTTTAATTCCTTCATCTAATTGAGTTACTATTGGCACCTGTGGTCTTAAACTTGTCTTTTCTGTTACAATGCCTCTATTATTAATCTGCATTAGATTAATCCTATCATTAATAGGTACTACTTTTACCGATTCTTTTGCTTCCTTGACTTCCGCTTTTATTTCTGCCTTTGTTTCCCTTTTAGAATCAGTTTTTTCTTCTTTTGCTTCTGGCTTTATCTCTTTGAATTCGACTTTTTCTGCATTATCTTCTTTTAACTCTACATGTTCTACTTCAGCATCTGATTTTACATCAATAATAGTATCTTTCTTATTTCCTTCAACTGGCATAGCCTCTACTACTGTTTGTAATTTTTCTTCAAATGTACTTAAAAGTTCTACTTTTTCTTCTTTTGGAAGCGCAGCAATCACTGCCATCACTTCATTTTTGATATCTTCATTCTGTAGATTATCTGCTTCAATATCTAACCCTAGACTTTCTAACAAATCGGATACAATCAGTTTTAACTCATCGTTTGCATCACCATCTTCTAGCTTCTTATCATCCGTTTCCACTGGAATTTCATTTATAATCTGTGATATTAAGCTCAGAAGTATTTCTAAGATATCTTCTGTTTCTTCTTCTAATTCATCCAATGATACTTTTGCCTTCACTGGAAGGATATTTTTAACTTCTTTTTTAAGTTCCTCTTTTATCTCTTCTACAGCATTTTCAAGCTCATTAGATTCCTTATCTTCCATTTTCAAAGTACTCACTTTTTGTTTCTTTGAAGATGCTTTAGTTACTTTTTTTTCAAGATTTTCACTAGTCTTCTCAAGCAATTTACTAAAGTTCTTCTTTTTTTCTATTGTATTGTTTTTACTAAATTTATCCTGAGAATGAAGTTCAAACCTCAATTCTCTAACTTGCATTTAACCTCCTTTTAATATTCTGGTATGGATAATTTTTTTGATACTTCTGAAGCAAGGGTAGCATCAAAACCACTAATGATTTTCGCAATATCTTTTGTATCAAATCCCTCTAATATCTTATATGCTAAATCTTCATCTGTTATGGTTATCACATCCCCATTATCCAGTACGTATACCTGAGGAAGTGAATTCCCCGAAAGCATATCTGAAAGCATTTCTGATACTTTTGAAAGATTCATTGCTTTATAAACCTTAGTTACCTGTACTATATTATCGTCAAACTCTTTATAAATCTTTAATGATTTCAAAATATCTTTTGTTAAAAGGTCTTCTCCTGATTCAGTGATTTCATTATTCCTAATATTTTTAATCACATCTGCTACAAAATTATCATCAACAGATGACGCTAGAATCTTTCCTGTATATACTGGCCCTAATTCTTTAAAAATAACCGAAAGCTGATCAATATTATAAGTAGCTGTACTATTTAAAATTGGTTTTAAATCCTCTACATTTTTCGACTTATATATAGCAGATTGATTAATTAATTTTTCCTTATCTGCAAGCACAAAATTCTTTTCTTTTTCAATTTTATTTCTTACATCATCATCCATAAAATCAAGCACTTTCATTCGATCATCTACATCGATTAGATTTAAAATAGCATAGGCTTTTTTCGGTTTCATAGCAGAAAGAATTTTAGCCAGATCACTATGACCATTTAATGAATTATTGAGAATATCATAGACTTCTTTTCTAAGACTAGAAAAAGGCATATCCTCTAACTTTTTAAGTGTATTTGTAAACTCTTCTTCTTGATCTTTTTCAATATCCTCTAAGGCCTTTGAAAGGGCATTGCCTTTCATATCTTTTGCCCTAATACTTTCTAAGATATTCTTTGTCTTATTTGGATCTCTTCTAATCATCGCATTGATAACATCATCATATAAAGAGCTATCTTCACCCTTTATCACATTTAATTTATCCACTGCTCGATCCGTTGTAATATTTAAAAAATACTTTGCTAGTTTATTAATATCTTCATTGATTTCTTTTTTCGTTGGCTGATTTGCAAAATAACTTCCTACAACCGGTGCAGTAGATAATGAATTATTTATTCTAAAGCGGAAGGTATCATTCAAGAAATAAAATGCTGCAAGCGCAATTAAAGGCACCAAAATAAATATTATAATAAGTATTATAATAATCTTTCCTGCGCCTTTTTTCTTTTTCTTTCCTTCCATTTTTTTATCTTCAACAGTTTTTTCTTCTGCCATATGCTATCCTCTTTTATTTCTACTCTGGTATGTTACAATCTCATCTACTATTTTTAATTCATTTTGACTTAAAAGCTCTTTATAAGCTTTTTCATCTTTCTCTTTTAAATTTTCCATTACTTTTTTATTCTTGGATGCTTCTACAAAATTTTGCTTTTTTTCTTCTTTTACTTCATATAATTCTTCCAAATTTTCTTTCATATCTTTTAATTTATTCTTTAGATGTTCTTTATTCGCAGCGATACATTGAAGATCCTTTATTAAAACACCTTCCTTACAATTTTGATTGATATATTCAAGATATTTATCATTTTCCTCTTTTATTATTTCAAGTTCTTTTTCCATATCACTTATTTTCTTCATAATGCTAGCCAGTTCAGTCTTTGCATCATTCTCTGCATTAATTCTCATTTGAAGAATTTTTTCGTATTTAAAAGCAAAATTTTTCATAAAACCCCTACTCTAATAATTGCATAAACCTTGTTATCGTTTCATCAAAGGTATAAAATTCATCTGTTGCTTGAGTTAAGAAATCTCTTATCGAGTCCACTCTTTTTATCGCTTCATCAATCCTCTTATCAGACCCTTGTTCATATGCACCAATAACAATAAGATCTTCTGCCTCATTATATTTAGCCATTAATTCTTTTATTCTTCTAGCCGTAATAACCTGCTCTCTTGTTACCACACTAGGCATAACCCTACTAACAGATTCTAAGATATCAATTGCAGGATAATATCCCTTTGCAGCGAGTTTTCTTGAAAGTACAATATGCCCATCTAAGATTCCTCTCACAGCATCTGCTATCGGTTCATTCATATCATCTCCATCTACTAATACAGTATAAAGTCCTGTAATTGAACCTTTATCTGAATTGCCCGAACGCTCAAGGAGTTTTGGAAGTACTGCAAATACAGATGGTGTATATCCTTTAGTAACTGGTGGCTCACCTACTGCAAGACCAATTTCTCTTTGTGCCATTGAAAATCTAGTAAGAGAGTCCATCATCAGTACCACGTTCTTTCCTTTATCTCTAAAATACTCTGCAACAGCGGTTCCAAGCATGGCTCCTTTCACTCTTACAAGAGCTGGTTTATCAGACGTTGCAACAACGACTACAGAACGTTTAAGGCCTTCTTCTCCTAATTCATTTTCAATAAATTCTCTTACCTCTCTCCCTCTCTCACCAATAAGGACAATCACATTGATATCTGCTTTAGAATTCTTTGCAATCATTCCGAGAAGGGTTGATTTTCCAACACCAGAACCAGCAAATATACCAATTCTTTGTCCTCTACCACAAGATAGCATAGAGTCTATTGCTGTTACGCCAAGCGGAAGAACATCTTCAATTTTTGCTCTTGTCAAAGGATTTGGCGGTGCATTATCCACTGGATATTTGGAATGAAGTATCGGTGCTTTAAAAGCATCAATTGTATTTCCTTCTCCATCAATAACCCGTCCTAATAAATCATCTCCTACTTCTACCGATAGCCTTTCTCCTGTTGCTATAACCTTAGAGCCAGGACCTATACCCATCATTTCACCAAATGGCATTAAAACAACAACATTATCTCTAAATCCTATTACTTCTGCAAGAATAAAATCTTTTCCTTTTAATGGATATATTTCACAAACCTCACCAATTTCAACAGCAGGTCCTGTTGCTTCTATAGTAAGTCCTATTAATTTGGAAACTTTTCCTGAAAACTTAATAAATTCTTTATTTTTAACTAAATTTTTATATTTTTCTAATAAATCTTTCAATTAATCACTCACTTTGTAATAATTCACTAAATTTTTCTTTAATATACTCAAACTGAGTCATTACAGAACTATCTATACTACCTGAATCTGTATCAATTACGCAGCTTCCTCTTGGAAGCGCTGTATCCTGTTTAATATCAATATCCTCAACTCCTTCAATTAAAGAAAGTATCCTTGATTTCATAGATAGTACAAAACTATAGTCTTCAGGACTCACTCTTAAATGAAGCTCTCTAGCAAAACTACACTTTTCAAGCGCCTTTTTTGATATGGATTCAATCATTTCATAATCTTCTTCAATATGCTTATTAAGTATTTTTTCTATGGTCATAATAATCACTTCTGTGACATCTTTCATTGCATTTTCTATAGCATCATTATACTCATTTGCATAATGCTCTTTAATAGAAAACACTTCATCAATCAGACTAGCTACTTTATTATACCCTTCCTTTAATCCTTCTTTATAAGCTTCTTCATAGGCTGATTTTTTTATATTTTCAGCTTCTGCATAGGCTGAGTTGATAATAAATTCTTTTTCTTCATTTGCTGCAGTTAAAATAGTATCTTTTTCTACTTTAACCGCTTCAAGCATCTCTTCTTTTTCTTTTGTTAAATCTTCTTTTGCTTCCTCATTTTCAATATGAAGTACTTCTTCTTTTACTTTTTTTTGTACTTTTTCATCATCTTTTTTAGGAAAGTATTCATTATTTAACACATATTTCTTTTCATCTATTATAATCTGTGATGATTTTACAACCTTAGACAATTATTTCATCTCCTCCACCACGAGAAATAACAATTTCTCCAGCTTCTTCAAGTTTTCTGATAACATTAACAATTTTCTGCTGTGCTTCTTCTACATCTCTAAGCCTTACAGGACCCATAAATTCAATATCTTCAGCAAGCATTTCTGCCATACGCTTACTCATATTAGCAAATATAATTTCTTTAACCTCTTCAGTAGATGCCTTAAGAGCAACAGATAAATCACTATTATCAACTTCTCTAATAAAGCGTTGAATGGATGTACTATCAAGATTAACAATATCTTCAAATACAAACATTTTCTTTCTAATCTCTTCAGCGAGTTCGCCTTTTTGAATCTCAAGCGTTTCCATAATAAACTTCTCAGTTCCTCTATCCACAGCAAGAAGAATCTGTACAATGGAATCAATACCACCTGTAATAGCATAGTCCTGAGTAACCATTGAAGATAGCTTTCTTTCAAGTACCTGCTCTACTTCTTTAATAACATCTGGTGATGTTCTATCCATTACAGCAATACGCTGAGCAACATCTGCTTGTTTATCCTGAGATAACGCAGAAAGTATTGAAGCTGCCTGATTTGGATTTAAATATGACAAAATAAGTGCAAGCGTCTGAGGATGCTCATTTTGTATAAAATTCAGAAGCTGACTAGCATCTGTTCTTCGAACAAAGTCAAATGGTCTAACTTGAAGTGATGCCGTTAATTTATTGATAACTTCTAATGCCTTTTGAGATCCCATTGCCTTTTCAAGTACATCTTTTGCATATGATATACCACCTTCTGTAATGAAGTCTTGTGCAATACATATTTCATAAAATTCTTCTAAAATTTCTTCTTTTTCTTGACTTGAAACTCTCTGCATATTCGCTATTTCTAATGTTAATTCTTCTATTTCTTCTTGTTCTAAATGGGCAAAGATTTTAGCTGATTTTTCAGAACCAAGCGCTATTAATAAAATAGCCGCTTTCTCCTTACCCGTTCTCTTATTGTTTCCCATATATTCCCCTAATTTTCAGTCATCCAAGCTCTTAGTAAATTAGCAACTGCTTCTGGTTTTGAATCAATAAATTTCTCGATTTGATATTTTGGACTCGAACTATCCTCTTGAGATATTTTAATTTCTTCAAGCTCTGCTTTTCTTTTTGCTTCTTCTTGTTCTTGAAGCATTTTAATTTCCTCTTCTTTTGCTTTTCTCGCTTTCTTTCTCATAAGAACTACAACAAGAATAACAATAACTGCTATAACTCCTACAATAATAAATAATAAGGTTAGAGGAATACCCGGTTTTTCAGTTTCTGAATTAGAATCATATAATGTAAGGCCTAATTCATTTTCAGTAAATTTTATAGCAGACACCTGTACTCTCCCCACATCAACGCCTGCTGCAGTAGAAATCAGACTGATGACTTCTTTTTTCATATCATCTGTCATTTCATTATCTTCCAGTATTTCTGTATCAACGATGACTGAAATATTAACTTCTTTTATCTCACCTTTTGCTTTTGATAAAACAGTAACGATTTCATTCATCTCATAATTGATTGTTTTTGACACTTTTTCAAAATTTCCACTTGCATCATCACCTGCTGGATAATCTGTTACATCGGTATTACTATCTGTTCCAGGAGGGCCTTCTGCACTCTTTTTATTGGATACCTTTTCAGATATTTCATTAATACTTCTTACCATACCAGTAGTCTCTCCTTCTACTGGCGGCTTATACACTCTCTCCGTTGATGAAAAATCATCAAAATTAAGCTCAACATTTGCCATAACACGAACATGATTTCTCCCATATATCGCAGATAAAAAATCTCTAATATTATTTGAGAGTTCTTTTTGTATCATGGTCTTTTGTTCATAATTTGTTGAAGCAATAAAAGCATCTGTTTCATTACTAAAATTATTAAGTGGTTTACCTGTTTGATCAATAATCGTAATATTCTCTTTTGGTAAATTCTCAATCGCATTCATAATGAAATTAACAAGTCCATCTATTTGACCTTTATTAAAGCTAAAATTATCTTCCAAAACAAGTACAACACTGGCACTACTCTCTCCAGATTCTTCCAAAACAAAATTTGATTTCTCAGCAATATAAAGCTGAACATTTGCTTTTTTTACACCTTCTATATATTCTTCTATTCCTCGTGCAATCGCTGTTGCTGTAGCAAGTCTCTTTTGCTGCGTTCTCATCTCATCTGTTACAGTAAAAGAGGTATTATTCAGATAATCCGTCCACGAATAATCTGGCTTTGAAATGCCAAGATCAACTGCAATGGCCATTTTTGCCCTGGTTAAATCTTTTGTTGGAACAAATATATTATTCGTGCCATTATCTTTATATTCAATATTCAATTCCTTTAATTTATCGACAATCTTTGACATTTCTGAAAATTCAAGTTCTGTTGCTAAAGGAACATAAGTAGGTCTTGTTACAAGCATGATAGCTGCTACAACAATTATTAAAAATAAAAGTACTAATCCAATATAAATTTTTTGCTTCTTATCAAGAGATTTAAAAAATCCAAGTACTGTTTCTTTTATTTTTTGAAATCTTTCTCCCATTATTACTCCCTATTAAATTTGAATTCTCATAATTTCTTTGTATGCTTCTAATAATTTGTTTCTCACCTCAACTGCAAAACTAAGAGAAATCTCTGCTTTCTGAGAAGCAATCATTACACTATGTATATTATCTGTTTTTCCTAGTACTAAATCTTCATCCATTTTATTTGCTGTATTTTGTAAATTATTTACCTTTTCCAAAGAATTTAATAGTAGTTCAGAAAAGTCTACTTTACTATTTCTTTCACTAGTTATTGTATTAGAATTTAAAATTCCCTCATTCATTATTTTATCTATTCTCATCTTACTTTCCTATCTCTAGTGCTTTTGAAAGCATTGATTTTGTGCTATTAATAACGCTTACATTCGCTTCATATGCTCTTGTAGCAGTCATTAAATTAATCATTTCACTAATGGTATTTACATTTGGCATCAGTACATAGCCATCTTTATCTGCATCTGGATGCGTCGGATTAAATACTCGTTTAAAATCAGATGGATCTTCTACGATTTCTTTCACCTCTACACCTCTACCAATATTTTTATTTCCTGTATACCTGCTTAAAATCTTTTGAAATTCACTAGGTTCTCTTTCTTTAAATACAACTATTTTCCTTCTGTAAGGACCACCCGAAACGGTCCTTGTAGCATTGGCATTCGCTATATTATTAGAAATCGTATCCATTCTAAGTCTTTCAGCTGTTAGTCCTGTTGCACTAACATTCATAGAATTAAAAATTGACATATTCTACTCCTTTATTTAATGACTGTTCTCAGTCTTTTCAATCTGCTATTAACCTGTCTTGAAACCGCTTCAAAATAGAGTTGATTCGCAGCGAGTTCCACTTCTTCTGTCGCAATATTTACATTATTGCCATCTTTTCTAAAACTTGTACTCTCATCCTTTATAATTCTAGGAGAAGATGGATTATTTACATCCATATGAGCAGCATTTGTTTTATTCATCGATAGCATCTTTTCATTTAATATATCATCAAAAACAACGGTTCTCTTTTTATAATTCGGTGTATTAACATTCGCTATATTATTTGATATTACACCATTTTTAAACCATGAATTATTCAGTGCTCTATTATAAATTGCAAGGTTTTTAAAAGATTTATCTAACATCTTAGCCTCCTTTTTTTTATTATAACATATTACAGCTGATTTAATAATTGAATATTAAGAATTTTTAAATAAGTTCCCTTCATCCCTAAAGATCTTGATTCAATAACCCCTGCTGATTCCAGTTTTCTAATAGCATTTACAATCACTGATCTAGTAATAGAATATTTATCTGCTATCTTACTTGCAACAATAAGACCCTCTTCAGAATCGAGTTCTTTAAATACATTTTCCATTGCATCTTTTTCTGAATACGATAAAGAATCAATCGCCATCTTCACCGCTTCAATATCTCTTATTCTAGCTGCTTCTTTTAAATCATAGGCTCTTCTTATTTCCATTGCAATAACAGTCGCAGCATTTTCTGATAAAATCATATCTGCTGTATCAAAAGGATTTCCCTTTCTAGCTAGTATAAAGGTTCCTATTCTTTCTTTATTAAAAAATAGTGGAATGATACATATTTGCTTGTTATAAGAATCTTCATCTCCAACAAAAGTGTCTCTAATAAGATCTTCTTCTAAATTAGTTACTGTTTTATCAAACTTTAAAAGATTCTCATTATGCTTTTTGGGAAAGAAAAGTTCTCCAGCTTCTACATTACTGAGAAGATACCCTATACTTTCTTGTACCATTTTATATCCAAGAACTTTACCATCTGTATTGATAATATATACATTTACTTCTAAGATATCTGCTATGGCTTCGCATAATTTATCAAATGACACACAATCTTCTCTATTTAGTAAAATCAAGTTCAATTTTCTTGTTTTCTCTAATAGGCTGTTTAGCATCCTTTTCCTCCTCTATTAGTACTGCTTCAGCATATCCACATTCTTTATTAACACATTTTATTTCATGTTTTCGTTTGGTTTTATATTCGATTAGTAAATCACCACACTGAGGGCACTCTTTTTCTATCGGTTTATACCATGAAACAAAATTACAATCTGGAAATTCTGAACATCCATAGAAAGTTTTAAATTTCTTTGTCTTTCTTTCTATGATATCTCCCTTTTTACAAATAGGACATTTAACACCTATTTTATTTAAAATAGGTTTTGTATTTTCACATGCTGGATAATTAGAACATGCAAGAAACTTACCATATCTTCCATGTTTAATGAGCATCATACTTCCACATTTTTCACATTTTATATCTGTTTCTTCGGTTAAGTCTACTTTTTCTATATCTGATTCTGCTTTTTCTAATAGTATATGAAATGGTTTGTAAAACTCTTTTATCACATTTTTCCACTCTATTTTTCCTTCGCTGACATCATCAAATTCTTTTTCCATATTTGCTGTAAAATCAACTTTTATAATATCACAGAAATAATCTTCTATTAATGTATCTACTAATGTTCCTAGTTCTGTTGGATATAAAGACTTCTGCTCTTTTCCAATATATCCCCTATTGATAACAGTCGATATCGTCGGTGCATAGGTACTCGGTCTACCAATTCCCTTTTCTTCCATTTCTTTTACTAAACTAGCTTCTGTATATCTTGCTGGTGGTGATGTAAAATGCTGCTCATAGATCAGTTTTTCTACCCTTAGAACTTCATTTTCCTTAACATCTGAAAGAATATTTTCTTTATATACACCAAAACTATATACTTTTAAGAATCCGTCGAATTTAAGCGTTGAGCCTGTTGAACGAATCTTATGCTTATTATTTTCTATATTTACTGTTAATGAATCAAACTGAGCTGCTGCCATTAAAGAAGATACATACCTTTCCCATATCAGTTTATATAGTTTATATTGATCTGTTGTTAAATAATCTTTGATGCTATAAGGTGTTCTAAGTACATCTGTTGCTCTTATTGCCTCATGTGCATCTTGAGCATTTTTAGAGGATTTATTAGCATAAACTCCTAAGTACTCTTTCCCATAATTATTTAAAATAAACTCACTAACACTTTCTACTGCTTCTTTTGATAGTCTAGTACTATCTGTTCTCATATAAGTAATAAGACCCACACTACCTATTTTAGGAAGTTTTATTCCTTCATATAGCTGCTGCGCTACCATCATTGTTTTCTTTGTAGAAAAACCGAGTTTATTCGCTGCTTCCTGCTGAAGTCTTGATGTTGTAAAAGCATTATTGGGATTTCTTTTCTTATCTTTTCTTATAATAGATGATATTACATACTTTCCTTCATTTAACTCTTTTACAACTTTTTCTGTTTCTTTTTGATCTTTTAGTTTATTTGGTCCAATGTACGTTGACTTTAGATTATTATCAAAAATAAACTCTATACCCCAGTACTCTTCATTTTCAAAAGCATTGATTTCTTTTTCTCTATCACAGATAAGTTTCGTTGCAACAGACTGTACTCTTCCTGCACTTAATCCTTTTTTTACTTTCCTCCAAAGAATTGGCGATATCGAATACCCTACTAAACGGTCTAGCACTCTTCTAGCCTGCTGAGCATCTACTAAATTCATATTGATTTCGGTAGGATTTTTTATTGATTCTTTCACCGTTTTTTTCGTAATCGCATTAAATGTAACTCTTATTTTATCCTGTATATCAAGCCCCAGAATATATGCAAGATGAAAGGCAATCGCTTCTCCCTCACGGTCAGGGTCGGTTGCTAAAAAGACTTTTTCTGCTTTTTTTGCTTCTTTTTTTAATTCTTTTATTAAAGGACCTTTTCCTCTTATATTTATATATTTAGGTTCAAAATTTTCTTCTATATCTACTCCCATTTTTGATTTTGGAAGATCTCTTACATGCCCTATTGATGCTAGAACTTTATAATTTTTCCCAAGGAATTTTTCAATAGTCTTTGCTTTTGCTGGTGATTCAACGATAACCAAATATTTTGCCATATCTCCTCCATATTCTGAATTATCAGAAATTTTTATTTATTTTGCACAATTTGTTCAATTTATTATATATATTTTTTAATAATTACACAAGGCTTTTATAAAAAAATTGTAAAATTTTATGGAAACAGATTATGCCCTACAAGGAATATCGACAGTTTTTCTTTGAAATTTTAATCTTTTTCAAGCCTTTATCTTTAAAAAATAAAAGTTTTGTTATAAAATATACTAAAGAAGGAGTTAGTATGTCAATAGAAAATGTAAAAACATATTTTAAAAACTTTCATATGGAAGGTAGAATACTAGAATTAAAAATGTCAAGCGCTACGGTAGAGCTTGCTGCTAAAGCAGTAGGGACTAAAAAAGAAAGAATTGCAAAAAGCTTATCTTTTTTAGTAGAGAATAACCCAATTATCATCGTATGTGCTGGGGATGCAAAAATTTATAGCAGTGCATTTAAAAGAGAGTTTCATACAAAGCCTAAAATGATACCAAAAGAAAAAGTAAAAGAGCTCATCGGTCATGATATTGGTGGAGTCTGTCCATTTGCTGTAAAAGAAGAGGTAAGAGTGTATCTTGATCTGTCACTACAAAGGTTTGAAACCGTCTTTCCTGCCTGTGGAAGTAGTAATAGTGCCATAGAACTTACAATAGATGAGCTTGAAAGATATTCTAATTCAATAAAATGGGTGGATGTTTGCAAAATAAAAAAAGAAGGAGAATAATTTCCTTAAAACTCCTTTACTATTTTTTCAGCTACTTGTTTTCCAAACCATCCTTCCCCATCATAAAGAGTAGGATAAATCTGTTTTAGATTCTCTAGCTCTTTTTCTTTTAACCTATCTAAATCATCTTCTGTTCTAGATATTTCAATGCCGACGATTTTATGATCCTTATCCTTTCTAAAGAACGCACCTACTATCTTAACAGAAACAATATCACCCTTTTTATAGTTTTGATCTGTTAGAAACAAAATATCTAAATGTCTATGCGGTGGATTTCCTGTACCTATAATCCAGCCATAATGACCTTTAAATCCTCTAGCAAATAATAAGTTTTTATACTTACTGCTTTTAAAGCTATGATCTTCTTCATTATAAATCTGTCGATACTCATCGGTTCTAAGCTGCTCAATACATATCTGTTTAATCATTAATCTATTTTCTCCATTCGTCCAAAGGCAAAGGATGATACAAAGAGTCCAGATACCCCCATAATGAAATTAAATAATATCATTAATATAAATCCTAATTCTACATGTTGAAGCGCCATTAAAGCGGCAATGATAATAACAGAAATCATTATTGTTACAAATAAAAAGAAGAATTTAAATAAGCCTAGTACAAATTTAATGGACTTAAACTTTTCAGAAAGTAACGCATCAAACATCATATAATAATAGAGTTTACTTGCATTAAAAAACACATAAACAAATGCAGTAAGGATCATTTGTATGATGGTAAGATGCAGATATATTCCTGCAGGAATCACTAAGAATAAAGAATCAGCAAATGCTCTTATATGTTCTATTTTCGTTGCATTCCACGTTTTTTTGAACTTAGTATCTGGCATTAAAAAAGTATATGGACTCTCTAGTTCCTCCTGCCACTTTGTTTTAATATTGGATACTAAAATAGTGATATAGGCAAATATTACAGGAAGTACGAGCTGTGGATTTTGATAAATTTCAGGCGGAATTTCTGAAAACTCTCCAACGGCAATAATAACGATGGAAAGTACAAAAAACACTAAGGTTCTAATGCCGAATATAAAGAAAGGCTCTTTTTTATATTCTAAAAGCTGCCTATAGAAAATGGCTTTTGCATGCGTTCCTTTATATTCTACTTTCCCTTTTTTTAGTTTTTTCTTCTTCGAAGAAAACTTAATATTTCCATTTTTATTTTCTTCTCTTAATTTTGTATATTGATCTGCAAACTGCTCAGCTTCTTCAAAATAATCTCCTTGACATCTTGATTTGAATGCGATGAGAGAAAGCATAAAGGTAGATACAATATAAATTATAGAAAAAATGATATTACTTTTAGTAACGCCCATAAAAATAAGCTGAATAAATGCAATGCTCCATCCAATAATCGGAATCATTTTTATAAATGGACTTTTGATATAGTTTATTAATAAATTAGCACTAAATCCTCTTTTTATACCGAGTATTAAGAATCCTATTAATACAAGTATTAATATCAAATAGGCAATATATTTTATCATTTCTATCGTTTTTTTAGATAGCACTTCATTGCCATAGCATAAAATAATAAGGCTTATACCAGAAAAGAGCTCTATGATATTATATACTGTCATATATAAAGTGAACTGAAGCATATTTTCTGGGAATAAATAAATGCCAAAAGCACCTATAATAAATATCATAATAAATCCAATCATAATGCTTTTAAAAGCTCCTGATACCAGTGCAAGTTTTGGACTTATTGGGGATGAAAAGGTAAAATGAACATCTGCCTTTGTAAAGATAATTCCTTTTCTTTTAAAATAATTTAAAAGTCCTATTGTTCCTAAATATAATTTAAACGCAAGGAGCATGCTGATATACCCTATGGCATTATTTATTTTAAGTGCATCAATCATCATCGTATAGCCATAGAAAACAAATCCTATGTAAGCGATTCCAAGTATTGTAAATATCCAAGGAAGAGGCTTTGAATACGTTTTTTTTAATTTATTGATGATGGATCTTTTATGTAAGTAAATAAGTGCTCTCATTGACTCTTTTCTCCTTCTGTTATCGAAAAGAAAAGCTCTTCGATATCACTGGCATCATCTTTTGTATTTTCATAGGCTTTTGCTATCTGTCCTTTTTCCATAATAAAAACAACATCCCAGAGTTCTTTTACCATTTCAAGCATATGCGTACTAATAAGAATTGTCGTATTCTTTTCTTTTAATTCTATAATCGCTTTTTTCAGTTCTTTTATTGCAGAAGGATCGAGCCCAATCATTGGCTCATCAAATAAAATAACATCTGGCTTTACAGAAAGTGCGCAGCAAATACTCACTTTTTGCATCATCCCTTTGGATAATTCACTTCCTAATTTATCTTTCTTATCCAGCATATCAAATCGGTCTAAAAGTTCATTCATTTCTTCTTCTGTACTATCTAAATCATATGCCTTTTTAATATATTCCATATGCTCCATAACGCTTAATGATGGAAACATAGAGGGCATTTCAGGGACGTAAGAAAATACTTTCTTTGCTTCAATGCTCTTTGAAGGCATGCCATTAATTAGAATGTCTCCTTCATACCTTAGTAGGCCTGCAATGCTTTTTATTGTTGTGGATTTTCCTGCACCATTTCTTCCAAGTAGTATTCCTATTTGTCCATTTTCTAGTGTAAAACTAATATCATCTACAGCTAGTTCTTTTCTATATTTCTTTGTAAGATTTTTTACTTCTAACATATTTTCTCCTATCTATATACAGTTGATATTATAGCACTTAATTAAAAATTTATTTATAAAAATAGTATTAAATTTTACAAAAAAATATTACTGATGATACACCAGTAATATTTTATCTTCTATTTTGTTTTATTTACCGATTCTACAATTGCATCAGCGAGTTCATCAAGATCAGATTCTTTATCACTCTTTAATGCAGAGTTTACTGTTACCATCGGATCAAGTACATTAATCATCTTCATTTCTTCATCTAAGAACTCACTGATTAAATCTCCTGATTTTGGTGCCCAAGAACCATTTTCTAATACAGCAATTGTTCTATTTTGAACATTAAGTGCTTTCATATCATGTAAATAATTAAGCATCTTTGGATAAATCCCTAAATTATAAGTGACTGATGCAAGTACAATATGACTGAGTCTAAATGTTTCTGATATTAGATAAGATACATCTGTATTTGATACATCATATAAATGTACATTCGTCACGCCTCTTTCACATAATTTTGTTGCAAGAGCCTGTGCTGCAGCTTCTGTATTGCCATACATTGAAGCATATGCTATCATAACACCTTTTTCTTCAGGAATATATTTTGACCATTTATCATATTTATCAAAAATGTATTCAAAATTATTTCTCCAAACTAAACCATGAAGTGGACAAATATATTTTACCTTAGGGAGAAGCGGTGCCGCTTTTTGTAATAAATCTTGTACAAATTGTCCATATTTACCAACAATATTAGTATAGTATCTTCTTGCTTCATCTAACCAGTCTCTATCAAAATTCACTTCATCATTGAACATCTTTCCATCTAATGCAATAAACGAACCAAAAGCATCTGCGCTAAACAGCGTCCCATCATATAAATCAAGCGTAATCATTGCCTCTGGCCAGTGTACCATCGGCGCTTCTAAAAAGGCTACTTGATGTTTACCAAAATCAAATGTATCACCTTCTTTTACTTCGATTTCTCTTCCATCAACATCGTAGTTAAACTGTCTCATAAACATAAATGATTTTTCTGTTGAAATGATTTTACAGTTTGGATATCTCATAATAATTTCTTCAATTGCACCACAATGATCAGGCTCCATATGATTCACTACTAAATAGTCTAAATCTCTTCCATTCAAAACATTTTTCACATTATCTAAAAATTGATTACATATTGCCCAGTCTACTGTATCAAAAAGTACAGTCTTTTCATCTAGTAATAAATATGAATTATATGATACTCCTTTGGTTAAAGGATGTATATTCTCAAATAAAGCTAGTCTATGGTCATTCCCACCAACCCAGTATAAATCTTCAGTTATATTTCTTACGCAAAACATAATTCCTCCTTATATTCTATTACTTCCGTCATCTTAATCAGCATATGGATATTCCACCAATATGAAGTTTGATTTCTCTTCTCCACATTCTGGACAAGTCCATTCATCCACTATATTTTTAAATGCTGTACCTGGATCGATTTCAGCATCCTCATCACCAAGCATAGGATTATATTCATATCCACAGCCTTTACATGTATAAATTTTATAATTAGGCACTAATTTATCTGGTTTTGCTCTTCTCATCTTCTTCATTGGTGGTGCAGGTTGTTTTTCACCTGTATCTAGCGCCTCAGAAAGAAGTGGAAGAATTTCATTTACATCCCCAACAATACCATAATCACAATTCTTAAAGATAGGCGCATTTGCATTCTTATTAATAGCAACTATTGTTGTTGCATTTTTTATACCTTTTAAATGCTGAGTTGCACCCGAAATACCACATGCAATATATAAATTACCTTTAAATGTCTGTCCTGACATCCCAACGTATCGATTAAGTGGTACGTACTTAAGCGTCTCTGCAACTGGTCTTGAGGAACCAATTGATGCTCCAACATTTTTAGCAAGGTCTTCAATCAATTTCATATTTTCTTTACTACCAATCCCCTTACCAGCTGATACTACTCTTTCTGATTCTCTGATTGGCGTATCGATATCAATACCTACAGTAAAATCATAGCCATCCTTTTTAAGTGCTTGAACAAGTGCATCTACTTGCTCTTTTGGACTACCATCTTTTAAAATCATTTTCTTTCTAATACCAGTTACTGTTTTCTTCTTGCCATCAGATAACGCTGCTTTTTTCTTAGATTTTGGTGGCCTACCTACTACATGAGCTGCAATTACGACTCTCATAATTTCATTTGTACCTTCATAAATTGTAGTGATTTTCGCATCACGGTAGAATCTTTCTACATCCATCCCCTTCATATAACCACTACCACCGTAAATTTGTAATGCACTATTTGTTACTTCTAATGCGATATCTGATGCATACATCTTAGACATCGCCGCTTCCATTGCATAGTCTTGATGATTTTCTTTTAAATCAGCTGCAGAATATATTAACAGTCTAGCTGTTCTAAGTTTAGTTGCCATATCTGCAAATTTAAACTGTATTGACTGCTGGAATGCTATTGGCTTTCCAAATTGAACTCTTTGTTTTGCATAAGTAAGAGCAGATTCATAAGCGCCTTGCGCTATACCAAGTGCCTGAGAAGCAATACCTATTCTACCACCATCCAGTGTTTGCATTGCAATTCTAAAACCTTGACCTTCTTTACCAAGTAAATTCTCTTTTGGTACTTTTACATTATTGAATGAAAGTTCACAAGTTTGAGAAGAACGGATACCCATCTTATCATAATGGTCACTAAAACCAAATCCTTCCCAGCCCTTTTCAACAATAAAAGCACTGATTCCCCTTGTACCAATACCAGGAGTTGTTACAGCAAAAACAATGTATGTATCTGCTTTCCCACCATTTGTTATGAAGATTTTCCCACCATTTAATATATAATAATCGCCTTCTAAAACAGCAGTTGTTTCTGTTCCACCAGCATCAGAACCCGCTTCTGTTTCAGTAAGTCCAAATGCTCCTACTTTCTCACCTTTTGCAAGTGGAATAAGATACTTCTGTTTTTGCTCTTCTGTTCCATATGCAAAGATTGGATAAGCTCCTAAAGAAGTATGTGCAGAAAGTATAACACCTACTCCACCATCTACTCTTGATAACTCTTCTACTGCTATAGAATAACTGATAACATCCAGTCCAGCTCCACCATATTCTTCAGGGAATGGAACACCCATTATTCCAATTTCACCCATTCTTTTTACAATTTCATCTGGGAATTCATTATTCTGGTCAAGCTCAAATACTACTGGCTTAACCTCTTTCTCGGCGAACTCTCTAACTTTTTTACGAAACTCTTCATGTTGAGCTGTTGTTGAATACAACATAACATAACCTCCTTTTTGATTCTTATTCATCTATGTGTATAATTATAAATAAGTTTGACAACATATTACACCCAAGAATACTGTACTATATAAGTATAGTAGATGTCAAATACTAGTTTTTCCCAATAAATACTGAATATTTGTAAAAATAGCTATTTTCCTATATAAAATTTTTAATTTCGTTAAATTTTTAATTATTATCCCTTTCTTTTTAATCGACACTTATAAAAAAAATGACCATAAAATAAAAAAATATTACCCGATAACCAGTAATATTTTCTAATATTATTCTATAAATTTATTTAATTTTTTATAAACATTTTCATTATATTTTAGCAAAAAGCCATTATATTTTAATACTGCTAATTTATTATTTAAATAAAAAGAGTATTCACTTTCTTCCTTCGCTTCATACACCTTTAATTTAATCATTTCTTTTCCATTTTTATAAAATTTTACTTCCATCAGAGGCTCTCGCTTAAAATCCTTTAAATACTCTAAAATACTATTTTTTTTACTAATTACAAGATTTTCTTTTTGAAATAAATCATCAAATTTTAAAACCATCCTTTTCTCATCAAAGTCTACATAAATAGTATCTGAATCAAAGGCGTTTAATAAAAATCGTTGATTAATATCTACACTATTAAAAGTAAATATGACAATTAAAGATGTTCCTATTACTAGTATATTATTCTTAGCTGTTTCATTTCTTCCATGGAATAAAAAATATAATATCAAAAATACTAGTTCCAGGATATAAATAAATAATGGACTACCTACTATCTCTTTCATACTTTCTCCTATCACTTCCTACTTATAATATAATACCAAACCATCATTTTTTCAAGAAAAAAATACCGGCATGGCCAGTATTTATATTTTAAAATTTAAATTTATTTACTTCTTTATTTAAATTCATAGAAAGTTCATGTAATTCTACCGCTTCTTTTTCTAATTGATTTAATGACTCTGTTTGCTGATCTGTTGCATTCGATGTTTCTTCTGCATTATTTGCATTCTCTGTTGCAAGTTTTGATAAATTATTTAAAACAGCCTTGATCTCTTCTTTTTTATTATTTACATTTTCACCTGCTTCAAATAAAACATTAAGCGATGTAAGAATACTATCTATTTGATTTTGAATCGCATTAAATCGTTGTCTTGTTGAATTCACACTTTCTTTCTGAGATTTATTTGCTTGATGAACTACTTCAATGCTCTTAACACTCTGTTCTGATTGATTTCTAAGATTAGAAATGATTGAACTGATTTCATCTGTTAATTTACTAGATTCTTCAGCAAGTTTTCTAATTTCTTCTGCTACTACTGAAAACCCTTTACCAGCTTCACCAGCTCTAGCAGATTCAATCGCTGCATTTAGTGCAAGAAGATTTGTTTGGTCTGCTATTTGAGCTATCTGTTCACTACTTCTAGCAATACTTTCCACTAAGCCATTGGTATCATAAATTCCCTTATATACAATCTCAGCCGCTTGATTATTATCTTCATTCACTTTTATTAATTTTTGAACAGCTGCATCTCCCTCATTCACAATTTCATAAACAGTATTAACAATCTCTTTCATATCATATATTTTTTGATTCACAAGTTCAATAGAATTCCCGAGCTCAGAAACCTTTGTAGCTCCTTCTTCTGTATCAGATGCCTGTTCTCTAGCACTTTTTGCTAAATCTTTTACAATATTTGAAATATTTTCTGTTAATTTTGAGAAATCATTTGTAATATTTTTTAGTTTATCAGAAGCATTGGTTACATCATCTGAAGAATTATGAATATGTTCAACAATAGCTTTAATATTATCTTCTAGTTTTACAAAGGCATTTAAAAGCGTACCTACTTCATCTTTTTTACTAAGATCACTTTCTGGCATTTTTTCAGTAAAATCCAGTTCTGATACAACCATCGCATGATTAGTAGCTCTCACTATTGGTTTTGTTATAATACCAGATAATATAATCATAGCAACAATAATAACAATAATAGATCCAATAATAGTAAGGATAATAATAGGTTTTAATTCATTCATACTACTATAAATATCATCTTCTGTTATAATTGTTCCAAATGCCCATGGCGTATCCACGCCTATTATTTTTATAGGCGTTAGTGATTTAAATACTTCTGAATCGGTAGAAGCAGAATAAGAAAACGCGGAATACTCTTTTGCATTCTTAATCGCATCTATTACTTTTTTTACTTTTTCTGGTTTTCCTTTTCTAATCTCCCCAGCAACATCACCAACTCTTTTTGGATTTTTATGAGTTACAACAACACCAGTATTTGAAAGTATTCTAGCAAAACCTGAGTCAAATATTGTAATGGACTCTGTAATCTTTTGAAGAACATCAACACCTAAATCCACACGAATTAATACGGTTTTATTATTCTCTGTTGTAATGGGATAAAATAACGTGATTAATTTTACTTTCTTTCCATCGATTTCGTATTCTGTTGCTTCTGTTAAAACATTTTTGTTTTCTGTAAAAACAGACTCTATATCAATAGCGGATTCTGATTTTAAAATAGCTGAGCCTTCAAATCCATCTTTTGAAAGAAATAGACTCTGATACTTACCATCAACATATGGCAAATCTGTTTTATATCTAGCACTATTTAAAATCACTCCTATACTATATACATTATCATGAGATTTGAGTATTCTTTTAAAAATACCTACTACATCTTCCTTTTCTAGTTCATGATGTTCAATTGTTCTTTTAATGATCACTTTTACATCACTTGCAACATAAGATATTTCATCAAATATTTCTTCTACCTTATATGAATACTCTCTTGCTGTAGTCATTGCAAGTTCTATTGATGTTTCTTCTGCTTTCACTTTAATATTTTTATATATCGCACCCATACTAATAGCTAATATAATGAGTACAATAGCTAATGTAGAAAGCACTAATTTCATCCTTATTTTCATAAATCCTCCCTATAATACTACACATTAATATCATCGGAATAAATAAGAATAAAATACAAGTATTCAGAATATTTAAATATTAATAATTATTAATATTTTATATAATAATTTAGTTGATTTTTATATTACACTCTCTTACAGATGGAACCTCCTTCAGCAACAATTGATAACACGACTTTCTCATCCCAAGAAGAAAGAAATATTATATGAAATAAATTATAGGCTTCCTCCATAGAACCGCCAGTAGAAAGGATTTCATTTTTTATTTTCATTAACTCATTGGATAAATCTAAAATAATAACATCTTCAATATCTGTATCAATTGCTTTTCTGTTAATTACCTGCCAGCAATTCAGAAAAGAAAATTCTAAGATTTCATCATTCCACATTTTATATTTAAGCGTTACATCATCTCCTGTAAAAATAATATTTATAATCTTTCCATCAAAAACGAATGCTGCATTAATTCTTTCTTATTCATTATTTCCTCCATCAAGGATATAAATTTTTCTTGCCTTATTTATAAATAATAAAGCTATTATAATTCCTGTAATAAGTGATATATAAAGACCTATATCCATAGTAAACAATTTAAAAATTCCAGCAATAAAAAATCCTATAGCTACTGATAACAAGGCTTTTGAATAAAATGCTGAATAAGATGATTTTTTATCTTCATCTTCTACATTCTTTCTATAATATTCATGAATTAAAAAAGAATTTCCTTTTAAAATATGATACGATAGAAAGAAAAATAATATCGCCGCCATTTCTATAATAATAAAAAATTCCATTCCCTTCTCTCCTTTTAAATCATCAACTGCATAATATCCACATCAATATACTCATTATCTATTTTAAAATATCCCTTAAATGTTCCCACTTTTTCAAATCCAAATTTCTTATATAAATAAATAGCAGCTAGATTATCACTTCGTACTTCAAGAGAAATAATCTCTGATTTTGCAGATTTTTTTGCAAAAATAAGTATTTCTTTAAGGAGCATGGATCCAATTCCTTTATTCCAGTACTCTTTGAGTACAGATAATCCAAGTTCTCCTCGATGAGAAAGTCTTTTCTTTTCATAACTAGAATAATTAGCTGTAGCAATAATTTTACCATCTAATTTAGCAAGTAAAAATACATTAAAGCGATTATTTTGTAAACTCTCTAAAAATTTCATTTCAGATTCTACTGACTGATTAATGCCTTCCTTTCCATAACTCAAATTATCACTTTCACTACCAAATCTCTTTGTTAGTTCTAAAATTTCTTTCGCATCAGAAGGCTTTGCTTTTTCTATTGTAATCTTCATACTACCTCACTTTAACCGCCTTAAAACAGATAAATAATGGGAATTTCATCAAATTATCATAGCCTTTTTTATCCACCTTTTCAAACTCTTTTGTTGGTTTAGGCTCAACGACTCTTTCAATCATAAAACCATTCTTTGATAAAGCCTCAGTAATAGAACTTAGGGAATGATAATAACTCGTCATAAGAACTTCTTTATCAAATCCTGTCCAAGGCGTTGTAACTTTTTTAGATTGAAAATAATTATCTAATTTAAAATAATCATATTTAAAAAATGGATGTTCTGTTGAAAAAACAAACCAGCCTCCTTCTTTCAGTACTGTATTAAATTTAGAAAATAAATTATCTAAATCTTCTACATAACTAATAGCAAGAGCGCTAATAATACCATCAAAAAAATTATCTTCTAAAAAGCTAAATTCATCTTCAAAGCATTTATTAAATAATATAGCTTTCTTTCCTACACGCTCTTTAGCAAATTTAAGTATTTTTTCACTTGCATCAAAGCCATAAGCTATTGCTCCATTTTGTATTAACCACTCTACATACGCACCCGTACCACATCCTGCATCTAATATGATTTTATTCTTTACATCAGGTATAAGTGCTTGAACGGCTGGTCTATCATAATACGCATTATGTGGCTTTGTATCTATTTTTTCATGATATGATTTTGCTAGTTTATCATACGCATTATTCGCTACTGCCTTTTTCATTTTTCCCCCTCTTTAAAAACTTTATTAAAAATAAGATTCATGAGTTCATTACCATAAGGTACAAAAGTCTTTTTTTCTATCATCTCTAAAATTTCTGACTGACTAGCCCACTTTATAGCACTTACTTCCTTTTTATTTAATCTCACGTTATTAATATCTACCTCTTTATGAAGAACATAAAGATCAGAAAACCACTCTTTATGGTAAATAGTAAGGCAAAATCTCATCTGTTCTTTCTTAAAATCTATGCCAAATTCTTCTTTTAACTCTCTTTTTGCAGCTGATTTACTATCTTCTCCGCAAATAGCACTTCCTCTTGCTGTCGTATCCCATAAATCTGGATATGTACTTTTATTACTAGACCTTTTTTGTATAAGCATCTTTTTTTCACTATTAAAAATGCAGATATTTCCTGCTAATCGGTAGCAGCCTCTTGGCGTTTTATCTCCTTTATTCATTGTAATATCTAATTTATTTCTATACTCATCATATAAATCCCAAATTTCCATATGCTCTCCTTCAAATCATTAATATTATATCACAGTTAATACTTTTTTACATTTTAAATAGATATAAAACATGATAAAATAAACTAAAGGAGGTTGTTATGAAAGATATGTTAATGAAAGCAATGCTCAGTAGAAAATCAGTGAGAAATTATTTAGATAAGCCAGTTCCTATGGATAAACTAAATGCAATCAAAGAATATCTTACTGACATAAATAATTATATCTCACCATATCATAGTGATATAAGATTTGAACTTATAGAAGATGGAAAGGTAGATACTAAAAATCTTATTACCAATGCACCTATTTATATTATAGTGATCAGTAAGAATACTCATAAGGCATTATTTGATGTAGGATATGTATTTGAAAGATTTATCTTATTTGTAGAGAGTCTAGGGCTAGGAACATGCTATCTTAACTCTGGATTTGAAAGACATTCTGTTACACTTTCTAAACCCTTAGAAGAGGATGAAGTAATGGTTCTTGCTTCACCGATTGGCTTTGAAGGTGGAAGTAAATCCTTAAAAGCAAAAGGCTGTGATCTCTTTTTAAAGCGTAATCAAAGAAAAGACATTGACGAAATGTTCTTTAAAAATAAAGAAAAAGAGTTTATCACAGATTATGAACTAAGAGAAAAACTAAACTATCTTGTATGGGCTCCTAGTGGCCTTAATAAACAGCCTTGGCGAATTATTTTTGAAGATGAAAAAGCACATTTTTACATCGATAAAAAAATGGCAGGCAAGAAGAGATTTGGATTTGATATTCATATGATAGATATGGGTATAGTAGCCTGTCATTATGCTATAGCATTTAATAAAAATAACTTTACTATAGAAAATAACCCTCCTGTATATGATGATATGAATTATATCATCACCATAGAATAAAAGAAGCTAACTATCTTAGCTCCTTTTTTATATTATTGTTCAGTTATTTCAACCAAATCAACGTAATTTAAACCAGCTTCATGAAAATAATTTTTAAGTTCCTCTAAAGTACTTAATTCATTCATCTGATCATTTATGATAATATTCGCTCCAGCGCTTACTACACCATGTCCTTTATTAATAAAAGTAACAATAAACTGATAGTTTGAATCATCAAAAGTATATAAATAGGTTTTCATATTTTCTGTCATATTATTTTTAAATGCATTTCCTTTTGTAAGAATAGAAGCAACTGGTAGAGTCTTTACACCATTTTGAGCATTAATCATAGAAGGAAAACTAAAAACCAACTTTTCTTCTATAATACTTCTAGCTTCATTAGAAAGTTCAATCTTTGTATCTTCTTCAAAATAATTAACCGTAGATTCTAAAATATTTTTAATTTCATATACTGACTTTGGCTTAGTATAATCATATGAACCAATTTTTTTACAAAGTTCTACCATTTCCTTATCAGAATAAAAAATTTCTGTAATCTCCTCATGTTCTGCAAGATAATCTATCTCATTAATTAAATCAAGTCCCCTCTGATAAAGAGATATATTTTCTTCTTTTGAACTAGAACAACCAACACATAATATTATAATTAATATTAATAGCACTACTAAAGATTTTTTCATTTTTTCCTCCTTATTACTTAATTTTATTGATACTCTTCCAAGTTTCTAATGCCCACTCTAAGTCTCTATCATCATCAAAATAAAAGAAGTTCATCATCTCTTCATTATCAACAATAGAAAAGGCACAAAGTGTATTATATTCATACTCTTTATATTCATCATACTCTTTTATATGATAGCCAATTCTCAGTATATCTTCTTCTTTAAATTTATATATATTGATGGGATTAATTTCAGATTGATGTTCTAAAATCTGTTTTTCCTTTTCAGAAAATATTTCTGCTTTCATTTTCCCATCATTCGTCCAAAGCGATAACCTGACTGTTTTATCATTTGTAGTAAACATTAAATCACTTTCCTCTACATTACGTAAAAATAAATTATTAATTGAAAATGCCCAATCTTTATTTAACCGCTCTTTTACAATATAATCATCTTCCAGTGGATAATCTAGAACTTCTTCCCATACATCATGTGCACCTGGTCTCTCCCAAACACTGCCTATCCCCTTATATAATAGAACCTCCGCTATGCTATCATCTATTCTTAAAACAGTTCTTGGTGCATAAAAATCAAAATTATCTGCATTATCTGAATACTCATCATCTTCAAAGCCAGAAAAAACTCTCCACCCACTATCATTTTCATTAAAAGGTTTTTCTCTAAAAATAAAATTAGGCTTATATCCTTTTTCTACTATCAATTTAGATGCCATAATAGCTCCAATATTCGGAAACTCATCTATTGTAAATGTTTTCATACAAACTCCTTACCTATTTGCCAAAAATTCCTTTTAAAAACTTTTTTATACCTTTATTTACTTCTTCTTTATCGTTATTCATATCTTCTTTCAATTCATTTTCATTATTAATCATAACATAATAATCATATCCAATTATATTCACTAATTCTTCTACTCTTTGGCTACTTTTTAATTCATGTACAAAAAACACATATTCATCCGACTGAGTATCTATAAAGCCTATCTGCAGATGATAAGTATTTAAGCACTTACTAAAATCTTCTAAGATTGTCATATTTCCAATCGCATCATCTTCATCAAATGCAGGAAATTTCACACAAATCCCTTTATAATGATCTTGTAAAATTTTCTCTAAAAAATACTGCAAATCCTCTCCACCACTACTAAGATCTAATGAAAGTATAAAATAATATTCTTTTTCTATCAGCACATCCATAAGATAATTTAAGGTTGTTAAATACTCCTCATCACCCTCGTAATCTTCTAATTTTTGAAGAATTTCTAAAACATCACTTTGATAATTACTATGCACACATAATCTTGCAAGCTCTTGATAGGCATCTCTTTTACTCTTATTAAGTTTTTTCTTTTTACCTTTAGTATAACCCTCTTCACTTAAAAGATTTTCCACTAAATAAAACAAAGTTTCAAAAGATTTAACAAATTCATCCAGTTCTTTTTCATCACTTACATTCTCAAGAGAATCCATAAATTCATCATTCGTCATTTTATTATCATAAAGCCATTTTGCTTTATACAATTTAATCCTGTCTTTAATTTGAACAATAACATATACTTTAGTAGCTTGTTCTGGTGACCACCCTTCATCAGAAAAAACAATCATTTTAGGATAGTATAAAAGTTTTTGACCATCTTCCTTATAAATTGTTTCATCATATGTCTCAAAAAAATTACCATGTTCATCTTTTTTATATGTTTCCTCAGCATCATCTGCACTCTTATAATAGTCATAATCCTTTACCCATACATCATTAAAGATTTCCCCCTGATGAGGCAAATAATCTATATATACATATTTTTCAGGCGTTAATCTAACTCTACCTAAAGTAGCATTTTTAAAAATATAATCTACCTTTGCATTATTAATCAAATCATTTTGAAATTCTTCTTCAATTATTTCTTCCTGTTTAATATATATTCTTGGCATTTCCACCTTCTAAAAATCTATTTTTGCATTTTTCTTATAATATCATTCAAACTTACTATATCACATCCATCATAATAATTATTCTTATCTTTACCATAATACGTTATATACTTTTTTAATTCTTCTACTTTTCCACCCTCACCATATAACTCTATTTCACTTTCAACACCATAAAGTTCAAAACTATCTACATCTGCATTTTTGATTTTTTTATTGAAATAAAATACAGACTTATCATCTTTTGAATACCCCAAATGCTTATCTTCATTAATTAAATGCCAATACTTAGGGTTTGCTTTTTGTATGACAAATTGACCACAAAATACATAATTCTCATCTAAGGCATAATATCCATTGTTACAAGATTTAAAACTTTTTGAATCTGCCTTTTTTTATTTCCTGCATTTCAGATTTTGAAATTTTTTCGCTTATGTCTATAGTTATATTTTCCTTAGGCATCTTTTCAGCCTTCCAATCATTTCTCTTTGCAATCATTTTTTTCTCCTATAACTACTTTAAATTATCTTATTCATATCTTTTTGATTCTTCTTTATATAGAAATCTTAATACATCACCATTCCAAGAAGTTTCATAAAAAAGCTTTCTTATTTCTCCCCATCTAAAGCTTTTTTCATCTCTATACTCAATCTATAACTCTCTTCTACTGGAATAATTTTTCTCTCACTTTTATTAATATCTTTTCCTTCTTTTGTAAATAAAAAAGGATAAAAAGAAATAGTTTGATTTGCATTTATATTATTCATCTCTTCTTTCCATCCTCGCCACCTTACATTTTCATAAAATAAATCAAGATTTCCTGTAAAAGCCCAATATAAAAACTCAGAATATCCACATTCTAAATCTTCCCATTCAAGGGTATCAGGCGCTAAATAAAAGATATTTCCAATCCTTCCTGATAATGCTCCTCCGTTAATTGCAAAATATCCACCCACAATATCATCAGCAACTAATAAATAGCCTATCTGCTCTCCTAGATTTTGATAGGTCTTTCCTTCATTCCACTTCATTACAGCTCTATCGAGCCTTTCGCTACCTGAGCCCAAAATTCTAATGAATGATGAATCAATAAGAATGCCGCCTGTTTCATAAATTACTGCTCCAAGTATTGAACGCGTCGTAACTTGAGCATGTAATAATTCTTCCTCAGCTCTTTTCATATCTTTTTCTAGAATTTCATATGTATTTGTAGCATCTTTTAACCAATTTTGAATCAATTCCCATGCTGGTTCTTCTCGATTTATTAGTTCTCTTAAATTTTTCATTATCTATTTCTCCTAAAGATTTATTTATAAATAATAATAAAATTCTTTCCCTTATCATCCTATGCTAATTCATACTCTGCAATTTCTATTTTTTCACCTTTTTCGTTATATACATTTATAAAAAAATAGTCAAAACCATTACGTTTTAATTCCTCTTTGGTAATAATTTCAACTGATAAGAGTTCAATTTTATTATCATCATTAAGATAATCTTCCATTTCATCATCATAGTCGATGCCATAGTAAGCAGATAGCATTATTTCAAAGACTTCATTACCATCCTTATCTTTAAAAATATTCGTTAAAGGTCTATTCGTAATTTGTTCTTTCGTATATTCATCACAAAACATCGCATTATAACCATGCTTACAATAATCAAATAATAAGATTTGTTCCTGACTTTCTATATCTTCTGCCACAATTAGCGCTTCTGAAAAATAATCTCCAACAATAAATCCGGTATCGCTAATTTTTATTCCTGTATAAGTTTCAGTCATTAAATCACCATAAAACTTAATTCGAAATTTCTTATTATGTGTTGATGACTGTATCTGTCCACGCCACTCTACATTTAAATCAACATCCTTAAAATACTCTTCATTTTCATAAGTAACAAATTTCTCCAAATAAATTGGTGGTAAATAATTTGATTTATTCATCGTTATTCTCCTTGATTATGTTACCTTACTTTAATCGATTACTATCTAGTTAAATTTATTTCTCCACTAAACTAATTGTACCATATGAATTTATATTTAACACTTCTTTATTTTATATTTTATAAATGCATCAAAACATCCTCTATACTGGTAAAGATATTAGCCCCTTCATTAATGAGGTTATTCGTTCCTTTTGATTCCTTAGAATAAATGCTACCTGGTACTGCAAATACGGTTTTCCCCTGATCAAGTGCATAATTAACTGTAATCATCGTTCCTGATTTTTCTTTTGCTTCAATTACAATTAAAATATCACTAAGCGCACTGATAATACGGTTTCTAAAGGGAAAATTATACTTGAGGGGTTTGGTATAAAGTCCATGTTCACTAATAATAAGTCCATTTTCTTTTATCTTATGATAAAGATTAATATTAGCTTTTGGATAACAATTAAGTATGCCAGAACCCAGTACTGCTATTGTACTTCCTCCAGCATCAATGCATGCTCTATGAGCTATTTCATCTATTCCATAAGCGAGTCCACTGACTATTTGAATGCCTCTTTTACTCAGCTCATAAGAAATATCATATGCTGCTTTTTTTCCATAAGATGAACAGGTTCTAGATCCAATTATCCCTACTGACTTTCTAATACTACCACTACCAAGTGCATATAAAAATGGGGGTGGATTATAAATTCTAGGAAATGGATGATCTAGTAATGAAATATTATATCTTTTAATCTCTTCTTTTATTTTATCTAAATTGATATGTTTAATATCTAAATTATTTATAGATAAATTATTATTTAGTATCTCACAAGTTTTCTTTCCTTGATATTTGGAATTCGAAAGAATTAAAAATAAATCTCTTTTATTCATACTCTCTCCTTTTTCATATTATACCATAAAAAGGATTTTATCTCAATAAAAAAACTGATATAAAATCAGTTTATTTATTCTTATAAGTTGAAATAATCGTAGCATCTATATACATCTTTTTATTCTTTTTATTCTTCTCAATAAGTTCAGCTACCATATGTTCATAATTTTCAATCTTTGGCTTTATTGTAAATAATATTCCTTCATCATCTGCCAGTACAACCCATTTTTTATTCTTTCTAGTAATCGTTAAATAAAGAATATCTCTATAAAGAATCTCTTTTGTTATTTCCTCTTTCTGCCTTACAATAAGTCTATCACCAGCAAGTTCAAAAGTAGAATTCATCTCCTTTATCGCATCTTTAATTAAAAGTGCTGTTAATATAGCAAGTGCTATCGTCATAAAAATTCCTGTTTCAAATTTTATTACTAAAAATACTAGAATTGCTGAAAATATAAAATTCACTGCAATTGCTTTTTTCGTGTAATGATACATGTTACCCCCTATTTTCATCTAATTCTGCAATAAAAACTAAGATTTTTGCTACCACATTATATAATTCTTCTGGAATTTCCTGACCGATTGATAAATTATAGAGCTGATTGGAAAGTTTTTCATCTTGATACGTCTTCACACCACTTTCTTCAGCCTTTTTTATAATATTTTCAGCGACAATTCCTTTTCCCTTAGCAATAACTTCTGGTGCAATATTTCCTTCATCATATTTTATTGCTGCTGCTACCTTCCTTTTCATTATATCACACCTCTACATTAATATAGTGAATATTTTCATCTTTTATAAAATTATCTACCACATCTTCCTTTTTACTTTGAGTATCTACTGCTATATTTATTTGTTTGTACTCATTTATAATAGACTGTTTCAATCGTTCCATATTTAGTTCAAACAATTCTTTTACTGCTTCATTTTCCACTTTAAATCGCAAATCCAAATTCTTATTATAATCGATAATAACACTAACATTCTTTAGATAATTGGTATCTAGTGATAGCAGTATTTTTTTATTCTTTGATACTTGATTCTTTTTACTTTTTACAAATAAATCCATATTATAGGTATTATCTCTATATTCAATAGGAAGCTGAAAGAATGCTAGTTCATCATTCGTCTTATCCATGAACTGAATGGATTTATTGATTATATCAAGAGAGGATTTTAAATGGTCTGTTTTATGTTCTATTTGACTATCTATAGAATATAATTTACTGATAAATTCTTTTACCTCTTCTTTTGTAAAGTCCTTAATAGGTAATCCCTTTAATAAATCTAATATTTCTTTTTTTCCTTTAAAATCATCTAATTTTAGTATTTCTTCTCTTATGGTATTATATTCCTTTAAAAGATTGTCAGTAGATAGCTTATTAAAAATATTAATATGCTCTATGGTAAGCTCTTTTCCAAACTTTATCAATTTAGCAAATACATCAAGTAATTTATCTGAATCCAAAGAGTTTTCTTTTACAAAGTCATTTCCTAATATATTTTTTATAATATCTTCTTTAATAATAGGCTCTTTTTGAACTGTATTATTAGGTTTTATTTCTTTATTCTCTATTGTTTTTTCTTCTATAGGACGATTTATTTCCGGCTTGATATCAAAAGATTTAATCGCTAGCTTTTTAAGATCTGATTTTTCAAATTCACTAAAATCACTCACATCAAGTTCTTTCTTTAATACATTAAGAAACTCTTCTTTTGAAGCTGCACTTTCTTCTAAAAGAGGAGATATATTTTTAAGCATAGTAGATAAATACTTAAAATTTTTTGTAATCTGCTCAAAATTTTCATTATTATTAATATTAAGTGATAAAAGCTTTTTAAAAGATTTAATATCGACATCATCTTTTAATCCTAATTCATTAACTTTTGCTTTTACTATCGCATCATTTGGATCTAAAATTTCAAGTTTAGGCAGTTCATTTTTTTCAGCACTTACAACATTTAAAAGAAGCTGTTGATTTGGTTCAAATCTTTCTGTACTCTCTGCAACAGCCTTTATATTTGCACCATTCGGAAGCACTAGAAGAAGCATATTTTCTTTCACTTCTAGTACTCTTGCTTTTATGATACTTCCTTCTTCAAATTTTAAAAGATTATTGATTGATTCTAAGTTAATATTAAGATTACTTATAATTCTCATTATAAAAAAGTCCTTCTATGTATTTCTGTAACGCCCAATTCATCTAAGCCATAATAATGATTTCTCGTACCATATCCCTTATTATTTTTAAAATCATATCCAGGATACTTCTCATCATATTCTTCCATTAATCTGTCCCTTGTCACCTTTGCCATAATAGAAGCTGCAGCTATCGATATACTCTTTTCATCACCTTTTATAATATTAAGCTGATTAATATTAATATCGTCAAGTTTTACAGCGTCTATAAGAAGAAAGTCTGGTTTTATAGGAAGTTTTTCAATTGCTCTTTTCATTGCAAGTTTTGTCGCAACAAGAATATTATATTTATCGATTTCCTCTGGACTCGCACTGCCATAGGTAACAATTGCTGTTTTATTAATCAGCTCAAATAGCTCTTCTCTTCTTTTCTTAGATACCTTTTTAGAATCATTAATATATTTATAGCTTTCATACTCTGGTAGAATAACGCAAGAAGCAACAACAGGCCCTGCAAGTGGTCCTCTACCTACTTCATCAATTCCTACAATATATTTATAATTTTCTTTTTTTAGCTTTCGTTCATATTCACTGAGCTTATATAAACGAGCTTCTTCTTCTTTTTCTTTTTCTAAATCTCTTTCTATTTTCGCTATTAAATTTAAAATGCCTTTTCTTCCATCATGTAATGATAATAAATACTGAAGTTTTTCTTCTTTTGGCATTTCTTTTATATCTTCTTTAATCTCTTTAATTGAATTCATCTGGACTCTCCAATGTTATATTTCCTAGTCTCTTTGATCTAAAATCTGTGAGTAGAAGCTGCGCTACTTTAAAATAATCCACATCTTTTTTCTTATCAATATACATCTTAGAACGACCGATTAAATCGAGTATTTCAACCGTTTCTTTTCCATCCGTATCGATTTTATATCGATTTTTTATAGCCTCTGGATACTTCTTCATTAATTTTTTTACTAAATAAAAACTAACATCTTCAATATTTATTGCATCATCACTAATTGCGCCAGTAAATGCAAGGTCAAGTCCAAGTCCTTGATTTTCAATCTTAGGCCATAAAATACCTGGCGTATCAAATAATTCAATATCTTCACGAACTCTTATCCACTGCTTTCCTTTTGTTACACCTGGTTTATTACCTGTTTTAGCTACTTTCTTACCGACTAAGGTATTAATAAGAGATGATTTACCTACATTAGGAATCCCTACAATCATGATTCTTACCGCTCGTTCTGTTCTTCCTTTTGCCTTTAATTTATCCATTAGAGGCTTTGTAATCACCCTAATTTCTTTAATAAAATCTTTGATTCCATCTCCAGTAATAGAATTAATTGGTATTGCCTTTATCCCCTTATGTTCAAAATATTTAACCCACTCAACTAAAAGTTTTGGATCCGATAAATCTTTTTTATTTAATAAAATGATGCGGTCTTTATTTTTAACCAGTTCATCAATTTGAGGATTTCTACTCCCTATTGGAATTCTTGCATCTAAAAGTTCTACTACAACATCAACTAATTTAAGATTCGCTATTATCAATTCTTTGGTCTTTTTCATATGACCAGGATACCAATTTATTATCATAATTTCTCCTTTATACTAAAAAAAGTGATGAATACTCATCACCTTTCATATTATTTTGGTCTTCTTGGCTTAACTTTAGCAGATTTACCAACTCTATCTCTGATATAGTTAATTTTAGCTCTACGAACTTTACCTAAACTTACAAC
>PDWI01001634.1_pt1 | contig 35055 bp, 20 predicted proteins | sample 1430891 | NCBI WGS metagenome assembly PDWI01 (sample SAMN01162508, study PRJNA174530) | Oral metagenome, whole genome shotgun sequencing project. | biome: Marine environment; feature: Marine mammal; material: Swab sample of the gingival sulcus; isolation source: swab sample of gingival sulcus... | reverse complement strand
CAACGCTAACAACTATTCAATATCTGAATAAATTTTTATTTAAACGGGAGATAAATCGTCTAAAAATAAATCTAGTTTGATAATGCACTACGGGTATTATTTATATCTATCTAAGAAACAGTGTTTTCTTTGAAAAATCACTTGTTTTATGCAAAAAAACATAAAATCAACAAAAATCATCTTTTGTTTGATATATTTAGTTTACATTTGTCGCAAAATTGTAAAACAAATAAAATACTCATTACAAATCATTGTTAGAGAGCTATTATTTAGTGTGTAATAATTTGTAAGACAGCTTTTATCCAAAGCTATTTTTTTTAGAATTTAAATACTACTTTTTTATAGTATTTTAGAAAAAAAGCTTTTTGAATGACTTTTTAAATGGTGATTAGAAACTATAAAAGTTTTAAAAAATAAAGGCTAAATGGGTATTTTAATTAGAAAGTAGAAACTTGTAAATATGAATAATCATAAAGAAGAAGACGTTCTTAATGAGGTAACAACCAATGAATATAAATACGGTTTTGTTACTGATGTTGAGAATGATACTATAGCAAAGGGCTTGAATGAAGATGTTATTCGGCTCATTTCAAAAAAGAAAAACGAACCGGACTGGTTGTTAGATTACCGTTTGAAGTCTTATAAAAAATGGACACAGATGAGTCAAAAAGAGTGGGCTCATTTGGATATTCCTGAAATTGATTTCCAAGATATTATTTATTATGCTGCTCCTAAGCCTAAAAAACAGTTGGAGAGTATGGATGAAGTTGATCCTGAATTGAGAGAGACTTTCGAAAAATTAGGAATCCCTTTGGATGAACAAAAAATTCTTTCGGGTGTAGCCGTTGATGCGGTAATGGACAGTGTATCGGTAAAAACCACTTTTAAAGCTAATTTAGCAGAATTAGGTATTATCTTTTGTTCGTTTTCAGAAGCCGTGCAAGAGCATCCTGATTTAATCAAAAAGTATTTAGGCTCTGTGGTTCCTAATGGTGATAATTTTTATGCAGCATTAAATTCAGCAGTGTTTACGGATGGTTCATTCTGTTATATCCCTAAGGGAGTGCGTTGTCCTATGGAATTATCCACTTATTTTAGAATTAATGCGGCTAATACCGGACAGTTTGAGCGTACTTTGATTGTCGCTGATGAGGGGTCTTATGTTAGTTATTTGGAGGGTTGTACAGCTCCTCAAAGAGATGAGAACCAGTTGCATGCGGCTATAGTTGAAATCTATGTGCACGAAAATGCTGAGGTAAAATACTCTACGGTTCAGAACTGGTATCCGGGTGATAAAAATGGTAAAGGCGGTATTTATAATTTTGTAACTAAACGTGGTTTATTGCAAGGAGATTATTCTAAATTATCGTGGACACAAGTAGAAACAGGTTCCGCTATTACTTGGAAATATCCTTCTTGTGTTTTGAAAGGAAACCATTCTGTGGCAGAGTTCTATTCTGTTGCGGTGACTAATAATCATCAGCAGGCAGATACCGGAACTAAAATGATTCACTTGGGAAAAAATACCAAATCGACTATTATTTCAAAGGGTATTTCCGCAGGAAAGTCCGATAATGCTTATCGAGGTTTGGTAAAAGTGGTAAAAGGAGCTGATGGAGCGCGTAATTTTTCTCAATGTGATTCTATGTTGATGGGAAATGAGTGTGGTGCTCATACTTATCCTTATTTAGAAATAGACAATCCTACTGCTATTGTGGAGCATGAGGCGACCACTTCTAAAATCGGCGAAGACCAGATTTTCTATTGCAATCAAAGGGGAATAGACACAGAAGATGCTATAGGTTTGATTGTGAATGGATACGCTAAAGAAGTACTGAATAAATTACCTATGGAATTTGCTGTAGAAGCACAGAAATTGTTGCAAATCAGCTTAGAGGGTAGTGTAGGATAGAGGTTCAAACTATAAAGAATAAAACATTTAAGAATACAAAATTTGAAGTGTAGTTCATATCAGTTTTTTAAGAATAGATTTAGACAAAAGCTTAAGAATTACACAAAAGACATTAAAAAATAATTATGTTATCAATAAAGAATTTAAAAGCCAATATAAACGATAAAGAAATTCTAAAAGGAATTAATTTAGAAATCAATGCCGGAGAGGTGCACGCTATTATGGGACCCAATGGTTCCGGAAAAAGTACTTTGGCTTCGGTTTTGGCAGGACGAGAAATATTTGACGTAACCGGTGGCTCGGTAACTTACAACGGAATGGACTTGCTGGATTTATCTGTGGAAGAAAGAGCTGCACAAGGTTTGTTCTTAGGATTTCAATACCCTGTAGAAATACCGGGTGTAAGTATGGTTAATTTTATGAAAGCAGCCGTTAATGCACAGCGTAAAAACAGAGGTGAAGAACCTTTAAGTGCATCGGAATTTCTTAAATTAATGAGAGAGAAAAAAGAAATAGTAGAGTTAGATTCAAAATTAACAGGACGTTCTGTAAATGAGGGTTTTTCCGGTGGAGAGAAAAAGAAAAATGAGATTTTTCAGATGGCTATGTTGAATCCTAAATTATCTATTTTGGACGAAACCGATTCAGGTTTAGATATTGATGCTCTTAGAATAGTAGCTAATGGTGTTAATAAATTGAAAACCAAAGATAATGCTACTGTTGTGATAACGCATTACCAAAGATTGTTGGATTATATCGTTCCGGATTTTGTACACGTACTTTATAAAGGACGTATCATCAAAACAGGTACGAAAGATTTAGCTTTGGAATTAGAAGAAAGAGGTTACGATTGGTTGATTAAAGACTTTTAAACTTCTTCTGTAAATTAAGTTTTAAAAAAGAAAAAATGCGTAAAACAACACAAAAACTGCTTGATTATTATCAGTCAGTTCAACAAGATATAAAGCAATCCTCTCCCGATTTAATCAATCAATATAGAGAGGCTGCTATTGAAAAATTTAAGGAAGTGGGTATTCCTACTTCTAAATTGGAAGATTATAAGTACCTTAATATAGAGCCTTTATTTGATAAAGACTTTCGTTGGGGGGTGGAAAATGAAACACTAAATATTAATATAGATGAGGTATTTAAATGCGATGTCATCACATTAAATACACATTTAGTGTTAATGGCAAAAGGGCAATTTGTTAAAAAACAAGTAGATGATACCGAGTCGAAAGATATTATTATTTGTTCTTTAAAAGAAGCAGCCAGTAAGCATCAAGATATTTTTAAGAAATATTATCATCAGCAAGCGTCTTCGTCGGAAGATGGAACAGTGGCGTTAAATTCAGCTTTAGCTAACGATGGTGTTTTTGTTTATGTTCCTAAAAATAAACAATTGAAAAAGCCTCTTCAAATAGCTAATTTACAAATTGATGGTAAGCAGAATAATGCAGTGCATTTGCGTCATTTAATTGTAATGGAAGAAAATAGTGAGGCTAAGTTGATGTTTTGTGATGATTCCTTTGCTTCAAATGAGCATTTGAGTAATACAGTAACCGAAATTTTTGTTGAAGAAAATGCTCGTTTAGAGACTGTTAAAAAACAAAATGAACATCATAAGTCTTATAATATCAACTCTACTTTTGTTCAGCAGAAAGCACATTCTACTCACACCATTACCACTGTGACTTTAAATGGTGGAGTCTTGCGTAACAACTTGAAAGTGGATATGTTGGGTGAATATTGCGAAAGTAATGCTTTTGGCTTGGCATTGATAGATCAACAACAAAATGTAGATACTTTTGTTAAGATGAATCATTTGTACCCTAACTGTAACAGTAATCAGTTGTTTAAGAATATAATAGATGATGAAGGTAAAGGGGCGTTTGCAGGTAAAGTATTAGTAGCTAAAGAAGCTCAAAAGACCAATGCTTTACAATCAAATAACAATATTGTATTGACATCTACGGCTAAAATGAATACCAAGCCTCAATTGGTAATTTATGCTGATGATGTAAAATGTAGTCACGGAGCAACAGTAGGACAGTTAGACCAAGATGCCTTTTTCTATATGAAAGCAAGAGGTATTGACGAAAAAGAAGCTAAGATGTTGCTGTTATTTGCTTTTGCCAGTGATGTGGTGAATCGTATAGGTATCACATCTTTAAAAGATAATACAGAAATGTTGTTTCAAAAGCGTTTAAGAGGAAAATCAACTATTTGTAATGCTTGTTCTTCCAAAATCTTGATGTAAGAAAAACAATGTAAATGAATAAAAAAAGGAGGCTACTTTTAGGGTAGCTTCCTTTTTTTATGGTGTTTTGTGTCTTGTTATTTTATAAATCTAAGGTTGAAGTCGTTCTATATTCCAGCTACCGTCTTCTTGAAGAGTGTATAACAATCGGTCGTGCATACGGCTTGGGCGACCTTGCCAAAATTCAATAGCCGTAGGTTTGATTCTGTAGCCACCCCAATGTGGAGGTTTCGGAATAACACCGTGTTTAAAACGTTCGTTATAGAATTGAAAAGTTTCTTTTAAAAAGGATTTTCCCGCAACTACTAAACTTTGTGCAGAAGCCCATGCACCTATTTTACTACCGTCCGGACGGCTATTAAAATAATCAATACTTTCTTGCATGGTAGTCGGTTCGGCAATACCGGTTATACGTACTTGTCGTTCTAATTCTTTCCAGAAAAATACCAAACAAGCGTTTTCATTGGCTTTTAGCTCGCTTCCTTTTTGGCTTTTGTAATTGGTGAAAAACACAAAACCACGTTCGTCAAATCCTTTTAGTAAAACGATACGGGCGTTGGGTACCCCTTCGTTAATGGTTGCTAAAGTCATAGCGTTCACTTCTGAAATATCAGATGCCATAGCTTCGTCCCACCATACTTGGAACATATCAAAAGCATTTTTTTGCGCATCACTTTCGTCTAAGGTTTTTTTAGAATAATTGATGCGTATATCTGCAATATTTTTCGACATAAAATAATCTGTTTTTATAAATCTTTTGTAATCAGGTAGATTTGTTATGTTAAAATCTCCATATAAAATAGCAAGGCAAAACTATAAAAAAAATGAAATAGATAGCGTGTTGTGGCGTTTTTTATTTTGTATTATAGATGGGAAAAGTTTTCTCTATATGTGATTAAGGGAAAATATTAGTGTATGAAAGTTTTTTGTATTGTAGCAGGGCAAATTCACACTTTGAGTAATAGATGTTTTGCAAAATATATTTTCTTAAACATTAGCTTGTTGAAGCTTTTGACAGAGACCTGACAGGTTTTTGAAACCTGTTCAGGTCTAGTCATGTTCTTATAATAATTTATAAATCAGTATTTTGAATTAATGTGAGTAAAAGTGTGTGTTTGCCCTGTGTATTGTAGCTCTCTTTTCGCTTTAAGAAAGATATTATTTGTATCTTTGCAAGTGAAGTTGAGAATTGTCCTTAAATAAAGTGGTGTTTTTCTACTTTCGTGTTACAAAAAGAAAAGGTTATGCTTAATCAAAAATTAGATATAAAGTTACTTCAGAAGTTATCTCCTCAGCAGATACAATTGATTAAATTGTTAGAAATTCCTACTGTTGAATTAGAGCAACGTATTAAAAAGGAATTAGAAGAGAACCCAACTTTGGAAGAGGGGCTTGATACAGATGAGCAGCCTTTGGATAACGAAGAGCCTAAAGAAGAAGAAAAGGAAGAATTTACATTAGAAGACTATATTCAAGAAGAAGATACCCCTTCGTACCGATTAAATGCTAATAACTATTCTAAAGATGATGAGAAAAAGGACTTTGGTTATTCAGCAGGAACCTCTTTTTATGAGTTTCTATATCATCAATTATCCCTTAAAAAATTAAGTGAGCAAGAACAACTTCTGGGTAAATATCTGATTGGTAATATCGATAGCGACGGCTACCTCCGAAGAGAATTATCTATGATTTCGGATGATTTAATTTTTAAACTGAATATAGATGTATCAGAGGAAGAATTAGAGCGTATTTTGTTTGTTATTCAAAGCTTAGACCCTGCAGGTGTTGGGGCGCGTAACTTACAAGAATGCCTTTTGATTCAAATCAAGAAGAAAGATATTAAAAATGATAAAATAAATATAGCGGCGGCTATTTTAGAAAAGCATTTTGAAGAGTTTACAAAAAAGCATTATAAAAAACTGAGTTCTTTATACAATATTGATAATGAAGAATTGAAAGAAGTTATAGATGAAATTCTAAAATTGAACCCTAAGCCGGGTAGCTCTTTAGAAAGCTCTCATGCCAAACCTATTCAGCATATTACTCCCGATTTTATTTTGTCAATGGAAGACGGAGGTTTGAAATTACATTTGAATGCTAAGAATGCACCGGAATTACATATTAGCAAAACATATAGTAATATGCTGACAGATTATTCCAACCATGCGCATAAAAAAACGCAATCCGAAAAAGATACGATTACTTTTATTAGGCAAAAGATAGATTCTGCCAAATGGTTTATTGAGGCTATTAAACAACGTCAGAATACGCTACTTAATACGATGAATGCCATTTTGGAATATCAAAAAGAATATTTTTTAGAGGGCGATTTAAAGAAGTTGAAGCCAATGATATTAAAAGATATAGCCGAAATAACCGATTTGGATATCTCTACTATATCGAGGGTAGCTAATAGCAAGTATATAGAAACCCATTTTGGTATTTTTCCGTTGAAATCGTTCTTTTCAGAAGCTATGCAAACCAACGAAGGAGAGGATGTCTCTTCTATAGAATTGAAAGAATGTTTAAAAGAATTAATAGAAGAAGAAGATAAACAACATCCGCTTACCGATGAAAAATTATCACATTTATTAAGTAAAAAAGGCTACAAAATAGCGCGCAGAACTGTGGCTAAATATAGAGAACAATTAGGAATCCCGGTGGGAAGAATGCGTAAAGAACTCTAATTCTTGATATTCGCAATCAAAGGGCATTATAACTTAATAAACGTAAGTTCGATGTAATATTTTTAATATCTAATCACTAGCATCCGAAAGTTTTTTTAATACAGCATAATTCAACAACTTAGAACAAATGTATATTACTAATTTAAAAGCTATTAGCGTTTTTTTTCTTAGCTTTTAGCTTCTTTAAATTTAGTAAGTTTAAAAATTTTAAGTTTAATGAACCTATTAGACACAAATAAGATATCTTCCGGTGGTAAAACGCTAAAAACCAAAAGCCATAAGTTCTATATTCAAAATAAAGTCGCTTTTTATAAACTTTCGGATACTAATGTCTAATAATATAATTCTCTGTTTATTAGTGGGCTTGTAAAGGTATATTGTTGTTGTTTTAAATATAACACTCCTCCATTACGCAACTTCCGTCCTCCATCTTCGGTCTTTCGGATACCATTTAGGTAATGGCTTGCAAAATAAAAGTTGAGTACTATTATTGTTAAATGGCACAAGTTAACGAATTTAACAAGTATATATCAAAAAATACGACTATTATTTCAATAGCCGTATTATCAATATTGTTAAAAAAAGTTAATTCAATAGTTCTTTTCTTTCCTACAAGAACTGTTGGTATGTTATGCTAAAGAATTAACGTATTTAGTAACACCACTTTTTAAATTAGCAGCTTTGTTACGGTGTATAATATTTCTTTTATAAACCTTGTCAATTAAAGCATAAACTTTAGGCAACATGCCCTCTGCCTCTTTTTTGCTTTCAAGATTTCTAATATCTCGTATTGCATTACGCATTGTTTTAGCGTAATATTTGTTTCTTAAAGTACGAGTCTCTGTTTGTCTAATTCTCTTAATTGCTGACTTATGATTGGCCATTATGTTATCTATTTTTTAATATTTTATTCAAAAAATCGGACGGCAAAGATACTGATTTTATCTTTTATCACAAATATTTTTGTTAAAAAAAAACATTTTTTTGAAATTTCTTTTGATAGAAAAGAATAGTCTCATTTTAAGGTATTTGCATAAACTTGTGTGATTGTATGGAAATACGCCACTTGGGATTTTCCTTGACAAATTCAACTACCCAAGGAGTTATCTCTTTGTGATTACTCCATTCCGGTTGTAAATAAAGGCGGCAGTTGGAGGATACTTTTGCCATGCATTGCTTTGCCCATTCAAAATCTTCTTTTCCGGCTACTATTACTTTTAGTTCGTTAGCTCTTTTAAGATTCTCTTCTGTTGGAGGATTTTGTTTTTTAGGGGATACGCAAATCCAATCCCAATGCCCTGTTAAAGCATAAGCACCGGAGGTTTCTATATGCGTATTAAAACCTATTGCTTTGGCTTTTTCTGTTAATTTTGATAGTTGGTATAAACCGGGTTCTCCACCTGTAACAACCAAGGTTTTGCCGGCTAAGGTTTTCATTTTCTCAATAATGCTGTCTATGCTAACTGATTTATGCAATGCCGGCGACCATGACATTTTTTCATCGCACCATCGACAGCCTATATCGCAACCACCTACTCTGATAAAGTAAGCTGCTTCACCGGCGTAGGTTCCTTCTCCTTGTAGTGTGTAAAATTCATCTAGGAGAGGGAGGTGTGTTCCGGCTCTAAAATCATCATTTAAAAACTTATCGTGTGTACGCATATTTATTGTTTCATTAAATCAAGTTTTCTGTCAAAAAAAACTGTTTTGAATAGCTTAATTATTGATTATCTAATGTTGTTTTTATGATAAATAATTAAATGCTAAAACGCGCTTTAGGTGTAATATTTTGTGAAGCAAAATCATTATTTAAGTACTTGTAATAACCTGTTATGGCTATCATTGCGGCATTGTCGGTTGTGTATTGAAATTCAGGTAAAAACAAATTCCAATGGTGTTGCTTTGATAACTCTGTTAAGCGTGTTCGGATGCCTGAGTTGGCAGAAACACCTCCTGCAATAGCTACATCTTTTACTTTATAATCTTTCATAGCTTTCAACAGCTTCTCCATCAAAATATCTATAATGGTGTTTTGTAAAGAAGCGCATAAATCGTCTAAATGTTGTTCTATAAAATCAGGGTTCTTTTTTACTTCATCTTTTAAACGATATAAGAAAGATGTTTTTAACCCGCTGAAACTATAGTCGTAACCCGATACTTTAGGCTTTCCAAATGTAAACGCTTTAGGATTACCAATTTGTGCCTTTTTGTCAATAATAGGACCTCCGGGATAAGGTAAGCCCATTACTTTAGCGCATTTGTCGAAAGCTTCACCTGCGGCATCGTCGATAGTGCTGCCTAAAACCTCCATATCCAAAACGCTTTTTACCAATACAATTTGTGTGTGTCCTCCGGAAACCAACAAGCAGATAAAAGGGAATTGAGGCTGATCATTATCTTCTTCTGAAGACTTGATAAAGTGAGCTAAAATATGCCCTTGTAAATGATTTACCTCTACCATTTTAATCTGATTAGATAGAGCTAAACCTTTAGCAAAAGAAGTACCTACTAATAAAGCGCCCAAAAGCCCGGGACCTCTTGTAAAAGCAATGCCATCAATGTCTTGAATACTCATATTGGCATGCTTGAGAGCGGTTGCTACTACCGGTATAATGTTCTGCTGATGAGCTCTTGAAGCTAATTCAGGAACTACTCCTCCGTATTCTTTATGAACGGCTTGTGTGGATATAAAGTTGGATTTAATGACTCCGTTTTTAATCACAGCAGCCGAAGTGTCATCGCAAGAAGACTCTATTCCTAAAATAACTACATCTTTCATTGAACTCATATTTTATTTGAAATGCTTGATTGCTTGGTGTTTTATACTCTTGTGTAAATACTTTGTTTTTCAAGCTTAGGTTATTTAAAATAAACGGCAAAAGTAATCATTATTATTATAAAGTTGATGATATTGCCGAAGAAGATTTGTGCTTAAAATAGCGCGTGTTTAAAAACAAAGTATTGACTTGAGAGGAAAATAATAGTTTGGGTAGATTCATAAGATAAAAGAAAAAAGCCTTCCTGCAAATATGCAAAAAGGACTTTTTTCCAATTCTAAGAAATATTAATATTGTTTTATCTTTCTTTAAAACTTAGGTAGTTGTTATTTGGTTACATTTACTTCTACCATATCGCTTTCCCATAAACCGTGTTTAGTACAGAAAGCGTAAGCTGTTAATTTCATCTTTTTTGAAGGAACGATGTAAAAATCAACTTCAACATTGGTAGGAGCGTTACCCATAGCGCCTTCAACAAAGCTAGATTGAGCAAGCATCTTTTCTCCGTCCCATAACTGAACATAAGAAATGTAATGGTCAGCATCATCTGGGTGTTGGTATTCGTCACCAACTTTTACGTTTACTTTGAATTTCTCTCCGGCTACAGCTTCTTTTTCGCAATAGATGAACGCTGAGTGACGGTCAATATAATCTTTTTTCGCTTCTTTGTCTAATGTAGAAATATCTACGTACTTATTAATTTTCATTTTTTTAATGTTTTACAAGTTTTTTACTAATGTTTTGTTTTGCAAGTTTTTTGAAAACCCAAACTTTACATTTCTGAATGATGTTTTACAATGTAAAGCTTGGATTTAATTTTAGGTAGGGAAATTATTTATCTAATTTTCCTAAGTAATCAGCTACAGCTTCAGGAGTTGCTTCCATAGCTTCTTCTCCTTCAGACCAGTTAGCAGGACATACTTCACCATTTTCTTCGTGGAATTGTAAAGCATCTACCATTCTGATAGCTTCGTCAATGCTTCTTCCTAAAGGTAAGTCGTTAATTACACAGTGTCTTACGATACCTTTTTTGTCAATAAGGAAAGTTCCTCTGTAAGCTACAGGAGCACCTTCAAAAGCAGACTCTCCGTCTTCAGTAATATCGTATTCACCGGCTAATACACCATAGTTTTCAGCGATAGTTTTAGTTAAATCAGCTACTAAAGGATATTTTACACCCTTAATACCACCGTCTTTTAACTCAGTGTTTAACCATGCTAAGTGAGAAAACTCAGAGTCGATAGAACATCCTACAACTTGAACATTTCTTTTCTCAAATTCAGCAATTTTATTCTGAAAAGCGATGATTTCTGTAGGACATACAAATGTAAAATCTAAAGGATAGAAAAAGAAAACAACTTCTTTTTTACCAATGTACTGCTCTAAAGAAAAACCTTCTTCAATTTGATTACCGTTAATCACTGCTGTGGCCTTAAATGCAGGCGCTTTTTTACCAACTAAACTCATATTTTTTTAATTTTTAATTTATTGAACATTTTTTGCATACGCCGGATATATTAAGTTGAATTTCTTCTACTTTTAAACCTTTGTCTATTAGGTTGAGTATATCCTCTTTATAATGTATGTCGCTAACCTGACCGCATTGGGTACATTTAAAGTGCCCGTGTTCTCGCATATCAGCATCGTATCGCAACTCATTATCTTCAATACGTACTTCTTTTACTAATTGGTGTTGAACCAGTAGGTTCAACACATTATAAACTGTAGTCTTTGAAAGAGAGGGTATCTCTTCTGTCAAAGCAGAATAGATACCATTAACATTAGGGTGGCTATACGTCTTTCTTAACAAGTCATATATTTTTAGACGCTGTATAGAAGGACGAATACCTTTTGAAACTAATATATTTTTACTCTCTATCAAATTTGTATTAACTTTAAATTTATAATCATTACAAAAATAGAACTATTTTAAATACTGTGCAAATATTTTTTCCAAATGCTGTTTTGTTTTGTTAAGTTATTGTTTGTTAGATGTTTTATTTCTTTTTAGATTGTGTTGTTTCACTTGTTATTGGGTTTTTGTTTATTATAAAAATAGGGTGTAAGCTCATAAAACAAGGTGATCTATTTAAAAAGTATGTAAAGAAAGGGAGGTATATTTTGCTTTTAGTACAAAAACATACACTTTTGATTTGTAAAAGTATTTTATTAATATATAAGGTGTATGTTTTCTTTGGGAAAAACTTTAACTCACCTTATTTGAGCCGGTTCAAATAAGGTGCTTTTTAAAACAATATATATAAGGAGTGTAATCTTTATTGCTTATTAAAATCAAAAGCAATGCCCTCTATTGAAAATGTCATTGTTTCGCCTTCTATAACACCGGTTGTTTTTTCATTACCGCTTATTAATGTGATGGTATTTCCTGATATGGTGTAAACAGCTACTCCGTCTTGTTCTACAGGTTCTCCTATTTCTTTTTCTGATAATTCAACTTTTGTTGTTGATATAAACTTCATCGCTAAATATTCCATATCTTCCATAAAGGGATGAAATTGTGTGCATTTCCAAAGGGTACCCTTTAGGTTTTCAGGTTTTGTAAAATCGTCTTCTTTTGAACAAGAATTTAGTAACATTGAGCTTATTATTAAGCTTAAAAAAAGTAGCTTCTTCATAAGTATTTGATTTTTAATATGAAAATAGGGTGTTGAGTTTTGTTAGAATGCTGTTTAACTACAATTTTTGTATTTTATATTACATAAACGTTAGTTATATATTCTAAAATAATAAAAAACAACGTGCAAATGTAAAAAAGTATTTTATATAGTCTAGTTTTATAGCCATAATTTTTTTAAAAAATAGTGATTTTTTTTGTTGTTATGGTTTAATATTTTGATTTATAGAAGGGTATGTTCGTTGTGAAAAAACAGTAAGAAAAGCTCTTTTATTACAATATTTTTCTATATCTTTTCAGACAGATATTTAAAGATTTTTATTATTAACTAAATTATTTTTATATGAAGTATTTAGATTTTAGATGGCTTATTGCTTTTTTTGTGGCGATAGGTCTCACGCAAAATGCTAATTCTCAAGAGACATATCTTATTGAGAATTTTGAAAACGAGACATTCCCTCCTTCCGGTTGGGTGTTACAGAATAATGGTACCGGTCACAATTGGACAAGAGAGTCTAGTGGTGGAGTAGGTGGTAGTGGTGTTCTGCGTTATAAGTATGATACTCAGAATGACGCTAATACATGGCTTTTTACTTCTCCTATTAGTTTAGATGCAGGGACAGAAGTTCGTGTTATGTTTAAGTATAAAGTGAGTAGATATCAAGGAATTTCAACCGAAAAATTAAGGGTAAAAGTAGGTACGGATGCTACGGTAGCAGCACAAGAAACAGTTCTGTTTGATGAAACTTTATCAAACGAAACTTATCAGACAGCAGTGCTTAACTACACGGTTAACGTTACAGATAATTATTATTTTGCTTGGAATTGTTATTCCAATTCCAATCAAGATTACCTTTATGTAGATGATATTTTAATTGTAGAAGCTCCGGATTGTCCGGATTTATCAGGCTTAACGGCTGATAATGTTACAATTCATACGGTTGACTTACAATGGAATGCTTTAGATGATGTGTCTTATGAGTATGTTTTAGTTGATAAAGGTGAGTTACCTTCTACAGGAACAGTAGTGAGTGCTACAGATACGCTTGTTACTGTTACAGATTTAGAGCCTTATCATGAATATGATGCATATATACGTTCTTCTTGTGATGCAGGAAAAGGAATGTTTATAGGGCCAGTTAGCTTTCAGACAGAGCCTTTGTGTCCTCATATTACAGAGTTATCAGCTTTTGCCATAACATATAACTCAGCTTTCATTAAATGGGAGGGAAATGGCAATGATAATTTTCAGTATGTTTTGGGTGACCAAGGTTTTGATGTAGAGGATGGAACCATACAAACTACTAGCGAAGAAAGTATTCAGTTAACAGGTTTGTTATCTACACATACTTATGATGTTTATGTGCGCTCTACCTGTAACGATGGAGATTTAGGTATTTGGCAAGGACCTCTTACTATTGTAACCACTCCTACTGACTGTAATGTTCCTAATACATTTACTATTGGTAATATTACGGCAAATACCGCTGATGTAGAGTGGAGTGCCGCAGAAAGTATTGATCATTATGAGATTGTTTATGGTATATCTGGTTTTAATCATCAGGAAGCAACACCTATAAGTGTTAATAGTACAGAAACATCTTATACTCTAGACAACTTAACTTTAGGAACTACCTATGATGTTTATTTGAGAACCGTTTGTGAAAATGGTAATAGCCTATGGTTGGAGCCTCAGTCCTTTACAACCAATTGTCAGATGGTAACAGAGTTTCCTTATGTACAAACCTTTGATGATTCTTGGGGATGTTGGAGTAAAATGAATTTTGACTCAGAGGCTTTACCTTGGATACAAGGTTTTTTCAATGCTTCTTCAAGTAACCCAAATGGGGTAGCTTTTTCAAGAGGTAATAGCTCAAATTATTTAATTTCTCCTCAATTTGCTATTGGGGAAAATATGGTAGCGCATTGGAAATATGCAGGAAACTCTAGTTATTCAAAAACCAAATATGTGGTAGCTATTTCAACGGAAGGTTCTAATGTAGAGGGTTTTGTGTCGCTTGATACTGTTTTAGTTGATTTCACATCTTCTTCCGGTTGGAAAGAGTTTGTATTAGATTTACGTCCTTATAATGGTCAAAATGTATATCTTAGTATATATACTATTAGTGCTAGCAGTAATTCTGTAAATTTATATATTGACGATTTTACCGTAGAAAATATACCGGCTTGTTATAAACCGAAGGACATCGTATTGAATAATATGACCGGAACCAGTTTGTCTGTTTCTTGGAATGCTTGGTTGAATACTAATTTTGAAATAGAGTATGGAACAGTTGGTTTTACACCTACAGGTACGCCTAATATACAGGATATTTCAGGAGATAGTTATACTATAGAGAATTTAGACCCTAGTAATTCTTATGATATTTATTTAAGAGCTAAATGTAGTGATACCGAATATACAGATTGGGTAGGTCCTGTTACTTTTGATACAGAGTGTAATGGTATTACAACTTTCCCTTACGTTCAGAACTTTAATCAGGATGAAGATATGTGGGTGTGTTGGACGATTATTGATGCGGATAACGATGGTAAAACTTGGGCAAAAAAGAATACAGGTTTAGGTATGGAGGATGGAAACTATGCCGCTTATGGTCAAGAAAGTCAAGATGATTATTTAATTACTCCTCAAATTAATGTAGGGGAAAATTATCTTGATATAAAGTGGGTTGATAAAGCAGAGAGTAGCTTTTGGGGAGGATCTTATAGGTCTTCTTACACCATATTGGTTTCAACAACAGGAAACAATATAGAAGATTTTACGGATTCTATTACTTCATTTGATTGTACCAATGCCGATTGGCTTTCGCATACTATCAATTTAGAAAATTATAGGAATCAGTCCATTTATATCGCATTTCATCAAACTTATTCTCAAGATTCTTATTACGGTTTTGGTATTGATAGTTTAAAGATTTTACCAACACCGCCTTGTGGAGGTGTTGCGGGAATTAATTTTGCTAACATTACTGCTTCATCTGCTCAATTGTCTTGGAATCCGGGACAAGTTACGTCTTGGGATATTGCTTATGGTATTGCCGGTACAGAGGTGACAGATATGGATTCTGTTCTTGATGTGACCAATTATACCGATTATACATTGAATAATTTAGTAAGTTCTTCTAATTATGATGTTTACATAAGACAGAACTGTAGTGCAGGAGAAGAAGCTGAATGGACAGGGCCATTTTCTTTCAGTACTTTATGCGGTACAATTGAAACTTACCCTTACGAGCAAAACTTTGATTTGGATAATTGGCTTTGTTGGACGGTTATTGATGCAGATAATGATGGTGTAACATGGAAGAAATCTCAACAATGGTTGGATTTGTCCGGTACAAATTATGCTGCTCATGGTACAGGTAATGCCGATGATTATTTAATTACTCCTGAATTGAGTATTAATGAAGCTACTCTATTAGCCACTTGGTTTGATAAAGTTGAAAGTGTAAATAAAAAAAATACCTACACTGTATTGGTTTCTACTACCGGTAACAATATAGAGGATTTTACAGATTCTATAACAACTATTGATTGTATTAATACAGCTTGGGAAAAGCATACTGTCAATTTATCGGCTTATGCTAATCAAACCATTTATATAGCTTTCCACCAAACCTATTCAGCAGCGACTAACTATGGCTTTGGTATAAATGATTTTAAGATAGACTTGGCTCCAACTTGTCCTAAGCCTGAGGAGTTGGTTTCAGAAGCTCGTACTTCTACTACTCTTACCGTAGATTGGGAAGAAACAGGTTCTGCTACAGCATGGGATTTTAAAGTATTTACAACTACTGCTGCTGAGCCGGTAGAGCCAACTCATACCAATATAACAGATAAGCCATATACCATTTCCGGTTTATCTGTAGATGCAGCTTATAAAGTTAAGGTAAGAGCACATTGTTCTGATTCTGATCAGAGTGAATGGTCGGATGTGCTTTGGACACAAACCACTGTAGCTTGTCCTAAACCTGATGGTACTTCTGTAGATGGTTTGACAACTAGCGAGGCTATTATTAAGTGGAATGGTTACGATGGAACTACTTTTGATGTGGAGCTACGTTTGTTAGATGATCCTTTTACGGGGGATGCTACTCATACGGGTATTACTACAGATAGTTTGATAGCTCAAGGCTTACAACACAGTACAATATATAAATATAGAGTCAGAAATATTTGTGATCCTGATGAAGGAGCATGGTCTGATTCTACGGGATTTGTAACTTTATGTGGTGTGTCTGAATTGCCTTTCTTTGAAGATTTCCAAGGAGATGATATTATGTGTTGGACACAAGCTCAAGCTTGGTTAGGTGATGCCATTGAAGGAAATTATTCAAATTGGTTAGTTGATAACTTTACGGATATTGATACAGCAAAGTCTTTAAGGACAACTATTTATTCTGACAATAATAAAGAGTGGGTATTTACACCTGCTATTAGCTTAGAAGGTGCTAATCAGGCTATATTAGAATTTGATATTGCTTTAACAAAATCAGCAAACGCTAATCCTATAGACGGAAGTGGAGAAGATGATAAATTTGTTGTTTTAGTTTCTGCTTCTGATGATGAAGTTTGGACACAAGCTACAGCATTAAGAACATGGGATAATCAAGGAAGTCCAAATGTATATAATGATATTTCTAATATAGGAGAACATATTGTTATTGATTTGAGTGCTTATGTAGGAAGTGTAGTAAAAATAGCTTTCTATGCAGAATCTAAGGTATATGGTTTAAATTCAAACAACCTATATGTAGATAATGTTTCTGTAAAAGATGTTGTGGACTGTGCTACTATAGGTAGTGTTTCAGTTGCTTCTATTACTAGTACTACAGCACTTGTTGATTGGGAAAGTATGGGTTCTGCTTCTGCTTGGGATATAAAAATTGTAAATACCAATACCAATGATGAAGCGGTTGTAGAAAATGTAACAGAGAAGCCTTATCAGATTCAATTAGAGGAAAGTACAACTTATGAAGTATCTGTTAGAGGAGATTGTTCTCCTTTAGGAGAGACGAATACTCAAGTTACAGACTGGAGTACTTTTAATCCAACATTTACTACCTTGACTAATTGCGCACTTCCTTCTGATATTGAAGTGGTACAAGCTACGGCTACAGGAAGTTCTGTAAATGTAGTTTGGAATGGTTATACGGCTACAAAATGGGATTTAGAATGGGTTCCAAAAGACAGCTCACCAACAGGTACTCCTGCAGCGAATGATATAACCGAAACGAGTTATACTATAGATGGTTTAGATGCTCAAACAGAGTATGACTTATATTTAAGGGCAGACTGTGATAATGAGGAGAGTGAATGGGTAGGTCCTATTACCTTTGGCTCCGGTTGTGAGGTGATTGATGAATTCCCTTGGGAAGAGAAGTTTGAAAATTGGAATGATGTAACAGCTTGTTGGGATTTAACAGGTGGAACTAAGCAAGTTTCTCAATACGGAAGTAATGCTGTAAAAGGAAATTATTGGAGTTGGAGTAGAGCAAATTATGCTTACTTAACTTTCCCTGCTTTTGATATGTCAGCTTTGGAACATCCTTATGTAGAGTTTACTTGGTCTCATCTATCTTATGAATCTTACCCTGATGATAGGTTAGAACTACAAGTTAGTCAAGATGGTATTCAGTGGGTAACTGTTTGGGAAAAAGCAGGTACTGAACTTGATTCCGATGATGGGGCTCAAAGTTCTTCTCCCGGATCTTATGTTAGCTCAGGTTTAATTTCTTTGGCTGATTTCGGAAATACTCCGGCATTGCGTTTTTACTTCCACTCGGGCTATGGTCCTGATTGTTTTGTCGGTGATGTGAGTATCAAGGATATTCCTTGTGCTTATCCGAACAAACCGGCAGCTTTTGATGTTTTAACCAATACAGCTTCTGTAACATGGGGTTTCGTAGATGGTCAAACAGAATGGGAGGTTCAGTACGGAGATGCTGATTTTGAATTGGGTCAAGGTACTGTTGTTAATGCTGATAATGATACATTGGCATTATCGGGATTGACTTCTAATACTCAATATGATGCTTATGTAAGGTCAGTTTGTGCTACCGATAATTATTCAGATTGGATAGGTCCTATTACATTCAGAACTCTAAATGACTCTGCTGATTTTATCTCTTTCACTGTTCAAAATCAAGTGGGAGATGCAACGATTGATTTAGTGAATAAGACGATTGATTTACAGGTGACTCATACACAGTCTTTAGAAGACTTAATTCCGGTATTTGACTTATCATATAATGCTAAGGTAAAAGTGGGAGATGATGTTCAGGTAAGTGGTCAAAATACCTTAGGTTTTACTAGCCCTATTGTTTATACTGTAACCTCAGAAGATAGTTCTACAGTGAACAACTGGACGGTTACTATTACTAAAGTACCTTTATTGTCAGAAGCCAATATTGTTACTTTTGAAATAGAGGATTATCAAATAGGAACAGCTGTGATTGATACAGATAATCATACAGTGAAAGATACGGTAGATTATCAGGCTAATTTGAGTGAATTGATAGCTGCATTTACTATTTCGCCTTCTGCAAGTATAGCTATAGGTACAGTACCTCAAGTAAGTGGTGTAACAGTTAATGATTTTAGTTCGCTTGTTACTTATACGGTTACAGCTGAAGATGGTTCTACGCAAGATTGGGATGTAACTCTGGTAAAAGATACTCCATCTGACTCCACAGATATATTAACCTTTAAGTTAAATGGTAAAGAAGGTGTAGTTGATTCAGATGCACATACCGTAACTGTTGATGTAGATTGGGACTATAATTTAGCCTCTTTACGCGCTGAGTTTACTTTGTCAGAGCATGCTATTGCTAAAATAGGAGCTGTGCAACAGTATAGTGGAGCAATGTATAATAGTTATTATGATGATGTTGTATATACTGTAGTTGCAGAAAATGGAACGAGTAGTCAAGATTGGACTGTTATGGTAAATAGAGGAGAAATACCTCAAGGAGCTTTATGTAGTAATCCTATACCTCTAAGTTTAGATGCAGAGAATATTACAGGTACTACTGGAGGATTTGGTAATAATTATCAATATAACTCTATATTGAATGCTAATGAGATTATTTATCAAATTAATATAGAGCCGGAAGATGGTCGTATAAGTGGTGTTGCTGAATTTACGAATGATAATTATGGATCTATATCTATATATAATGGTGTACCGGGTGCTCCATATACAGAATGTTTAGTTTCTGCCACAGGTACTTGGAATTCTACATCTTGTGAATTTAATAATGTTCATATCGTTGCCGGTACTTATTATGTTATTATTTCAAGAACGACTAGTACTAAAGCGAGTGTAGATTATAAATTTAGCTTATCTTATGAGGAAATATTAAGTGATGAAGCTGATATCTTATCTTATAGTATAGACGGACAAGTAAGTTCAGATATTATTACAGAGGATAAGAAAGTGAAAGTAGTGATGCCTTATGGTACTGACTTGAGTAACTTGGTAGCTGAATTTACTTTATCAGAAGCTGCTATTGCTAAGGTAGCTGATGTTGAGCAAATTTCCGGAACAACTGCTAATAACTGGGCAGAGGCTACCAATGGTTATATTAGCTATTCGGTAACAGCAGAAGATAATTCTACTATTAAGAGTTGGAAAGTGTATGTTACAACAGAACCTAATACAGAGAATGATATATTAACTTATACTATTCCTGAGCAAGTGAGTAGTGAAATTAACACTGATGAGCGTAAGGTAACAGTTGTGATGCCGGCTGGTAATCCTTTAATAGATTTAGTGCCAGAGTTTACACTTTCTGATGAAGCAACAGCTAAAGTTTCGGGTGTATTACAAGTAAGTGGACAAAGTGCTCTTAATTGGAATGTTTTAGAATACCAAGAGTATGTGGTGTCAGCCGGTAATGGTGATTCTCAGACATGGAAAGTGTATGTTGAAAATGCTCCAAATAGCGCTGCTGAAATTGAGGAATTTAAGTTGATTCCAGGTGTTCAAGTAGGTACTACAGAAATTGATTCTGAAGAGGCTAAGATTTTAGTAGAAGTATCTGAGCAAGCTGATATAACTGATTTAATTATCTTTAAGTTGAGAGCCTCTGAAGGTGCTACTGTAACTTACCAAGGTAATGAGGTGGTTCCTCAATCTACTTCTATTAATTTGTTAGAATCTGTTATACTAGTTGTAACAGCAGAAGATGGTACTATTAAAGAATGGGAAGTTACTCGAAAGGGAAGCGTTTCTTTGATTTCTTCTTCAGCATTTAGTGTTTATCCAAATCCAACTACAGGTGTGTTGAATATCCGTAGTGATGTAGATAAAGCTGAATGGTTAAGTATAGAAGTAGTTAATACTTCCGGTCAAATAGTTAAGCGTATAGCTCAGAAAGATATCGATAATGCTATTGATTTATCAGAACAAGCTAATGGTTTATATTTGATAAAGGTTAATACTACCAAAGGAAATGTGGTTAAAAAAATCAATTTGATTAAATAAGCATTTCTTTTAGGATACTAAATAATAATAAGAAAGGCGAGCCGTTTGGTTCGCCTTTCTTTTTTTGTTTTCTTAATGAAAGTTTTTTGTAAAGTTAATTTAAGTAATGAACAGTATTTATAGTTGTTTTGTTGATGAGTAAATTCGTTGATATACAGGTTCTTATTTTGTTATGTGTATAAACGTTAGTGATACCTTGTAAATGAATAGAAAAACAATATCTGAATCTAAAAAAGTATCTCATATTCTAAGAATTTATTTTTATAGAAAATATTATTATTTTCTTTTTTTCTTTAATGTTTTGTTTTTTAGAGAAATATAGAACTTATAAAAATCTTGATAAAAGGAAGAAATGTTATAAAAATATGCTGTATATTTAGGAGCAAATATTTTAAGATTTTTATTATTAACTAAATTATTTTTATATGAAGTATTTTGACTTTAGGTGGCTTATAGTCTTTTTAACGGCAATAAGTCTTATGCAAAATGTTAAAGCCCAGGAAGATATTTATCTTCAAGAGGGCTTTGAGAGTGAAATATTTCCTCCTGTTGGTTGGACGCAAATTAACAATGGTGATGGAAATTATTGGACACGAACAACCTATGCACCGAATGTGTCAGAGGGGAATGCCGCAATGCAATATATGCGTGATCCTTATAATTCGGCTGATGTTTGGATGTTTACGCCTGCCATTACGCTTCCTGTAGGAGAGGTTGAGATTCGTTTTGATTGTAAAAGAGGAATGGACAGTGAGGTTGAAAAATTGAAAGTAACAGTAGGAACGGCGGCAACAGTAGCTGCTCAGACCAATGTGTTGATGTCAGAGGATATTTTAGGTGAAGAAGAGTATCAGGAATATACATTGACATTTTCTGTTACAACTGCAGGCGATTATTATTTTGCTTGGAATTGTTTTTCAGAGGCCAATAAGTACGCTCTTTATGTTGATAAAATAATAATTAATAAAAAACCGGATTGTCCTCACGTAAAAGGATTAATTGCACAGGAGGTGTCTATTCATTCTGTAGATTTAAAGTGGAATTTTTTAGAAAATGCAGGTTATGAGTATGTTGTAGTTGAAAGGGGAGAGCAGCCATCTACAGGTACTCCAGTAAGTGTTACAGATACTTTTGCCACAGCAACAGGTTTAGAAGCTTATCATGAGTATGATGTGTATGTACGATCAACTTGTCAAGATGATAAAGTAGGTTTGTGGTCTGAACCTTTTTCTTTTAGAACAAAGCCTTTATGTCCTCATATATCAGACTTAAACCTTTATGGGATAACACTAAATACAGCAATTATTAATTGGGAGGCTAATGGAAATACGTCTTTTCAATATGCTGTAGGAGACCAAGGCTTTGATGTTAATATAGCAGAGACTCACACTGTTAATGAAAATATGGTTGAACTGACCGGTTTATTATCTGCACATAGCTATGATATCTATGTGCGTTCTGCTTGTAATGAAGGAGATACGGGTATTTGGTTAGGCCCTCTTGCTTTTGTGACTCCTAGTGCAAATTGTAATATGCCTAATAGTTTAAATGTGAGTAATATTACAGGAAATTCAGTTGATTTGGAATGGTCAGCAGTAAACGATATAGAGCGCTATGAATTAGTTTACGGAGTAGTAGGCTTTAACCCTGATGAAACGACTCCTGTTAGTGTAGAAAGTACAGAAAATACTTATGCTTTATCTAATTTAGCTTCAGGAACAACTTATGAAGTTTATATAAGAACAGTTTGTGAGAGCGGTACAGCTTTATGGTTAGGTCCTCAAACATTTGCAACAGGCTGTGAACTAATAACAGAGTTCCCTTATGTAGAAACTTTTGATGGAGAATGGAATTGCTGGACTAAAATAGACTTAAACAATAATGCTTCTCCTTGGGAGAAAAAGCTTGGCAATGGAGACGTTTATGCTTATACTTCTGGTGGTAGTACTAATAATAATTATTTGATTTCTCCTCAGTTTTCAGTAGGAGAAAACTTCTTTGCCAACTTTAAATATGGAAGTTCTAGTGCATCTTCTTCTATTATAGTACCTGTTGAAATAGCTATATCTACTACAGGACCAAATCCCTCTGATTTTCAAGCTGTAGATACATTTTTTATGACTGATAATAATTGGCACCTTGCTCAAGTAGATTTACGATCTTATCAAGGAAGCAATGTTTATATAGCTATACATACTATTGATGCTGAAGTGTATTCAGTTAATGTTCATATTAATGATTTTAAGGTAGAGGCTATTGGAGATTGTGTAACTCCTTCTAATTTTGAATTGACAGAAACAACAGGAAATTCCTTGTCTTTTGTTTGGGAAGGATGGTTAGATAACCAGTGGGAGATAGCTTATGGCGAAACTGGATTTGCTCTTACGGAAGCTGTTAATGTTGAGAATGTTACAGAATCTAATTATACGCTTACCGGATTGAATCCAAGTGTAAATTATGATATATATATTCGTTCAAAATGTAGCGATTCGGAACATAGTGATTGGGTAGGTCCTTTTACTTTAGCGACAGAGTGTATGGCTATCTCAAACTTCCCTTATCAGCAGGGCTTTAATTCAGATGATTGGGCTTGTTGGACAGTTATTGATGCGGATAATGATGGTAGAACATGGTCAAAAGACAATGAATATTTAGGTATGAGTAGTAATAACTATGCTGCTCATGGTATGGGTAGTCAAAATGATTATTTAATTACACCTCAGATTAATGTGGGGGAAAACTACCTTCATATAGAATGGATGGATAAAGTTGAAGATTCAGGTCGTAATAATACATATACGGTATTGGTTTCTACAACCGGTAATAATATAGCAGATTTTACAGATTATATCACTTCGTTTGATTGTACCAATGAAGATTGGACTTCTCATACTATAAATTTAGAAAGTTACAGAAATCAGACCATTTATGTAGCATTTCATCAGACTTATTCTGCTTCTACTAGTTATGGCTTTGGTATTGATAGTTTAAAGATTGCAGAAACGCCTCCTTGTTCAGGAGTTAGTTTGGTTGAAGCTAATAACATAACGACTTCTTCGGCTGAACTGTCTTGGATGCCGGGTCAAGTTACTTCTTGGGATATAGCTTATGGTATTTCCGGTACTCTTATGAGTCAAATGGATTCCGTTCTTGATGTGACTAATTATACCAATTACACATTGACTAATTTAACTTCAGGTTCTATTTATGATGTTTACATAAGACAAAATTGTGATGGACAAGAAGAGCAGGAGTGGGCAGGTCCTTTTTCTTTTAAAACTTTGTGTTTGCCGGTTTCGGATTTTCCTTATCAGCAGGATTTTAATTTAGATGATTGGGCTTGTTGGACTGTTATTGATGCAGATAACGATGGTATCACTTGGTCAAAAAGTCAAACCTACTTAGATATGGAAAATGGTAATTATGCTGCTCATGGTATGGGTAATCAAAATGATTATTTAATAACACCTAAAATAAGTGTAGGAAATTTAAATCTTTTTGCGACTTGGTTTGATAAGGTAGAAAGTTCATATCAGCCTAATAAATATACTATTCGTATTTCTACTACAGGAACAGATATAGCAGATTTTACAGATTCTATTATTTCTTTTGACTGTGTAAATACAAATTGGATAGAGCGTTCTCTAGATTTATCAGCTTATGCTAATCAAGAAATTTATATTGCTTTTCATCAAACCTATTCTGCTGCTACTAATTATGGTTTTGGTATAGATAATTTTAAATTAGCGGTACCTCCAACTTGTATTCAGCCGGAAAGTTTGGATTTAGAAAGTCGTACTTCTACTACTCTTACTGTAGATTGGGAAGAAATGGGTTCTGCTACAGCTTGGGATTTTAAAGTGTTTACAACAGATGCTGCAGAGCCTGTAGAACCAACTTATGTTAATATAACGGATAAACCATATACTATTTCCGGTTTGTCAGTACATACATCTTATAAAATAAAGGTAAGAGCACATTGTTCTGATTCTGATTTGAGTGAGTGGTCAGATGTGCTTTGGGAAGAAACAACTATTGTTTGTCCTAAACCTGATAATACACAGGTGAATAGTTTAACATCTAACTCAGCTGTTATTAAGTGGAATGGTTATGATGGAACCACTTTTGACGTGGAACTGCGTTTAAAAGAAGACCTTTTCACAGGAGTACCTACTCATACAGGGATAACAACAGATAGCTTGCTTGCTCAAGGTTTGCAACATAGTACATTATATAAATATAGAATTAGAAATATTTGTAACCCTGACGAGGGGCAGTGGTCTGATTCTACAGGGTTTAAGACCTTGTGTGGAGTGTATGAGATGCCTTTTGCAGAAGGATTTGGTGCTTCGGCGTTACCGGAATGTTGGTTACATGCTAAGGGTGAGTTAGGAGAGCCTCTTGAGGTTGTATCTTATGGATCGTGGTCTCCTAAGAGATTTGCTTATGGTACTAATCCTGCTTTTAAAGTTAATATTTATGGTACTACTAAAAAGGCTTGGTTGATGACGCCGGAGATTAATTTAGGTACTTCAAATAATGCTATTTTAGAATTTGATTTAGCTTTAACTTTGCAAGGAGAAGCTTCACAGGCAGATACGATTGGTATAGATGATAAGTTTGGCGTTTTCATCTCTACAGGAGATGATGAAGTATGGGACAATCCTACACCTTTGGCTGTTTGGGATAACCAAGGAAGTGAATTGGTTTATAATCATATTTCTACTACAGGAGAGCATATTGTAATAGATTTATCTGCTTATTCCGGTAATGTACGTATTGGCTTTTATGGAGAATCAACTGTTAAGAATTCAGATAATGATTTATTTATAGATAGTGTATCTGTAAGAGAAAATACTTGTATTTATCCTGTTGAGATGACTTTAGGAGGGTTAACCAATACAACTGCAGTGGTTGATTGGGAAAATCCTCTAGGAACTACTAAGTGGGATATTAAAGTTGTTAATACAGAAACTAACGATGAACTTGTTATAGAGGATATTACAGAAAAACCTTATACTATAACTAATCTTACAGCAGAAGCTTCTTATCAGGTGTATATAAGGACTGACTGTGGAGCTTCCGGTAATGCTAATGTAAGTGAATGGTCTCCATCAAATGTAATATTTACAACACTTGCTGATTGTCCTGCTCCGAATGATGTTGTTTTTACAGTAGCACAAGGTACGTCTATCAATGCAAGTTGGGAAGCTTATTTTGCAACTCAATGGGATTTGGAATGGGTTCAGAGAGATATATCTCCTACGGGAACGCCTATGGCTGATAATGTAGATGTTAATAATTATACCATATCAGGATTGATTGCACAAACAGACTATGATTTATATTTAAGAACAGATTGTGGTGGAACTACTTCTGAGTGGATGGGACCTTTCACATTTAATTCCGGTTGTGATATGATAACAGAATTCCCTTGGGAAGAGAAGTTTGAAGATTGGGATAATGTAACTACTTGTTGGGATCTTAGTGGAGGAAATGAAGAAGTAGTTCAATATGCAGATAGTGTTGTGAAAGCAGCTTTTGATGATTGGGGTGATGGTAAGTATGCTTATTTGAAATTCCCTTCTCTTGATATTTCTTCTTTGAGTAATCCTTATTTAGAATTTACTTGGTCGCATAAGTATGAGTCTTGGAATGTTAGAGATTTATTAGCATTACAAGTAAGTACAGATGGAGTAAATTGGACTAATATCTGGGTTAAAGTACTTGCAGATTTTAATTCAAATGATGGAGCTTCTACTTATAATGCTGGATCTTATGTTTCTTCCGGTTTGATTTCTTTGGAAGGCTATGGCGCTTCTCCTGAACTTCGTTTTTGCTTTAAATCAGATGAAGGGTCGAATTGTTTTATTGATAATGTAGGAATAAGAGATATTCCTTGTGTTTATCCACAAAGTATCACTTCTTTTGATGTATTAGCTAATGCCGCTTCTGTAACATGGACATTTTTGGAGCAACAAACACAATGGCAAGTACAATATGGTGCCACCGGATTTGAATTAGGTCAAGGTACATCTGTTGACGCTGATAATGATACATTGGAGTTATCAGGATTGATTGCTAATACCCAGTACGATGCTTATGTAAGATCTGTTTGTACTACTGATAGTTATTCAGATTGGACTGGTCCGGTTACTTTTAGGACACCAAATAATATTGCTGATTTTATATCGTTCTCTGTTCAAAATCAAGTAGGAACGACTACTATTGATTTAGACAATAAGACGATTAATTTACAGGTAACACATTCTCAGTCTCTAGAAGACTTGATGCCTGAATTTGAGTTATCAGATAATGCTAAAATAAAAGTTGGTGAGGATGTTCAAATAAGTGGTCAAAGTACTTTAGACTTTACTAATCCTGTTGTTTACATTGTAACTTCAGAAGATAGTGTTGTAGTGAATAACTGGACGGTAACTATAACTAAGGTTCCTTTGCTTTCAGAGAATGACTTTATTAGTTTTAGTATTCAGGATGTTCAAATAGGAGAGGCTGTAATTGATACAGATAATCATACTGTTAAAGATACTGTAGATTATCAAGCTGATTTGAGTAATTTAATAGCTCAGTTTACAATTTCTCCATCAGCTAGTATAAAAATAGGAGCGACAGAGCAGGTAAGTGGAACTACTCCTAACGATTTCTCTTCTTCTGTAACTTATACTATTGTAGCTGAAGATGGTACAGAGCAAGATTGGGAAGTGACTCTAGTGAAAGAATTACCTTGTGATTCTACTGACTTCTTAACTTTTGATTTAGATGGACAAAATGGAGTGATTGATTCAGAAAATCATACTATTACTGTGGATGTGGCATGGGATACAGATTTATCTAATATGTTAGTTTCATTTACTCTTTCTGATAATGCTATAGCTAAGATAGGCGATGTTTATCAATATAGCGGTTGTATGTATCATTCTTTCTATGATAGTAAAGTTTATACCGTTGTTGCAGAAAATGGAACAACTACTCAAGATTGGACTGTTATAGTAAATAAAGCTGAAATACCTCAAGGAGCTTTATGTAGTAACCCAATACCTTTAACGCTTGATGCACAAGGTATCACAGGAACAACAGAAGGTTTTGGTAATAATTATCAGTATGACAATATCTTACAGCGCAATGAGATTATTTATAGATTTGATATATCTCAAGAAGAAGGAACGTTAAGTGGTTCTATAACATTTGGCAATAATGATGATAATGGAACAATATCAGTTTATAATGGTGTTCCCGGTTTATCAACAACAGAATGTTTAGTGAATGCTTCGCCTGCTTCGAATGAAACAAGTTGTGAGTTTAATAATGTTACTATTACGTCGGGTGTCTATTATTTAATAGTATCTAGAAACTCTTATTATGGTACTCCTGCGGTATCTTATACATTTAATCTTTCTTATGTAGAAACTTTAAGTGATGAAGCTGATATCTTATCTTATAGTATAGACGGACAAGTAAGTTCTGATATTATTACAGAGGATAAGAAAGTGAAAGTAGTGATGCCTTATGGTACAGACTTGAGTAGTTTAGTTGCTGAATTTACTTTGTCAGAAGGAGCTACTGCGAAGGTGGCTGATGTTGAGCAAGTTTCAGGGACAACTGCTAATAACTGGGCAGAGGCTACTACCGGTTATATTAGTTATTCTGTGACAGCTGAAGATAATTCTACTATTAAAGGCTGGAAAGTATATGTTACTACAGAGCCTAATACAGAGAATGATATATTAACTTATACTATTCCTGAGCAATTAAGTAGTGATATTGATACGGAAAATCGTAAGATAACAGTGGTAATGCCTGCGGGTCATTCTTTAAATAATTTAGTTCCAGAGTTTACACTTTCTGATGAAGCAACTGCTAAAGTAGCAGGAGTGTTACAAGAAAGTGGTGTTACTTCTCAAAATTGGAGTATTGTGGACTTTATAGAGTATGTGGTGTCAGCCGGTAATGGTGATGCTCAAACTTGGAAAGTATATGTTGAAAATGCTCCAAATAGTGCAGCTGAAATAGAGGAGTTTGAGTTGGTTCCTGGTGTTCAAGTAGGAACTACAGAAATCAATTCTGAAGAGGCTAAGATTCTTGTAAAGGTAACAGATGAAGCTAATTTGACTGACTTAATTATCTTTAAGTTGAGAGCTTCTGAGGGTGCTACTGTGACTTACCAAGGTAATGAGGTGGTTCCACAATCTACTTCTATTGATTTATCAGAATCTGTTATATTAGTTGTAACAGCAGAAGATGGTACAGTTAAAGAATGGGAAGTTATTAGAATGGGAAGCGTTCCTTTGATTTCTTCTTCAACATTTAGTGTTTATCCAAATCCAACTACAGGTGTGTTGAATATCCGTAGTGATATAGATAAAGCTGAATGGTTAAGTATAGAAGTGATTAATACTTCCGGTCAAATAGTTAAGCATATAGCTCAGAAAGATATCGATAATGCTATTGATTTATCAGAACAAGCTAATGGTTTATATTTGATAAAGGTTAATACTACCAAAGGAAATGTGGTTAAGAAAATCAATTTGATTAAATAAACGTTTCTTTTAGGATACTAAATAATAATAGGAAAGGCGAGCCATTTGGTTCGCCTTTCTTTTTTTGAATGGAGTGGGGTATTTGTAAATGAGTGAATTTTGACTGAAAATATATGGTATTAAAGCTAAAGGGAAGGGCTTAGAGCCTTTTGGATAAGACATAAAAAAGTCTAAAATTCGATAACAATTAGTTACAGAATTTTAGACTTCTTTATTTTGTATGAAATAGCTTATTCAGATAAAAAATCAGGTTCCATATACTTAGGATTAGGGTACTTGTAAAATCCTTCTCCTGTAGAAATACCTAATTTATTATTATCTATAAAATGCTTTTGATAATATTCTACTACTTTTTTTCGAGTAGGGTCATTAGTTTTTTCTGCTATTAATTTGTTAATGTTGTAAGCTGTTGTTATACCTACTAAATCTAAAATAGCACAAGGACCTAAAGGAGCTCCGGTTGCTTTCATCCAAGTTTTATCTATAATTTCCGGTTCAGCTACCTCGTTTACAATTAAATCGCTTGCTGCATTTAACAAAGGTACAAGTAAAGAGTTTAAAATATAACCCGGTTGTTCTTTTTTAAGAGGTAAGGGTAACATTCCTATATTTTTAGCGAACTGTACAATTTGATCAAAAACCTTAGGGTCGGTACCTTGATGAGCCATAATTTCAGCAGTATTACGCTTCCATATATTATTGGCAAAATGCAATGCTAAAAATTGACTAGGACGACCGGTTGCCTGTGCAAACTGACTAGGTAGTAAGGTAGAACTATTAGTAACAAAAATAGTATGCTTAGGAGTCAATTTCGCTATTTTCTGATAAAAATCTTCTTTTACGTCAATGCGCTCAGGAATAGATTCTATCACTAAATCAGCGTTTTTTACGGCTTCTTCTAAATTATTGGTATAACTTAGATTGTTTTCTGTTTGATTAATTTGTTCTTGAGTGGCATTTAAATCCTGTTTAAAAGCTTCACTTAAAACAGGAAATTTCTCTCTTGCCTTTTTTAATGTTTCCTCGCGTCTGCTAAATACAGTAACTTTAAAACCATGATAGGCGACTTGAAAGGCTATTTGGAAACCTAATACACCACTGCCAACGACTGTTACATTTTTAAAATCCATATCTTTTTATTTTTTCGACCAAATTTACACAAAATAAATGTAATAAAGTTGTGTTTGTTTTAAAATTTTATGAGTAAAGATGGATGAAATTTTCTATAGTGAAATTCTCAAGTCTTTTTATTGGAAAGGTGTCTTTGTGTTATGTGTTGGTATAAAGTTGATTAAACTGTAGTAAGGTTGCCGTATTAAAGAAAAACCTCAGAGGGGTTGAAAGTCTCTGAGGTCTTTTTATATAAGGATTAAAATGGTATATTCTAAAATGAATCTTTTAAATTATGTTTGCTTTTTACTCCAAACAATGTCCCATTCTGTTTTTCTTAGTTTCTAAGTATCTTTTATTATAAGGATTTGGAGGGATAATATTGGGAACAATTTCTACTATTTCTAAACCATAACCTTCTAAGCCAACTCTTTTTATAGGGTTGTTGGTAATTAGTCTGATTTTGGTAACTCCCAGACTTCTTAATATTTGAGCGCCTACACCATAGTCTCTTTCATCATCTTTAAATCCTAAATGGGTATTGGCATCAACTGTATCAAAGCCTTCTTCTTGTAGTTTATACGCTTTGATTTTATTCATTAAACCAATACCTCTACCTTCTTGATTGAGGTACACAACAACGCCTTTGCCTTCTTTTTGAACCATTTCCATAGCTGCATCCAATTGCTGACCGCAATCGCAACGTAAAGAACCTAAAATATCTCCTGTGGCACAAGAAGAGTGCATACGTACCAAAACGGGTTCGTCAAATTTCCATTCTCCTTTTATTAAAGCCATATGTTCTAAGCCATTTGATTTCTGACGAAAAGGAATGAGATCAAAATGTCCTACTTTAGTTGGCATATCTACTTTAACTCCACTTTCAATAAGGCTTTCAACTTTGTTTCTGTAGCTTATTAAATCCTTAATAGTAACAATTTTTAGCTGAAATTTCTCGGCTATTTTTACTAACTCAGGTAAGCGAGCCATAGTGCCGTCTTCATTCATTATTTCAACTAAAACACCACCTGGAGTAAGTCCTGCCAATCGGGTTAAATCGACCCCTGCTTCAGTATGTCCGGCTCGTCTTAGTACGCCTTTATCTTTAGCTTTTAAAGGAAAAATATGACCTGGGCGACCTAATTCTTCCGGTTTAGTTTCAGGGTTAACTAAAGCTTGAATAGTCATTGCTCTGTCGTAAGCGGAAATTCCTGTAGTACAGCCTTTCCCTATTAAATCAACAGATACAGTGAAAGGTGTTTCGTGCGATGCCGTATTTTTTCCAACCATTAAGTCTAAGTCTAAACGCTTACAAGTTTCCTCTGTGATAGCGGTGCAAATCAAACCTCTACCGTGTGTTGCCATAAAATTGACAATCTCAGGTGTTATTTTTTCTGCAGCACAAATAAAGTCGCCTTCATTTTCTCTATCTTCGTCATCAACGACAATGATGATTTTTCCTTCTTTTATATCTTGTATCGCTTCGTCTATACTGTTTAGTTTAAATTCTGACATCGTTTTTGTATTTTTTTGCAAAATAATATTTTTATTTTCTTTTTAACGAATAATTTTTAAATAATAAATAGAAAACCCTATTTCTCTAATATTTTTTGGTATTCTTTAATTAGTTGTTTGGTGATTTCCAGAGTGTTAAATTGGGTTTTTATAAATTCTCGTGCATTCTTTCCGGTTAGTTGGCAAAATTGAGGATTGTTTATGAATTGTAATACTTTCTCGGCAAATGTTTCGGGTGTATCGGCAATAAGTAATTCCTGACCGTCTTTTACTTCTATTCCCTCTATTCCCATAGATGTAGAGACACAAGGAACAGCTAATGCCATACCTTCTAATATCTTGATACGTAGTCCACTTCCTGATTTCAAGGGGACTAACATAACACCACGAGATTGCATATATTCCTTAGCATCTTCTACTTCTCCTTCGTAGATAACGTTAGTTTGTGATTGGAAAAAAGCAATGCTCTTTTTTGATGCGTTTCTACCTGCTATAAAAAATTGAATGTCTTTATTTTTTTGAAGAATTAAAGGCCAAACATTTTTTAAAAACCATTCTAAGGATTCTAAATTAGGAATCCAGTCTAGGGAGCCTAAATGGAAAATGGAATTGTGTAGAAAAGCCTGTGAACCGATGGGGTAGTGCTCTAATTGTATGCCGGTATGTAAGGTGTGAATAGTGCCTTGATATCCCCAGTCTGTAAAGTATTTTTGGTCTTTTGTTGTAATTGGTAAAAGTAAATCGTAGTCCTTAAAATAACGTTGTTCCAAGTGCTTTATTCTTTGGCTCAAATTGTTTAAATACCACTTTTTAAGAGGGTTGGAAGTGTTGTTTGCTAAGCGTTTCCATATTTTATACTCAACATTGTGAGCCCGCATTACTATTTTGGCTTGGCTATTGCTTCGTATCGTTGAAATATACGGAGATAAGTATAAACCTTCTAATTGTACAATGTCAAAAGCCGTTTCTTGGAGTATTTGAATGAGTTTCTTCTCGTATTCTTTAGACACAAATCGGGTGGCTGTATAAGGTTGCTTTGAAAATAAAAAGTTAGTAAGCAAAGCGGGAGCCGTAATTTGTGCTGGAACTTCTTCTGATGAGAAACGAATTTTTTGAGTATATTGAACAGGAATATCTTCTACAGCGGTATTGTGTTTTTGAGTCTTCATATACAACAAATGCACCGAGTGTCCTAATTCTGATAAACCACAAGCCACATCCATAATGGCAATTGCGCCACCGTCAGAAAGAGGGTAGGGGGCTTTGTTGGAAAGGATTAAAATATTCATTATTCAATAAAAATTATTTTTTGACACGTTTATTAAACCAAAGTTTTATTTTGTTGAGAAATAAAGTGTAAGCGTGTATATTAAATAAGTTAGAATCACGAGATGCTTTGTAGGTAAAAAACAGACCTATAGGGAATAGTATAATGGAAGAAGCCCACATTCCTGCCCAAGCGGGTAAGTTGCCTTCTAAGCACACTTTTTCGCCAATTGTGGAAATGACATAGTAAATCAAGAAGAAGATAATAGAAACAATTACGGGCATTCCCAAGCCTCCTTTTCTTATAATGGCTCCTAAAGGGGCGCCTATAAAAAAGAGAATTAAGCAGGCGACAGAAAGCGTGAACTTTTTATGCCATTCTACTATATACGATACGAGCCAAGTATTTTTGGCATTTACATTTGCTTCGGAATTGCTTACAAAATTTTTGCTTGCACGAGCAAAATTGATGGCTAAATCTATGGCGTTTAGTTGTGTTTTTAGAGGGATTGATTTAAATAAGCTATCTATTTCGAAAGGAGTAAAAGGTGTTTTTTGGTATAGTAAACTGTCTTTTTTACTTTCTTTTCTGAGTAAATTGTTGCGAATAATGGTTTTAAAGGTGTTCTGTTTAGCTTTGTCCACTTCCGTGTTTAAGGAATCGATAGTCCAAGATAATTGAGCAACACTCAACATTTTTCTATGTCCCTTCCAAACACTTTCGTCACTTCTTTTTAAGCCAAATTCGTCAATAGGGTGTAAAATTCGCTCATATTTATATTGGTGGAAATCGGTTGGGTATGTTTTTTCAGTATATAGCTTAGTGGGTTCTAATTTGTCTTCATAGCGTTTGCCATTGTATAGTTCTATTACTAAATACTTTTTATTGGAAGAAATGTGAATTTTTCCTGAGTCCGCCAAATTGATAATCTGATTGCCTAAATCTGCTGTATGGTCATATATCATCACATTATACATCATCTTGGTTTTGGGATTTTGATCCGATACTTTGATGCTGTATTTTCCTACATTATTGTTGAATATTTGAGGTTGAATTAATAACTCAGTACGTGTTTTCTTTATATCCCTAAGCAAAGATTTCATTTTTAACTGCGCAAACGGTAGGACATTGTTTGAGAAGAAAAATGCCAATGCACAAATAAGAACAACTGTTATAATTAACGAGCGCATTATTCTGAAAAGGGAGATGCCGGCTGATTTGAATGCTAATAATTCATTGTTTTCACCTAAATTGCCAAATAGCATAATAGATGACAGTAAAATGGTCATAGGTAAGGACATAGGAATAAGGGTTAATGTAACATAGTACATTAACTCAGCAATAACGAATCCGCTTAACCCTTTTCCTACTAAATCGTCAATCCAAAGCCAAACAAATTGCAATAAAAAGACGAATAGCGATATGAAAAAAGTTAAAACAAAAGGTCCGAAATAGGACTTTAATATGAACCGGTCTAATTTTTTCAAATTTCAAATAAAATAGGAGGACAAAATTAAGGAATTAATTGGAATTAAGCCCGAAATATGTGTGAGAAAACCAGCTTAGTGTTTAAGTAGTTGAAAAATAGAATCTTGTGTGTTTTTCTAATTTATTTTAAATTCTTGATTTCCTGCTCAGATAAGCCTGTTAACTCAGTGATTTCAGCAACTGATTTCCCCATTTTTAAAGCATTCTTAGCAATTCTCTCTATCCCCTTTTCCATTCCTTTTTCCATTCCTTTCTCGAAACCTTCATCGTGTGCAGTGTCCAGTGAATTTTTTAAATCTCTATAGTATTTTAAACTGTCTTCGTAAGAGGTAACTTG
>PDWI01001631.1_pt1 | contig 35065 bp, 35 predicted proteins | sample 1430891 | NCBI WGS metagenome assembly PDWI01 (sample SAMN01162508, study PRJNA174530) | Oral metagenome, whole genome shotgun sequencing project. | biome: Marine environment; feature: Marine mammal; material: Swab sample of the gingival sulcus; isolation source: swab sample of gingival sulcus... | reverse complement strand
GACAGACGCGCCGTCTACTTTCTCAGCTTCATACACCTCGCATCAGCAATGCTTTGGATGCGATGAATGTCGATTCAGCCTAGGGCAGAAATCGCTAAACCAGAGCCAAATTCTCTGCCTCTCCATTAGCATTCTGCTGATTTCGAACGCGAATTTTGATGCTTAATGTTGCAGCTTAAAGCGATTTCTGCGCTATTTGCGGAAACTGTCGAGCGAGACCACTTCCGCGTCCTTGTGCGGCGCGTCCGGTTCGACCAGCGGCCCGTCCGGGTCGGCGTCGATTTCCGGTTCTTCTTCCACCAGATGCGGCAGGTTCTCCTCCGCCTCTTCGCGCGCCTCAAAGCGCAGGCCGAATTCGACCGAGGGGTCGGCGAAGGTGTGGATTGCGTTGAAGGGGATGAACATCGGTTCGGGCTGGTCGCCGAAATTCAGGGTGACGTGAAAGCCGGTATCGGTCACGCGCAGGTCATCGAACCAGTGCTGCATGACGATGGTCATCTCGTCGGGGAAGCGTTCGCGCAGCCAGTCGGCCAGCTCGACCTCCGGGTGATCGGTGACGAAGGTGATGAGGAAGTGATGCGCGCCGGGCAGCCCGTCTTTCGACACGTCGGTCAGGACTTTCTGGATCAGGCCGCGCATGGCCTCGTGCATCAGGTTTCCATAATCAATGCTCGACATGTTTTCTCCCATTTTGGGGCAGCATAGGGGATTCGCGGCCTTGGTGGAAGCGGTTGGCGCTGCAAGGGCGGTTTCGGGGGCTTAGTTTTGCTTGGCCGCCTCCCAAAGCGCGTCCATTTCGGCGAGCGTCGCGTCCTGCGGGCGTTTGCCTTTGGCGGCCAGCCCGGCTTCCACCGCGCCGAAGCGCCGGATGAACTTGGCATTGGCGGCGCGCAGGGCGGCTTCCGGGTCAACGTCCATGTGGCGCGACAGGTTGGCCATGGAAAACAGCAGATCGCCGATTTCTTCTTCGATATGGGCCGGGTCGCGGGCCTCGGAAACCTCGCGTGCTTCCTCCATCAGCTTGTCCAGAACGCCGCTGATATCGGGCCAATCAAACCCCACCCGCGCCGCGCGTTTTTGCAGCTTGTAGGCGCGCAGCAGGGCGGGCAGGCCGCGCGCCACCCCATCGAGCGCCCCCGCATTACCGCGTTCCTGCGCCTTGATGCTTTCCCAGTCCCGCACCTGTTGCTCGGCGCTTTTGTCGCGGCTTTCATCGCCGAAAACATGCGGGTGGCGGGCGACCATCTTGTCGGCGATGGCATTGGCCACGTCGTCGAAGTCAAAAAGCCCCGCATCCTTGGCCATTTGTGCGTGAAACACCGACTGGAACAGGAGGTCGCCCAATTCGCCTTTCAACTCGTCCCAGGCCTCGCGCTCGATGGCGTCGGCGACCTCATAGGCCTCCTCGATCGTGTGCGGCGCGACGGAGGCGAAGGTCTGTTCGATGTCCCACGGGCAGCCGGTTTCGGGATCGCGCAGGCGCTCCATGATGGTGACAAGCCGGGCGATGCCGCCCTTGGGGTCGTGGATCAGATCGTCGGACATGGCGTTCTCCTTTGGGTCTGATTACGCCGCGGCGGGCGGGGTCGCAAGGTGGTTGCGGATTTGCGCCGGGTCTTGCATGGTTGAGGCGCAAGGGAGGGCGCCATGGCATTGGAAGACGCAAAGAACACAGTGGACGAGGCGATTACCCGCACCGACCTGAAGGGGCTGTCGTTTGAGAACACCTTCGCCGGAGTACCCTCGTTTCTGCGCCGCAAACTGACCAAAGACCTGCGGGCAGCCGATATCGCCATTACCGGCGTGCCTTTCGATCAGGCGGTGACCAACCGTCCCGGCACCCGCCTCGGCCCGCGCGCCATCCGCGAAGCTTCCGCCTTGCAATCGCCCGATGCGCCCTATGGGTGGGGCTTCAACGTGATGGACGCATTTGCCATCGCCGATGCGGGCGACATGGCGTTCGACTATGCCCATACGCCAGACGTGCCCGCCCGGATCGAAGCGCATATCGCGGGCATTCTGGCGCAGGATTGCGCGGCGATCACCTTGGGCGGGGATCATTCGATCACCCTGCCGATCCTGCGGGCACATGCGCAGCGGCACGGTCCGCTGGCGCTGGTGCAGTTCGACGCCCATACCGACAGTTGGCCCGACGACGACCCGACCCGCATCGACCACGGCACTTTTGTGTATAAGGCCGTACGCGAAGGGCTGATCGACGTATCGCGTTCGGTGCAAATCGGCATCCGCACCACCAATGACGACCCTCTGGGCATCACAATCATCGACGCGCCGGAAGTGCATCGCAGCACCCCGCAGGCGGTGGCGGACCGCATTCGGCAGATCACCAGCGACGCGCCCACCTATCTCAGCTTCGACATTGACGGGCTGGACCCCGCCTTTGCGCCCGGCACCGGAACGCCGGTTTGGGGCGGGCTAAGCTCGGCGCAGGCGGCGGCCATTCTGAAAGGGCTGGCCGGGATCAACCTCGTCGGCGGCGACGTGGTCGAAGTTTCCCCGCCCTTTGACGTGGGCAACATCACGGCCGTTGCGGCGGCGCATGTGGCGGTCGAACTTCTGTGCCTTTGGGGCTATACACGTTTATAACAGGGGTTGGATTTCAGGTATTTCGAATAGGCATCTCCTTTTTTCTGCGGGCGTTTACGGGTTCTTAACTCGGGTCTCCTATGATCTGATTCCATCTTATGAGGGATAAAAATGAAGATTGTGTTAATTCTCATCGCAATTCTTGCCGCTCTGGCTTATCCGCGCGTCAAGCCTCTGCCGACAAACCGGATCGGCGCGCGGCCCGGGCCGATGGAGCCGGGGGTGCATCCGATGCCGGGCGGGGTCAAGGTGGTGGAAGCCGGGCAACCGCCGGACGCCGCCGCGCGGTTGGTGAAGATCGCCGCTGACAGCCCGCGCACGCGTATATTAGAGACAGGCGAGGTTACGACGCTGGTCACGCGCTCGCGCCTCTGGGGCTTTCCGGACATTGCGGTGATCTGGCAGGAGGAGGACCGATTGCACATTCATTCGCATCTCACCATCGGGCGTTCCGATTTCGGGGTCAACGCGGCGCGGGTGGCGGGCTGGCTCAACGCGCTGCACGCCGATCCTTGACGCGCGCGCCCATTTGCGCCAAGCCCTCCCCATGGTTCCACAGGAAAAACTCACCGCCATTCGCGAGCGTTTCGAATTTATCGAAGCGCAGATGAACGAGGCCCTGTCCGGCGACGAGATCGCCCGGCTGGGGCGTGAATATGCCGAATTGCGCCCGGTTGTGGGTAAGATCGACGCCTATCAACAGCTTCTGGCCGATCTTGCGGAGGCGGAAGAGATGCTGGAAGACGCGGAAATGCGGGCGTTGGCGGAGGAGGAATTGCCGGACCTGCGCGCGCGGCTGCCGGAAGCGGAACGGGCGCTGGAAATTGCGCTTTTGCCGCGTGACGCCGCCGACAGCCGCCCGGCCATTCTGGAGATCCGCCCCGGCACCGGCGGCGACGAGGCGTCGCTCTTCGCGGGCGATTTGCTGCGCATGTATCAGCGTTACGCGGAAAGTCAGGGCTGGAGCTTTGACATCCTCTCCGAGACCCAGACCGAGTTGGGCGGAATCAAGGAGGTCACCGCCCATATCAAGGGCGAAAACGTCTTTGCGCGGCTGAAATTCGAAAGCGGTGTGCATCGGGTGCAGCGGGTGCCGGAAACCGAGAGCGGCGGGCGCATTCATACCTCGGCGGCGACGGTGGCGGTGCTGCCGGAAGCGGAGGATGTGGACATTGAGGTCAACCCGGCCGATATCCGCGTCGACACGATGCGGGCTTCCGGGGCGGGGGGGCAGCACGTCAACACCACCGATTCGGCGGTCCGCATCACCCATATTCCCAGCGGCATCGTCGTGGTTTCCTCGGAAAAATCCCAGCACCGCAACCGCGAAATTGCCATGCAGGTGCTGAAAACCCGGCTCTATGATCTGGAACGGCAGCGCGCGCATCAGGAGCGTTCGGAAACCCGCGCCGCGCAGGTCGGCACCGGCGACCGCTCCGAGCGCATCCGCACCTACAACTTCCCGCAAGGCCGCATGACCGATCACCGCATCGGCCTGACGCTTTATAAGCTCGACGCCATTCTCGCGGGCGACCTGACCGAGACCATCGACGCGTTGATCGCTGAGGAACAGGCGGCGAAACTGGCGGAGATGCGGGGGTGAGCGGCACGGATTGGGCGCGCGATGCGCTGCGTCTGGCGGCGGGGCTGGAGCCGCGCGAGGTGCGGCGATTGCTGGAACTGGCGCTGGGGCAAAAGCTGCATCGGGCGGAGGCAGCGGATTTCACCGACGCGGCCCGCGCGCGGTTTGAAAACCTGATCGGCCGGCGGCGCGCCCACGAGCCGATGTCGCACCTTCTGGGCTACCGCGATTTCTGGAAGCATCGCTTTAAGGTCGGCCCGCAAGTGCTTGACCCAAGGGCAGAAACCGAATTGCTTATCGAGCTGGCACTGGAAGGCGGCAGGCCCGGACGCTTCGCCGATCTGGGCACTGGATCCGGCGCCATCGCTATCTCGCTGGCCGCGGAATGGCCCGGGGCGCGCGGCGTTGCGACGGATATTTCCGACGCGGCGCTGGAGATTGCGCAGGAAAATGCGGCGGCAACCGGGGTGGCGCTGGAATTTCGGCAGGGCAGCTGGTGCGCGCCGCTGGACGGGCGTTTCGACCTGATCGTGTCCAACCCGCCCTATATCGCGGCGACGGAAATGACCGGGCTGGCGCCGGAACTGAACTTTGAACCGCGCGGCGCGCTGACCGACGGGGCGGACGGGCTGATCGCTTACCGCGCCATTGCTGCCTGTGCCCCCGCGCATCTTTCCCCCGGCGGATGCCTGCTGCTGGAAATCGGCGTGACACAGGGGGCGGCGGTGCAGCAAATCCTGCACAATGCCGGGTTTGCACAGGTGCGCTGCCATACCGATCTCGCCGGGCGCGACCGGGTTATTGCTGCGAAAAGGGCCTGAAATCCGGTTTCCATTAACCGAATCGTAACGAATCTCTGCCAGAAACAGGAAAAATGATGTAAATCGCGGCGTTTTCCGGTTTTCCTCTTGTCACGCGGCGCGGGGCTGGCTAGGCAGGGGCGTGGCTGGAGCAGGATATGCCGGTCACGGATCGCCCGAAATTCCGACAAACGCGCCCGCTGGGACAGGTTGGAAGTCGGCGCAGCACTCGCGTTTTTGCGGGAAATGAGGACAGGTGCGGGCTGGCTCCGTGCCGGGTAGCTTTTAAGGACAGGCTTGCAAAGCTGGAATAATAGCTGATGAGATCATCGAAATCACGTTCGCGCGGCAAGTCGCGCAACAACCGCTCGCCCGCCAACAATATCAACCGGGTGTTTGACAGTTCCGGGCCAGAAGGCAAGGTGCGCGGCACGCCGCAGCAAATCATCGACAAATATGCCCAACTGGCCCGCGATGCTTTTCTGGCCAATGACCGGGTGGCGGGTGAAAACTTCCAGCAGCACGCGGAGCATTACACCCGGCTGTTGACCGAAGCGCAGCGCGACGCGGAAGAAAAGCGACAGGCGGCGGATGCGGCCAACCGCGAGCGCCAGATGCAAAAGCAGCGTGAGCGCGAGGCGCAGCGGGCGGAGAAAGAGGCGAGTGAAGACGCGCCGTCCGATGCGGTGCAGGCCGAAGGCGATTCCGGGCTGGTCGAAACCCCGGAAACCAAGCCGCGCCGGTCCCGCAGCCGCAAACCGCGCGCTTCGAAAGAGGCGTCCTCCGAGGCTGTAAAAGAGGCGCCTGAAAAGGCTGCAAAGGAACCGGCGGAAAGCAGCGAAGCTGCTGAATAATTGTAAGAAATTCCGCCGGAAAATAGAAAAAGGCCGCCCAAAGAGGCGGCCTTTCTTGTTCATTGGAACGGGCTTTAGCCCTTCTTGTGCGCCTTCAGCCAGGCCAGAACAGTTTCCGGCGCGCTTTCGCCGTAGGGGTCTTCGCCATGGTTGTCCGCACGGCCGGGCTCTTCAAACCAAGCCTCAACGACGCCGTCATTCACCACCGCCGCATAGCGCCAGGACCGCGCGCCGAAGCCAAGATTGTCCTTCTGCACCAACATCCCGACCTTGCGGGTGAACTCGCCGGACCCGTCCGGGATCACCTTGACGTTTTTCAGCTCCTGCGCCTCGGCCCATTTGTTCATCACGAAGCTGTCATTGACCGACATGCAGTAAATCTCGTCGATGCCCTCGGCCGCGAAATCCGCTGCGCCGTTTTCAAAACCGGGCAGCTGATAGGTTGAGCAGGTCGGGGTGAAGGCGCCGGGCAACGAGAACAGCACGACACGCTTGCCGGCGAAGTAATCGGCGGTGGTCATATCCTGCCAGCGATACGGGTTCGGCCCGCCAACGCTCTCATCGCGCACACGGGTCTTGAAGGTGACGTCGGGGAGGCGGATGCCTTCTTTCATTTGTTAACTTCCTTTTAATGGATTGAGGTTACACTGGGCGCAAGCGCCGCGCTGCCGCAATGTTAGAATTATTCCAAGGAGGGTGCAACGGGTAGATTTTCAAGATTTGATTCGCCTTGGTTTGGGGCGGGAGAAAAAGGAGAGTGACGATGAAGTAATGAAAGAGTGGGCAATACTGGCGGCGGAGCTATGCGCCTCAATCATATCGCCCTGCGCGCTTTGCTTGTGACAAGGCGATGTTTCGGCGTATATTGGACGGAGCGGAATAGCCAGTTGCAGCCCCCGGAGGAAATATGCGCGACTTGAAGATCCCCGATCAGCGCCACCCGGAAAAGGCGCATCGGAAGGACAATGCCCAGCCGAAGAAGCCGAGCTGGATCCGGGTGCGTGCGCCGGGGGGAAGCGGCTATGCCGAGACCCACAAAATCATGCGCGAGCATAAGCTCTCGACGGTTTGCGAAGAGGCGGCGTGCCCCAATGCGGGGGAGTGCTGGTCGCGTGGTCATGCCACCATGATGATCATGGGCGAGATTTGCACCCGTGGTTGCACCTTTTGCAACGTCGCAACCGGGCGGCCGGATGATCTGGACCCGTTTGAGCCGGGTCGGGTGGCGCATGCGGTGCAGAAACTGGGGCTGAAGCATGTGGTGATTACCTCGGTGGACCGCGACGACGTCGAAGATGGCGGCGCGGAACATTTTGCCCAGACCATTCGCGCTGTGCGCCACCGTTCGCCGGATACCACGATTGAGATTCTGACGCCGGACTTCCTGAAATGCGATCCGTCGGTGCTGGAGACTGTGGTGGAAGCGCGGCCGGACGTGTTTAACCATAACCTCGAAACCGTGCCGGGCCTTTACCCAACGGTGCGCCCCGGCGCGCGGTATTTTCACTCGCTGCGACTGTTGCAGCGGGTGAAAGAGCTGGACCCGTCGATGTTTACCAAGTCCGGCATCATGGTTGGCCTTGGCGAAGATGCGCAGGGGGTCAAGCAGGTGATGGACGACATGCGCGCCGCCGATATCGACTTTCTGACCATCGGGCAATATCTGCAACCGACGCCCAAACACCATGCGGTGATGCGGTTTGTGACGCCGGACGAGTTCAAGAGCTATGAAAAAGCCGCTTACGGTAAGGGGTTCCTCATGGTTTCCGCCACGCCGCTGACGAGATCCTCCTATCATGCGGGGGATGATTTTGAGCGCTTGCGGCAAAACCGGGAGGCCAAACTGGCGGGGATGCGGTGAGGCCTTTGATCTCCTGAGAGGGCCGGGCTTTGGCGATTCGGTATTGTGAGTATTCTGAGCAGAAATAGTTATAACGGAATCAAAAGTCGCTGCCTCTCCCTCCAGTCGAACGCGCGTTTTGATGCGGGATGCGAGTTGAATCTATTTCGCTCTGACTAAGAAGAAGTTAACGCCTTGGCTTCAGGCGGTCGATCTGCATCCATTCCGGAGTGCCGAAGAGTTTTTCCAGCCCGACGATCACTAGGGCAATCGCGATGATGGCCAGCACCAGCTTCACCCGCCCGGCGGAGGGTGGGTTGCGTGCCCATTTGGCCATGCGGGCGAAGTGACGGATGTTCATGTGTCGGTAAACCGGACCTTGCCGATATAGGGCAGGTTTCGGTTTCTCTGTGCAAAATCAATGCCATAGCCGACGACAAATTCGTCGGGGATTTCAAAGCCGGTCCAATCGGCGCGCACGTCAACCTCCCGACGCGAAGGCTTGTCGAGCAAAGCGCAGGTGCGCAGCCGGGCCGGTTCCCGGGTTTTGAGCAGCGCAATCACCTGTTTCAGCGTGTGCCCGGTATCGACGATGTCTTCAACCAAAAGCACGTCCCGCCCGGCAATATCACCGCGTAAGTCCTTGAGAATACGCACTTCCCGCGAGCTTTCGGTGGCGTTGCCGTAGGAGCTGGCCTCGATGAAATCCACCTCCACCGGCAGGTCAATCTCGCGCACGATGTCGGCGATAAAAACAAACGAGCCGCGCAGCAGGCCCGCCACCACCAGCTTGTCCGTATCGGCAAAGGTGTCATGAATTTCCTGCGCCAACGCTTCGACGCGCGCGGCAATTGCCTTGGCGGAAATCATTTGGTCGATGACATATGGACGCGTCGGCATCGTATCCCCCTTGAAAAACCTGCCTTGGTTATGAAATGTCTGAGGCAGGTAAACAAGGGGCAACCAGTGCCGACACACCGAGAAACCAAGCTCATTCCCTATGCGCCGGAGCAGATGTATGATCTGGTCGCCGATGTGGCGCGTTACCCGGAGTTTTTGCCGTGGAATTCCGCCGCCCGCATTCGCGCACGCACACCGCTGGATGATGGCCGCGAGGAAATGCTCGCCGATCTGGTGATTTCCTTCAAAGTGTTCCGGGAAAGGTTCGGCAGCCGGGTGATCCTCGACCCCGCCGCCGCCCGCATCGACACGGCCTATCTCGACGGGCCGTTCAAACACCTGAAATCACACTGGATTTTCGACCCGCATCGTGACGGTTGCGAGGTCAATTTCTTTGTCGACTTCGAGTTCCGCAACGCGATTTTGCAAAAGCTGATCGGGGTGGTCTTCCATGAAAGCATGTTGCGCATCGTGCGCGCCTTCGAGGACCGGGCGACGGAACTATACGGCGCGCCGGTTATTCTTTCCCCACCGGCCTCTTCTTAGCAAAACCAGGCAAAGCATTCCGTTTCAGCGCGAAAACGTGATCGTTCCGAAGAAGCGCCGCGCGTTTTGCTTTGATAGTGTCTTCTTCTTAGCAAAAATACTCTGGGGAGTCTGAGGGGCGAGCCCCTCAGCCCCGCCCCGTCAACCGATCATCAATCCTCGGGTGACAAGGCGACAGTGGTGAAGACGGGCGCAGCAAGCCAGAGGCTTCCCGAACGGAAGTGCCAAATACGTTTCAAGCGGCGCTGAAGGGCTATCCGGTCTGGGGCAAGGCCGGGCCGGGATGCGTGAAGAGGGTCGATCCTGTTTTCGGCGGGGCGGCGGGTGGCGCGGCAGGGGTTTGAGTATTTGTGCTAAGAAGAAGGGGGGCGTGGTTTTGTTGGGGTCACGGCAGTTTGATTAAGCACGTTCAGCTTTAGACGCGCGATTTTATCCGCATTTTGCGGGGATAAAACCTGCGTTTGGGGGTGCTTTAGGAAGGCGCGGTCCGCCTTATTCCCACTCGATCGTGCCCGGCGGTTTGGAGGTGATGTCGTAGGTCACGCGGTTGATGCCGGGAACTTCGTTGATGATGCGGGTGGCGGTTTCGCCTAAGAATTCGTGGCTGAACGGGTAGTAATCCGCGGTCATACCGTCGACGGAGGTCACGGCGCGCAGGGCGCAGGCGTAGTCGTAGGTGCGTCCGTCGCCCATGACGCCCACCGTGCGCACCGGCAGGATGGCGACGAAGGCTTGCCAGATTTCGTCATAGAGCCCGTGTTTGCGGATCTGGTCGATATAGACCGCGTCCGCTTCGCGCAGGATGTCGAGTTTGGCGCGGGTGATTTCGCCGGGGCAGCGGATGGCGAGGCCGGGGCCGGGGAAGGGGTGGCGGCCGATGAAGCTTGCGGGCAGGCCCAGCTCGCGGCCCAGAGCGCGCACCTCGTCCTTGAACAATTCGCGCAGCGGTTCGACCAGTTTCAGCCCCATCTTTTCCGGCAACCCGCCGACATTGTGGTGCGATTTGATGGTCACGGAAGGCCCGCCGGAAAACGACACGCTTTCGATCACGTCGGGGTAAAGTGTGCCCTGAGCGAGGAATTCCGCCCCATCGATCTCGTCGGCATGTTTCTGGAACACGTCGATGAACAGCTTGCCGATGGTCTTGCGTTTGGTTTCCGGGTCGCTCTCGCCCTCCAGCGCGGACAGGAATAGTTCCTGTTCATCCGCATGGATCAGGTGCATGTTGTAATGGTCGCGGAACATGGTCACGACCTCTTCGGCCTCGCCCTTGCGCAACAGCCCGTGGTCAACGAAAACGCAGGTCAGCTGATCGCCGATCGCCTCATGCAGCAACACCGCCGCGACCGAGCTGTCGACCCCGCCGGACAAGCCGCAAATCACCTGTTTGCCGCCCACCTGCGCGCGGATTTTGGCAATCGCTTCCTCGCGGTAGGCGCCCATGGTCCAGTCGCCGCTGAAGCCCGCAAGGCGCAGGAATTCCTTAAAAAGCGCGCGGCCATTCGGCGTGTGATGCACTTCCGGGTGAAACTGCACGGCATAGAAATGGCGCGCCTTGTCGGCGGTGATGGCGAAGGGGGCGCCGGGGGAGGTCGCGCAGACCTCGAAACCGGGGGCCAGTTCGGCCACATGGTCGCCATGGCTCATCCAGACCTGTTCCGGCCCGTCCTGATACCAGCCTTGCAGCAGGTCGAGTGGCTGGGTCTCGGTGACAAAGGCGCGGCCAAATTCGGCATTGCCCTCGGCGCTGTCCGTCCCGACCTCGACCCGACCGCCGAGCATCTGCATCATCACCTGTTGTCCGTAGCAAATTCCCAGCACCGGCACGCCCAGTTCAAACACCGAGGCGGGCGGGCGCGGCGAGCCTTCGCGCGTCACACTATCCGGCCCTCCGGACAGAATCACCGCTTTCGGTGCAAATTCGGCGAGAAAGGCGTCGGTGACGTTCTGATAGGGGTGGATTTCGCAATAGGTATCGAGTTCGCGCAGGCGACGGGCGATGAGCTGCGTCACCTGGCTGCCGAAGTCGATAATAAGGAGGCGGTCGTGCTGTTTGGGATCGGTCATGGGGGCTGATTAGACCGCGCGGGGGCGGCTGGCAAGAGAAGCGTTTACAGTTTTGTTGCAACAAGTGGATCGCTTTTCGCGTTCGACCGAAGGGAGAGGCAGCGAACAAGCGATACGACTGAACTGTAAACGCTTACCCTAATCCGTCTAAACCGCACGCGGCCCACGCGGCAATAAGCGCGCCTCCGCCATCAGCGCGATCAGCACCTCCACATGCCGCGCAATCGAATAGCCCGCGCCGCCTTCCTTGCGCACCGCCTCCAATTGTGCCTCCGCCTCGATCAGCGGCCCCACGGCCTGACCCGGCGCGGGCGCCGCAGGGAGGCGCATCACCCGCGTCAAATCGCGCTCGCGGCGGTAATCTTCAAGGCCAAACCGGGCGGCACGCACCAGGAGGGGCGGGCGGCGCAGGGCGGCGAGCAGGGTCATCACATCTTGCATGGCATTTCCTTTCAAATGATTCGCAAAATCTATGCCACAACCTCAGCGGGTGTTGCGTTTGCCCCCAAACCGGCGCGCGCCCGGTGGGGGGAATTGTTAACAATTTGGCGACAAAATGGGCAAATCAGCACTATTGGAGCAAGAAATGTGGCAAAACTAAGGTGAAGTTAATCAGTCGTTAACCGAATCCACGCAGCATCCCGCCAAACCAACTTCTCCTTAAAGTTGAATCACTTAACCGCCAAATTAAAAGGGGGACACCATGACACCCGCACTGAAACTGCAATCGACACCCGCCAGCCACCGCCCCGACTGGCTCACCCAGGCCGTGCGCCACTATCTGGACCACACCCTCGCCGGCATCAGCCTGCGCGCCCTTGCCAAAGAGGCGGGTACCGCGCCTTCGACCATCATGCGGCAGGTGCGCCGGGTGGAAAACCTGCGCGACGATGCGCTGGCCGATCAGGGGCTGAAACGGCTGGAAATGCTGTGGCCGTGCGCGGATGGCAGCGTGGTGGATGCACAATCCGCAGGCCTGCCCAACGACGCGACAATGGAACGCGACCGGCTCCGGGTGCTGCGCGCCCTGATGAAACCGGCCAGCCTTCTGGTCGTCGCCGATGGGGTCGAAGGCGCCATCGTGGTGCAGCAAAGCACCGAAGGCAAGCCGGTGCAACGGGCTGTGATGGAGCGCCCGGTGGCGGAAATGCTGGTGCTGTGCGAATGGATCGAAGGGGAGAAACGCGGTAAAATCGCCCGCTATCACATCTCCGGGTCGGGCCGCAGCGAAATCACCCGCCTGATCGCGCGCAACGAAAACCGCCGCGCGCGCGAGGACGAAAACAAGGTGATCCCGCTGCACGGCGCCCTGCCAGAAGCCCGCCAACCCAAACGCGCCCCCGGCGCCGAAACCCCGGTGCAACTGCTGGCGCGGCGCAAATTCGCGGGCGGCGGCATGTATCTGACCCCCGAACTGGTCAAAGCCGCCCTGCGCTTTCGCGAAAACTTTGAAATTGCCAATCTCGACGGCACCATCACGCAGGACTGGAACGCGTTGGTGCAGGGGCGCACTAATATGAGCAGCGCAAAAACCCCCGCCCGCCGCCTTGATGCCCAAACCCGCCTCAACGCCGCCATTCGCGCCTTGGGGCCGAATCTGGCCGAAACCGTGATCCGCTCGGTCTGCTGGGAAAACGGCATGGAACAGATCGAAAAAGAACTGGCCTACCCGGCGCGCTCCGGCAAGATCATCCTGCGCATCGCCCTGCAAATGCTCGACCGCTTCTACCGCGACACCGCCCGCAAAGAAGACGACCTGATCTACTAAAGTCTCCGCAAGAAAAACAGGCGCGCCAATCCCCCGGCGCGCCTCTTCTTCTTAGAAAAAATACTCACAACACCGAACCGGCAACCGGCCCGACGTCAGTTCATCCGCCCGACTTGCGCCGCATCCACCAGCAGCACATCAAAGTCCAGCCCCGGAAAGGCCCGCGCAATCTCACGCCGGATCAATCCCGGATCGGGCAAGGCGTCGACAAAAGCGCGATACCGCCCGCAAAAGCCCAACCCGGCGAGCCGTGCCGCCAGATCGTAACAGTCAAAGGCGCTGCAAAACAACGGCGACACCACCAGATCCGGCGCCATTTGCTCCAGCGCTTCTGCTGTGACGTCACCGATCGAGGCCAGATGTATGTCGGACATGCAGCCGTTGTTCTCACGCTCGAACGGAACTTCCGCTCCGCATTCCAACGCGCCAACCGCCAGCATCCTTTTTGCCTGCCACATTTGTGGTTGCGCAAAACCGGACCGGGAAGGGCGTCTTGTATCGGCAAACATAACGGGTGCGTTAGCGGTTTTTACTTCCTGTCGCATTGTCATTTCTGTCCAAACCTCATCTGTCAAACGATCCCCGAAATCGCCAGATCCGCCCCGCCCGACGGTATTTTGTCGCGCAACAGATGTGGCCCACCACCGCGGAAATCATAGTAAACCGGCCTCAGGCAGCAATTCCCCATTTTGACCTCGCCATTTTTGAGGATGCAGGGGAACGTAAGGGGCTGTAAAACTGCCAACCCTCCGAAACGCGTTGCAAATCCCGTTTCCGTTCCCGCCTGCCGCAGCATTTACCAATAATCCCCTTTACCCCCCGCGCCCCGGCCTGCAACCTACCCTCATGGAACATGCGGAATGGATCGAGGCGATTCCATCGCCGGCGGTGCTGGTGGATGCCAGTGGGCGGGTTGCGGCGATGAACGCACCGGGGCACAAGCTCTTCGGGGCGCATGGGGCAGGGCGCCACTATATGACCCTGTTTCGCCAACCCGCCTTGTTGCAGGGCTTTGAAGACGCGGCGCAGCAGCCTGCAAAAACCCTGTCTGTGCGCGTGCGCGGGCGGGAAGGCGCGGCGGAAACCACCTATGACGTCACCCTGCGGGCGCTCTCCGATAGCGCGCGGGTCGCGGTCTTTACCGATGTGACCGCACAGGCAGCGGCGGGAGAACAGCGCTCGGAATTTGTCGCCAATGTGAGCCACGAACTGCGCACCCCCCTGACGGCGATCCTTGGCTTCATCGAAACCCTGCGCGGCCCGGCGCGCGACGACGCAGATGCGCGCGAACACTTCCTCGCCATCATGGCGCGCGAGGCGGAGCGGATGAACCGGCTGGTGGACGATCTTCTGCTGCTTTCCCGCGTTGAGGATGTCGAACGCCTGCGCCCGCTGGCGCCGGTGGACCTCTGGGCGTTGACGCAGCGGGCGGTCGAAATGCTGCGCCCTCTGGCGGCGCGCGAGGGGGTGGAAATCGCGCTGACGGGGAGTGCGGCGCAGGTGCCCGGCGATGCCGATCAACTGCTTCAGGTCGTCAACAATTTACTGGAAAACGCCATCAAATACGGCGGCGAAACCGTGCGCGTGGAAATTTTCCCCGCCGATGACGCGCCGGAACTGGCCGGGCGCGGCTATGCGCTGCGGGTCAGCGATGACGGCGAGGGCATCGACGCGGGCCATCTGGGCCGCCTGACCGAACGCTTTTACCGCGTCGACACGCACCGTTCCCGCGACGTCGGCGGCACCGGCCTTGGCCTCGCCATCGTCAAACATATCGTCAACCGGCACCGCGGCCGCCTGCGCATCGACAGCCAACCGGGGCAGGGCGCGCGATTCACGGTTTTACTGCCGATCTGACCGGCATTTTCGCCATTTCTGTCGTTAATATGCCGGAAATTCCGGTGAAAAGGCACGTTCAGCAACCCTCAGTTGCGCCTTTTCGCCGCAGTTTCGCAAAATAGTTGACCCTCTGGTAAAGCGGCGCTACGCCGTTTGCAGGGCAGGGTGAGATGGACCGAGTATAGTGAGCGAGATGCGTGCGCCCATGACAGGCACGGAGAAACAGGTTTCAGAGCCGATCTATTTGCTGCTGGAAACCAACGAGGAAAAGGCGCGGGTGCTGGTATATGGCACGCAATTCGTGCTGTTTCTGGCGTTTTTGTTGAATTTCTACACCGGCAGACCGGAAATGAGTGTGGCGCTTGTCGTAACCATTCTGATGCTGGGGACAAATCAGTTTGCCGCCTCGCGCGGGCGCCCCTGGCCGATCCGTTCCTATGCCATTTTCGGCATTCTGAGCCTGGCGTGCCTGTTTCATGCCGCAACCGGCTATCTGCCTGCGCTACAATGGAATTTTCTGGTGACGGTCGGCAGTTACATGCTGATGTGCCGCAACGGGGCGCTGGCGCTGTCGGTGTTCAATATCCTCGCCGGGGGGGCGGTCATGCTGCGGGTCGACGCCATTGATCAGGCTTTGCCCTACCTGGCCCCCATGACGCTGGTCAGCATGTTCATGTATGTCGCGGCGGGTCTGGCCTATGATTTCAAACGCACCGCCCTGACCCTGTCGCATACCGATCTGCTCAGCGGCCTGCTCAACCGGCATGCGCTGGACGATATGCTGCAACGCGAGGCGCCGAAGGGAGCGGGGGCGATGGTGATCGTCGATATCGACCGTTTCAAGCGCATCAACGATACGCGGGGGCATTTGCAGGGCGATGCGGTGTTGCGGCGGGTTTCGCAGGCGCTGCGCGATACCCTGCCCGAACAGCCGCATCTTTATCGCATCGGGGGCGATGAATTTTTGCTGATTCTCCCCGCGAGTGACGATTCGCCCCTGCAGTCGCTTTGCGAACAGCTCTGCGAGGCGGTTCGGCAGGTTGGCGGCGACGATCCGCTGACGATTTCCATCGGCGCGGGGCGATTCGACTGGTCCGAGGGGTTTGATACCGCGTTTGAGCGGGTTGACCGGGCGCTGATGGCGGCAAAAGCGGCGGGCGGGGACCGGGCGGTTCTGGCGCCGGGTGAGACCACATCGTAATCCCGCATTTTTCGTCGAATTTTCTGCGCCTTGGCCGCCTCTGTCACGCAACTGTTACAAAGCCGTCATAAAAGCATTGCGAACCGCCCGTAAGAAACGCGCAACCGTGCGTTTCGCGCGGGAGTGAAACCAACCGGAGACTGCAATGTCCTTGATGAAACTGACCGCCTCGTCCCTGACGATCGCCGCCCTGTCTACCACCGCCGCCATGGCGCGCGATCAGGTGCAGGTGGCGGGGTCTTCCACCGTGCTGCCCTATGCTTCCATCGTCGCGGAAGCCTTTGGCGAGAACTTCGATTTCCCGACCCCGGTGGTCGAATCGGGCGGCTCCTCGGCGGGCAAGAAACGCCTGTGCGAAGGGGTGGGCGAAAACACCATCGACATCGCCAACGCGTCCTCGCCGATGAAGGCCAAGGAATTTGCCGTTTGTCAGGCGAACGGCGTCACCGACGTGATGGAAGTGCGCTTCGGCTATGACGGCATCGTCTTCGCCTCGCAGATCGACGGCCCGGCCTTCACCGCTTTTGAAGCGGTCGACCTGTTCAACGCCCTGTCCGCCAAGGTGGTCGTCGACGGCAAGCTGGTGGAAAACACCTACGCCCAGTGGGCCGATTTCAACGCCAACCTGCCGGCGGTCAACATCGCGGCCTACATTCCGGGCACCAAGCACGGCACCCGCGAAGTGTTCGAGAAAAAGGTGATGCTGGCGGGGTGTAAGGCCACCGGCGCTTATGATCTCTACATGGCCGAGAATGGCGGCGACAAGAAGGCCGCGAAAGCCGCCTGTTACGAAGTGCGCACCGATGGGGTTTCCGTCGATATTGACGGCGATTACACCGAAACCCTCGCGCGTATCGACGCCAACCCGAACGGCATCGGCGTCTTTGGTCTCGCCTTCTACGAGAACAACACCGACAAGCTGAAAGTGGCCACGATGGGCGGCATTGCGCCTTCGACCGAGAGCATCGCCACCGGCGAATATCCGGTCTCGCGTCCGCTTTACTTTTACGTCAAGATCGCCCATCTGGACGTGATCCCCGGTCTGGCGGAATATATCGAGTTCTTCCTGTCCGATGAGATCGCTGGCCCCGATGGCCCGCTGGCGGAATACGGTCTGGTGGCCGATCCGGAGCTGGCCGCGACGCAGGAAATGATCGCCGCGCGCACCCCGATGGCTGCGCCGGAATAAGACCGCTCACGGGCAGGGGCGCCGGTGCGTCCCTGCCTGAACCGCACTCCTGAACATACTTCTGAATATAGAGGGTTCCATGCCGGTATTCTGGCTTTTCCTGATCGTGCTGGGCATTGCGGCGGGCAGTTATCTGTTCGCCCGCCAGCGCGCTTTGGCATCGGCGGGGGGCGACAGCCGTCAGATGCATTCGCTCCCCGGATTTTACGGCTCCAACGGGGCCATCAAGGCGGCGGTTCCGGCGCTGCTGCTGCTGGCGATCTGGCTTCTGGTGCAGCCCTTTGTGGTCAATGCCCGCATCTCCGGCATGATCCCCGAAAGCGAGATCCGCGAGGGCGCCAATATCGGGCTGGTGATGGCGGAAGTGCGACGCACGGCGACGGGGCTGGAAAACGCGGTGGCCTCCGGGGTGATGGACGAAGATTTTGCCGCCAATGCCCGCGCCGACATGACCGACATGACCCAGCGGCTGAAGGATGCGGGGCAGATTGTCACCGCACAGATCACCCAGCCGATCCTGCGTGCGGCGCAGGAATTGCGCCTGATGAACCGGGCCGGGCAGCTCTATATGACGCTGGCGGTGATTACGGTGGCGCTGGCGGGGATGGTCTGGGCCGGACGGGAAAGCGGCAAGGATTTCCGCGCCCGTAACGCGGTCGAACGCTCGGTGCTGTGGCTGCTGATCGCCGCCGCTTCCATTGCCATTCTGACCACTATTGGCATTGTTTTATCCTTGATTTTCAACACGGTAGAGTTCCTTGGTCTGTATCCCGCGGACCTGTTCTTCTTCGGCACGACCTGGCTGCCCTCCTTCGGCGGTGGCATCGACCATGACGGCAACCCGCTGTCGAAACTCGCGATCCTGCCGCTCCTCTGGGGCACGCTCTATATCTCGCTGATCGCGCTGCTGGTCGCGGTGCCCATCGGGCTGTTCGCTGCCGTGTATCTGTCGGAATATGCCTCGAAATCGGTGCGCAACATCGCCAAACCGCTGCTCGAAGTGCTGGCGGGCATCCCGACCATCGTCTACGGCCTCTTCGCGCTGCTGACCGTTGGCCCGCTGCTGATGGACGCGTTCGGCGAAGGCGGGCTGTTCGGCGTCAGCTGGATGGCGGGCGGCACGGCGGTGATGACGGCGGGGCTGGTCATGGGCGTCATGCTCATCCCCTTCGTGTCCTCGCTCTCTGATGACATCATCAACGCGGTGCCACAGGCCATGCGCGACGGGTCTTACGGCCTCGGCGCGACGCAATCGGAAACCGTGCGGCAGGTCATCCTGCCCGCCGCGCTGCCCGGCATTGTCGGCGCGGTGCTGCTCGCCGCTTCGCGCGCCATTGGCGAAACCATGATCGTGGTCATGGGGGCAGGGGCGGCGGGACGCATGTCGCTCAACCCGTTTGACGCCATGACCACCGTTACCGCCAAAATCGTCAGCCAGCTTACCGGCGATGATGACTTCGCCGCGCCCGAGGCGCTGGTCGCCTTCGCGCTTGGCATGAGCCTCTTTGTGCTGACCCTGGCCCTTAACGTCCTCGCGCTCTACATCGTGCGCAAATATCGGGAGCAATACGAATGACCGACACGACGCCGAAAACCAGGACGTCGCTCCTCACCGTCGACGCCGGCACCAAGCGCCGCAACGCTGCCGAGAAACGCTTTCGCGCCTACGGGCTCGCGGCCATCGCCACCGGCCTCGTCTTTCTTGTCGTGTTGCTGGGGTCGATCATCTTCAACGGTATTCCGGCCTTTACTCAGACTTTTGTAACACTGAATGTCGATATCCTTGAAAAGAGGGTCGATAAGTCCGGTGCCCGCGACATAGAAACAATGAAGAAGGTATCTACCTTCGGCTACAACCCGCTGCTCGACGCCGCCCTCGCCGCCGTTCTTGAGGAGCAGGGTATTGAGAACCCGTTCCGCAAGGCCAAGGATCTGCGCAAGCTGATCTCCAGTTCTGCTGCCGCGCAGGTGCGTGACACCGTGCTGGCCGACCCGAGTATCGTCGGCACGACGCAGCAGTTCCGCGTCCTCGCCTCCAGCCGCGTCGATGGCTACCTGAAGGGCCGCGTGACCCGCGAGAGCCTTGCGCGCGATAAAAACCTGTCGCCCGCGCATCTCGACCTCGTTGATGCGCTGGTCGCCGCCGGGGTCATTGAGCGCAGCTTCAACCTCGCCTTTATCACTGGCGCAGACGCCTCCGATAGCCGCCCCGAAGCGGCAGGGTTCGGCGTGGCAATGCTGGGTTCGCTGTTCATGATGTTCGTGGTGCTGGGCCTGTCGCTGCCCATCGGGGTTGCCGCCTCGATCTACCTTGAGGAATTTGCCCGGCAGAACAAATTCACCGACCTGATCGAAGTGAACATTTCCAACCTCGCGGCGGTGCCCTCCATCGTGTTCGGCATTCTCGGGCTGGCGGCCTTCATCCAGTTCGCCCACCTGCCGCAATCGGCGCCGCTGGTTGGCGGGCTGGTGCTGACGCTGATGACCCTGCCGACCATCATCATCTCGACGCGCGCCAGCCTCAAATCCGTGCCGCCCTCGATCCGGGAAGCGGCGCTGGGGGTAGGGGCCTCGAAAATGCAGACCGTGTTTCACCACGTCTTACCGCTGGCCATGCCCGGCATCCTGACCGGCACCATCATCGGGCTGGCGCAGGCGCTTGGCGAAACCGCGCCGCTTTTGTTGATCGGCATGGTGGGCTATATTGCCTCCAACATGCCGACCGGGATCACCGAGGGGTTCCTCGCGCCCAACTCCGCCATGCCCGCGCAGATTTTCGAATGGGCCAAACGGGCGGACCCGGCTTATTATGAACGCGCCTGGGGCGGGATCATCATTTTGCTCCTGTTCCTCATGGCGATGAATATTCTCGCGGTGGTGCTGCGCCGCCGCTTCGAGCGCCGCTGGTAAGGAGGCGGGATGATGAAAGATAATCTGGAAGGACGGCAGATCGTGGATCAGCAGGACATCAAATTCAGGGCGCGCGACGTGCAGGTGCATTACGCAGATACCCATGCGATCAAGGACGTGTCCGTTGATCTGCTCGACAAGACCGTCACCGCCTTTATCGGCCCGTCGGGCTGCGGCAAATCCACCTTTCTGCGCTGTCTCAACCGCATGAACGACACGATCGACATTTGTCGGGTGAGCGGCGAGATCACGCTGGATGGCGAGGATATTTACGACCCGCGCGTCGATCCGGTGCAGCTGCGCGCCAAGGTTGGCATGGTGTTTCAGAAACCCAACCCGTTCCCCAAGTCGATTTACGACAACATCGCCTATGGCCCGCGCATTCACGGGCTGGCGCGCAACAAGGCGGAACTGGATGAAATCGTGGAGAAAAGTCTGCGGCGCGGGGCGATCTGGGACGAGGTGAAGGACCGGCTCGACGCGCCGGGCACCGGGCTTTCGGGCGGTCAGCAACAGCGCCTGTGCATCGCGCGCGCCGTGGCGACCGAGCCGGAAGTGCTGCTGATGGACGAGCCGTGTTCTGCGCTCGACCCCATCGCCACCGCGCAGGTCGAGGAACTGATCGACGAATTGCATCAGAATTTCTCCGTTGTCATCGTCACCCACTCGATGCAGCAGGCGGCGCGGGTCAGTCAGAAAACCGCCTTTTTCCACATGGGCAACCTCGTCGAATTTGGCGACACGGATCACATTTTCACCAACCCGGAAGATCCCCGGACCGAAAGCTACATCACCGGCCGTATCGGCTAACAGGGTAGGGCAGAGACATGAACGAACAACATCACATCACTTCCGCATTCGACCGTGACCTCGAAAGCGTGCAGGCCAAGGTCATGAAAATGGGCGGGCTGGTGGAGGATTCCATCCGCAAGGGCTCGCGGGCGCTGAAGCGGCTCGACATCGAGCTGGGCGAACAGGTGCGGCGCGAGGACCGGGCGATTGACGCGCTGGACGAGGAGATCAACCTTGAATGCGCCCGGATTCTGGCCATTCGTCAGCCAGCGGCGTCGGATTTGCGCACCGTTTTGAGCGTGATGCATATTTCGTCGAACCTGGAGCGGATCGGCGATTATGCCAAGAATATGGGCAAACGGACCGGCGCGCTGGCGCAGATGCCGCAGATCGAGGGCTCTGGCGGCGCGGTCAAGCGCATGGCCAAGGAGGTGCAGCATATGCTGGCGGACGCGCTTGATGCCTATATCCGCCGCGACGAGGCGCTGGCGCAGGATGTGCGGCACCGCGACCTTGAGGTCGATCAGATGTATAACGCGCTGTTTCGCGAGTTCCTGACTTTCATGATGGAGGACCCGCGCTCGATTTCCGCCTGTATGCATCTGCATTTCATCGCCAAGAATATCGAGCGCATGGGCGACCATGTGACCGCGATTGCCGATCAGGCGATTTACCTTGTGACCGGCGATATGCCGGACGAAGCGCGGCCCAAGGGCAATGCAGAGCCGTATCAGGTGCCTGAGGACGCGGCGCCGGACGGGGCATGAACCCGGAAAAGCCCTGCGTGTTGCTGGTCGAGGACGAGCTGGCGCAGCGGGAAATCCTGCGCTACAACCTCGCCAGCGAGGGCTATGATGTCACCATGGCAGAGACTGGCGACGACGCGTTGCTGCTGGCGTCCGAGGTGGGGCCGGACCTGATCTTGCTGGACTGGATGCTGCCGGGTGTGTCGGGGATCGAGGTGTTGCGACGCTTGAAGATACGCCCGCAAACCGCTGAAATTCCTATTATAATGCTGTCTGCACGCTCAGAGGAAATGGACCGGGTGCGCGGGCTGGAAACCGGGGCGGATGATTATATGGTTAAGCCGTATTCGGTCTCGGAACTGATGGCGCGCATCCGAACCCAGCTGCGCCGCACCCGCCCGACCAGCATCGGCGGACGGCTCAGTTTTGAGGACATTCTGCTCGACAGCGAAACCCACCGCGTGACCCGCAACGGCGCGGAAATCAAGCTCGGCCCAACGGAATTTCGCCTGCTGGCCACGCTGATGGAAAAACCGGGGCGCGTCTGGACCCGCGAACAATTGCTGGATCGGGTCTGGGGGCGGGATGTGTTCGTCGATACCCGCACGGTAGATGTGCATGTCGGCCGGTTGCGCAAAGCGCTGCGCCACAGCGGCGAAACCGACCCGCTGCGCACGGTTCGCGGCACGGGCTACGCGTTAGGGTAACGTGAACTCCCTTGGCTAACACCCTGTTTTTGAGTATTTTTACTAAGAAGAAGAGAGGGAATCGAGATGCTGAAAAGTCGGGTTGTTGGATGGGTTGTGATCACGATCGCGGCGTTTTTTGCCGGTATGTGGTGGCAGGGCCAGCGCTACGCAGATTTGTGTCTTGACCTTGGCGGCGGACAGAACCCCGGCGGCTATCCTATTTGCGTGATTGAGAAAATGGCGGGCGAGAGGTAAGAAGCTCGGTCGACAACATGGCCAGCGCCCAAAATTCGACAAGCTCGCCCCAAAAGTCATTCAGGCTATCGGCGAAGGTTGCTCCTATCGATGGGTCGCCCACGATCTCGGCATTTCCAAGAATATCGTCACCGACATCATGAAAACACATCGGCAATCATCGTGATAAAGGGAACACCGGACATTCATGTTTGTCGCAGAGAGAAGGGGGGAGGAGGGCCCTTATTGACCAATACTGCGGCATGTACCAATGACGGGTATGCCGTCAACTATGTGAAACCGTATTGACATGTAATCCGTTGCCGAAATTAAGAGCCAATTTTGCCATGAATAATCTATCATCCCTTGAAACGTTACAGGCAGATGTATTAGCGTAGTTTGGCGGAAACAAATGACGAACTTACTAACCAAGTTGTTTTCCAAGAGCAGCAAGCGTGAATTTCTGGACAAACACCCAGATAGATTCGACCTCGTTAGCGATGTGGAACGAATTTCGAACGACCCCGGGCACATTGACTATGCCCTTGAGCGGTTGGACCGTATTTTGGTGTCGAAGCCGGAGGGGGTTGGCGAGTTTCTGAAACGCTATTCCCAGCAAATCGAGCGGGAACAAACAGAGGTGTTCGTTCCAAGAAGCAAGGGATGGTCAGTTCAATCCGCTCGCCAGCGCGTAGACACGAAGTACAGCAAAAAACTTTGCAGGTATAGTTTCTACCGTGAAAATAATGGGATCTTCCGGACATCGCGGACACAATATCTGGGGAAGCTCAAAGGATTTCGAGGCAGTATCTCTTTGCACGGTGAACCAGAATATGTGAATACGATTGAATTTCAAAGTCCTTCTTATGAATTTGGCGGTAGCGATGCGAGTTCGGTAGACTACCGCAAACTTGGCATTGGGGATTTCAAGGCTGCATCTGACCTGTTGCTGGAGCGTTTCACTTCGTCGATTCTTTGGAGCGAGGCTGACAATTTGCTCAAGAGCCTTACAGACAAGGGTATCGGCGTATTCCCAAATCCACCAAGGTACGGACATATCAACTCCTCGCATCTTACCGACACCGGGTATCATGTGTTTCTATCAGTCCGCGTGGGCGACTACTGGACAGATCGAACTAGCGGTGACCTGACCCTGTTGATACGCGCTCCAAACTGGAGCCCTGCGAATGGGAGTTTCGTAGTCTTCGACAGAGCCGCAGGGGGGGTGCCCTAGTATTCAATGACGCGATCAGAAAAGCAGAAGCAGACCCTTTATGATGCCAGCCTAACGACAGCAAAGTCCGCGCCTTACCAGTTCATGCGCCCTGCAGCGAAGTTCGGGAATGCCTTATGATACGATTCCGCCCCCAGTCGGAATGGCCCCCAAGATCGCGGCGGCTCTGTCCGTAACCTTTGATTGTGCGCCAAAAAAAGCGACATGTGCGCTTCCAAAGAGGGGTATCAATCCAGACAAGCGTGTCGCAACGCTCAAGACGTTCGGGCCAGGTTACGGAATGCCCACCTTCAAATATCCAGCGTTCCCGGGCGTGTATCTCATGACAAAGCGTCGTCTTCTCATCTTTGTCACGCTCAATCCAGCCCGGTTTCCAGTGGATCTGATCAATATGATACACGGGAAGGCCAGTGCGTTTTCTGATCGCGCGCGCGAGCGTTGATTTGCCGCCGCCGGGCTGTCCAACGATCATAATTCGCTTCATGTTTTCCCGCACCCCTTATTCGCATAATAGATATTATGTAATATTTATACCAAACTGATCGTCTTCTTCTTAGCCCAAATACTCACAACACAGAGTTTGCAGGCAAAAGCGGCTCTTGCGCAATGCCTATAAAAAAGGCGCCCCAAATGGACGCCTTTTTCGTTTTTGCAAGAAATCTTAGCCGCCAGCAGCGGTCTTGGCGACTTCGGCGGCGAAGTCTTCTTCTTTTTTCTCGATGCCTTCGCCGACTTCCATGCGGACATACCCGACGATGGTAGCGCCCGCTTCCTTGGCGGCGGCTTCCACGGTCAGGTCCGGGTTCACCACGAAATCCTGACCCAGCAGCGTCACTTCCGACAGGAACTTGCGCATCCGGCCTTCGATCATCTTTTCGATCACCTGCTCCGGCTTGCCGCTTTCGCGCGCGATGTCGATCTGCACGGCGCGTTCTTTCTCCAGCACCGCCGGGTCCAGCACATCCGCCGAGAGCGCTTGCGGGTTGGCGGCGGCGACGTGCATCGCAACCTGCTTGCCGAACGCTTCATTGCCGCCATTCATGGCCACGAGAACGCCGATCTTGCCCATGCCGTCGGTCGCCGGGTTGTGGACATAGGTCACCACGGTTTCGCCCTCGACCGAAGCCATGCGGCGCAGCGACATGTTTTCGCCGATGGTGGCGATCTTGTCGGTGATCACGTCGGAAACGGTCTTGCCACCGAGATCGGCAGCGGCCAGCGCTTCCAGATCGTTCACGCCCAGAGCGGCCTTGGCGATCGAGCCGACCATCTCCTGGAATTCGGCGTTCTTGCCGACGAAATCGGTTTCCGAGTTCACTTCAACCGCGATGCCCTTGTTGCCATCCACAGCAACGGCCACGAGGCCCTCGGCGGCGGTGCGGCCGGCCTTCTTAGCGGCTTTCGCCAGACCTTTGGTGCGCAGCCAGTCCACCGCGGCTTCCATGTCGCCGTCGGTTTCCACCAGGGCTTTCTTGGCGTCCATCATGCCGACGCCGGTCGATTCACGCAGTTCCTTCACGAGTTTGGCTGTAATCGCCATCGCTCTACTCCTTTGAATGGGGTCGCTTTCCGGGGCCGGTCGCCCTGCCCCGGAAACGAAATATTAACCTTCGGCAGCTTCTGCCGGAGCCGCTTCTGCGGCGGCTTCAACAGCCTCTTCCACCGGAGCTTCCTCGAACGCGCCGAGATCAACGCCAGCGGCGCCGAGCTGTGCGGACATGCCGTCGAGAGCGGCGCGGGCAGCCAGATCGCAGTACAGCGCGATGGCGCGGGACGCGTCGTCGTTGCCCGGAATGATGTAATCCACCCCGTCCGGCGAACAGTTGGTATCGACCACCGCAACCACCGGAATGCCCAGCTTGTTGGCTTCCTTGACCGCGAGATCCTCCTTGTTCACGTCGATGACGAACAGCAGATCCGGCACGCCGCCCATTTCCGCAATCCCGCCGAGGGAGGCGTTCAGCTTGGCGTAATCGCGCTCCATGCCGAGGCGCTCTTTCTTGGTCAGACCTTCCGCGCCGGCAGCGAGCTGCTCTTCATAAGCCTTGAGGCGCTGGATCGACTGCGACACGGTCTGCCAGTTGGTCAGCGTGCCGCCGAGCCAGCGGTGGTTCATGTAATACTGCGCCGAGCGTTCCGCCGCATCGGCGATGGCTTCGGAAGCCTGCCGCTTGGTGCCGACGAACAGCACACGGCCGCCCTTGGCCACGGTCTCGCGCACCGCGTTCAGCGCCGCGTCGAGCATCGGCACGGTCTGCGTCAGGTCCATGATGTGGATGCCATTACGCTCGCCATAAATGAACTCGCCCATACGCGGGTTCCAGCGTTGCGTCTGGTGACCAAAGTGAACGCCAGCTTCCAAGAGCTGACGCATAGAAAATTCTGGGAGCGCCATATCCAATTCCTTTCCGGTTTGCGCCTCAGCGCGGCCTCAAGGGCAGATGCCCAACCGGCGGACCCCACGGGATGTCTCCCCGCAAAGGCCCGGCCACGCCTGTGAAGTGAAGCGCGTATATCCCCCCTTCCCCCGCTTGCCAAGCACTTATTGCCAATAATTTTAGCTTTCTCCCACCCTTCAACCTGCCGTCTTGCGCATCGCCGGTAATTTGGGCAATCAGAGGCATGAGCAAATTTGATATTCTCTGCATTGGGTCCGTCCTGTGGGACATTGTGGGCCGCACGCGCCACGACATGCGCATCGGTTCCGATCAGCCGGGGCGGATCACCCGTCTGCCCGGCGGGGTGGCGATGAATATTGCCATGACTTTGACCCGGTTCGACCTGACCCCGGCGCTGCTGACCGCCATCGGCCGCGACGCGCCGGGGGCGGAGTTGACACAGGCCGCGCGCGACATGGGGATGAATTGCGATTTTATTCATTATCCCAATGACTTGCCGACCGATGTTTACATGGCGATTGAAGCGCCTTTCGGCCTCGTGGCGGCGCTGGCGGATGCGCATACGCTGGAGGCGGCGGGGGATGCGATCCTGACGCCACTGACCGACGAGCGGCTCGGTTCGGCGCAGGCGCCCTTTGCGGGGCTGATGGCGCTGGACGGCAACCTGACGGTGGACCTGTTAGAGCGCATCGCCACCGCCCCCGCCTTTGCCGCCGCCGACCTGCGCGCCGCCCCGGCCAGCCCCGGCAAGGCGCGCCGCCTGCGCGTGTTGCACACCCATCCGCGCGCCACGCTCTACGTCAACCGCGAAGAAGCGGGCCTGTTGACCGATGCGGATTACCCCGACGCCGAAACAGCGGCGCGCGGCATGATCGCCGCCGGATTTGGCCGCGTTCTCGTCACCGACGGCGCGGCCCCGGCAGCGGAATGCAACGGCAAAGACAGCTTTTCCTGCCCAGCACCAAAAGTGCCGCAAAACCGGGTGACGGGGGCGGGAGACACCTTCATGGCGGCGCATATCGCCGCCGAACACCGCGGCAAGAACGCCCGCGAAGCCCTTGAAATTGCGCAAAAAACCGCCGCAAGATATGTATCCGGAGAAGAGCATGATTTTACTTTCCTACTCTGAAGAAGTCGCCCGCGCCCGCGCGGAAAACACCCCGATCGTGGCGCTGGAAAGCACCATCATCACCCACGGCATGCCCTACCCGGCCAATGTCGAAACCGCCCGTGCGGTGGAGGATGTGGTGCGTGAAAACGGCGCGGTCCCGGCCACTATCGCGGTGTTGGACGGGGTGCTGCATATCGGGCTGGAGGCGGCGCAGCTGGAGGCGCTGGGACAGGCGCAGGGCGTGGCGAAACTATCGCGCGCCGATATGGCCGCCTGCATCGCGCGCGGCGGCACCGGCGCGACCACCGTCGCCGCCACCATGATCGCCGCCCATTACGCGGGCATTCGCGTCTTTGCCACCGGCGGCATCGGTGGGGTGCATCGCGGCGCGGAACTGAGCTTTGACATCTCCGCCGATCTGGCCGAACTGGCCGCTACGCCGGTGACCGTCGTCGCAGCCGGGGCCAAGGCCATTCTCGACCTGCCCAAGACGCTGGAAGTGCTGGAAACTTCCGGCGTGCCGGTCATTGCCTATGGGCAGGACGATTTCCCCGCCTTCTGGTCGCGTTCCTCCGGCCTGCCCGCGCCCTTGCGCATGGACAGCCCCGTCGAGATTGCCCGCGCCGCCGATATGCGCGCGGCTCTGGGCCTGCCCGGCGGGCAACTCGTGGCCAACCCGATCCCGGCCGAGAGCGAGATCGCGCGCGAGGTGCTGGCCCCGGTGATCGAGGCGGCGCTGGCGGCGGCAGAGGCGCAGGGCATCGGCGGCAAGGCCGTCACCCCCTTCCTGCTCGACCACATCTACCACGCCACCAACGGCGCCTCGCTCACCGCCAACATCGCGCTGGTGAAAAACAACGCGCGGCTGGCGGCGCAGATCGCGGCCCGGATGCTTGAGGAGGCGTGAGCGCCCTTTCCCATTGCCCCAACCCCTCCTAAGAGCAGAAATCGCTAAATCTGAATCAAAATTCGCTGCCTCTCCATCAGCATCCTGCTGATTTCGAACGCGAATTTTGATGCCGATGTTGCGGATCAAAGCGATTTCGCTCTAAATTGCGCAGGTAACGGAGCCGAAGATGACCAACAGACCCGACGATTCCCATAGGCGCCACCCCTTCGCCGGCCTGCGCAACAATTTCCTCGCCGGGCTGGTGGTGGTCATGCCGATCTTCATCACCATCTGGCTGATCTGGGCCTTTGTCGGCTGGATCGACAGCTGGGTGCTGCCTTTCGTGCCCGGCTATTACCACCCGGACGCCATCATCAACCGCTGGTTCGGCGACAGCGCATGGTTCAAGGCGATTTTCGGGCCGGAGGAGGTGCATATCAACATCCGCGGCCTTGGCGTCGTGGTGTTCCTGATCTTCACCGTCATCGTTGGCTGGATCACCAAGGGGCTGATCGGGCGATCGTTTCTGTCCTGGGGCGAGCGGCTGGTGAACCGGATGCCGGTTGTGCGCTCGCTCTATAGCGGGGTGAAACAGATTGCGGAAACGGTGTTCGCGCAGACCAACGAGAAGAAGTTCGACCGCGCCTGTCTGGTGGAATATCCGCGCCGGGACCTGTGGGCCATCGCCTTCATTTCCACCGAGGCCAAGGGCGAGATCAGCGGGCAATTCCCCTCCGACGATCCGATCATTTCCGTCTTCCTGCCGACCACGCCGAACCCGACCTCCGGTTTCCTGCTCTTCGTGCCGCGCAGCGACATCATTGAGCTGGATATGAGCGTCGAGGATGCGGCGAAACTGGTGATTTCCGCCGGGCTGGTCTACCCCAACAGCGAAGACCCGACCCAACCGCCCGCCGAGGCGCCCGCCGGAACGCTCAAGGCATGACCGGCGCCGCCCTGACCGGGTTTTTCACCGCCTTTTCCCTGATCATGGCCATCGGCGCGCAAAACGCTTTCGTGTTGCGGCACGGCATCCTGCGTCAGCACGTCTTCGCCCTCGCCATGTTCTGCGCCACTTCGGATGCGGTGTTGATCACGGCGGGGGTGCTGGGCTTTGGCGCGCTGACCGAACGCCTGCCCATCCTGCCTCTTGTCATGAGCCTCGCCGGGGCCGCCTTCCTGATTGCCTATGGCGCCAATCGTTTCTACGCCGCCTGGCGCGGGGGCCATGCGCTGGAACTCGAAGGACAGGGGCGCTCGCTGAAAAAGACAATGGCGATGATCGCGGTCATCACCTGGGCCAACCCGCATGTCTATCTCGACACGCTGGGCCTGATCGGCGCGGTGTCCTCGGGCTTTGTGACCAGCGCCGAACGGCTGGCTTATGCGCTTGGCGCCATCAGCGCCTCTTACTGCTTCTTTTTCCTGCTGGCTTACGGCGCCCGGCTGCTGGCCCCGATCATGACCCGCCCCGCCGCGTGGCGCGTGCTGGACAGCCTGATCGGCATCACCATGTGGGCCATCGCGGCCAAGCTGCTGCTCGACGTGCCGCATCTCTTGGAGATGGTGCTGTAAGGCCTCCGCCCCTCCCGAAACCGCGCCAAAAAAAACGCCGGCGCGAAGCCGGCGTTAAGTCATTGAGGCAGGTTTCATACAGGCAAGAAACCTATCGAGCAGTGACATCTTTATAGCGCAACGGCGCGGGCGCGCCAAGCCCTATCCTGCGATTCTCCGCCCCGCCGGTGCGCGGCTTGCGCCTTGAAAGCAAGGGGGAACGGGAATTGTTGCCGGATAAGCGATGCAGTTTTTCCAGCGTTCATTGGGGATTCCCGCCCCCTGCCCGGTTTGGCGGGGCTGGGGATTCGCCGCGTCCGGGGGAAGGCAACTTTTTTGCGAGGCAGAACGGGAATCGCCCGGCGCGCCGCCGATTCCCCCGCTGAAGGCGCCGAATCGCTCAGGCCGAATCGTCTTCCGGCAGCAAAAGCGAGGCATCGCCGTAGGAAAAGAATCGGTAGCCCTCGCGAATCGCATGGGCATAGGCGGCGCGCATCGGTTCCAGCCCCATCACCGCCGAGACCAGCATCATCAGCGTCGATTTCGGCAGGTGGAAGTTGGTCATCAGCCCGCCGGCGATCTGAAAGCGAAAGCCGGGGCGGATGAAAATGTCGGTCTCCCCCTGCCACGGCGCGATCTGCCCCGGCGCGATGGCGGCGCTTTCGATCAGCCGCAAGGCGGTGGTGCCGACGGGGATCACGCGCCCGCCTGCCGCCCGCGTGGCGTTGATCTCTTGCGCCGCGCGGTCTGACACCTCGCCCCATTCCGCATGCATCTTGTGCCGTGTGACGTCCTCAACCTTGACCGGCAGGAAGGTGCCCGCGCCGACATGCAGCGTCACATGGCTGGTCTCGACCCCCCGCGCCGCCAGCGCCGCCATCAGCGCCTCGTCGAAATGCAGCGAGGCGGTTGGGGCGGCGACAGCGCCGGAACGCGCGGCCCAGATGGTTTGATAATCCTCACGGTCCTGCGCATCGGCGCGCCGTTTGGCCTCGATATAGGGCGGCAGGGGCATGAACCCGGCCTCTTGCAGTGCGGCGTCAAAATCATCGCCGGTGAGGTTGAAGCGGATGCGGGCACGGCCTTCGTCCTTGGCGATCAGCGTGGCCGACAGCGCGTCCGAGAAGCGCACCTCCTCCCCCTCGCGCACCTTGCGCAAGGGTTTCATCAGCGCCGCCCATTCGCCGTCTGCACGCCCTCCCGCAAGGGGCTCCAGCAACGTGACCTCGACCTTCGCCACCGCCTCGCCCCGCGCCCGTGTGCCGCGCAAGCGGGCGGGAATGACCTTGGTATCGTTCAGCACCAGCCGGTCGCCGGGCCTGAGAAAGGCGGGCAGATCAATAGCGTGCCGGTCCTCCAGCCGCCCGCCGGGCCGCACCACCAACATGCGCGCCGAGGAACGCGGGCGCACCGGGCGGGTCGCGATCAGTGCCTCCGGTAGATCAAAGTCGTAATCCTCCAACCGGCTGCCCGGTGCCTGCGCGTCGCTCATGCCTGTCCCTTCCCAACTTACCTGCTTACTCCACCCGCTTCGGCGGCTCGCGGCGGAAAATCTCGCGAAACAGCCCCGGCGTCAGCACCGAGAGCGGGTTCACCCCGATATCCGGGTTGGCCATAGCGCCTTTCAGGGTGAAGTTGAAGCCGATCAGCCCCTCGCCATCGCGCGGGCTGAACAGGCGGCCCAGCGAGTTGAACAGGTAGAGCGGCGACAGCACGCCCTGCATATCTGTCGTGCCGTTCTTGCGGTAATAGTAACCGTCGAGGCTCAGGCCCATCGACGCGCCGACCGCCGCGGCGCGGTAGATGGTGATGGTGTCGTCATCCATGCGGAACCGCCCGTCGACCTTGGAAAACTTGATCCCCTGCCCCTCCATCTGTTCGAGCAGACCAATCACCGACACGGCGGAGAGCAGTTGCGCAATGTTGGGGGCGTCGCGCACGGAAACATCGGTGATGACGAACTCGCCCTCATAGGCATTGCCCTTGGAAACCGGCGCCAGGATCAGTTCCAGATTGCCGCCCACGGCGGTCTTGAAAATCCCCGCCCCCTGCATGATGCCGCCGGCATTGCTGGAGGTGAGCTTGATCGCGGTGCCGCCCGGAGCGGGCGCCAGCGTGCCGGAAAGCCGCGCCCCGCCGCTGCCGATCATGGTGCCGGAGAACTGCCCGTTGACGCCGCGACCCAGTTCCAGTTTCCCCGTAACCCCGGACAGCGCAATGCTTTCGGAGACCGCCGCCCGGTCGAGCTTCTTCACCGTGATCGGCATGGACCCGCTTCCGCCGCCGCCCCCGCCGCCGGACGTGTCAAAATTCGCCTTGCTGAGATCAAACCGCCCGCCGGTAATCTCCAGCGCCGGGCTGCGGCTGCCCCGCCCGATGAGGCGCAGCGAGCCGTCGAACCAGCCGCCGATCCGCAGCTTCTGGAAGGTCGCAACGCCAAGCCCGCCGCCCTCAGAAGTGGAAACACGGCCCTGCGCCGTGAGCCCCGGCGCGCTGAGCTTGAGCGCGCTCACTTCCGGTCGGTTGCCCAGAGCGATTTCCGCCACCATCTCCCCCGCCCGCTTGGCCGGTTTCGACCAGCCGGTGCCGGGGATAGCCATCGCCAGCCCCGCCAGATCGGAACGCAGGGTCACGCGCGAGGGCGCATCGGCGGGAATATCAAGGCGGAAAGAGGCGCGGGAGGCACCGGAAAACATGTCATCGGGGAATTCGACGCCAAACTCGGCAAAGGCGCGCTCGGAAAGCTCCATCGTCCCCTCGACGCTGGACGCGCCACTCGCCTCCGGCCCCATCGGCAGGCGCCAGACCCCGCGCCCCGGCACTTTGCCCAGCGTCACCGCGCCGGACAGTTCCAGCAGCGTATCCGTCGCCGCCAGTTCCAGCCGCTCGGCCCGCAGCAGCGATCCGCTGATCAGTTGATCCGACGACACGTTGCGCAGATCGGCGCGGATGTCATAGGTCGGCGGGCTAAGACCATCGCCAGAGAAACGCACCGTGCCGCTGGCCACCATCTCGCCGCGCGCCACGTCCGGGCCGTAGGAACTGCCCTCAAATATCAGGAACGGTTCCGCCGCCAGCGCCGACAGCACCGAAGGCACCGCCCCCGCCAGTTTCAGATCCATCTCGGCAAGGTTTTCGAAAATGTTGAGATCGTCGTCGATATAGGTGGAGCCGGAAATGTCGATCTCGCCACCATCCGGGGCGGTGAAATGGGCGCTTTCCATCAGCACCGACACCCGCTGCGCCGCCAGCGACACCAGCGCCTTGTCCAGCGTCACCACCGGCATCCCCTCGCCCGGCGTCAGTTGCGTGTCCTCCAGCACCGAGGAGACATTCATCGTCGCCCACTCCCCCGGCGCCTTGCGAATGGCAAGCGTGCCGTCGGTGATCTGCAAGCTATGAATGTTTTCCGCCATCCATGTGCGGCCATAGGGGGCGATGGTGAGCGGCCAGATGGCCAGCATCTCTGCGCGGTTCATTGCATCGAAATCCCCGTCGAGCCGCAGCCCCCAACCCGCCTCGCCCGCGGTCAGCCGCCCGGAGACATCGTATTTATGCTCCCCGCGCAGCACCGCCGCCTGCCCGATCTCAAGTGCGAAGGGGTTCAGCCGCAGGCGCACATCCCCCATCGCGCGGTCAATCGTCAGCGGGGTTTCAAACATGCCCGGCGGGTTGAAGGCCGCGTCGCGCATCGTGACCTGTGCGATCAGCGCGCCGGGCCAGCCATCGCGAAACTCGGTCAGGAACACCTCGCCATCCGCCTTGGCCGAACCAAATTCCGACCGCACCTCCACCCCGCGCAGGTCGATCCGTTGCGCCTGCGGGTCATAGTCGATATAGGCCCGCCCGCTTTCAAACCGCACGGGCGTGGCGCCGGAGCTGGGCTGCACCGCGCCGGAGCCGATCTGCATGGTGCCGATCAGTTCGGACACCGCCCCCTCCGCATCGAAAGCCGCCCGAAGCGCGCCGGAAATCGGCGCATCGAGCAGGGTCAGCGCCGCCAGCGCCGGCGATTGCGCCGCAATATCCACGGCGGCGACATTCTCGAACCGCGCCGCCAGCGAGGCTTCCGACGTGCGGGTCGAGGAGCGCAGCGACAATTCCACCGCCGCCAGCGTGTCGGTCTGGTTGAACAGGTCAAACCGCACCACGCTGTCGAGCAAATCGCCGCTATGGGTGATGTCGAGGCTGCCATCGGTGATCTGCAACACCCGGCCGGAGCGCGCATCTTCCAGCGTAATGGTCAGGTCGGTGGCGCGGATATGGGTCATTTCCGACAGCGCGCCCTCGGCGAAATAGCTGTCCATCTGGTCGATCAGATCGGTGGCGCCGCCAACCCCGCCGCCGCCCGCGCCAAAGCGCAGTTCGATGGCGCCATCACGAAAGCGGCGCAGGGTGATCTGTGCGCCGCTCAGGATCACATGGGTCGGCACCACCTGCCCGGTCAAGAGCGCCCCGAGCCGCACCCCGCCTTCCAGCCCGTTAAGCTGTGCCAGTTCCAGCCCGGTCGCATCCCGCAACCCGACATCCACCAGCTTCAGCCGGGGCCGCCCCTCCGGGGTCATGCCAAATTCAACCTCCCGCAGGCTGATCTCGCCGTCTTCCAGCACCGCATTGAGCCGCGCTTCGATCTGCTGCGCCACGATCCCCGGCAGCACCACAACCTTTCCCGTGACCGACAGGATGGCCAGAAAGACGAATACCGTCAGCAAAATGGCCGAAAGGAAGGACCAGATCCCCAGATGCCAGTGCAAGCGGCGGCGGCGCGGCGGGCGGTAGGCTTTCGGCACCCGCGTGCCTTTCGCCTTCTCCTCCTCCGCCGGGTCTTGCCCGTCCTCATCCAGCGCCGTCAATTCGTCCATCACCTGATCCAGCGTGGCATGGGTCGGCCTCCCGGTTCGTGCCCGCCTCTGCGCCGCCGGTTTCCGTGCCCGTTTCCGCGCTGTTCCCGTCCTGTTTGCCGCCCTTCGCCACCACGATCCCCGGTTTGATCCTGCCCGTTTGATTTCACCGGGCCTTTGCCGGTAAACTGCCTTCAAATTTCAAGCCTTACGTCAAGTCGCAAAGGAAAGAAAGCAATGAGCCAGACCCCGCCCCAAACCGGCGAGCAAGCGCCCGATTTCACCCTGCCGTGCAGCGACGGGCGCGACGTGACCCTGAGCGCGCTGGGAAAACCCGCTGTGCTGTTCTTTTATCTAGGGCGTAGACCCATAACCCCTGCACCACTGGTTTGTCAGATTTTTGTTCTGACTATGAGCGGCACCGCAGGAATAGTGGTTCTATTTCAAGGGGTCGCGAAGACGCTCAGGGCAAA